>BNJU01000439.1_pt1 | contig 164391 bp, 189 predicted proteins | sample 8539281 | NCBI WGS metagenome assembly BNJU01 (sample SAMD00202456, study PRJDB9452) | human saliva metagenome | isolation source: human saliva | place: Japan | reverse complement strand
GCCTTTACGCATTTCTATTAGGATTGGGATGTGAAATACAGACTTACTCATTTCCCGTTCTTTAGCACGAACGTAATAATCCTGGTCTTTGTAGTTGACATAAGCGGCATTGGTAACTTCTCTTTATAGTCTTTTTCTGATGGTTCAAATTATAAAAGGGTATAAAAAAGAAAGGACATTTGTAGCGGAAAGGAGAATGTGATATTTGCAACACTATTTTTCCCTCCTTATGCTAAAGTGTAGGCATAGGAAAGGAGGAAGGATGAAGCTGATTGCAGGAAAAGTATTTTCCATAGCGGAAGACTGTAAGCCCAAAGAAGGTTGCACCGTATCCAGAGAGGTGGAAGGCGGGGAGAATGCAATCGTAATCTTTTTCTTTGGACCGAAAAACGGATATCAGTCCGGAGATTTTTTCGGAGCATAAGTTTCTGCTTTTGCACGAGGGAGACTTGCAGGTTTATCAGAAGGAAGAAGAGAAGGCGGAGGGGAAGAACGCGGTTCTTTCCAAAGGAGATGCCATACTCTGTAAGGTAGGCGTACCGGTTGGAATGTGCACCGAGAAAGGTGCCGTGTATACGGAAATCAATATAAGGAGGAAGGAAATCATGAATGAAGCGGTAAAGGCGGGAGAAGTATTTCAGTTGAAGGAGCTGGTTCCCTACGGAACGGGAGAAATCGTAAATAGGGATGTCATGCATAATGCGAAAATGAAATTTGTGTTGATGGCATTTGATGAGGGAACAGGTCTTTCCGAACACGCCGCACCGGGCGAAGCGATTGTATTCGCTTTGGAAGGGAAAGCGACCATCAATTATGAAGGAAAGGATCATCTGATTCAGGAAGGAGAGCAGTTCCATTTTGCGAAAGGCGGACGGCACAGTGTGAAGGCGGAGGGCAGATTTAAGATGGCTTTGCTGCTGACTTTGGAATAAGTTCTTTCAAAGTGAAATGTTTTGAAAATAACAAAGAAAACTTGATAAGGCACCTTCCTTTCTGTACAATAGACTGTACAGGAATGGAGGTGCTTTTATGATAGCGGTAAACTATACGACCATGCGAAATAATTTAAAGGAATACTGCGATTTAGCCACGGATAACGGAGAAACAATCATTATTACTCGAAAAGAAGACAAAAATGTAGTTGTTTTAAGCCTGGAGCAGTTTAATGAGATGGAAAAAGAATTACGAAATGCACGGTATTTGGATAAACTGGAGAGAGGATTTAAACAATTGCTGGAAGGCAAAGGAACTGTACACGAATTGATTGAGGATTAAGATGAGAAAGATATGGTCCGATGAAGCCTGGGAGGATTATCTGTATTGGCAGGAACAGGATAAAAACATTAAAGAAGATTAATTCCTTTAATTAAGATATAGAGAGAAATGGTTTACAAGGAATTGGAAAATCTGAACCCTTAAGATATCGTGATGGCTGGAGCAGAAGGATTGATAAGGAGAATAGACTCGTTTTTACCATTGTCTCTGGTGAATTACTTATTGTTTCATGTAGAGGGCATTATGAAAAGTGATGTTAATACAATGGAATAGAACTTGCTAAAGTACCTTCGTTTCTGTACTATAGGCTGTACAGGAAGGAAGGTACTTTTTTTTATTCTTAACAAGTGGTGCAGGAGAAGCCTGAGAAATCTTGTTGTGGTAAAGTATGTAATCAGGAGAAATAAGGAGGCAGTTTATGATTATCGATAAGTTGGAGAACATTTCGTTTTATGCACCGGTCTTACCGAATCTGGAGAAGGGAATGAAGGCGATTTCCGATTTGAAGGAAAAGGGAGCGTTTGCACCGGGAAGATATGACTTTGAGGGCGGATTCTTCAAGGTGGAAAATGGCAGCACGAAGCTCTTTGCGGATGGGACGTATGAAGCGCATAAGAAGTATATTGATGTGCAGATTATAGAAGACGGTTCGGAAGAAATCGCCTGGGATACTTTAGAGAGTCTTACGGAAACGGTTCCGTATAATGCAGAAAAAGACGCTGCGCGCTATACTGGAGATTTTTCCCATCAGATGAAGATCGGCAAAGGAATGTTCTGGGCTGCGTTCCCCTGGGATGGTCATAGACCCGGTGCGCATTCGAAAGAAGAGCAACAGTACACGAAGATTATTTTTGAAGCTTCCTTTTCAAGCATAAGATTTTTAAATAGAGGTAAGGGGATAAGAATGAATTTACAAATGATTGCGATTGTGCTCTTCATTTTGATGTATGTCGTGATGATTGCGAAAACGGAGTGGAGGCTCTATGCCATTTGGACAGTCGCGGTGCTTTTTGTTCTTTTCGGCATCTTGAAAAGGAATCCGCTGTACTGGTTCTCCGTCATCAACTGGAATGTCATCATGATGATCGGGGGCACCATGGTCATCGTGTATTATTTTATCGAGTCAAAGATGCCGAATCGCCCTGGCGGAGCTGATTCTGGACAAGTGCTCTACGGTCAAGTGGGTCATTATCCTGATGTCTCTCTTTGCCGGTGCCGTTTCCGCCTTCATTGACAATGTGGCGACGGTGCTGATGATTGCGCCGGTCGGCCTTGCGATATGCAAGAAGTTGAAAATCAGTCCGGTTTCCATGCTCCTTGCGATTGCCGTTTCCTCGAATCTACAGGGAGCGGCAACACTGGTGGGGGATACGACTTCCATCATGCTCGGCGCTTATGCGAAGATGAACTTCATGCAGTTCTTCTTTATGCACGGGCGTCCCGGAATCTTCTGGGCAGTGGAGCTCGGTGCACTCCTTACGGTGCCGGTTATGCTCTTCCTTTTTCACTCGTTTAATCAGAAGGTTACGGCTGAAGAAAAGACGGAAGTCGAAGGAATTTTTCCGACAATCGCACTTTGCGCAGTGGTTGTCTGCCTGATTATCGCCTCCTTTATTCCGAATACACCGAGTACCATCAACGGAATCATCTGCTGTGTCATTGCAGTGATTTGTATGCTCGCGGATTTGCAGATGAAGAAAATGCCGGAAAAATATCAAGAAGTCCGTCCTTTCGATTGATTTTTGAAACGCTCTGTATTCTGCTTGGTCTGTTCCTCGTCATTCAGGGGATTACGGATGTCGGCGTCATCGATTTGGTCGCAAACGGAATAGCGAAGGTGGGAGGAAAGAATCTTTTCTTACTGTACACGATTATCGTTTGGGGTTCCGTGCTCTTCTCCGCTTTTGTCGACAATATTCCGTACGTGGCGACCATGCTTCCGATCATTACGGGCATCAGTCAGTTGCTCGGTATCGAGCCCTATCTCCTGTACTTCGGACTACTTTCCGGAGCAACCCTCGGGGGAAATATTACTCCGATTGGAGCCAGTGCAAATATCACGGCAGTCGGGATGTTGAAGCAGAACGGCTATACGGTGAAATTCTCTGATTTTATGAAGATTGGGATTCCCTTCACCTTTGTGGCAGTTTTGACAGGATATCTCTTTATCTGGTTTTCCTGGCATTAAGACTTCTGATTTGCAGCTTTTTTATAACGGGTATCGTATGCAGGTCGTGCGACACTCGTTTTTTCTTTAAAATAAGTGGAGTAGAAAGAGCCTCCGACAACTTGTTTACAGAAGGAGTATAATATATAGAAAATATGCAATAGAAAAGAAATAAGGAGTGCAATAGAAAAAAATAGAGCACAGAAAAAAAGTAGATAAAATAGTAGAGAAAAAGAAGTAAAGTGAATATAAGAGTGCATATAGAGGAGGCAGAAAGATGAAGAAACAAACAGCAGGAAGAGAATATCTCGGAGGAATCGCTCCGCAGTTTGCCGCATTAAACGATGATGTGCTTTTCGGGGAAGTTTGGGCAAGAGAGAAGGAGCTTTCCCTGCGAGACAGAAGCATGATTACGATTGCGTCCTGCTCACCGCAGGGCAGTATCCGCAGTTAAAGAGTCATCTTGCTCGGTAAGGAAAATGGCATTCGGAAAGAAGAAGTGGTAGAAATCATTACGCAGCTTGCGTTCTACTGTGGTTGGCCGAAAGCCTGGAGCGCCTTTCCTCTTATAGAAGAGATTTATGGCGAGGGACCGGCGATTACGGAAGAGAGAACCGCCATTACGGAGCACAAAAGAATTGCGGATCGGAACCCGAACAGCAGCAGTAAGCGGATTACGGCAATTCCGGAGCATCTCGCTCCCTTCCCTTTGGGAGAGGAGAATACAGCCTATCAGGACTATTTTGTCGGAAAGAGTTACCTTGCGACCCTCAGCCTCGGGCAGATCAACGCTTTCCATGTGACCTTTACCCCGGGGGCAAGGAACTACTGGCACGTGCATCGCGCGGATCGGGGTGGCGGACAGCTTCGCTCTGTACCCTATGGAAGAGGCTGGTATCAGGAATGGGGGAAAGAAGCGAGAGCTTCACGCGGGAGACACGGTCTTCATTCCGGCGCATGTAAAGCACTGGCATGGCGCGGCGTCCGACAGCTGGTTCCAGCATATTGCGGAAGAGCTTCCCGGAGAGAATAGCAGTGTGGAGTGGTGTGAAGCGGTAAGCGACGAGGACTACAACAGGCTGCCATAATAATAAATTGTATTTATATATAATATAAAACAAACTTGTAAGAATGAAAACTTATATAATTTCCGTCTCGGACGAAATCTTAGTATAGGCAAAAAAATCTACCTCTTCTAAGCCGGCAAAGGGGAGTGTGGAGTGAGGACAGGGAGGTTCTCTGAATAGGACGGATTTCTATGGCCGCCAAAAATAAAAACGGTACATAGCGATCAATAAGTCGCCTAATAGGAGGAAATTTTATATGGTTATTCAACACAATATTGCTGCTAACAACGCTTACAGAAACCTTTCAATGAACTCTACAAGTTCTCAGAAGAACTTAGAGAAACTTTCATCCGGTTACAGAATCAACCGTTCTGCTGATGATGCTGCAGGTCTTGCTATTTCCGAGCAGATGCGTTCCAAGATCAATGGTCTTGATCAGGCTACACAGAACGCTCAGGATGGTATCGGTTTGATTCAGACTGCTGAAGGTGCTCTTACTGAGACACACAACATGCTTCAGAGATTGGTTACCCTGTCCACTCAGGCAGCTAACGGAACTTACAACACTACAGCTAGAACTTCTATCACAGAGGAAGTTTCGCAGCTGAAGGAGGAAATCACCAGAATTGCTAATACTACGGATTACAACGGAGTTAAGCCGATTGCTGGTTCTGTATCTAAGGCTATCACCCTTCAGGTTGGTCCGACTTCCGGAGAAGTCCTTACGGTTGCTGTAAGTGGTCTTACTGCTTCGAAGCTGAAGATCAGTGATATCTCTGTAACTTCTATTTCGAAGGCTAATCAAGCTATCACGAAGTTGAACGATGCTATTGATCAGGTTTCTAAGCACAGAGCTAAGCTTGGTGCTGCACAGAACCGTCTTGAGCACACCATCAACAACTTGAAGGTAACTTCTGAGAACATGACTGCTGCTGAGTCTCGTATCCGTGATACAGATATGGCTAAGGAAATTGCTGCATTCACAAAGAACAACATTCTTAACCAGGCTGCACAGTCTATGCTTGCACAGGCTAACCAGCAGCCGCAGGGTGTATTGTCCTTACTTAGATAATAGACTCTTGGCAGCGTAGGGCGATAAGATCAAACTATGCAGGGTATGTGGCTATGTGAGTAGCAATATACAGGTATAACTTGTAAAATGAGAAAAGGCATTGCGTTAGGTAGGGACGCGATGCCTTTTTTTGATTCATAACGAGTATAGCTTGCAAAACGCGTGCTATCTTCTCACTCTTTAGAGGATTTCCAGTAATTTTTTGACATCTTCTTCTTCGGTCGACCAGCTGGTGCAGATACGGAGCACGGAACGACCGTCTTCCAGATTGTCCCAGTTGGCAAGTTCCGCTTTCTTTGCGATGCGCTCCGCTTCCGCTTTCTCTACGATGATAAAAATCTGATTCGTAGGAGAATCGACCAAAAGAGGAATTCCTTTCTCTTTCACGGCGTCCCGAATCTTGTCGGAAAAGAGGAGGGCGTGTCTGCCCAGTTTCGTATATAAATCGTCGGTAAACAAAGTATCAAACTGAATCCCCAGGAGTTTTCCTTTTGCAAGCAGGGCGCCGTGCTGTTTAATGGTCGTGGGAGAGAGAAGGTAAACTTTCCTTTATCCGGCACGACGACCGCTTCTCCAAAAAGGGCACCGCATTTTGTGCCGCCGATGTAGAAGACGTCGCAGAGTCTTGCGAGATCGGGAAGAGAAACATCATTTTCCTTGCAGGCGAGAGCGTAAGCGAGACGTGCACCGTCGATGAAAAGATAGAGATCGTTTTCTTGACAAACCGCCTTGATTTCTTCCAACTCTTTCAGGGAGTAGAGGGTACCCAGTTCTGTAGGCTGGGAGAGGTAGACGAGTTTCGGCTGTACCATGTGCGTGCTGCTCGCGTCCTGATGAAAATGCTCCATATAGCGCTGAATTTCTTCGGCATGGAGCTTTCCCTCGTGTCCGGGAAGGGTAAGCACCTTATGACCGTGTACTTCGATGATACCCGCTTCGTGCGTTGCGATATGTCCGCTTTCTGCCGCAAATACCCCTTCATAAGGGCGAAGAATCGTGGAGATAACGGTATCGTTGGTCTGTGTTCCTCCAACAAGGAAGAAAACCGCACCGTCTTTTAAGCCGCACGCGCGGAGAATCTTCTCCTTGGCGGAGTGTGTGAAGCAGTCGCTTCCATAGCCCGGCTCCTTTTGGAGATTGGTTTCAACGAGTTTTTGCAGGATTTCTCGTGACATCCTGCAAGGTAATCGGAGTTAAAGTAGAGTCTTTTTGCATCCTGCGTTTCGTTTTGCATGGATCGTTCCTTTCTTATTCTGAGATTGCTTGTTTCCCGAGTATACCGGGACAAAAAAATAACGGTCAAAGCGCATTGCAGCGGATTTACCGTTATTTTACCTGAAAAAGCGGGAAATAGAAACAATAGAGAGGGGCAAAGCGCCTCCTCTCTATAAGTCCTTTTTATTATAACCTTATCCTTCTTTAAAAGAAAAGATTTCTTAGACGGATTGCTCCTGAAAACGCGCCAAATCGACTTTATAGATATGGTCGATATCCGCTTTCGCTTTCCATCCGAGCGCGTTCAGTTTTGTGCAGTCCTGCACGATGCTTCGGTGGGGAAGGAAACCGTCCGCACTTGCTGCATTATTCTCAAATACCAGTTTTAGCTTCGGATTGAAGGTTGCAAAGACATGGCTCGCGAGATCCCTTACGGACAGAAAAGTATCCGGATTGGAAGCGTTGTAGGCCTCTCCTGCTTTTCCTTTTATAAGAACCGTGAGGATTGCCGCTACGGCATCCAAGGCATAAAGCATACACTTTTTTGTCAGTCCGTCCGACTTCATGTGTAAGTCTTTTTCTTCTACCAGACAGCGCAGAATTTCATTTACCACACGGGTTTCTTCGTAACGCTGGAAGAGACCGTGAATCACCGTGGGACGGATAATCTTCGTCTGCAAACCATATTCTTTCGCGGCAGCGAAGCAAAGAAACTCACAGGCTTTCTTTCCGAGCGGATAACAGCTTCGGAGATTCAGGCTGTCGATTGCTCCGACGCTGTCCTCAAACACCAGGGGATGCTCATCAGACGGTAAGCCATAGACTTCTTCCGAGGAAAGATAGAGTAGGACCGTATCCTTCTTCTTCCGGCAAATCTCTAATAGATCCTCCATTCCGTCGACGTTCGTGCGGAACGTTTCCATAGGATACTGCATGTGATAGGCATTTCCGGTGGGAGAGGCGGCATGGATGATGTAATCCGCCTGTTCTCCGTATTCCCGCTCTTTTCCGTGCGGAATGTAGAGAATGGCATCCCCTTTTTCGATATAGTCCGGAATGCTCTCCGGATTTCTGGTGGAGGCAAGGATTTTCGTATTGCTCTTTTTCACTTCATTTTGAAGTAAAATCCACTTTGTCAGGGCGGTTCCCACCAGTCCCTTTGCCCCGGTCAGGAGTATTGTTTTTCCTTGTAAAGCTTGCTCAAAATCGTTTTCTTCGATGTATCTTGTGAGCTCAGCTCTTTCTATTTTATTTAACTTCATAGTGAATCCTTTATCTATGGTCTACAGTGCTTTTCGGATATCTTCCGCGATTTGCTCCGGAAGCAGACGGTTCTCCGCCATGTATTCCTCCGGACGATAGGTCACCGGAACAGGAGTAGAAAAACCTTTGTTCATGACTTTCAGGGCATCCATACTGTAGAATTGCGCAATTTTGCTTCCGAATCCGCCTTGCAGGATGCCGTCTTCCAGAGTGACAAGCAGGCGATGCTCTTTCTTTAAGTCCTGTAGTACCTCTTCATCCACTCCGTTTATAAATTGCGGATTAATGAGAGTGGGCTGCATTCCCTGCTCTTTCAGTAATTCCGCGACCGTTTCTCCCAGCTGATAGAAACTGCCGAGGGCAAGAATAGCGACCTCTTTTCCGCGTTCCGTAACGGAATAGGCAACTTTCGCATAGTCTTTTTTCACTGCGCCTTTCGCGTGGTTCACCTTGGTCCAGGGAATACGGATAGCGACGGTGCGCTCCTTCTGCTCTAAACTCCAGTCGAGCATGGCAAGGTATTCCTCGAGATTCGTCGGTGCAAGATAATAGAGCTTCGGAATCGTTTGCAAGAGGGCAATATCATATAAACCGGCATGCGTGTCGTTCGTGTGTCCCCAAACCGAAGCGTGGGAAAGAAGAAGCGTCGCGGGGCATTCTCCGAGTGCCATTTCCTGCGCAATCTGGTCATACGCTCTTTGGTAAAAGGTGCTGTTTGTGGCAAAAACCGGTTTTGCCCCGTCTTTTGCGAGGGCGGCAGTCATACTGATTGCATTCTGCTCTGCAATGCCGACGTCCACATACTGCGCTCCTGCCTTCTTCCTGTTTTCCGCAGTAAAGCCGAAGCAGAGGGGGGTAGAAGCGGCTAATACCACGACCTTCGGGTCTTCTTTCATCTTTGTCAAGAGATGCTCTGCAACCAAGGCGCCGTAGTTTTCCTTCGGTACGTTCGAGAGGAATTCTCCGCTCGGAATATCGAAAGGCTTCGCCCAGTGCCATTTTTCCCGCTCTTTTTCCGCGAAAGAGTAGCCTTTTCCTTTTTGTGTGCAGCAGTGAATCACTACGGCTTTCTCGCTGTCTTTCGCGTCGGAAAAGGCTTTGATGAGCGCTTCCATATCGTGCCCGTCCCGAACAAGGCGGTATTCCAGACCGAGGGAGCGGAAGAAGTTATGAGGAACTTCTCCGTTTTTCTCTTTCAGCGTATTGAGGAGACCGTGTAAGCCTCCGTAGTTTTCCGGGATAGACATATCGTTGTCGTTTACGACGATGATCACCTTACTGTGTAATTCACTGAGATAATTCAGGGCTTCGAAGGCTTCTCCGCCATCCAGTGAAGCATCCCCTATCACGGCAATGATGTTTTCTTTGCCGCCACGGAGGTCTCTGCTTTTCATGAATCCTGCGGCAAGGCTGATGGCAGTGGAGGTGTGTCCCATCGGAAAGAAGTCATGTTCGCTTTCTTTCGGGTTGCTGTAACCGGTGACATCATGGAAATGGGCTTCCTCAAGAAAAGCCTGCTTTCTTCCGGTTAGAATCTTATGAGTATAGCACTGATGTGATACGTCAAAAAGAATCTTATCGACCGGGGAATGGAAGACTTTATGCAGGGCAACGGTGAGCTCGATTACACCCAGGTTTGATCCGACGTGACCGCCGGTCTTACTGAGTTTTTGAATCAGACACTGCCGGATTTCCTGAGAAAGGGCAGTGAGTTCTTCCGTGGACAAATTGTCCAGGTCGTCAGGGCAATTTATTTTGTCTAAAAATCATTTTATCTCCAATTATATTCTATTTTTTTATATTCTATTTTCTTTTGTTATTTCCACTCGGATTCATGATGGGCGTCTGTCGGATTTCTTTCCCTTCTTCCAGATCTCGTATCTGTTGTACTCTCGGGGCGTGATGGCCGCCGATAAAATCCGTATTTAAGAAGATGTCCACCCTATGTTCAACATCTTCATAGCCCATGTGTTTTTTTGTCCGAAGGCAATCATATTGGCGTCGTTATGTTTCCGCATATATTCCGTCACAAGATCCGCATAACCGAGTCCGCAGAGGATGCCTTTCACCTTATTTGCCGCCATCACCATGCCGGTTCCGGTTGCGCAGAGGAGGATACCGTACTTGCAATCTCCTGAAGCAACGAGTTTGGCAGCTTGCGCTGCGAAAACAGGGGTATCGCAGGGGACATTTTCTCTTGTTCCTACATCTACCGTCTCGTGTCCGAGCTCTTTTTAAGTGTGCAATAATTCTGTTTTTATAATCCAGTCCGTTTCGATCACTACCCAGTGCGATTCGCATAGTATTTTCCTACTTTCCTTTACTGATGAAGCCAATCCGGCCTTTGAACGGCAAGGAGTGCGCTAAAGATTTCCAGATCTTCCGAAGTGGTGAGCTTGATGTTTTTTTCCGAACCAATGGAGAGATACAGTTTTCTGCCGAGTTCTACATAAAGGGAACAGGACGCGATAGAATCGTCGATTCCTTTTTCAATGGCTTCTTTATGCACCTCCAGAATTTCTTTTAAGAAAAAGGTTTGCGGTGTCTGGGTAATCTTTAAGTTGTCTCTGGGAATCTGGTCTTCCGAAGTTACCCCGTCCATGGTTTTCAGCATGACGGCGGTGCAGGGAATCATCGTGATGGCGTTTCCGAATTCACGGCAGACACGAATATTGTCTGAAATGATATCCTGACTCACCATCGGACGAATGGCGTCATGAATCAGCACGATGTCATCGTCATCGTGGTAACGTTTTGCGATATCTTTCAGTCCGTTTCGGATGGATTGTAAGCCGGTCTCGCCTCCCGAAACGATATTTTCCAGCTTCGTAATACCGAACTGCTTTGCGTACGCGCGCAGAATATCGTGCCATCCCTTTAAGCATACGACTTCAATCGCGTCGATGTTGGGATGCTTCTGGAAGGCCTCCAGCGTATAAATGATAATGGGTTTATTGTTTATATTAAGAAATTGCTTCGGGATATCCTGGTGCATCCTGTTTCCTACCCCGCCGGCAATAATGAGAGCGATATTTTTCAAATCAGCCTCCTTTCTGATGTGTTGAACTACTATACTCATCGGAAAGAAGGCCGGATTTTATAAGGAAAAATGGCGTTGAAAATACGATATGGAAGAGGCTACTTTAACAGTGCTTTTTTACAACATTTTTCATCTCTTTCCATTTCCGCTCCATGTCTTTTACCAGGGCAATCTGGGTTCTTGCTCGGTCCAGGTTGTGCCCGGGACGAGCGGTATGGAAGTAGACATCCCTTCCAGATAGTCTGTAAGGAAACGCATGCCGCATTCCAGTGTCATGATCTTCGCGCCTTCCGGAAGGGAGGCAATCTCCGTTTCACTGAGCTTTCCGCCTGCACCCAGAAGGAAGCCGTCCACGTAAGTGGTAAAAAGAGGGAGAGAAAGGGAGACTTTCGACAGATCCTTTTTCATCTTCTTCCGCGGTATTTGCCCCGAAGCGGATGGCATCCCCGAAGTCAAAGATGGAAAGCCCCGGCATCACGGTGTCCAGGTCAATGATGCAGAGCGCTTTTTTTCCGTATTTTTTTATCAAAGAGAACGTTATTCAGCTTCGTGTCATTGTGACTGACGCGAAGAGGGAGCTTGTTCTCCCGGAGAAGTTCCATGGCGTAGGAGAGGTCTTTCTCATGAGAAAGGAAGAACTGCACTTCTTCCTCACAGTCTGTCCGGCGATGCAAGGCATCCTTCTGAAGGACTTCAGGAAACGTTGAAAGCGCTTTTCACTGTTATGAAAGTCGGGAATCGTCTCGTGCAACTTTTCTGCCGGAAAATGCGCGAGAAGATTCTGGAAGTGACCGAAAGCGTAAGCACTTTCATAGAAGTGTGCGGGTTTCTCGACAAGATTGTAGGAAACGGCATTTTCAATGAAAAGATAGACACGGAAGAAGTTCTGCTCCGCGTCTTCATAGTAGTAGCGCACTTCCTTTCCGCCTGCTTCCCCGGCGCTTTTTAGAGGAATGAGTCGCAAGCCTTCCCGCCCGGGTCGCCTCCGTTTTTTTCGGATTTCCTCTCCATGAAGTCGCAGACCAGAGAGACATTTTCCATGAGCTCTCGCGGATTTTTGAAGATGTTCGTATTCATCCTTTGCAGAATATACTTTCGATTTGCCTCTACGAGATAGGGTGTCATTGATATGTCCCGAACCGTAGGGGGACATAAGAGCGAACCTCGCCGTCTAACGCAAACCGGGAAAGTGCATTTTCAATTTCTTTCTTACTGAGTTCTTTCTTCATTCCCTGCTCCTTTATCTTTGTCGTGCTTTTTCCTTTTTATTGTCATAACTTCCCGATTTTATCACGGAATAAACGCTACAGCAAGCGAAGCGGACGGAAAGGAGGAAAAGAAGGCATCACTAAGCGAAGCGTCCGGAAAAAGAAGGTATCACAGGGCAATAAGCGGGAAGACCTGCGAAAAAAGGCGGAAAAAATATTTTATTTATAAACAGGATAAATCGGCATATTTATAACTAAATGCAATTTGTATAAGAAAATGGATTGTTCTATCCTATTTAAGACATAAAGAGTTTATCAGGAGGAGAGTAATGAAACTAATTATGATTTACCGGAAATCTTTTCCGATTTTTTTCAGAGCAGAGACAGAAGTCATTTCTTATGATAAAGGAGTGGAAAGATGCGGGACATCCTGTAGTAGGGTCCTACTGCACCTATTTTCCGAAGGAAATCGCCATGGCAGCCGGAGCGGCCAGCATTTCTCTTTGTTCGACTTCCGATGAAACCATTCCCGAGGCGGAGAAAGACCTTCCGAAGAATCTCTGTCCTCTGATTAAATCCAGTTATGGTTTTGCGAAGACCAATAAATGTCCGTTTTTCTATTTTTCCGATGTGGTAGTCGGGGAAAGCACCTGTGACGGAAAGAAGAAGATGTATGAGCTGATGAGCGAGTTCAAGGATGTGTTCTTCCTGCGTCTTCCACATGAGCAGACAGAACTCGGCGTGAAACTGTATCGGGATGAAATCGTGCGCTTAAAGGACTACCTTGCAGAGAAGTTTGAAGTCAAGATTACGGAAGAGATGGTGCGTGAGGCGACGCATATCAACAATCGGGCAAATCATGCTTTAAAAGACCTTTACGGGGTGATGCGCCACGATCCGACGCCGGTCTCCGGCTATGATATTTTTAAGGTTTTATACGGCTCGACCTTCCGCTTTGACAGAAGAGAGCTTGCGGACGAAATTGAGGCTCTTCGGGAGAAGATTGAGAGAGAATATGCCGAAGGAAAGCACTTTGAGAAAAGACCGCGTATCCTTATTACCGGTTGTCCGATTGGCGGTGCGACGGAGAAGGTGATTCGCGCGGTGGAAGACAATGGCGGCGTAGTCATCGGCTATGAGAACTGTACCGGAGAAAAAGCGGTGGGAATTCAGGTGGATGAGAGTGCGGACGATATTTATGAAGCGCTTGCCAGAAGGTATCTTGCCATCGGCTGCTCCGTGATGACGCCGAACAACAACCGCTTCCGGGTTCTGGATGAAATGATCGACAGCTATCACGCGGACGGCGTCCTCGACATGACACTCCAGGCCTGTCATACTTATGCGATTGAGACAAACAAGGTTCGTCGCTTTGTGACGGAGGAAAAAGGAATTCCTTATATTAATGTAGAAACGGATTATTCCCAGTCCGATATCGGGCAGTTGAATACGAGAGTTGCGGCATTTATTGAAATGCTGTAGGGAGAAGGTAATGGAACGGAAATATTTGGGAATCGATATCGGTTCCACTGCGGGAAAAGCGGTTGTACTGGATGAACGGGGAGAAATCGAGCAGGCGTTCACGGTTCCTACAGGGATGGAGCAGTTTTGAAGCATTGAAAGCGATAGGGGAGCATCTTCCCATGCCGATGGATGAAGTGCATTATGCCTGCATCGCTACAGGATATGGCAGAAATGCGGTTGCCTTTGCCGGAAAGACGATGACGGAGATTACCTGTCATGCGAAAGGTGCGATGCGCTTGTTCGGGGAAGAACCCATGAATGTGGTGGATGTCGGCGGACAGGATACGAAGGTGATTACCTGTAGAGGGAAGGCCGTCGAAGAATTCTTTATGAATGATAAATGCTCAGCAGGAACCGGAAAATTTCTGGAAGTGATGGCGAATCGCCTGAATATTTCGCTGGAAGAGTTAAATGAACTCGCAAGAAAACATACGGAAGAAGTAAAAATCAGTTCGATGTGCACGGTCTTTGCCGAGTCGGAGGTCATCTCTTTAGTAGGGCAGGGTATAGCGCGGGAAAATATTGTGTATGGAATCTTGCAGTCCGTAGCCGGGAAAGTTGCGCAGATGCTGGGGCGCCTTCGCGACCAGGACCTTCCGCTCTTTTTGACGGGGGGGCTTTGTGAAGCGCAGTATTTTCAGGAGATTCTTGCAGAAGTGGTAGGAAAGCCGATTCACTCGGATCCCTATGCACGCTACGCCGGTGCACTCGGCGCAGCGGTTCTTGCAAAGGGGCAGGCGGAGAAAGGGCGGATTTAGTTACTGCCCGATTTTCTTCAGGACATACGTGAGGTCCATACTGCGTTCGCCGTCCGGGAGAACGAAACAGGGAATGCCGATTCTTCCCTCTTCCGGATAGTCCGCTTTCTTTGCCGCTTCGCGGAAGGGCTGATAGATTTCTTCCTGCTCCCGGAAAGCGAGAAATTGCTTCAGACTGTGTAAGTTTTCACTTAAATCAATAAACTGAAAGGCAATCCCCTTTTCCGTGAGAATCTTCTTTGCTTCTACACATCCGGGGCACTGGTGGCTACCGTAAATCGTGAGTTTCATTGTCTTATTCCTCCTTTTTTTGCTGATTATAACACAGGAAGCGCGGAAAAGAGCGCTCTATTCCGGTAGATTCTCTTATCGGCCTCTTTTGATTGCCATTTGACAGCTATCCTGTTTTTGTTTATAGTCGCTTGAGAAGTTTGGCACTACAGATTTAGGAGTTTATCCTTAAGAAAGAGGAGCCCATGTTTGAAAATTTAGAAGAAGTAAAGAAGCATTACGAAGAGATCATGGAGAATCTCACGATTCCCGAGGTGGTCTCCGATATTACGCAATATAAGAAATTGATTCTTGAGCAGAGCAACCTGGAGCCGATTTACAAGGCGTATACGGCGTTCCGAAAAGCGGAAGAGAGTGAGAAGGACGCTTTGCAGATTTTGGAAACGGAAAAGGACAAGGATCTTCTGGAGATGGCGAAGGAAGAACTGGCTACGGCGAAAGAAGATCAGGAGCGGCTTACGAAAGAGATTCAGCTTCTTCTGCTTCCGAAGGATGAAAATGATGATAAGAATATTGTCATGGAGATTCGTGGCGGAGCGGGAGGAGAGGAAGCGGCGCTCTTTGCCGGATCCCTTTATCGGATGTATACAAGCTATGCGGAGAAAAGGGGTTGGAAGACGGAACTTGTCTCCTTCAATGAGACAGGACTCGGCGGTTTGAAGGAAGTGGTTTTCATCGTGAACGGGCAGGGTGCGTACTCCCGCCTGAAGTATGAGTCGGGCGTGCATCGTGTGCAAAGAGTGCCCGAAACGGAAAGTGGAGGAAGAATCCACACTTCGACCGCGACGGTGGCAGTTATGCCGGAAGTGGAAGATGTGGAAGTGGAGATCAATCCTGCCGATGTCAAAATGGAAGTGTTCCGTTCTTCCGGTGCCGGCGGACAGCACATCAACAAGACTTCTTCCGCGGTGCGTTTGATTCATATTCCGACGGGAATGGTTGCGGAGTGTCAGGAAGAGCGTTCCCAGGTGCAGAACAGGGAGAAGGCGATGCGTCTTCTTCGCGCGAGACTCTATGAGATTGAACTGGAGAAGCAGCAGAAGGAAAATGCGGAGGAAAAGCGCTCCCAGCTCGGAACCGGCGACCGTTCGGAGAAGATTCGAACCTACAATTTCCCGCAGGGAAGAGTAACCGATCACCGTATCAAACTGACCCTGTACAATATTGATGCGGTGCTTGGCGGAGACTTGGATCTCCTCATTGATCCGTTGATTACCGAGGATCAGGCGGAAAAGCTCGCCAAGTTAGAAGAAAAGTAAATTCTTGCAGAACAGGAAGAGTAGGGTAAGGAAAATGGAGAAGACAGAGTTCGAAACAAAGGGAAGAGGCAGGGGTAGAGGAAGAAAGGAAGGGCGGAGTTTCCTTCCTTTCTTCCTTATCTTCCTCCTCTTTTTCTTAGGAATTGCCGGTTTCGGTACCTTTTATTATGTAAAGAAATATATGCCGACCAAGGCACGCGCGGATTTAAACAGCTACTTCTCCGTTTCCGGAGATAATGTGGAGCTGTTTTTCAATCATGAGAAAGTAAAGGATGGCGAAAAACTGACCATCGGAAGGTTGAAGGATGGGGAAGTCTATCTTCCTTATCGTTTTGTGGTGCGGAATCTGAATATTCGTTTTTTTATTACGATGATGTAGAGAAAAATCTGCGTTACGCCCTTCCGGAAGAACTTCTCCTGTTTACGGACGGGGAGAAGGGAGAAGACGGGAAAGTATCCTTTTTTACAGAGGGAAAACAGATTTTTATCAGCTTATCTCTCATTGAAAAGCATACTGCTCTTCTTACCCACCGCTTTACGGATGGAGAGCATAAAAGAGTTTTTTTGGAAAATGAGTTCAAAAAGCGTTCCGTCTCCAATCTGAAGAAGGCGGAGGCAGTGCGAGTGCAGGGAGGCGTAAAGAGCCCGATTTTAACGGATTTACAGGCAGGAGCGAAGGTTCTGATTCTGAAGAAAATGGAGAAGTGGTCGCAGGTAGAGACGGAGGACGGCTTTATCGGCTATCTCAGGAACAGTCGCTTGGGAGAGCTGAAAGAAGAGGAAGAGAAAAGCAATTTTCAGGAGCCGGAGTACAGTCATAAGAATCTGGGAGAAGGGGTTTATCCGCTCATGGCCTTTCATCAGATTACGAATGCACAGTCGAATCAGGGACTTCCGACCCTGCTTCCGAATGCCGCAGGAGTCAATGTCCTTGCCCCCACCTGGTACAGCCTGAAAGACAGCGATGGAAATTTTGTTTCGTATAGTGATGCCAATTATGTGGCGCTTTGTCACAGCAGCGGCAGAAAAGTATTTGCCACCATCAATAACTTCGATGCCGGCAAAATCGATTTAAAGAGTCTCCTGTCCAGTGGAAAGAAGCGGGAAAAGTTGATTTCCACATTGCTATCCGACATGAAGGCAAAGGGAATCGACGGTATCAACGTCGATATTGAGCTTCTTCCGGAAAAAGCGGCAAGAGATTATCTTGAATTTATGCGGGAACTTTCGATTGCCTGCCGAAAAGAAGATTTTTTCCTGAGCGTGGATTGTTATGTTCCTTATAAATATAACGAGTATTACAATATCAAGGAATTGGGTACGGTATGTGATTACGTCGTGATTATGTGCTACGACGAGCACTATGCCGGATCGGAAGAGGCAGGTTCAGTTTCTTCGCTCTCCTACGTGCGTCGCGGAATTGAGGAGAGTGAAGCGGCGATCGATAAGGATCGAATCATTATTGCCCTTCCTTTCTATACGCGTGTCTGGATTACAGACAAGTCCGGAAAGCTTCGCTCGGAAGCGATGTCCATCAAAGCGGCACAGGATTGGATCAGCAAGAATCAGGTTTCCCTCACTTTTGATCAAGAAATCGGGCAGAATTACGGCAGCATAGAAGTGGACGGCGAGAAGAAGGAAATCTGGATGGAAGATGAGAAGTCCATGGAGGAGAAGAAGAAACTCCTTACGGAAAAGGGCATTCAGGGAATTGCTGCTTGGAAGCTTGGACAGGAGCCGGAAGGCTTTTGGGGAATTTTGCAGACGAAATAGGCGGAGCTTGTGTATTCGGCTTTATAGGAGCATTTGGCATGGAAACAAAGATATTTTCCAAAGAGAATATAGACGAGGCGGCGGAAATCCTGCGGCAAGGCGGTCTGGTAGCCTTTCCTACAGAAACGGTTTACGGTTTAGGGGGAAATGGTCTGAATCCGGAGGCGGCGAGAAAGATTTATGCAGCGAAAGGGCGTCCCTCTGACAATCCTTTGATTTTGCATGTAGCAAAAATCGAAGAGGTGCTTCCGCTTGTAGATTCGATTCCGGAAAAGGCAAGACTCCTCATGGAGTCTTTCTGGCCGGGACCGCTTACTCTGATTATGAAGAAGTCTCCCCTAGTTCCCCTGGAGAGCACAGGAGGACTGCAAACGGTGGCGATTCGTTGCCCTGATAATGCCCTCACTCTTTCTCTGATTGAGAAGGCGGGGATTCCCGTTGCGGGGCCGTCCGCGAACCTTTCCGGGCACCCGAGTCCGACAGAGGCGGCGCACGTTTATCATGACCTTGCCGGACGAATCGAGGGGATTCTGGATGACGGAGCGGTCGGCATCGGGGTAGAGTCTACGATTCTAGATATGAGTACGGACTGTCCCACGCTGCTTCGGCCGGGAGCCATTACGCTTAAGGATTTGGAAGAGGTGCTATCGGAGAAACCGGAAGTTGACCCGACTCTTCTCGGAAAAAAGATGGAGGATGGCTTTGTTCCGAAGGCACCGGGGATGAAATACCGTCACTATGCGCCGCGTGCGGAGATGATTCTTTTCCGCGCACGTAAGGCGGAGAATGCGGACAGGCGTATTGCGGAGGCGATTCTACGTTTTCTTGAGGAGCGAGAAGAACAGCAGGAAAAGCGGCTGGAAAAGCAGGATCAAGAAGAGGATAGGCAGCAGAATCAACAGGGGATAGGCAGCAGAATAAAAAAAGAGGATAGGCGGCAGGATTCGGAGCTTTCCAAGGTTGCCATTCTTTGCGCGGAAGAGACGAAGAAAGAGTACGCTTCGTTTTGTGCAGAAAAGGGAATTCTCTTGAAAGTACTGGGAAAACGGGAAGAACCGTTATCGATGACACACAACCTTTTTCGCATCCTCCGGGACTGCGATGAGGAAGGGGTGGAACTCATCCTTTCAGAAGCGTATTCCGAAGAAGGGGTAGGCTTTGCCCTGATGAACCGGATGAAGAAAGCGGCGGGGCAGAAGATTGTGGATATAGACGAAGAAATGCGTGGTTAACTATCTGAAGAGACCTCTTTTTTTATATGTATCTGCCGCAGATTCTAACAACTTATAATTGCAGTGATACTGTGCAACCATTTCGGAATTTATCTGTTTTTTTCATATTTTTTTGTGGTAAATTATCCTCTGGCTATAATGTATTTCTTATTCATAAAGAACTTCCATAATACAAAGGTTAGCCAGTATCATCACCACTATACCTATTAGCTGTAACTCTAGGGTTTTAAGCCAAAATATATGCGTCCATCCAAATAAGGCAAGTATGAATAAACTCATAAATAACAATAGTAATCCCCGTCCTACATTTGCAGGATTGAATTCCGAAGAAAATGGAAGCTCCCAAGTACCTACTCTTATCATAAGACTTGTTACAAATATAAACGATAAGTAGGCAATGACTATGTCGGGTAGGATAGCAATTCCATAAACCGCAAAAAGCAGAGCTGACAGAGCCACAAAGATAGGCGTCAGATAGCGAAACAATACTACCTTAACTCCTGCCCTTATACATTTACTTAGATTCTCAATTGGAAGAATCTGATAGAACATTATGCTCTCTTTATTCTCAGTCTGAGTTATTATCCCATAGATGGCTGCGGAAGTAAGCCCTGTAAAAATAAAAGCAGAGCCAGCCCCTCACCTTCCTTCTCTGAGATTTTTCTATAAAAGCCTGTAAGTCCCTTTTTCCCCTGTAATCTGTGGCAGAACCATTATTATAGGCAGAATAAATACATTGGCAAGCTGTGGATAGAGCTTAGCTTCATATCCCTGTTTCTTGACACCTGTATCAGCACAAGCTTCATAAAGGCATTTTCCTGCTCATCCTTTTGAGAGGAGCTTACATAAGATTTGAAAATGCTGAAAGTGTTTTATTTTCCTGGCTGTTTCTGTAAAGCTTGTCAAGTTCTCCTTCAAACTCCGGCATAGCCTTTTTCCTGTATATTACTTCAAGCAAGATGACGGCAGGCACTGTGATTCCTGCCAGTACATATATATACCATGCTCCACCCTGCACCAAATAGGCTCTCCAGTATAGCTGAGAACCAAGCTGATGGCAGAAAAAATAAAATGGCGAAAATGTAAGTTCCCCTTTGAGAAGCCTGCTATGCTTACGACTCTTGGCACAATCTGATACGAGAGTATTATCGCTATTGTCATAAATATCTGAAAGCCGCTTAATATGTCCTTTAGCTTCTCTCGGAAAAATATCTTGAGAAGGAGGTAGTAAATAACTCCTGCAAGGTGGAGGCAAACGACAACAATCACAATCGATACCAGAGTGAACGCAAAGCCGTATAGGATTCCCTTAGAAATAAAAGCCGACAACTATAGATGGCAGCATCATAGCAGCTGCTATAGTTCCTATATAATAGGCTATATGTATGTTTTTGCAGTACTTATCTCATTTTTTTCCCCAATCGGCAGTGCTCCGTAAAATGACTTTTTCTGTAGTGTCTAAGAGTACAGCTGAATATTCACTGATATAGACGGAAAAATAACATGAATATAAGCATGGCAAAGCTGATTGTATTAGCTCCAAACATATTTGGCATCACCTGCATAGAAGCGATAAAAATTCCTAACCCCATATAAACCAGGCAGGTTAAAAATCATAGATCTTTTTCGGCTCTTTCCTATCTTCTTCCCGTTATTTTGCAGAGCAGGGGAAACCCTTCTGCTATCCATAATTAGCTTTAGCCTAAGCATCTCCCTAATCTGACCATAGTTTAAGTCTTTACTTAAAAATGGCTTTACACATTTATCAACTACCTTAAGCACAAAGGGTTCGCTATTTTTTTCATCTTCAATAGTCTCACCTCCGGTCAGTGTGTCTACAAACTTAGCTGCAAGATCGTGTCCCTTTGTAAAGCCTGTAAGGTCATTAAAAATCTCCTCCATACTACTGCCCCTGCTGTTGTTTTTCAGCTCTTCAACCGTAGAATCTGCTATGACTGCCCCGTCCTTAAGAAGGATAACCCTACTGCTCATCTGTTCCACCACTTCCATAATATGAGAGGAATAAAATATGGTCTTCCCCTGTTTGGTAAGTGTCTTAAGCACCTCCTTAAAACACAGCCACGCTATTAGTATCCATACCGTTAAGCGGTTCATCAAGGAAGAGGATGTCAGGGTTATGTATAAGGCTTCCTATGATGGCTATTTTTTGCTTCATACCCTTTGAATAACCAGAGATACGAGTGGTGAGCGCATCATTTATCTGAAATATCTCCGCAAGCTCCTCCATCCTACCTCTCCAGTTGCTTAGTTCATAGACAGAGGATAAGAAAGAGATATATTCTTCCCCTGTAAGGCTCTCATAGAGGGATAGAATCTCTGGAACATAACCTATCTTCCTCTTGTAGCTTACCAGATCTTCTTCTATATTCTTACCAAAGACCTCAATTGTACCTGTGTATCCACCAAGGATTCCAAGCATCAGCTTAACAGTTGTGGACTTGCCACTTCCGTTTGGCCCTATGTAGCCGATAAGCTCTCCCCTGACTGCCTCAAAGCTCACATCATGGAGAACATGATGCTCTCCAAAGCTTTTATTCACATTAGTCAGTCTAAGTACCGTATCCATACAATTCCTCCACTTTGATTATATTAAAATAATAATATCACTAAATATTGATCTCAAATCTTTGCGTTCTACTCTTGTTTTTCTATTTGACAAGTATATTACCTGTCTTTTTGGAGTTGAGATTGAAAAAAATAGTGCTAAGCCACAGATTAGAACCTATGGCTTTAGCATTTTATTTATACCTTCATTATTAAGAAAATACAATGTCAATGGAAGTTTTTGTATTTATAGCTAGTTTCTTTATAAAGTCTGAACTGCATGTAAGGTTTATGTATTTATAATCTGAGATCTTTACTACCTTAAAACCCCTTATAAAGTTAAATATTTCTTCGATTCCATATTTATCTTCTAAGATGTAAATTTGCAGCATTAGGGAAAGAAGAACAGCAAGGTAACATATCAGGAAATGACCGATAATTGAGACTTGTTTTTGGAGGTATACAGGTCTGGCGTCAAGCTGTGATTTCATTGCCCTGAATGACTCCTCGATTCGCCAGAGATTATGGTATGTATCATATATTTTTTTTGAAGTCATTGACAGCTCTGACGTTACAATTAGATTATATCCTGCAAGCTTTTTTGCTTTTTCTATCGCCTCTTCATTTATTTCAAGTTTAATTTTCCCGTCTTCTTTGTTTCCTTTTTTATCTGTAGGTATAAAAGTTACATACTTTGAACAGTCACCAAACTCAGACCTTTTAGCCTGTGAGGTTTTTAGATTGTGGGCTTTTTCAACCAGTTTATTAATCTCGTATATGTGTTTTTCTGCAAGCTTAGGATTAAAGTAAATGGTAAATAACCTGTCTGCCCCAAAAAAATCTGCCAGCTCTCAGGCTGGCAGGTTTTTCTTATCTGGTTTTATTCTTCCGACATCTATCCGGTAATGCCTCCGACCAAGTCATCAGTTTTTTCAGTTCTTCCTCAGGAACATTTTCTCTTGGATATTTTAGGAGTTCCTTTAGTAGGTATGCAAAGTATTCGTAGGGCTTTAGTTGGTTTGCCTTTGCACTTTCCGCAATACTGTATAGAAGGGCACTGGCAGAGGCTCCTCTCACGGAATCGATGATGTGCCAAGAATGCTTTCCAACGCAGAAGCTTCTGATGCTTATCTCTGCGTCATTATTATCCAGAGGGATTAAAGCATCCCGTAAATACACTCGGAGATACACATAGATTGCAAAGAAATTTTTTATTCTTTTTGACGTTCTTTCTTGCAAAAAACCGGAAAAAAACCGAGTAAGTACAGGAGAGCTTTTATGCGATCACATCTGCGGCCGCAAAACAAAAAGATGGAGCCTGATTCCCTGGGATCAAGTTTAAAACCGGCATTAACTACTGCAATTAGGCCATCAATACCTCTTCTAAGGTCTGTGTATCCGGTACAGAGGTAAATGTGTTTGAATCTGGAAGCATCGTTAAGCATTTTTCAAGACCTTTATAACATTTGCCAGTAAATCCATCGGCGTGTTTTCGTCAATCCCTAAGACTACTTCATTTACGGACGCTGGTAACTTTGGAGATGGATAGCAGGAGGAAACCTCCACTTGTTGCCGTACTTCCACAAATCCACTCTGCGTAAGGGCAGCTTCCTTTACCTTTCGAAGCCAGTAGAAGTAGGCATTTCTGGATAGGCCATGCTGTGCACAATAGTCATCTACTTTTAGGTCGCTCTCCTTTACAATCTTTAATAATGTCAGCCCATTGCCCTGTTCACATCCTGCTTGTAGCAAGTTTTGTGTTCATCTTGAATTCCTCCCTGAGATAGTGTGCAAAGTGGAAAAAGTTTGTAAAGTGAAAAAGTGCGTTCAACTTTTTCTTAGCAGGTTTTATTGTTATATAAAAATACGAGTCAGGGTTTAAATTCGCCCTAACTCATATTTTTGTATAACCTTTAACAAAGACTATCTATTCTCTATTTTCATGTCCTATAGAGAAAAAATAGAATCGATATAGCTACTAATGTTATTGACAAAGGCAACGCCCTAGCAATTAATGCTTCTGCAATATAATTACTAAATAAAACATAATTGTACTAGATATATAATAATTAATGCAAAAGCTTACTCCCAAAACAGCATTTACAAATATAAACAATTTTTCTTCATAGCCATACCTATCGACCTTCAGAATAACTACTAATAGCTGGTACATGTACACTAGTAGGAACTACCATTGTCGTTATTAACATAATCATCGCCAATACTGTAGCAAACATTCTCTTTCTCTTTTTTTAACAATTTACTTACCTCACTCTTTTATATGTAAAAATCTTTTACTGACTATCAGCACAATTACACTTTGAACATCTATACCTACCTGTATCATCTAAATCAAAAAAACTAGATACATACAAACTCCCAAAGCATTAGCTATACTATTCGCAATCGTTAAAAGTAGGTACAGTTTTTTTCCAGTTTCTATTTTATTTATGCTTATCCTTGATATTCCGACCTTTTTGCCTAATCTATGTTGGGATAAACCTAAAGGTTTCCTATATTCCTCAATTCTGTTATTCAAAAACGTTGTCCTCTTTCCTTTGGTTAACTTAAGTTAACCAAATATTTTTATTTGTCAAACGATTATTGTTCTTATAACTTGCAAAAATCTTTACTTTCTTTTTAGTTCTTTTTGGTGTTGTTTAAATTAGGCATAGAATGAACCTCCTTTCAATATCGGGACTATATGAGAAAGATACGGAATCGTCAGCTTGAACGCGCTGAAAAGCTCGTCGAAAATCCTTCTTCTCTGAATAAAAAACGTCCGAACAATCCCAAGCGTTTTATACGTCAGAATCACTGTACCTCTGACAGCGAGATTGCAGATAAAATGATCCCTTCGATAGATGAAGATGTTGCCACGGAAGAGGAACGTTATGACGGTTTCTATGCCGTATGCACAAACCTGGAAGATGATGTGGCAACGATTATAAGTATTAATCAAAAGCGATGGCAGATTGAAGAATGTTTCCGGATTATGAAGAGTGAATTTCAAGCCAGACCGGTATATCTCAGTAGAAAAGATCGAATCACGGCACATTTCATTACCTGCTTCACCGCCCTGATTCTTTTATCGTATTCTGGAGAAGAAGTTAGGTGAGAGTTATGCCACTGAAAAGCATTATAAGAACACTGAAAGAAATGAACATGCTGATAGCCCCCGGTGAAGGATATATCCCTGAGTATACACGAACCGACCTTACAGACAAACTCCACGACACATTTGGTTTTAGAACAGATTACGAGATTGTATCTCAAAGAGAAATAAAAAAGATTTTAACCGCAACGAGAAAGTAGAATATTGCTAGAATTCAAAAAGAAAACAAGAGCTTATAAATGGCGTAATTACGCCGTTTATGGGCTCTTGACTCTTTCGCAACTGTCAAAGACGGGACTATATCACCAGTGCTTTTTCAAGAGATGTAAGTTCATGTTCAACATTCGAACTGCTTTGCCGTAGGATTCACCTTACGAACTTTTAGGATGAAGAAAGCTGCGGGACAGAAGATTGTAGATATAGACGAAGTATAAATTATTCATTTTAAATCTATATAAGTGGCAAAAAAACTTTTATGCCTGTCTGTACTAGGAACTTTCTCTCCTCCATGTACAATAGAATTGGTAGGATGGCAGCCTACAGAAAGGGGTGCCCATGCAGAAAGAAATGGAGGAAAGAAACATTCATTTGAAAGAACAGATGATGTTTTCGGAATTGTTAGAGCGGATAGAGAAAAGAAGAAAAATTCATAGAGTATTTGACGGAGACAGAGAGGCAGCTGAGGGATTTGGCGGTCTCTTTTCTGACTTACAGGAAGAAATCAAGCGATGTGAGGAGGACAGTCCCGAGAAACGGAGCCCGGCTTTTGAGTCGGAAGCTTTGCCGAAGGCAGGGAGAACTTTGATTGAGGGAGAACGGCTTTGCCTGCTTGGGATACAAGAGAAAGACCGGAAGGACTATCTGGAAGTGGAGAAGGATGTCTCCTTCTTTAAGGGGGGCGTTTTCAGACGAGAGCTTTTTAGCAAAGCTTTGGGAAGAGTTTTTCCGAAAGAATCGGGCGTATTACAGTATCTTTAACTGGGATGCCGTGTTCCTTGGGTATTGCGGGATTTTGAACTTGCAGGCAAAGCCATGGGAGATGGCTATCGCCCTGAAAGAGAAGTATCAGGGGCAGGGTATCGGACCCGAGAGCTTGCTCCTTCTTATGAAGGCGTTGAAAAGGCGTACCGGAGAGCGCGTCTTTCGGGGAAGAGTGGATGCGGATAATGAAGCTTCCATCAGTATGATGCGGAAAATAGGCGGAAAGCGCATGGAATCAGTGAGTTTTTCCTGCACGGGAAGAAGCTCAGGAACTATGAAAAGAAGAAAGAGTATCTGGTTGACAAGCGCTTAAAGGAGCTCGCGGAAGAATTTCGGGTAGAACCGCAGGAACTGCTCGGGCATTCCTTGGAGTTTTGGGTGGAACTTCCGGAGTAGAGGATTCAAAGGATCACTTTCATGGTAAAGCTTTTTTAGTAAAGCGTGTCAGAGTTGGAAAAAAAGGAAATAAAGTGGCGAATCGGGAGCGGGACTCTCGGGTTCGCCACTTTTCTATTCATAGCAAGTTTCACTCGCAAAGCGTGCGGTATCTCGTTTGATGAACATCGAACATGAAATAGTCAGAAGAGAGGTTAATTTAGTCGGACCTTATTTTTGAAAGGATGTTGGAGTATTCTATATATTATATAATCTGATGTATTTTTTTCTTCTAAGGCTTCTTGCAGAATTTTTAGAGAAGTTAATTCCCGAGATATTCAGCTTTCTCATTTAGCTCGTAGGGAATGGTGCAATTTTTTCTTACAGAACGGTTTTTCAATTTTCTTGCATATTCATCGAAGTCAATGTCTACGAAGGAAAATACACCATCGGAAAATGAAAAATCTTCATCATCTGCGTTTTCCTTGGTTATAGCCAGTGCTGATTCATAGCTGGAAGGGGCAGGAAGTTGTTCTCTGGAAACAGCCAGGCTATAGGTTCCCATAGCATCTCTTGCCATAGAAAAAGCTTCTGCAAAGGAACCGCCTTCTGTGAATTGGTTGAAGTCCGGAATATAAACTAAATAGCTTGTGTCGTTTTTTTTAAAAAAAACAGGGTAAACCTTTATCATAAATGCTCCTTTATAATCCAAACGCAAGGGAAGAAAAGCCGATGGATTTTAATTTGTTTTCTAATTCCCTTCGTTTCATTCAATTCCTCCCTTTGAATATACGCATACTATACGCATTTGTCTATTCTTTTTATGAATTTATTTTTGTGCAACTGAGCTTAGAAGTTCTCGTTTGCCTTAAAAAATCTTTGTTTATTATAAGAGTTGAATAAATCATTCAAGAAGCAACTGATACAGTAGAATGTATACATAATACCTATAAATATATCAAATAATCCTTTTTCTATTATGCTATAATAACAAAAATATAAACTATCGTTTTACTGTTTTTCCGTGAGTAACGAGAGGATCCGAGGGAGATGGCAGGAACGGATAGGGAAAGGAGGATTTGCTTATGGAACAGGAGAGCAGAATTGCCGTGATGGCGATTATCGTAGAGGACAGGGATTCCGTAGACGTACTCAATGCACTGCTTCATGAATATGGAGATTACATTGTGGGAAGAATGGGACTGCCCTATGGAAAGAAGAAGGTACATATTGTGTCTATTGCGCTGGATGCGCCGAATGACACGATTTCCGCTCTTGCCGGAAAGATTGGCAACATTCCGGGAATCAGCGTAAAGACGGCCTATGCAGGAGTGTAGAAAGAAAGCGGTAGCGGAGGAAAGAGTACCTGAGAACACTGTCCGTGCCTTATTGCAAGAGCTCTATCAGCTGCATCACTTAGACCTTTCATCATACGAGCGCTTGCTTTTGGAGCGAACGGAGGCAGACGAAGAACTTGCCCGGCAGCTTGCAAGGGAATGCACGGAGAAGTACTACGGGCGGGGCGTCTATACGAGAGGACTCATCGAATTTACGAACTATTGCAAGAACAATTGCCACTACTGCGGAATACAGCGGGTAAATCAGGAAGTGGAGCGCTATAGGCTTAGCAAGGAAGAGATTCTTTCCTGCTGTGAGGAAGGCTATCGCCTCGGATTTCGCACTTTTGTTCTGCAAGGCGGGGAAGATCCTTATTTTACGGATGAGAAGATCGTTGAGATTGTGCAGGCTATCAAGAAAGGATTTCCGGATTGTGCCGTAACCCTTTCCATAGGAGAGAAGTCTCGTGTATCTTACGAGAAGTATTTTCACGCGGGAGCAGATCGCTATCTTCTTCGCCATGAGACGGCGGACAGAGAACACTATCAGTACCTTCATCCGAAGGAGCTGAGCTGGGAGAACAGGATGCGTTGTCTCAAAGATTTAAAGGAAATCGGTTTTCAGGTGGGCTGCGGTTTTATGGTGGGGTCTCCGCATCAGACCGCGAAGACCCTGGCGAAAGACCTGTATTTTATTCAGGAATTTCAGCCGGATATGTGCGGTATCGGTCCGTTTATTCCGCAGCACACGACTGTCTTTGCGAAGGAGAAGGCGGGAACTCTTGAAGATACCCTTTTTCTCTTATCGCTTCTTCGCCTGATTCATCCGAATATGCTGATTCCGGCGACGACCGCGCTCGGAACCATCGATAAACGGGGGCGGGAATTGGGCATCCTCTCCGGAGCGAATGTCCTTATGCCGAATCTTTCACCGACCGCGGTCAGAAAGAAATATCTCCTCTATGACAACAAGATTTGTACCGAGATGAGTCTGCACAGTGCAGAGCCTGTCTTTCGAGAAGGATGGAATCCATCGGTGCCCATCTTCTTGTGGATCGGGGAGATGTCAAGAAAATTACATATTGATTAAAAAAGATTACTGTATCTGAGCGGGATGTATCCTGATTTGCAATGGCCGAAAAGAGGCTTTTGCGGAATCGGTACTCAGACCGAAAGAAGGAGGAATTATGTCTTACAATCCAAAATCATTAGAAGCAGAAGAATTCATTTCCCACGAGGAAATTCTGGAAACGCTCCGTTTTGCGGATGAGAAGAAAAACGATCGGGCGTATATCGAATCCCTATTAGAAAAAGCCAAACCGAAATATAAGCCGGATGGAAGTCTGGACTGTGCCGGATTAAACCACAGAGAGGCGTCCGTACTTTTAGCGTGTGAGATTCCCGATTTGAATCAAAAGATGATTTCCCTCGCAGAGGAAATCAAGAAGGCCTTTACGGCAACCGAATCGTACTTTTTGCCCCTCTACCTCTCGAATTACTGTGTAAACGGCTGCACGTACTGTCCTTATCATGCGAAGAACAAGACGATTGGAAGAAGGAAGCTGACGCAGGAAGAAATCAAAAAAAGAGGTTATCGCTTTTGCAGGACATGGGGGCATAAGAGACTTGCGCTTGAGGCCGGAGAAGACCCGATCAACAATCCGATAGAGTATATTCTGGAGAGTATTAAGACCATTTACAGCATTCATCATAAAAATGGAGATATTCGTAGAGTCAATGTCAATATTGCGGCGACCACAGTGGAGAATTATCGGAAGTTAAAAGAGGCAGGTATCGGAACCTATATTCTTTTCCAGGAAACCTATCATAAAGAGGGCTATGAGGCCTTACATCCGACCGGGCCGAAGCACAACTATAAGTATCATACGGAAGCGATGGACAGGGCGATGGAAGGGGGAATCGATGATGTGGGAATCGGTGTTCTCTTCGGACTGGATAAGTATCGTTATGAGTTCGCAGGACTTCTCATGCACGCGGAGCACCTGGAAGCCGTGCACGGCGTGGGTCCGCACACCATATCCGTGCCGAGACTGAAAAAGGCGGATGACATTGACCCGACCCAGTTTGACAACGGAATTGATGATGAAATCTTTGCCAAAATCATTGCCTGCATTCGCATTGCCGTACCTTATACCGGGATGATTATCTCGACCAGAGAGTCGGAAGAAGTGCGGAAGAAAGCGCTCGCCATGGGGATTTCCCAGATTTCCGGTGCATCCAGAACTTCCGTCGGCGGATACACGGACAAAGAAAGACCGCATGATACGGAGCAGTTTGACGTTTCCGACCAGAGAACCCTTGATGAAGTGGTGAAATGGCTTATGGACCTCGGCTATATCCCGTCTTTCTGCACCGCCTGCTATAGAGAAGGGAGAACCGGCGACCGCTTTATGTCTCTTTGCAAGTCCGGACAGATTCAGAACTGCTGTCATCCGAACGCTTTAATGACTTTGGCGGAGTACCTTACCGACTATGCAAGCCCCGAAACCAGAAAATGCGGAGAAGAGCTTATTGAGGAGGAATTGGAGACGATTCCGAACGCAAACCGAAGCAGAATTGCAGGGGAGCATATTGAAAGCATCTATCAGTCCAACAAGCGGGATTTCTACTTCTAACTTTGCTGTGCAACAGAACAAGAAGAATGATATTTCTTATATTTTACGGCTATCGTACGGAAGGACACGCTCTCGCTAACCTCGCCACGTAGGGGTTCTAAGTTTTTACAATACCAAAAACGAAGAACCCACGGGCTCAGATTGTCCTCCGTAGCGATAGCCGAAAAATAAAGATAAGCACAGTTTTTTGCTAAGGGAGGAAGTATGAGCTTACAGGACACACCGCAGAGTGAACGTGTTCATATCAGCTTCTTCGGGAGAAGAAACGCAGGGAAATCGAGTCTGATGAATGCAATTGCGGGACAGCCGGTTTCCCTCGTTTCGGATATTCCGGGTACGACGACAGATCCCGTTAGAAAGACGATGGAGATTCTTCCGCTGGGACCGGTCGTTCTGCTGGATACGGCAGGATTGGATGATGAAGGAGAGCTTGGGGCAATGCGCGTTGAACGAACACAAGAGGTGATTCGCGAGACGGACATTGCCCTTATTGTGCTTTCCGGGAAGGTTTTTCTGGAGGAATGGGAAAAAGCACTTTGCAAAAAAATCCCGCATTTTCTCGGGATGGCGGAGATTTTTCTTACCGAAAGAGGAAAGGACCTTTCTTTCTTTGCTCCAAAAAGAGCATATTCCGGCCTTTCTCGTTCTTACTAAGTCGGATTGTCTGTCTGATCGGGAACGGGAATTTCTTTCGGATCTGCTTCGGCGATTCAAGGATGGAATGAAAGAAAAGCAATTGTTTAAAACAGAAGAAACGCATTTCCCCATAACAGAAGATTGTTTGCCCGGAATCAAAGGGGTCTTCCTCTGCTCTTCCGTGCAGTTATCGGGAATTTGGGAAATCAAAGAAGCACTCGGGAATGCCTTACCGAAAGAGCGGGAAGAGAGGCGCATTTTCTCCGGACTCGTGTCAAAGGGAGACCGGGTTATCCTGGTGACACCGATTGATGCTTCCGCGCCGAAGGGAAGACTCATTCTCCCGCAACAGCTTGCCATCCGCGACCTTCTGGACTATCATGCCATTCCGATTGTGACACAGGTAGAAGAACTCCGCACGGTGATGGAGAGCATGCATGGGAGGGCAAAGCTTGTGGTGACCGATTCGCAGGCTTTTCGAGAAGTGGAGCGGATATTACCGAAGGAGCAGCCCTTGACCTCCTTTTCGATTCTGATGGCACGCTATAAAGGGTTTCTCTCCTATGCCTTAGAGGGCTGCCGTATACTGGACGACTTACAGGACGGGGATACCGTCTATATTGCGGAAGGCTGTACGCATCATAGACAGTGCGGAGATATTGGAACGGAGAAGCTTCCGAAGATGCTGAGAAACTATAGCGGAAAAGAGCTCCGCTTTGTTTTTAGTGAAGGGAAAGGATTTCTCTCCGAAGAAGAACAGAAGAGCGTCCGGCTCATGATTCACTGCGGTGCTTGTATGCTTAGTGAAAGAGAAGTACAATCACGGTATCAGGACTTCCTTGCAAAAGGGATTCCGATATGTAATTATGGACTTGCCATGGCGAAGATGACGGGGATTTTGGAACGCGCGGTTGCCATGTTGCAGTAAGGACGGTTTTCTTCTTTGCTTGCAGCAATGCAGTACAGGAAAGCAAGAAAGAAATCAAGCAAGAAAGTTATAGGGAAAAAGATTATGGTGCGTTTAATTCATACGGCGGATCTGCATCTCGATGCGGCATTTTCCTCCCGTTTTACGAAAGAGGAAGCGGAGGAAAGAAGACAGAAGCTTCTCCGGGCATGGAGCAGACTCCTGGATTTTGCAAAGGAAAAACAGGTGCAGGCAGTACTCATTTCCGGAGATCTCTTTGACAGTGCGGTGGTTTCCCGCACGACGATGGACTTCTTCCTTTCTTCCGTTCGGAAGAATCCGGAGATTTCTTTTTTTTATTTGCGCGGAAATCACGATACAAAAAGTACTTTCCGTTTTCAGGAGAATCTCCCGAAGAATCTTTTTCTCTTTTCAAAAGAAGGGAAGAAGTATCGCCTGAAGGAGCATCTGCTGCTTTCCGGAGTGGAATTTTACGGTGAAGGCGGAGACAGTCATGCCGATACCGAAGAGGAGAAGAACTTTTTCCATTTCAAAGAAGAAGACTTCAATATCCTGATGCTGCATGGCACGGCGGTTCCGTATGAGTTTACGGAAGGGAGTGGAGAGGGAGGAGAAAAACTTCCTGTAGAGGGAGACCGCATTTCCCTAAAGGCACTCTCCGCTTACCCGATTGATTATCTTGCCTTAGGACATATCCATAAAAGAGAAGAAGGGAGAGTCGGGAGTATGCAGTATGCTTATCCCGGCTGTCTCGTAGGAAGAGGCTTTGATGAAGAAGGGGAGAAAGGCTTTCTGTATCTCGAGATAGAGGAAGAGCGGAAAGAATGCAGGAGTACTTTTGTACCGCTTCAGGATGGCCGTTTCCGCATCCTTACGGTGGAACTCAGAGAAGAGGAGGATACCCTTTCGACACTGGACAGAATTGAAGCGGAACTCCGCGCGGAACAGGCGGAAGAGCAGGACAGCCTCCGCATCATTTTACGCGGAGAACGGAGTCCCGAGGGAGAGCGGAATCTTCGCTATCTGGAGAATCAATTAAAGGACCGCTTTTCCTATGTGGAAATCAAAGAAGAGTGCAGACTTGTTCTTCGGCAGGAAGAATACCGGGAAGAGAAGAGCCTAAAGGGAGAATTTCTTCGGCGCGTCATGGGGAGTGAGAACTTAACGGAAGAAGAGAAGGAGAAGATTGTTCTTCTCGGTATAGGGTTATTACAGGGAGAGGAATTATGATTATCCGGTCTTGTCATATTGCAGCTTTTGGAAAGTGGCAGGAGGAAGACTTTCACTTTACGTCTTCCCTGAATCCCTTTCTTTGGGAAAATGGGGAAGGAAAGACTACGCTCCTTCATTTTTTCCTCGTCATGTTCTATGGCCTTTCCGGAGAGCGGAAACAGGACATTGCGGAGAATGAGCGGAAGCATTTTATGCCGTTCCGAGGCGGAAAGTTCGGCGGGAATATTCATTTTTCAGGAAAATGGAAAAGAGTATATTCTGGAAAGAAGTTTCGGTCTCCGTAAAGCGGAAGATTATTTTCGTCTGCTGGAAGAAGGCGGGAAGGAAAGTCACGATTACACGGAAAATATCGGAGAAGAACTGTTCGCCCTCGATAGAGACGCTTTTCAGCGTGTAGCGATGCTCAGTCACGAGGATTTCAGTTTGCAGTTTAATTCCAGTATTCATGCGAAGCTGGGCAATGTTTCCGATGATGAAGAGGATATGAAGAAGTTCCAAAAGGTGCAGAATACTTTGAAAGATGCCATCAATGCTCTGTCTCCCAATCGTCGGACGGGTGCCATTTTCAAGAAGAAAATGGAGGAAGAGAATCTTTCCGCGGGACTCCTTCGGAAGGAAGAAGCGGAGCAAGCAGTCCTTTCTCTCGAGGAAGAGGTGCTCTCTCTCGAAGAGGAATGGAAGAAGAAAAGCGAAGAGGAAGAGGCGCTTGCGGAAGATGTACAGAAAGGCATTCGGGAGAAGGAAGCGCTCGGGAAAAAGGTAGAATACAAGAAGCTTTCAGAAGAACTGGAGAAGGCTCATTTTCGTTATGAAAATGCGAAGAAGTGGTATTATCAGGAGCGTTTCGAGACCTTATCGGAAGAGGAGAAAGACAGTCTCTGGAAGAAGGAAGTCGAGGAACTGAAGGGAAGATTTCCGCTCTGAAAAAAATGGAGTCGGCATAGAGGAGAGCAGTGGAAACGGATTCTCAGGCGGAAAGGGAGGACACGCAAACCCGGCACAATCCTCTGCCTTTCGTCTTCTCGGGCTTTGCTCTCCTCTTTCTGCTTCTCTTTTTTGCAAAGATTTCCGGCGCTTCCCTGGCAGTTCCCGGAAGCCTGTTCCTCTCATTGCGTTGCTTCTCTTTCCGTATCCCTTGCCATATTTTTATGGAGAGGCGGAAAGAAAGAAGCGTTTTCCTCTGCAAAAAGGAGAGGAAGAAGAGCGGAGGAAGAAGAGGGAGACCCTTCGCATGGCTTCTTTAGAGGAACTTCTGCTTCGTTTTCATAAGCTGGAGGAGATGTTTTCCCTGGAGAAAGAGGAGACGGAACGGCAGGAGGCGCTTACGCGCTTCTTAGAGGAAGAAGGAAATGAAGGCGTCGCAGGAGAGGAAGGCGGAGAGAGCCTTTCCCTGGAAGAAGCACAGCAGAGGCTTGAGAGTCATCGCAGAGCGCAGGAGACGCTGAAAGACCGCATCCGGGAGAAAAGAGAAGAGCGGGAAGAGAAGGCGGAAGCAGTGCAGCAGCTTTCTGAGCAGGAAAGAAAACTCCATGCGGTACGGGCAGAGCGAGAGGCGATGGAAGAGCGCATCCATATCTTACAGGAAACGAAGGAATATCTGGAGGAGGCGAAGGATGCCTTTTCTTCGGAATACAGAGGGCCGATTCTTTCCGCTTTTACGGTGTATTTCAAGGAGCTTAGCAATCTCGAATTGCAATTCTCCATAACAAACGATCTCGAGATTGAATTCCTGGAGGGAGGACTCGGAGGAATCTTGCCTACCTGAGCGAAGGCTTGCAGGATCTTTGTCGCTTTGCCATGAAACTTGCCGTTTTTGATGCGATGTTCCCGGAGAGGGAAGCGGTCCTGTTTTTAGATGACCCGTTTAGCCATTTTGATGATGAAAAGGGAGAAAGAGGAAGAGAACTCCTGAAGAAGCTCGCGGAGCACAGACAGATTTTGTACTTTACCTGTGCAAGCGCAAGGATGATTCAGGAAGAGCCGAGAAGGAATGCTGATCAATGATCTGGGATGTGGCAGGGGAAGCCTGCTATATCAGGGAATGCCGATTAGTCCCTGTGATTTTGAAAAAAACTGTACAAAAAAAGTAGCGCCAGGATAGTTAGTTAATAGTCAAACTTTATAAATTTTTCACAAATTAGAAGTAGCTAATTCAAGAATTTTATATGTTATACTCCGGTTCAGAAAGAGAAAAATATTTTCGTTCCATCGCTTTTTGGAACATCACTTTTTAAGAACTTTTTAAAACAGGAGGAATAACATAATGGAAAAAAATTAGATGCATTTTATGGTTTATTTATTGACGGAGAGTTCACGGAGAGCTCCGATAAGGCGCGGTTTAAGACATACTCTCCGGCTACCGGAGAACTGCTTTCCGAAGTTGCCGAGGCGACGAAGGAAGACGTGGATCGTGCCGTTCGTTCAGCCTGGAAAGCCTTTCCGGCATGGAAGAAGGTGGATCGGGTCAGCCGTGCAAAGATTCTTTTAGACATTGCAGACCGGATTGATCAGCATAAAGACTGGCTTGCCAAGGTGGAAAGCTTAGACAACGGAAAGCCGATTCGAGAGACTCTCGCTGTCGATATTCCGCTCGCAGCGGATCATTTCCGCTATTTTGCCGGAGCAGTGCGCACGGAAGAAGATTCTGCAACCTTTCTCGATGAGAACACCCTTTCTCTCATTATCCGCGAACCGATCGGTGTGGTGGGGCAGATTGTTCCCTGGAATTTCCCCTTCCTGATGGCGGCATGGAAGCTGGCACCGGTTCTTGCTTCGGGTTGTTGCAGTGTTTTGAAGACGAGTTCTTCGACTCCGTTATCCGTTTTTAGAGCTGATGAAGCTGATTAAGGATCTGCTTCCGAAGGGTGTTGTCAATGTGCTCTCCGGTGCAGGCTCGAAGTCCGGGCAGTATATGCTGGAGCATGAAGGGTTCCGGAAACTTGCCTTTACAGGTTCTACAGAGGTGGGATACAGCGTAGCGAAAGCGGCAGCGGATAAGCTCATTCCGGCTACTTTGGAACTCGGCGGCAAGTCGGCAAATATCGTGTTCCCGGACTGTGATTTCGATATGGCGCTGGACGGTTTGCAGCTGGGTATCCTCTTCAACCAGGGGCAGGTTTGCTGCGCAGGCTCCCGTGTATTTGTGCATGAGGACATCTATGACAGATTCGTGGAAGCGGCAGTGGAACAGTTCAATAAGGTCAAAGTCGGAAATCCCCTTGAGCCGGATACCCAGATGGGAGCACAGATCAATGACAGACAGGTGAAGAAGATTCAGTCCTGCGTCGACATTGCAGTACAGGATGGGGCGAAGATTGCCTGCGGCGGAAGAGTCTTTGATGAGGGAGAACTTGCGAAGGGCGCATTTTACCGTCCGACCCTTCTTGTGAATGTAGATAACAGTATGCGTGCGGCAAGGGAAGAAATCTTCGGGCCGGTAGCGGTTGTGATTAAGTTCAAGACGGAAGAAGAGGTCATTGCGATGGCAAATGATTCCGAATACGGCCTTGGCGGTGCGGTTTGGACAAGAGACATCAACCGTGCAATGCGTGTAGCCAGAGGAATCGAAACGGGAAGAATCTGGATCAATACCTACAATGCCATTCCTGCCGGTGCACCGTTTGGCGGCGTGAAGACCTCCGGGGTCGGAAGAGAAACGCATAAAGTGATTCTGGAGCATTACACACAGATGAAGAACATTTTCATCAATCTGAAGGAAGAGCCGTCCGGATTCTATCCGGCATAAAGGTCCGGGATAAAGACCAAATTAAATATTGACAAAGACAGGCGCATTCTGTATCATTAGCCTGTTGCAATAGAAGCGACAAAGTTAGGATGCTATCCTAACTTGCCGGCGTGGCGGAATAGGTAGACGCACAGGACTTAAAATCCTGCGGGATTAAAAATCTCATACCGGTTCGACCCCGGTCGCCGGCAGCAAAGGAGTATAATCGGTGAGTGTACTCGCCGGTTTTTTTATACCTTTGGTATTTTGGAGATGTACCCAAGTGGTTGAAGGGTCCGCACTCGAAATGCGGTAGGTCGGGCAACCGGCGCAAGGGTTCAAATCCCTTCATCTCCGCGATAAAAACCCCGGATTTTCAGCTCGAAAGGGCATAGAATCCGGGGTTTTTGATAGAAAAACTTGAAATGTAACGATGTTTTCGTTACAATCTCCTAAAAAGGAGATTCATTTTATGGAGAAGTCAAAAACGCTGAATTTAAGGGTTAACCCTGTCTTGAAAAAAGACGCAGAGGAAGTACTGAGTAAATTAGGATTGCCTATGTCTACGGCTATTGATTTGTTCTTGCATCAGGTCGTTCTTACCGGTGGGATTCCTTTTTCTGTAAGTTTGTCAAACTCTGTTGAAAAGATGGCCATTTTTAATATGACGGAAGATGAGTTTCATGCAAAGTTAAAACGAGGTTATGCAGACTACGAGGAAGGAAAAGTGCAGAATGCCGAGAAGGCATTTGCAAAGTTTCGGGAGAGTCATAGTTCATGAAAAGCTATGCTGTGCAGATTACAGAAGAAGCGCTTTCCGATATGGAGGCGCTTTATTCCTATATAGCGGTACGATTGAAAGCTCCGGAGAATGCGATGAAGCAGTATAACCGTATTGCAGATGCTATTGTATCGCTTAAACAATTTCCGGATCGATTTGCTTATGTCGAATTGGAACCGGAATACTCTATGGGAATTCACAGAATGTTGGTAGATCATTTTGTGGTTTTTATGTTATCGATAACGATACGGTTACCGTTACGGATGTCTTATATGGTGCATCTGATACGCATTATAGGTGGAAAGAGAGACATCTTTCTTAAGCATCTCCTCTTACGCTCTCTTTAATTATTCCAATAAATTAACAATTTCTAAACAGCTTGACAGTGAAAACGGCGGGTGATAATCTGTATCGGTAGATTAGCACTCGATTATTTTGATTGCTAACAAACTAAAAAGGATGAGGTTTACAATGAAAAATTTAGTGGACGCACTAAAAGAAATCATAAGCGAGTTACAGGGAAAAGAGGGAAAGAAAGGCACTGAGAAACAGCCTCGTATTTCCGCTATTTCGAGACCCATACCGAAGGAGCAGGAGGAGCAGAAGACGGATCAGTCGATTTCATCCGAGAAGGAAAGCGGATCCTCCGACCCCATTTCCCGCGCAGGGAAGGTGGAGGATGCCGTTGGTCTATTTTCCGGAAAAGAAGGAAAGGGCGATGTCCGGGAAGACATACAAGGAGGGCATATTATGAGAGTAGTTCCAACCTATAACATGGTTGTTTTACCGAATGCACAGATTTATTTTCAAATGGAGCACTTTAGAACGCTGGCAGGGAAGACAGTGGGGGAGGGCGACAAGATCCTCCTTGCTGTTTTACATAAGAACGAATTGAACACGCAGTCTCTTACGAAAGAAGAGCTGTATCCCATTGCAGTGGAAGGGGTTGTCAAGGAAATCAGCAAGGACGGCTATTGCATGGTAGAGACAGGAAGCCGTATGCGAATTCTTGCGCTTTCGCAGAAAGAAGGAGAGCCGCTTCTTCTGGAGACGGAGACCGTTTACGATGTGGATGATCTGGATCGGACGGACGCGGAGAAGAAACTGCTAGAAATCAAAAAAGAGTTGAAAGAACTGGCGTCTCGCCTGCGTGGAGGACAGTTCCTGGAGGGGATGATCGAGAGTCATAAGTCCATTCAGGAAGTGGCATGTATCTTATCTCCGATGCTCAGTCTCAACAATGAGGAGCGCTACAATGTCCTTCAGGAAGACAGGCTTTCCGTGCGGACAAAGATGCTCGAGCAGATTATCTATGAATATATCGAAGTGACGAAGGTGACGACGGATGCGCGTACACAGCAGCAGGAAGACTATCAGAAGCTCTATAAAGAACAGGCGTTGCAGAAGCAGATTGATTATCTGCAAAAAGAGCTGGATGAAATGCATCCGGAGAAAGTCTCCGACTTACGGAAGTTTGAACTTCGGATTGCAGAGTCCGGTATGAATGAGACCGCGAAGAAAGAAGCGACAAAGATTCTGAATCGTTTGAAAAATGAGGGGATGAACGGGCAGGAAGCGGGAATGCTCTATGATTATCTGGATTTTCTGACCGGCCTCTCCTGGAAGAAGGAAGAACAGAAGGAAATCAACTTAGACGAGGCGGAGAAGATTCTTTCCGAGGACCACTTCGGTTTAAAGAAGGTAAAAGAGAGAATGATCCAGCAGATTGCCGTTATGAACCTGAAGAAACAGCAATCCGGCTCGATTCTTCTCTTCGTCGGTGCGCCGGGTACCGGTAAAACGAGTATCGGAAAGAGCATCGCGAAGGCGCTCGGCAGAGAGTATGTACGGGTCAGTCTCGGCGGTGTGCGGGATGAAGCGGATATCCGCGGGCATAGAAGAACCTATCTCGGGGCAATGCCCGGTCGAATTATGGACGGGATTCAGAAAGCCGGCGTTTCGAATCCGGTCATGGTGCTGGACGAAGTCGATAAGCTCTCTTCCTCCTACAATGGTGACCCGGCAGCGGCTCTTCTGGAAGTACTGGATCCGGAGCAGAACAATACCTTCACCGACCATTATATGAACGTCCCCTATGACCTTTCCGATGTCCTGTTCATCTGTACGGCAAATTCTCTGGATACGATTCCCGCGCCGCTTTTAAATCGTATGGAAGTCATCCAGTATCAGGGCTATACCCCGACCGAGAAGTTTGAGATTGCGAAGCGGCATCTCCTTCGGAAGGCGCTGAAAGGGGTCGGTTTACAGCCGGAAAATGTAGAAATCAGCGATGAGGCATTGCAGACCATCATTTCCGACTACACAAGAGAAGCCGGTGTAAGAGGGTTGAAGAAACGTTTGGATACCCTTTGCCGTATTGCCGCCGTACAGCTTGTGAAAGGAAAAGCCGAGAAGATTACGGTTGGTAAGGACGATTTGCGAGAATATCTCGATATGAATCCGCTTCATCACAGAGAAGTGAAGGAAGAGGGAAAGCCGGGTATCGTCACCGGACTCGCTTGGACAGCAGTCGGCGGAGAAATTCTTTATATTGAAACCATGTTTACGAAGGGCGAAGGTAAGCTCACCATCACCGGTCAGCTCGGTGACGTGATGAAGGAGTCTGCCCAGATTGCGATCAGCCTCGTGAAGTCGATGTTTCCGGATAAGGCAAAGCGCTTTAAAGAAAATGACCTGCACATCCATGTTCCGGACGGTGCCACACCGAAAGACGGTCCTTCTGCGGGAATCACTTTGACGATTGCCCTTGCCTCGCTTGTCACCGGACAGGCAGTAAGCCCCCGCATCGCCATGACAGGCGAAGTATCCCTGGAAGGCTTGGTGAATCCGATTGGCGGTCTTCCGGAGAAACTCATGGCGGCGGAGCGCGCCGGAGTGAAGACGGTTCTGATTCCGAGTGCAAATGAGGATGACCTCCGTGATGTTGCCGAGGAAGTGAAGGAGAAATTACAGATTCTACCGGTGAAATCGGTGGAAGAGGCCCTGGAACTCTGTGAAATCCGTTATGTGAAACCGGGAGTAGAGGCGGTGTAATGCTACAGAGTAGAGGAAGTATAACTCCTATAGTGGAGGAAGTGTACCTTCTACAGAGAGGGAGTGATATCCTTCTCTCTTCTTGACAGCGTATACGGCAAGTTTTATATTATTACATCGTAAAAAAACGGCACTTTGAAGTTTTTTCGAAGTGCCGTTTTTGTGAATGAGGGGGTGCGAAGATGGTAAAGTATGTTTTTGTAACCGGCGGTGTAGTTTCAGGTCTCGGAAAGGGGATCACGGCTGCCTCTCTTGGCAGGCTCTTAAAGGATAGGGGATATTCCGTAAAAATGCAGAAATTTGACCCCTACATCAACATGGACCCCGGAACGATGAACCCGATTCAACACGGGGAAGTTTTTGTCACGGATGACGGAACGGAGACGGACCTGGATCTCGGACACTATGAGCGTTTTATCAATGAAAGTCTGGATAAGCACTCGAATGTCACCACCGGAAAAATCTATTGGACCGTTCTCAATAAGGAACGGCACGGCGATTACGGCGGGGGTACGGTGCAGGTCATTCCGCATATTACGGATGAAATCAAGAGCCGTATTTATCGGGAAAAAGAAGAGCGGACGGATAAAACCACTGTCGCCATCATCGAGGTCGGCGGTACTGTAGGAGACATCGAAAGCCAGCCTTTCCTTGAAAGCAATTCGTCAGTTTCAGGCAGAAGTAGGACGGGAAAAATGCCGCTGTCATCCAAGTCACTTTAATTCCATACATCAAGGCATCCGGAGAGCTGAAAACGAAGCCTGCCCAGATGAGCGTGAAGTCGCTCCAGAGCATGGGACTCTGGCCCGATGTTCTTGTCTGCCGCGCAGACTATCCGATTGATGATGCTATTCGGGAGAAACTCGCGCTTTTCTGCAATGTGAAAAAAGAGCGGATTATCCAGAACCTGGATGCAGATTCCCTGTATGACGTGCCGCTTATGCTGGAGAAAGAGAACCTGGCAAAGGCGGTATGTGAAGCCTTCCGGCTTCCCTGTCCGGAGCCGAAACTCGACGTTTGGCGCGCGATGGTGGATCGTTTTCATAAAAAGAAGCATCATGTGACGATTGCCCTGGTCGGAAAATACGTGTCGCTTCATGACGCTTACTTAAGCGTTGCGGAGAGTTTGCACCACGGAGGAATTGCGAATGAAGCAGAGGTAGAGATTCTCTGGGTTGATTCGGAAAAGCTGAATCCCGAGTCCATTGAGAGCTATCTCCACGATGCCGACGGCATTCTTATTCCAGGCGGGTTCGGAAACCGCGGTATCGAGGGGAAGATTCTGGCTGTTCAATATGCCCGGGAGAAGGGAATTCCCTATCTCGGCATTTGCCTCGGTATGCAGGTTGCCATGATTGAATTTGCCCGCTCCGTGCTGCACATGCAGGATGCGTCCAGTACGGAATTCAACAAAGAGAGCCATTACCCCGTGATTCACCTGATGGAAGAGCAGGAAGGGGTAGAAAATATCGGCGGTACCATGCGCCTTGGCGCTTATCCTTGCACGTTAAAGGATGGCAGCCTCGCGGAACGTCTCTATGGAAAGAGGGACATCTCGGAACGGCACAGACATCGCTATGAAGTAAACAACGACTACTTAAAGGATTTTGAAGCGCAGGGCATGATTGCCTCCGGTAAGTCCCCGGACGGCAGCATCGTAGAGATGGTGGAGCTCTTGAATCATCCTTTCTTTATCGCAACCCAGGCGCATCCCGAGTTTAAGTCCCGCCCCGACGTTCCGCATCCGCTCTTTAAGGGACTTGTGGAAGCTGCGCTCCGGTATCAGGAGGAGAGAGAGTAGGGGGCTCTATATTAAATAAATTTCGCTATTCATAAATACTATTAAGGAATATAAGAAAAAACTTAGTTCAATTTATTGTAAAAATGGATTACAATGCACTGGTATTAAGTTTTTTTGCTTTGGAGATAGGAGCTGCGGAACTATTCGTGGCTCCTATTCGCAAAGTGGTGCTGGAGACTTTATGAAGGAGGAAATATGCTGAGTAAAAAAGAACGTGTACTTGCCGTTCTGGACAGGGAAGAAGTGGACAGGCCGCCAATTTCCGCCTGGAGGCATTTTACAGAGTCGGAGCATGACGGCGTGGATCCCTTTGTGGATGCCATGCTCAAATGGCAGGAAAAATGGGATTTTGATTATATGAAATTGCAGCCGAGAGCATCTTACTATGAGGAGGCATTCGGAGGAGAGTTTGATTATACAAAATATTCCGGTGTACTGCCCACTTGTGTGAAGGCGCCTATTATGAAAGAGGAGGATTTTGCAAGTCTCATGGAAGTGCCGGGAAACAACCCGATTTTCCAGGAACAGGCGGAAGCTATTCGAAAGATTCACGAGAAGGTGGGTGACGAGATTCCTATTTTCCAGACCATTATGTGCCCGACCAGCGTATTACAGAAGATTTGCAATATTAATCCGATAGGCAGATATCGGGAGGCGAGTCGGGAGGACCTTCTGGTTCAGATGATGCAGCATCATCCGGATAAGGTGCATCATGCTTTGAAAGTGATTACGAAATCTCTTTCTAACTATGCGGAAGAGTTAAAGAAAGTGGGAACTTTTGGCATTTTCTATGGGGCAACCGGATTATCGAGAGACAGTTACCTGCACTTTGATGAATGGGAAGAGTTTGTAAAGCCCTATGATTATGCGCTGTTTGAAGCACTTCGTCCGATGAAACTCATGGTTCATGCGTGTGGAATCAATGTACATCCGGAATACTTCGCCCATTATCCAATCGATATTCTCCATTGGCCGGAGAGTGCGACCGGAAATCCGTCTTTGGATAGTGCGAAGGAGTGGCTGGATCCGAAGATTAGCCCGATGGGAGGCTGTGATGAGCGTTTATTCGGACAGCATAAGGAAATGGAAATCAATCTTCGGGCAAAAAGTGCAGTGAAAAGGATGAAAGGAGACCCGTTCTTCCTTGCACCGGATTGTTCTCTGGCATTAAATACTTATGATGAGGAACTTAGAGCCTTTATCGATGGCGGCAAGGCATAGAAAGACTTGATGAGCTGTAGAATGTTTTACGCCAGATATGATGTAGAAGGCGTCGGCATGATAAAAGAGGGAAAAGAATAGGAGGAAAGTATGACTTGGCAAGCAACGTTTACCTGCGTAGTATTCTTAATTACGCTTATCCTGCTCATCTGGCAGAAAGTACCGATGGTGATTCTCGGTGCGGCAATTCCGGCTGTTTTAGCTACAGCAGGCATTATTGATCCGAAGGAAGCATATTCGGATTTTGGAAATACAACGGTTGTGTTCTTTATGGGTTTGGTAGTAGTTGGAGAGGCCTTTTTTAAGACGGGACTCGCAGAGTTTCTTGGCGGAAAGATTATCGGCCTTCTGGGAAAAAGTGAGAAGGGGCTGATACTCGGTACAGGAATTGTTGCCGGAGGTCTTTCCGCATTCTTAAATGATACTGGTTCCACTGCCTGCCTTATGCCGATTGTCGGCTCGATGGCAGAAAGGCAAAGGTAAAGAAGTCAAAACTCTTAATGGCGCTTGCCTATTTTGCTTCACTTGGAGGAACAGTTACTCTTGTCGGTACAACACCGCATATTGTGGCAAATGGTATCCTGAAGGACAACGGACTTCGTGAGTTCGGATTTTTCGAGTACACAAAAATAGGCTTGCCCTTACTGATTATCGGTGTTCTTTATATGTGTTTCGTAGGCGTGAAGCTCCTTCCGGAAAAAGATGTGGAAAGCGAAGCGGTCAATAGAGTCAGTGAGCAGAATCCGAAGAAGATGCTTCTGGTTGCTCTGATTTTTATCGGCGTTTTAGTATCAATGGCAACAAATATTATTCCGATGCATATTGCAGGTGTGTTTGGTGCAATTCTTGTTGTGCTTACCGGTTGTATCACTGTACAGGAAGCGGTAAAAAGCATTTCCGACCTCTACTGTCTTTATTGTAGGCGGTATTTTCCCACTGAGTAAAGCTCTGGTATCTACTAAAGCCGCAGAGTTCATGGTTAATGCGGTACAGCCTGTACTTTCTCATTTTCCGCCGATTGTTCTTCTTGGTGCGATCACCTTCCTTATGATTTTTGTTACACAGTTCCTGATGAACAGCTCTGCAACGGTGCTTGTACTCCCGATTGCCATCCTGCTTTCTCAGGCAGCTGGCATTAATCCGCTTGCTTCAGCAATGGCTGTTTCTGTCTGCGCATCCGGTGCATTTGCAACACCTTTCGGAACCGCACCGAACTTGCTGGTTTGGGAAGCCGGCGGATACTCCATTAAGGACTATTTCCGTTGCGGATTCCCCATGTGCATTATTTTTGGAATCGTGGTAACGGCACTCTGCGGGATATTTTATCTGTAGTGACTCTAATGCGAAAATTTATGTTTAAAAAGGGTGGGACTTCGGTTCCATCCTTTTTGCGCATTTTGACTTACTTTTTTCGATGCATCAAAATTCTAATGCAACTTAACTAAAAATATAGTTATATAATCAAAAATATCAATGAAAAACTTACAATATATATTGACTAAGCAATAAAAAGAAAGTATATTACTAACAAGGGAACGTTCCCATATTTAAGAAATCAGTTCCTTGCACAAGGAATGAAATGAAGGAGCAATGTGATAACAATAAAAAGATATAGCTGAATTATCTGGAGTCTCGAAGTCTACAGTTTCAAGAGTTCTTACAGGAAAAAGGATATGTTAGCGCTGAGGCAAAAGAGAGAATTGAAAAAAATCATTGAGGAATATAGTTTTTCAGCCATCAGAATCAGCAAGGAGCTTACCAACGAAAAGTAACAAATACAATAGGGGTGGTTGTTCCTGAAATAGATAATAGTTTTTTTATAGTGAAGTTTTAAAAAGGAATCGGTGATATTGCAGACAGAGATAATTATAACATCATCTATTTCAATACTAATAATAGCAGTTCGAAGGAAGAAAAAAGCGTTAAAAATGCTTAAAGCCCAAAAGAGTTAGGGGGTTATTTTAGCTGCTGCGGTCGATTATTCTGAAACAAAAAGCAAATGCAAAGTTGAAGAAACTAATAGAGCAAATCAATGCCCCCATTGTATTATTAGATAGAGACATTGACGGAATTAATCTTGATAAGGTTGTGTATGACAATTTCGGAAGTGCTTTTGCTGCAACAGAAGCAATGATTAAAGCTGGAAATAAGTCCATAGGAATTATTACTGGCGATTTAGATTTGAAGCATGCAAGAGGAAGATATGAAGGCTATTTGGCGGCTATGCGGCAATATGAGATTCCGATTTTGGAAAAATATGTAAAACATGGGGATTTCATGACAGACACAGCTTACGTATTAGCAAAAGAGTTATTTAATCAAAAAGATGTTCCGGATGCAATTCTTTCCTGCAATAACCGCACTACTTTAGGAATAATAAAAGCGGCAAGGGAAAAAAATATGAAGCTGGGAAGAGATATTGCTTTTGTGGGCATTGATCATGTTGATGTATTGGATATTATTGGATACAAATATTCACATGTAACTAGAGATACTATTGAAATGGGCAGAATGACCATGGAACTCTTGGCAGAAAGAATACATGCTCTTGTGAAATATAATGTCACACAAGTTGTTCCATTTTTTATGTGTTTGGATGGAACGGAAAGGAAATCTCAATAGAATTACTAAAAAGTGGATGTTATATGAATGTGGGAACGTTACCACAATAGAATTTAATTAAAGAAAATTTGCATAAATATTCAAATGTGTGTCACTGACTGAAGATGTCCAAATCGAATGGAGGAGAGGAATGGAAAAGTATCTGATAGCCCATGATTTAGGAACATCAGGAGATAAGGCAACTTTATTTTCTACTGATGGCAGAATGATAAAAAGCATAACTTGCGTTTATGAAACTCATTTTTTCAATAGTACGTGGGCAGAACAAAATCCGTTTGATTGGTGGAATGCTTTCTGTTGTGCAAACCATGCGCTACTAAAAGATGTAGATAAAACTAGAGTTGCAGGAATTGCTTTTAGTGGGCAAATGATGGGGTGCGTGGTTGTTGATAGAAATGGAGAAGTATTAAGACCGGCAATTATTTGGGCTGATCAGAGAAGTATTGATGAGGAAAGGGTTATAAGAGAAGGAATTGAGGAGTGGGAGTTTTATCGCATAACCGGGCATAGAATTAGTGCGTCTTATAGTATTGAGAAATTAATGTGGATCAAAAACCATGAGCCGGATATATATGCAAAGACATACAAAATGCTTCAGCCAAAAGACTATATGATTTATAGGCTTACCGGAGAATTTTTGACAGATTACACGGATGCATCAGGAACAAATTGCATGGACTTAAGCAATCTTTGTTGGTCAGATTATATCTTGGATATTGCTGGGATAGATAGAGATAAGCTTACTGAAATACAATCTTCAACTTATGTTGCCGGTGAAATAGGGGCAAAGATTTGTGAAGAATGTGGTCTCCCCCAAGGAACGCCTGTTGTAATAGGTGCTGGAGATGGTCTATGTGCAGCAGTGGGTGCAGGCAGTGTGGAGGATGGAGATACTTTTAATTATTTAGGCTCTTCATCTTGGGTTGCTCTAACAACCAGTAAGCCGATTTTTGATAAAGAGATGAAGACTTATAACTGGGCGCACATGATAAAAGGAAAATATTCGCCAAATGGAACAATGCAAGCTGCAGGAAATTCATACCAGTTTTTAAGAAAGATTTTGTGCAAAGATTTGGAAGAAAAAGCCACTTTACAAAAAAATAGTGTGTATGAATTAATGAATTTAGAGTTAGGTCAAAGTGAACAAGGAGCGAATGGGCTGGTTTATTTACCTTATATTTTGGGAGAAAGAAGTCCCAGATGGAATTCTGAGGCAAGAGGTGCTTTTATCGGTCTCAAAATGGAGCATGAAAGGAAGGATTTAATAAGAGCTGGAATTGAAGGAATCATTATGAATTTGTCTATTATTTTAGATGTCTTTCAGAATGATCGAGTAAATATAAAAAGCGATGAATGTGATTGGGGGATTGGCAAAAAGTAAAGAAATTAGACAAATATTATCCGATGTCTATGGGCTGGAAATTAGAAAAACTGAATTGGGTTGATGAAGCGACTTCAATGGGGGCCGCAGTAGCTGCTGGAGTTGGTGTTGGAGAGTTTAGAGATTTCAATGAGATATCAAAATTTATAGAAGTAGAAGATGTTATTTACCCGGATAAGGAACGTTATGAAAAGTATAAAAAAATTAAAGGAAATTTTTAACCAAAGCTATTATGCATTATTGCAAACATATAAATCTCTAAGTCAGTGGAAAAATGGAAATCATTTAGGAGGTGGTGCGATATGGAACAAATTTCTAAACAAAAAAATAGCTGAGATGATTGATCAGACTCTCTTAAAACCTTATGTGACGCTTGAAGATTTGAAAGAACATTGTGAGAGTGCGAATCGATACGGATTTAAAACAGTGGCAATTAATAATGCAGTTGTTCAATATTGTTCTGCATTATTGAAAGAGAGTAAAACGGTATGTGACGCTGCCGTTAGCTTTCCGTTAGGACAGTGTACATTAGAAACCAAGATGTTTGAAACTTCTGATGTGATTCAGAAGGGGGCAAAGGAAGTGGATTACGTAGTGAACCTTGTAGAGCTGAAAAGTGGTCACTGGGAATATATTGAAAAAGAGATGGATTCTATTGTGAATATTTGTAGCAAAAAACATCATATCTAAAGTTATATTTGAAAAATTGTTACCTGACCAATGAAGAAAAAGATAAGGCTTTGCGAAATAGCACTAAGAGTTGGACCGAGTTTTATTAAAACATCGACTGGATTCGGTAGTGGAGGAGCTACCGTTGAGGATGTTCGGCTAATGAAATCCTGTGTTGGAGAAAAATTAAAATAAAAGCTGCTGGTGGTGTTCGGACGTTGCAGCAAGCATTAAGCATGATTGAAGCAGGGGCTTCCAGAATTGGAACGAGTTGCGGAGTTCAAATTGTTGATGAAATAGGAAAATAAACATTAATTTCTTTAAGATAGACTGATTTTACTCATAAAAAATAGAAGGAGAAGAAATGAAGAACGCGTTGGCGCATATAGGCGTATATGTGTCGAATTTAAAGGAATCTCAGGGGTTTTATGAGAATATTTTAGGCTTCCATAAAGTTTGGGAAAATACGAATGCTTCCCCTGAAGGAGATGTGAAAGTGGTATTCGTTGAAAAGGAGGGCCTGATTATTGAATTAATTAAGTTACCTATACTGGAAGAAAGGAGGGATGGTGTTATAGATCATTTTGCTATTGCTGTTAAAGAGATAGATCAAGTAATAGAAGAATTAAAGAATAAGAGTGTCGAGTTTGAGGATGGTAGCTATTGTATCGCACCCCATGTTTTTGAACAAGGATCAAAGTGGATAATGTTAAGAGGACCGAATGGTGAACGAATAGAATTAAATGAAAGATTGTAGTGCTAGTGCCAAGAAGATGTGGAGAAATGATTTGAGAAAGGAAGTGAATTATGAAAAAAATCGTAAGTTATGTTGTTCTGATGGGAGCCTTAGTTGCTTTATCGGGATGTGGAAAAAAGCGAATAAAGATCCAGGACAAAACAAAAAGGACAAAAAGAGGCTGTAGAGTCTGAATCGAAATCTAATACAACGTCTGATAACAAAAGTCTTAATATTACATGGGTATCATGTTCAACTGAGTCGGAGTTTTGGCAGTATCAGGAAATCGGAATGAAAAATGCAGCCAAAGACATGGAGAAGGAACATGGTGTATCTATTAATTTTACGACGGTTGGACCGGCCACTGAAGCAGAAACAGAAAGTTATATTAGGGCTTTTGAAAATGCAATCGCGTCTAAGCCGAATGCCATTATAAGTGCTACACAAGTCCCTGATTCTACTCGATCTATATCGAAAGAAGCAATGCAAATGGGAATTGTTGTTAATTTCACGAATTGTGGGCTAGAAACTATTGATTCTTCGGAATTCGCTGATTGCTATAATCAATATTATACAACTGTGAGTGCAGATGTAGGAGATTTAGCAGGAAAAGTTATGTTGGAGCAGTTGGAGGAAGCCGGCATTCCCAAGAAGGGTGTAATTGCCATGGAATTCTCAAATGTAAATCCATCTTTACAACCAAGAATGGATAATTTTAAGGCGTATATTGAGAAAAATTCCGAAATCAAGGTATTAGATACACTTTACAACAATAATAGTTTGGAGCAGGCACAGGCTGATATTGAAAATCAGATTGCAACGTATGGAGACCAGTTGATTGGTATTTATGGAGCCAATAATATTTCCGGTGATGGAATTGCATTAGCGGTCGAGAATGCCGGCATTAAAGATAAAGTAATTACTATTGGAGTTGACTCGGATCCTACGGAAATAAAGGCACTTGAGAATGGAACATTAGATTGCATTATTGTGCAGGATGCGTATGGACAAGGGTATGCCTCCATGAAGAATGCAGTTGAGACTTTGCTTGAGGGAAAGAATCCTGAAAAAGAGCAAAAAGTTACAATGCCTCCGGAAGCTGTGACGACCAAAAATATGAAAGAAGAAAAGTATGCGGCCCTACTTAATCCCAATCTTTTAGCAAAGTAAACTACGTAGTCTGTTGATCATTCGATTTTGTCTTAAATTATTCATCCCATTCATATAGATTCAGATTCCGCTAAGGATAGTAGTCCGAGCGGAATCTGAATTTGAATCAAGCTAAGTGTTTTAAGTTTATTTAGCTATCTGATTTTTGCGGTGGAGGAAGTATGGAAGAATCAATTATTCTAAAAGTGGAGAATATTGTAAAGACTTATCCCGGAGTTCGCGCACTCAAGGGATAAGTACTACAATAAAAAAAGGAGAGGTAAGGGCGTTAGTAGGAGAAAAATGGAGCCGGAAAATCGACATTGATAAAGTGCATCATGGGAGCTGAGGAACCATCAGAAGGAAGAGCCCTAATCAATGTGAATGGAGAATTTAAGTCGGCAAAAACAGTTTTAGATGCTGCAAAATTAGGAATGTATGCAAACTATCAGCATGTGAACATTGCTAAAGATTTGACAGTGGGTGAAAATTATTTTCTAGGTCATTTGCCCCAAAATTCGCTGGGGGTTATTGACTGGAAAAAGATTTATGCGGATAGTCAAAAGATTATTGATAGATTTAATTTGGATATTAATCCGCGAGATATTATTAGTCAGTTACCGGTTGCCATGCAAGCAATGATCACAATCAGCAAGATTTCTGTAAATTCAAATACAAGATTAGTGATTTTCGATGAGCCTACAGCGTTACTGGAAAACGATAAAGTTCAGACGCTATTTAAGTATATAAGAGAGTTAAAAGAACAGGGAGTAGCTGTAATATACATATCCCATAGGTTAGAGGAGGTCATAGAGATATGTGATACAGTCACTATTATGAAAGATGGCGAGTATGTAGAAACGAAAAATGTAAGTGAAGTTAATAAAGATTACCTCATTACCAAGATGGTTGGCAGAAGTATGGCTGACATATATAACATCCATCATCAGAAACCCGGAGAAGAAATTCTGAAAGTTTGCAATCTATATGGGGATAGATTTAGGGATGTTAGTTTTTCTCTGCATAAGGGTGAGATATTGGGCTTCTTTGGGTTGGTAGGTGCAGGTAGAAGCGAGGTAATGCGAGGGATTTTTGGTGCAGAAAAGTTATATTCAGGGGATATATTTATTTCTGGGAAAAAAGTCAGAATTAAATCGGTTAAAGATGCAATGATGCATAAAATTGGTTTTTTAACGGAGGATCGTCGTACGGATGGCTTGGCACTTTCCCAAAGCGTGGAACTAAATATCAATATGTATTCCTATGATTTAATAAGCCGTCTTGGATTTATTAATTTAAAAAAAGAAAGAGACAGAGCACTAAAGTATAAAGAAAAGATACGTATAAAGACACCAAATGTACAACAGGTGGTGAATTATCTTTCGGGAGGAAATCAACAAAAGGTCGTTATTTCCAAGCTATTGTGTCGAGACCCCGATATTCTTATTTTTGATGAACCCACTGTAGGAATCGATGTTGGAGCCAAAGAAGAAATATTTAAAACTTATTGAGAGCTTAGTAGAGCAAGGCAAAGGAGTGATTATTATTTCCTCGTATTTGCCTGAAGTTATGGGGCTTTCGGACAGAATGATTGTCATGTCGGAAGGACATGTTGCAGGAACAGTTGAAGCAGAAGAACTAAAACTAATGAGAGAGGAAGATATCCTAAGAGTTGCATCTACAATTTTCAATGAGGAGGATTCACAATGAAATCGGATGGACAAAGACTTGCCAAAAAGTGATGGTTTGAGCAAGATTTTGATGAAGACGGAAGTTTCCATGGTGTTTATTATTGCAATATTATTTATCTTTGCTTCTGTAGGAACTCAGAATTTTTTGACGAGTTACAACTTAACCAATATCCTGAAGCAATGTGCAATTATTGGAGTTATTTCTATTGCACAGACTTGCATCATTATTACCGGAGGAATTGATATTAGTTGTGGTGCTATCGTTGGATTTTCCACGCTGATGGTTGCAATGGGCCAGGCAAAATGGGGTATGGGCGTAGTTCCATCTATAGTAGTTTCGGTTGTTGCTGGAGTTGTTTGGGGCTGGTTAAATGCAGTTTTAATACATGAGTTTAAAGTCCCTGCGTTTGTTGCTACTTTAGGAACGCAAACGATTATCAGAGGGTTGATTAAGGTAATCTCTAACGGGGGAACAGTTTCGGGGATAAATTCTCATTTTGCTAATTTTGCAAGTAGTAATATTGGTTTCATCCCGAAGTTGGCGTTTGTTTGGTGTGTGATTTCTCTACTGGTTTTTTTATTGTTGAGGTATACGATTTTTGGTAGAGATTTGTTTGTGCTTGGTAGTGGAGAAGAAGTTGCAAGATTAAATGGAATATCAATTAGAAAGACTACTTATGCAACCTATGCATTTGCTGGGCTTTTATATGGTATTGCGGGAGTCATGCTCGCCGCTAGAATTAATTCAGCTATCCCTACTGCGGGCGAGGCTTATGAAACAAATGCAATCGCAGCGAGTGTTTTGGGAGGCGCATCTCTTTCTGGCGGAATGGGTTCAATAGCAGGGACAGCTCTGGGGACTGTTTTAATTATACTGATTGACAATGTTGGGACACAGTTTGGTATACATTCATTTGTAATGCAAGTTATTACAGGTTGTGTAATTGTGATTGCTATTGTAGCTGACCAGTTAAAGAAGCATCCGATTGGTTTATTTAGTGGTATAAAGAGATTAAAAAAACCGGCATAATAAAAGTATATTTCTTTTGATGTTAGTTCAAATCAGGCAATAAATTTTGCCTGATTTTTTTCTAATGAATCATGTAGAATTGGTAACCAGTAAAGTATAAGGAGAGAGTATTACTCATGCAAAAAAACATTGTTGTAATTGGCAGTATAAATCAAGATATTATTATGAAGGTAAGTCGGATGCCAAGGCTGGGTGAGTCTATGGTGGTAGATGAGTGTATTATGGCTGCGGGTGGAAAAGGGTGCAATCAGGCTGTGCAGGCAGTAAAGCTTGGAGAAAGTGTTTCTATAATCGGTGCCGTAGGAAAGGATGCGATGGGTACTTTTCTCTTAACTGAAGCGAAGAAGTACCGGGTCGATATTTCTCACGTGAAACAATCCGAAGAGACAACCGGTATGGCAATTGCCCATGTCTTAACAGACGGAAGTCTAATCTGCTCGGTTTCACGAGGCGCGAATTTCGATTTACATAAAAGAGAGATTGATGAAGCGGAATCTTTGTTACGTAGTGCGGCCATAGTTATTCTTCAAAATGAGGTACCGGAAGAAGTAGACTACTATATTATTGAAAAAAAGCACAAGAATGGCATTATAAAGTCATTTTATAATGCAGCGCCGGCGAGGGCGATGAAACAAAAGCTTTATTGCCGGTTGCGATGTTGTTGTTGTGAATGAAGTTGAGGCAGAATTTTATTGTGGAAAAAGCTATCAATTGTATCGATATAGCGAAGGAAGAAGCACTGAAACTAAGCCATGAGATGGGAAATAGCTGGATTTTCACACTTGGCGCGGTGGGCTCTGTAGTTGCAAGCAATAATACAGTTCTTTTTATTCCGTCATATAAGGTGAAATCTATAGAATCCCTAGGGGCAGGAGATTCCTATGTGGGCGCTTTGTCCCATGCATTGCTAAAAGGACTGGATATCTTTGAAGGCGCAAGGTTTGCGACAGCTTGTAGTGCCTTGACAGTTCTAAAATGCGGAGCGCAAATTGCAATGCCGACATTAGAGGAGGTAGAAGAATTTAGGGAAGTCTCATTCTCTCGAGGAAGAGAACTTATAATAAAGAAATAGTTTTTAGGGTATTGGTGAAGGATGAAATTTACCTAAATAATGATGAAGACTATGAGGTTTTTCATGACGACGAACAAACACTCCCCTAACAATGAAGGATATAGCGAAGCTTGCCGGAGTATCTACCGCGACAGTTTCCAGGATTTTAAATCATAATGGTCGGTATTCTAAGGAAACGGAATTGCGTGTTAAAAAAATTGATTGAAGAGAATAATTATGTAATTGACCAGACGGCAAAGGGGCTAAGAAAAAGTACTTAGAAACAGTTGGGATTATTGTCCCGGACATAACGAACCCGCATTTTGCAAAATTGGTACTGAATATTCAGACCAGCTTGTTTCAAAGAGGATATTCTTCTATTATCTGTAATACGAATGAGGATTTGACACTGGAAGAGGAGCACGTACACTCTTTGAAAGCACAACATGTTTGCGGCTTTATCATGATTTCAACTAAAAGATACCATAAAAGTCTTCGTCGTTTTCCGACAGTTTACCTGGATCGACCTGCGAGAGGGGAAGAAAAAGAAGATATCACCATAGAGTCTGATAACTATAAAGGCGGGTACTTGGCGGGCAGGCAGCTCAGGATGGCGGGGTGTAAGAAGATGGCAATCATACGAATAAATGGGAATGATTTTAACCAGGATTCTCGTATGGACGGTTTTATAAAAGCTCTTGCAGAGGCGGGTATTGCAGAGCAGGAAATTTCCAGAATGGATATTGGAGATGCGTCGATTCAAAGTGCGTATTCCAAGATAGCGGAGGAATTAAGGGACGACTTTCCCTATGATGGGGTATTTTGCACGACCGATACACTGGCGGCGGGAGTATATACAGCACTGAGAGAAAGAAATAAAAGAGTGCCGGAAGATGTCAAAATTGTTGGCTTTGATGATTGTGATTTGGCGGTCGCAACAGGACCAGGAATAAGCAGTGTGCATCAGGATGTTGGAAAGATGGCGGAACTTGCGGTTGATGCTTTGGCAAGAAGGTTATCCGGAGAGACCTTGTCCAATAATCATTTCTATCTGCCGGTGTACTTAACGGTACGCGCTTCAACAGATTCACTTACGTAAGAATAAGAATGACTGCATTCAAAAATAGAAAGGATTGTGATTGTTACTATAATCCTTTCTATTTTTTTGTGAATATGCCCAAATTGCGCAAACGATTACTCATCAGAAAAGAGAATTTAAAAGCACAGGATTGACAATAATAATGGAAAAATATTATACAGTGTAGTACATAAAAAACAAAGCAATCGCAAAATTTTTTTGCTTAGTTGCGTAAACGATTTCCCAAAGGAGGAGACTTATGAAGAAAGAAAAGATTGTTGCATTAGTTGCCGCTGCTGCCATGGCATTGACAGCTTGCTCTGCGGCAAAACCTGCGGAGACTACAAAAAGCAGCAGGAACAACAGCTGCGGGTAGTGAGAAATCCGGAGAAACGGAGAAGGCGGGAGAAACGAAGAAAGCGGAGGCATCCGGAGATGAAGCTTATGCGATTGTGTTAAAGACACAGTCCAGTCAGTTCTGGCAGGATATGAAGGCGGGAATTGAGGATGAAGCAAAGAAGTTGAATGTTACGGTAGACATTCAGTCGGGAAATACGGAAGATGACGTAGAAGGACAAGTCAGCATTTTTGGAGAATTTTATTTCTTCCGGAAAAATATAAAAGCAATTGGAGTTGCGCCGATTTCGGATGTGAACTTGAACAATGCGATTGCCCAGGCTACGAAGGCAGGTATCGTTGTTGTAGATATTGATGAGAAGATCAATGCGGAAGCACTTGGAAAATTGGGCGGAGCGCTTTCTGCTTATGTAGCAACTGACAACAAAGCTGTAGGGAAAGATGGCTGGAGAAGAACTGACAAAGCAATTAGAGAAGGGAAGTGAAGTAGCCATTATCGAAGGAAAAGCAGGAGCGATTTCCGGAGAACAGAGAAGAGATGGAGCGAAGGCGGCATTTGAAGAAGCAGGCGCAAAGTTAGTGGATAGCCAGCCGGCTGACTGGGATAGAACGAAGGCATTCGATGTTGCTACCAATATGATGAATGCACATCCGGATTTGAAGGCTTTCTATGCTTGTAATGATACGATGGCACTGGGCGTTGCCGAAGCAGTAAAGAAAGCGGGAAAAGATATCCTGGTTTGCGGAACAGATGGAGATAAGGAAGCAATTTCCGCTGTTGACAAGGGTGAAATGACAGCGACCGTTGCACAAGATCCGAAGGCAATTGGCGCAAAGTCGTTAGACCTTTTAGTAGATGCAGTCAAGAATGGAGAGAAGCCGGAAGCCGGAAAAGAGTTTAAAACATACGGTATTGAGGCGATTCTCATCAACAAAGACAATGCAAAAGATTATTTGAAATAAGATTCATTTCAATGGGGTTATGGGAAAGCACTACTGCTTTTTCATAACCCTATCTAGAAAGAGGGAAAAAGAATGAATATTGTAGAAATGAGAAATATTAATAAAAGCTTTCCCGGTGTAAAAGCGCTTTCCAATATTTCTTTTTCCGTAGAACCGGGAGAAGTACATGTCCTTTTAGGAGAAAATGGGGCGGGGAAGTCTACACTGATGAAAGTTTTGTCAGGGGTGTACCAGCCTGATAGCGGAAGTATTGTTTTGAACGGGGTAGAACATAGTAAGTTAAATCCACGTCTTTCTCAAGAGGGCGGTATCAGCATTATTTATCAGGAGCTGAGTATAGTGAATTGGCTGGATATTCGAGAGAATATCTTTATGGGAAGAATGCCATTAAAGAAGATTGGGCCTGTCAAAACAATCGATTATGTGAAGTTAAATGAAGAGACAAAGAAATTATTGCAACAAGTAAATTTAGATAAGTATGAACCGAATAAATTAGCATCAGAATTAAGTATTAGTGAGAAACAGATGCTGGAAATCGCAAAGGCTATTTCCTTCGATGCAAAATGTATCGTTATGGATGAGCCAACATCTTCTCTTACAGAGAGCGAGGTAAAGAAGTTATTTGAAATTATTCATAATTTAAAGAGTAAGGGAATAGGGATTGTTTTTATTTCACATAAATTATCGGAGATCAAGGAAATTGGTGATCGAATCAGTATTTTAAAAGACGGAAGTTATGTCGGAACGTGGAAGGTTTCCGACTTATCGGAAGAGGATATGGTTCGTCTGATGGTGGGACGAGAGTTAGAAAAAAATCCTACCAGGAGAAGGGCTGTGCATTCGGAAAAAGTGATTTTTGAAGTTAAAAAAATTTGAGTAGAAAAAGACGGTCGTGTAGAAAACTTTCATTTGCAGGTAAGAGAAAATGAAATTGTCGGACTTTCGGGCTTGGTGGGAGCCGGACGATCAGAAGCGATGGAAGCTATATTTGGAGCGGTACCGAGAAAGTCAGGGGAAATTATTTTAGAGGGAAAACAGTTGCACATCCATTCTCCCTATGATGCGTTAAAGAATGGAATCGGTTTGGTGACAGAGAACCGAAGAGAAACGGGGTTCTTTCAGAATTTTTCCAACAGAAGAAATATTTCTATTGCGAGCTTGCTTAAGAAATCAAAGTGTGGCGGTATTGTTGGGTGGATAAACGAAAAAGAAGAGAAGATTCTTTCTGCGTCTTCCAAAACAGACTTACAGATTAAATGGGCGAGTGATTTACAGCTGACGAAGAACCTGTCCGGAGGAAATCAGCAGAAGGTAATCCTTGGAAAATGGATTTCTGCAGGCGTAAAGGTTTTGATTTTTGATGAGCCAACGAAGGAATTGATGTCGGTACCAAAAGTGAAATATATAAGATGATGCGAAGACTTGCTACAAGTGGAATTGTGGTCATTGTAGTTTCCAGTGAGATGCCGGAGCTACTTTCGATTTGTGATCGGATAATGGTTATGGCGGATGGAAGTGTGAAAGGCGAGTTTTCTATTGAAGAAGCTACAGAAGAAAAGTTAGCGATGCTTGCCACTGGAAATGGAGGAAAGAAAGATGAGTCAAGGGAAAACAAATAAGTTTGCACAGTTTTGGGATAGATATTCCACGGTGTCCATTTTATGCATTATGATTTTAGTATTTGGTATTTTAAGACCAAAGTCTTTTTTGACCAGTGCCAACCTGATGAAGATTATTGAACAGAGTTCGATTTACATTTTACTTGGGCTAGGTGAATTTTTTGCCATCTTACTTGGAGGAATTGATTTAAGTATTTCTTCCATTATGGCTTTAGTCTGGAGCACTTACAGCGAAACTAATGGTGGATTTTGGAATGTCGCCGATAGTTGCTGTTTTGATTGGCGTTGTACTCTTTGGTCTTGGTGTAGGATTTTTGAATGGTATTCTGGTAACAGGTACGGGGCTTCCGCCCTTTATCATCACCTTGGGTACACAAGCAATTTTACGTTCCTTGGTTTATATTTTAACCAATGCGAGATCGGTTTCCGGTTTACCGACGTCTTTTCAGACTACCATTGGCGGGAATTTCTTATTTATACCGATTCCGGTTATGATTGCCTTACTTACTGCACTGGTGTTGACGATATTTACGTGGAAGAGTCAGTGTGGCAGAAATCTGTATGCGATTGGCGGAAATCCGCAGGCAGCATGGTATGCGGGAATTACTGTAAACAGGCATACAATTATTGCTTTTTGCTTTGTCCGGATTCTGTGCAGCCCTTGCCGGAATGGTAAATATTGCTCGTCTTGCAGCAGCAGAGCCGAATGCGGGTACAGGGTATGAAACTTATGCGATTGAAGCGGTTATCATAGGAGGTGCATCCTTCTTCGGCGGTGTGGGAATCATCCCGAAAGTGATTATTGGCGGATTGATTATCGGAACGATTAACAATGGATTGAATATGGCCGGTGTATCAAGTTTTTATCAGCAATTAGCAATGGGAATCTTATTGATTGTTGCGGTAACACTGGATCGTTTCTTTGGTGGAAGAAGTAAGTAATAGATAGGGAGAATCTGCGATATGGGAGAGAATAAAGCATAATATTCTTGTTAGTTTGATGTGTATGGACTTTTTGAAAATGAAGGAACAGTTGGAAGTCCTGGAAGAAGAAATGGATGGGTATCATATTGATATCATGGATGGACATTTTTGCAAAAATATTACATTAAGCCCTGATTTTGCAAAAACAGTACGTTCGGTTGTAAAGAAACCTATGGATGTACATTTAATGACAACAGACCCCGGAGACTGGTTGGACCCGTGTATTGATGCAGGAGCAGACATGATTAGTCCCCATGCGGAAACGATTAATACCAATGCGTTCAGGACAATACAGTATATTGCATCACATGGAAAGAAAGTGGGAGTGACATTGAATCCGGCAACGCCGCTCTCTTATATTGAACACTACTTGAATCGTATTGATGTAATAACAGTCATGACTGTGGACGTTGGGTTTGCGGGACAGAAGTTTATTCCGGAGATGCTGGATAAAATTCGACTTGCGAAAGAGTTGAGAGAAAAAAATGGATACCATTATCGGATTCTGATTGATGGTTCTTGCAATAAAAAAATACTTATGAAATGCTTCTTGAAGCGGGCGCGGATGACTTCATTGTCGGAGGTTCCGGTTTATTTTCCTTAAATAAAGATGTTAAAGAAGCGTGTAAGATTTGTAAAGCGCAGTTTCGGGAGGCCGTAGAAAAGGTCGAGAAAAAAGGGAGTACGCACCATGTCTAAACAAAGCGGAATATTAGGAATGGATATTGGGGGCACGCGTTTTCGTATCGGCTTCGTGACGCAGGATGGGGAACTTCGTTACTATAAAGAAGAGAGAACAGAGGATTTCTTTAAAGAAGGAAAGGACATTTTTTTCGGTTTTTGAAGAGCTGTATCATTTTTTTATAAGAAAAAGCTATCAAGAGGAGATAGAGATTCTTGCTCTGTCTGTCGGCTTGCCGTCGACGATTGATCGAAAAAGAAGGGTGATTTTGCAGACACCAAATATTCCTCTTTTTCCGGACAATTTTCTCTTTGTAGATACGTTACAAGAGAAGATTGGTATCCCTGTTTTTATTAATCGCGATGTGAACAATCTCCTTCTGTATGATGTGCGGGAACTGAATATTCCGGAGAAGGCCTCCGTTGCGGCGATTTACTTCGGAACAGGGGTTGGAAATGCAGTGCTGTTAAATGGGAGAATACTTCTTGGCAAGAATGGCGTTGCATCTGAGCTGGGGCATTTGCCGGTTCTCTTAAATAACAAGAAGTGTTCATGTGGAAATGTGGGCTGTCTGGAAACCATTGTTTCGGGTGTTGCCTTACAGAATTTACGAAAGGAAAAGTATCCTGCTATAGCCATAGATGATATTTTCCTGAAAAGGGCAAATGACCCGGCGATGGATGAGTTCGTGAAAAATATGGGGAAAGTCATTGCAACAGAAGAGAATCTTTTTGATCCGGATTATGTTTTAATTGGGGGCGGTCTTCCTATGATGAAGGGATTTCCGAAAGATAAGTTGGAGAGTTATGCTCATGAATTTACTCGAAAACCTTATCCGGAGAAAAACATGGAGATTGTTTATCCCAAATTGGATCAGAAAAAGGGAGTTCTTGCCGCTTGTTTGTATGGAAGAAAACGACTGGAAGATGCATCGTACTTGTAGTTTTGGAAAAATATTTAGATGATAGAGAGGGTTAAAATGAAGATTGCAATAGGAAATGATCATGTTGCGGTTACGTTAAAGAACATCATTAAAGAACATTTGGAATCCAAGGGAATCGAGGTAATCAATGTAGGGACAGATTCGGAAGAACGGTTTAACTACCCTATTTCCGGCTATAAAGTGGGGAAGATGGTCGTATCCGGGGAAGTGGATTGCGGGATTCTAATTTGTGGAACAGGTGTAGGTATTTCTCTTTCTGCAAATAAAATAAAAGGCATACGTGCTTGTGTATGCTCCGAACCTTACTCCGCTAAGCTTTCCAAGATGCATAACAATACGAATATTTTAGCATTCGGGTCGAGAGTGGTTGGATCGGATCTTGCAAAGATGATTGTGGATGAGTGGCTTGATGCGGAGTATGAGGGTGGAAGACACCAAAAGCGAATCGATATGATTGCGGAGATTGAAGAAGGGGTAGATATTACCAAGGAATAAAAGAAGCAAAAAAGAGACCGGCTGCGAATGCTAAGTTCGTGGCTGGTCTTTCTTGTGAAGATTACCGTTAATGAATAGGGAGATATTGTATCAGAAGCTCTCGTTATATAATTTTTGTGCTTTTGTGAGTGCTTCCTCAATACTTTGCGCACCACTTAAGCTATTTTTTACAGCCATTCCCAGAATACTTAAAAACTTACGTTCATCAAATGGGTGGGGGTTAGAAGGCGGAACTCTTCTTCCGTTAACATTGCTGAAACTGTTTTTTACGAGGTTAAGCCAAGGATAGTAGTTTATGATTTCATAATTATCATAAGTTTCCAAGCAGGGAGAAACGCCGCCAAGTAAAGTTCCTGCGGAGGCAACCGGTCCACTACAAATCCAGCGAATAAAGGATAGAGCCTCCTTGGGATGTTCAGTGTATTTTGAAATACCGAGCGTTCCGCCTCCGATAGGAGGATTATTTCCCGGAGGTAATGCAAACCCGATATTACCGATGACTTTGGAACTGCTTTTTAGTATTTCCGATGCAAAGTTACTGTATATAATGGACATTGCAACATCTCCTTCGGAGAAAGTAGATGCTGTGTCTGTCCACCAATTACAGTTTTTTGTATTTGCACATTCTTTTAAATCAATTAATTCCTGCATGGCTTCTATCGCAATCGGGGAATTTAATCGTATATTTTTTTCCGCATCATATAAGTTTTTCTGGTGACTAAACAGCCTGCTGAGGTACTCGGAGCTTGCCACGCCGGTGGAACCAAGGGTTAAAGTCGCTCCGTATTGTACGGGAGAGTCCGGATTGAAGGATTTTGTAAAAAATTTAGCCACCTTATTGAATTCTTTAAAAGTTCTTGGAACGGATAGGTTTTCTTTATATTGTTCCCAATACGTTCGCCTTAAAACCGGACTTTCGAACAAATCTTTTCTGTAAAATAGAAGTTGCATGCTGGGCGTCATCGGGAAGCAGTATATTTTCTCATTTACATAAGAGTAATGCTTACTGAGATGCGGAATAAAGGATTGCATATCTTCTTTTATAGAAGCGTCAATCCTTTCCAGTGGCTGAAGAATTTTTTCGGCGAACCAAGACAGCCATGTCACATCCAGTCGAAGAATATCAAAAATGGAATCTTCGTTCATGGTATTAAATGCTTCATAAATTTCGTTATATGAGTAAATGGAGATGTGAATAGGGACTCCTGTTTTCTTTGTATATAAGCGGGCTAGGTGTTGAAGCGCATAGGAAGAGGGGTCGTCCAGAGTTAGTACATGTAAAGGATGTTTAGTAGAACTTGTCGGAATATGAGAAAACCAATCCCGGAAGCCTGTTTCTTCTAAAATTTCTAGAGAGCTCTCATATTCCTTTGCGGAGATATTCTTTATCAATTTCTTTGCCGCAGCGTGTCCAAGCTTACTGTAATTTAGTTCATATTTAATGAAATCATTTTCAGGCAGGGTAAACAAGGGAGATACAGTATAAATAGGCAATTTTATATCGGGATTATAGAAAGAAGAATAGATGTCTTTCACACTTTCCGCAAAACCATAATTGGATATGAATATAGCGTCTAAATATTTATTCTTAAAGATATGAATGATATTTTGTTTTTGACGATAAATATCAGTCTGGACATGATTTACAGTACAGCTGCTTTTTAGAAATGATTTTCCATAAAACCACTATAAAAAGTCAAATTCGTTTGCAAGAGATAGAGAGCCTGTTAGAAGGCATATAGAATGATAGTTTTTATCGACTGCTTTTTTTGCCAACTTCTGTCCTGCTTTTTTGTAGTCAAATCCAACAAAGGAGTCGCTAAACTCGGGTTTTCTTTCCACAAACAAGATGTTGTTCGGCTTAGCCGGTGAAGTTAACGCTGTATTATAGGGTGTGTTCTCACTAATCTTATTAAAACAGGTAAACGTTGCAATCCCGCGGGCCATGTAGGATTGCAATTGCTGCACTGCATTTATCTCTGCCTCTCGGCTGTTATCATTACTCAATTCTAAGAGAACATTGTAATTTTGGCTTTCTGCATAATTTTTAAAGCTTAGGTAAAAATCAATATATTGTTTAGAACGTAAATTGGGTAAGATTACACCAATCAAATTACTTTGCCCTTTTCGGAGAAATTTTGCACGTTCATTAGGAATATAACCTAGAGTTAGGGCAGCATCCATGACCAATTTGATTTTTTCGCTACTGACATTGCCTTTACCATTTAAGACGTTAGAAACAGTTCCTTGTGCAACACCAGCATATTTAGAGATATCTTTGATCGTTACCATGTTTATTCCTTTGTGTAGTAGTGAAGGAAAACAGACCCATTAATGTCTGAATGTAAGTGATTTAGTCAGCAAATGTATTCTAACATAAAAATCGGGAAATCATATACAAGACGAAGAAATACAGAGGCGAGATTTGTGCATAGTTCTACTTTATGGAAAAACAATATATTAAATTTGTTATGAAATTAATAAGTGCTTCGATAAAAAGTATACAAATAATATAAAAAACAAATTGAATCGTTTCAAAAACGGTGCTAATATAATCCTATCTATAAATTGTACGTATTTTAGGAGGAGGTTTTTGTGAAAAAGGCGAAAAAAGTCGTAGCTTTGGGCTTGACATCTCTTATTGGGATGAGCACGATTCTTTCAGCTTGTGGAGGTGGAAAGAATAGTGGAACTGATACCAAGGCAGAGCAGAAAGCGGAAAGTACAGAAAAAGGAGCAAAAGAAGCAGGAGATTCTGGTGCATTACATCTCACTTTTTATTATCCGGTTAATGTAGGCGGTTCAGCGGCAGCTTTAATTGAAAAGATTTGTGCGGATTTTAATGCGGAAAATAAAGATATTGTAGTGGAACCAGTATATACCGGAAATTATGATGATACAGTGACGAAGATTCAGACTGCTGTACAGGGCGGAACGCCACCTGATCTTTTTGTAAGCTTAGCTACACAACGATTTACGATGGCATCTACTGGGATGGCTATGCCTTTGGACGACCTTATTGCTTCTGACGCTGACGGGAAGGCCTATATTGATGATTTTCTTCCCAGCTTCATGGAAGATTCTTATGTAGATGGAAAGATTTATTCTATTCCGTTCCAGAGAAGTACGGAAATTCTTTACTACAATAAGGATAAGTTTAAGGAAGCCGGACTAGATCCGGAGTCTCCACCCAAGAACTGGGATGAGCTTTTGGAGGATGCGAAGAAATTAACAAATGATAATTGTTATGGAGTGGGAATTGCTTTGAATTCCGGGTCTGCACAGTGGACATTTACAGGATTTTCCTTTGGAAAATAGTGAAAAAAAGGGAAGATGCTGATGAGCGAGGATGGCAAGAAGGTTTTCTTTAACACGCCAGAGAACGTTGAAGCGCTTCAGTTTTGGCTTGATTTACAGAATAAGTACAAAGTTATGGCAGAGGGAGTGGTGCAGTGGACAGACTTGCCGACTCAGTTTTTAGCTGGAGAAGTGGCTATGATGTATCACACTACTGGAAACATTGCCAATATCAATAAGAATGCAACTTTTGAATATGGGACATGCTTCATGCCAGGGAAAAAACAGTTTGGAGCAGCAACAGGCGGTGGAAATTTCTATATTTCCAGTGGTATTTCTGAAGACCGTGTAAAGGCGGCATGGAAGTTTATTAAGTTTGCAACGGATACAGAAAAGGCAGCGCAGTGGGCTCTTGATACAGGATATGTTCCAACCAGAAAGTCTTGCTACGAGACAGACATGATTAAAAAGTATTATGAGGAAGTGCCCCAGGCGAAGGTTGCTTACGAACAGTTACAGTATGCGAAACCGGAACTGACAACTTATAATGCAGCAGAAATTTGGAGAGTTTTAAATGACAATATTCAATCTGCGGTAACCGGTGATGTTACAGCAAAAGAAGCACTAGATAATGCGCAATCAGAGGCAGAAGGAATTCTGGAAGAGTACCAGTAAAGAATCGTTTTTAGATGTCCGAATAATAGGAATTAAATAAAAAGGCATAAGGGATATACCTTGGAAAAGACTGGGATAATTTGAAATTTACCCTAAGAATTTTATCTCAGTCTTTTCTGTATCCGATTTTCGGAATTTGTAGGGGAAAGAAGATGAGTAGTGTGAATAAAAGAAGAGAAAATAAAGAGCAGATAGAGGCATTTTTACTTATTGCGCCGGCACTTCTTTTTATGTTGGTCTTTACGGTTTTTCCAATCTTTAGGAGCGTGTATTTAAGCTTGTGTAAATATAAAATGGGAATGCATAGACCGGAATTTATTGGTTTGCAGAATTATCAAAAATTGTTTACCTCTAAGCTATTCTGGAAAGTGATGAGGAATACTATCGTTTTCGCGCTGATTACGGTTATTCCCAGTATGTTGGGAGGACTCGGCCTTGCTGTTCTGGTTAAACAAAAAGGAAAACATATCGGATTTATCCGAACTGCTTATTTTTATCCTTGTGTTATGCCGATGATTGCTATTGCCAGTGTTTGGATGTTTATCTACATGGCTAAAAATGGCTTATGGGATCAGATTGTCATGAGTTTTGGTGGAAAGCCGATGAATGTATTATCCAATAAAAATACAGTTTTGCCGGCTATGGCAGTAATGTATATATGGAAAGAGGCAGGATATCTGATGGTATTCTTTCTTTCAGGAATGCAGGCAATTTCTACAGAACTGATTGAAGCTGCAAAGATTGATGGAGCGAATAGCTGGCTAATTTTTAAGAAGATAACCATCCCTTTACTTGCACCTACTTTCTTATTTGTTTCGACGATTGCTTTTACGAACAGCTTCAAGTTGGTGGATCATGTCGTCATTATGACGGAAGGTGCCCCCAATAATGCGAGCACCTTGCTTTTGTATTATATCTATCAGCAAGGCTTTACCAATTTTAATTATGGTGTTTCTTCGGCGCTGACTGTAATTATGCTGGTGCTCCTCCTTGTTGTTTCTCTTCCTCGATTCATCAGTCAGGATAAAAAAATTCACTACAATTAGGGGGAAAGAAGATGCATACAAAGTTAATGAGAAATGTGAAGGAATCTTTGGTGACGATTCTGTCTATAGTAATAGCACTCATTTGGATTGCTCCTTTGTTTTGGCTGGTAGGTACTGCTTTTACGAAGCCCAGCTTTAAGATGACCTTTCTTCCCAATACTGCCTTTACATTGGACAACCTAAAATATGTGTGGAATGCGATTCCCTTCGGTAGGTACTACATTAATACATTGATTCTGGTAATTGTGACCTTTTGCGTCCAGTTTGTAACTTCCACAATGGCGGGCTATGCTCTTGCGGTAAAAGAGTTTAAGGGAAAAACCATTATTTTTGCCATTATTTTTATGCAAATTATTATCCCAAATGACGTCTTAATTACGCCCAATTTCATGACCTTATCCGACATGGGACTGACCAATACGAAACTTGGGATTATGCTTCCGTTCTATGGAAGTGCGCTTGCTATCTTCCTTTTGAGACAACATTTTAAAACAATTCCGAAGGCGTTAGCTGAGGCGGCAAAGATTGACGGGGCAAATACTTGGCAGACGATTTGGAAGGTGTATATGCCGACGGCAAAACCGGCTTATATGTCCTTTGCGGTAATTTCTGTCAGTTATCACTGGAACAACTATTTATGGCCTTTGATTGTGACAAACTCTCCTGCAAATAGAACTTTGACCGTTGGACTTGCTATTTTTGCAAAGTCGAAGGAAGCAAATATGCAGTGGGCAAATGTTTGTGCGGCTACGTTTATTATTATTTTGCCATTACTGATAGCCTTCTTTATATTGCAGAGACAATTTATGGAGAGCTTTGTAAGCTCCGGAATTAAGGAGTAGATAGAATTATGAAATTACAGTTTCTTGGCATTGGTGCCTTCTGCTATCCGGCTTTTCCGGAATACGAGTGCATATTTTGTGTACAAAGACAATTTGATTTTTCTGGATTTTGGGGAGACTGTTTTTGAAACGGTCATGAAAACATTGGATTTAAGGGAGTATCGTCATATTTATATTGTTTTGACTCATCTTCATGCTGATCATGTGGGAAGTCTTGGGACTGTTCTGTCCTATTGTAATTGCATCTTGCATCAAAAAAAGCCTGTACTGATTCATCCACAACATAATATTTGTGCATTGCTTGATTTATTAGGTATAGTTCCGTCTTTCTACAGCTATCATGCTGATTTTTATGGACTGGTAGAAGGTATTTCCATAGAAGCTATTGAAGTTCAACACGCTCAAGACATGAGATGCTATGGATATAAGATAAGCTGTGAGGATATGTGCTTATATTACAGTGGAGATGCATCGGATATTCCGGGATATTGTGTTAAAGGATTTTTTAAGTGGGAAAATTGACGATATTTATCAAGATACTTCAACGATTGAGGGGGCTTCTGCATCTCACTTATACTATAAACGTTTGGAAGAGTTGATTCCAATAGAATTAAGACAAAATGTGCACTGTATGCACTTAGATTGTGATTGTAGAGAAATGCTTAAAGAAAAAAAGGGCTTTTTCTATTGCAGGAGAGTGAAAAAGAAGAGAGTTTCACATGGAATTTTTCATAATCTATTGTTAAGAGAATATTTGATTTTATAAGAGTATTGGTGTAATCGTGTGAAAGGAGGATGGATATGTTCATGAATTCTGGTTTTTTTATTCGTATTTTTCATGGTCATTCCTCTGCATCGGACGTGATTATTCCCATTGCGTTAATGCTCTTTTCCGGGTTTGCTCTTACTAGGGTGACGAAGAGATTAAAACTTCCGAATGTAACAGGCTATATTCTTGCAGGGATTCTGATTGGCCCTTTTGGCTTGAATTTAATCGGTGACAAACTGATTGATGGAACGGGGTTTATAGCGGATATCGCCCTTGCCTTTATTGCTTTTAGTACAGGAGAATTTTTTACCTTCTCCACCTTAAAGAAGAATGGTTTAAAGGTCTGTATTATTACTTTTCTGGAAGCTGCATTGGCATCTATTTTTGTATTTATATTGAGTTTTTCTGTCTTAAAAATGGATTTTGGCTTTGCGCTTGTGCTTTCTGCACTGGCATCAACAACAGCTCCTGCATCAACGGTTATGACGATTCGACAGCTTGGGGCAAAAGGAGATTTTGTTAATACTTTGCTTCAGGTTGTTGCTTTGGATGATGTTTTTGGCTTAGTTGCTTATAGCATGTCTATTTCCCTTGCTGTTGCAGGAAAATCGGGGGCTTTTCAGATTTCTGCAGTAGTTATCCCTATTCTTGTGAATATTTTTGTATTGTTGTTAGGTGGACTATTTGGTGCGTTAATGAAGTTCCTTATGCCAAAGAATCGCTCAACGGATAATCGATTGATTATTACGATTGCCCTGTTATTCTGTTTTTGCGGAATTTGCGCCTTATTAGATGTTTCACCACTATTGGGCTGTATGTCCATGGGAACCGTGTACATCAATATTACAGCAGATGACAAAATCTTCAAGCAGTTGAATTACTTTAGCCCTCCGATTCTTTTACTCTTTTTTGTGCGTTCCGGTGTGAATTTTAAGCTGGATTCTTTATTTCACCGGGGCGATACGGCTACAGGAGCATCGCTTCTGGTAGTAGGTGTTTCATACTTTTTGGTCCGCATTTTGGGGAAATATGTCGGAGCCTTTTTGGGTTCTGCTTTAGCGGGGAAGAAGCAAGAAGTGAGAAATTATCTGGGGCTTGCTTTGATTCCACAGGCTGGGGTAGCTATAGGACTTTCTGCACTTGGAGCGAGGATTCTGGGAGGAGAAGACGGAAGTGCCTTGGAAACGGTTATTCTTGCGTCCAGCGTACTGTATGAATTGATTGGGCCGGCATGTGCGAAACTCGCGCTTTATCTCTCCAGATCTTATGCAGTCAGTCTTGAAGAACGGGCAGAAGAAGCAGAAAATAAAAATGATAAAGAAGTGCATCATAAGATTACTGATGAAACGAATAAAAAAATATAACAAATCTCGTGGTGAAGTTGAACTTCTAATTGCGCGTATTCAGGCAATTCAGCGAGAACTTCGAGAGAACGCAGAGAACATTTCCGAAGAAGAGAAAGCGTTTACAGAAGCGGCCGAGGAGCAGTGCGGAGCGTAAATACAATAAAGTTTTTGTAATGGTTGTGTTAGAAAGCAGAATAGGAAAGAAGGGTAGGGTACATGGCTGAATTCTTAATAAACTTAAGCAGACAGAATCTGATTATTACTAAAGATATCAGCTTATTTGCAGTACTGTTACGTCTTCTTACTGTGGTTATGCTTTCCTCCATTATTGGATTTGAACGTGCGAGCAAGAGGCATTCTGCAGGGCTTCGTACTTTTATTTTGGTGTCCTTTTCTTCTTGCACGACTATGATTTTAGACTTGTTGTTAATGAAGAATACCAATCTTCATTTTCCGATTTTATCTGCGTTTGCATTGTTCAGCGTTGCTACGGTAAGCTGTCGGACGATTCTTTACAGCTCAAGGAATCAAATAAAAGGGTTAACAACTGCGATTGCGTTATGGACCTGTGCACTTATTGGGCTCAGTGCAGGGGCGGGTTTGTATTTTATCTGTATTATTGAGTTTATGATGCTACTTGGGATTTTGTCCTATTTACCGAGTTTAGAGCAGTATCTGAAAGAATCGTTCAAATCATTTTGAAATTCATCTAGAGTTAAAGAGTAGACAGTACTTGCGCGATTTTGTCACAACAATCCGTCGTCTTGGCCTTCGGATTGATGACATTGAAAGAAACAGCGCCTATCACGGTGCCGGATTAAGTGTATATTCTGTAACCTTTACAATAGATAGTAAAGAGTTAAAAAAATATAAGACGCATAGCGAAATCATCGAAGCTCTTTCAACGATTGACTATATTTGTCATATTGAAGAGATGAGATAAAGCATCATCACTTGGGAAAATAGACTTGGCCTTTGTGACCTTTCTCAATCCTCGGTTAAAGTTTTCTATGGAGTTCGTTGTATAGATTATTCTGTGCTTTTCCGGGCATTTTGTACGGGGCTTAACTACGGGAGCGGTAAAGGGATAAAGAAATGGAATGTTGGTGTAGCATGGCAGGACGGTCGTATGTTTCACGGAGAGAATTGTATTCGATTAAACCTTGCCTTGCCGTTGTCAAGGATTAAGGAAGCTTTTAAACGGATGGATCAATATGTGTTTCACGGGAAGTAGAAAATTCTTATGAAATCAGATAGATAGCGGATTTTCCGAGGGCGGTAATTACCGCCCTTTTTCCTCGTTCATTTTGCATAAAAATTTCCCGGGTATTCTTGTGTGATTCTCCGAATTTCTTGGGCGCTAATTGACTTTTTTTGCTGTTGCGCTTTTTGCGGTTTGTTTGATTTTAGTTCCCCGTTTTGCGACAGGCGGCAATATTAAAAACTATTCTGATTCAGATTTCCATCAATGCTTTAATTGCTTGTGGAATGACCTTTACCATTCTGTCGGATGGTATTGATCTCTCAGTGGGCTCTGTTGCCGCAATTGCCGGCGTGGCAGGGAGCTTCCCTTGTAAAAACCATGCCGAATGCATCAGTGCCGATGTCCATTCTGATCATTATTTTAACTTCTCTTGTAATTGGTACGATTTGCGGGGCAATCAATGGATTTTGCATTGCAAAGTTAAATGTTCCGCCGTTCATTGCAACAATGGCAATGATGAACGTGGCAAGAGGTCTGGCTTATGTCTTTACTGACGCAAAGCCGGTATTTGGACTTCCGGAAAGCTTTGGATTCATCGGATTAAAGGAAATAGGTATCATTCCGGTTTGTGTTATCTTGATGGTTCTGATTATCGTATTGAGCTATGTCATTTTGACAAAAACTTGCTATGGCAGATATGTCTATGCTGTGGGAAGTAATAAAGAAGTTGCGAAGTTAACCGGAATCAACGTGGATCAGGTTCGCTTTTCCGTATATGTCATTTCCGGTATTTTATCTGCACTTGCCGGTCTGGTCCTTGCTTCCAAGCTACAGAACGGACAGGCTACTGCTGCAGTCGGTTATGAATTAAATGCGATTGCTGCCGTCGCAATGGGCGGAACGAGTATGTCCGGAGGGCGTGGCGGAATTCCACAGACCGTGATTGGACTTATTGTTATCGGTATCATCAATAATGCATTAAGTTTGCTTGGGGTTTCCGCTTACTGGCAGACCGTAGCAATGGGAGTAATTATTCTGATTGCGGTAGTGATTGACCAGGTAAGAAAGTAAGGTTTTATACGATTGTTCTATTACGAATACGAATAAGTCTGCGGGAGATATCTGAAAATTCAATATATTTTGCACATATAAAACGCTTAAAAATATGATAAAATAAGCGAGTTTCAAGATGATATTTGAATTTTTGGAGGTCAACCAACATGAAATCGACAAAAATAACCCCCATCTTATCCATGATTCTGTTACTTGTGCTTCTTGTATCAAGTACGGCAGCTTGTGCGAAGCAGGCGCAGAGCACGGAGACGGCTGCAAAGAAGGAGAGTCAGAAGGAAACAGAGAAGGTAGCGGAAACCGCGAAAGAAACGGAAGCTGCTACAGCAGCGGAGGCTTCTTCCGGTAAGGCGAAGAAAGCGTGCCTGATTACGACTTCCCCTCTTGGAAATGAATTCACAAACCTAATCTGGTCGGGATTTGAAGAATTAAAAAAAGAGGGTTGGGAGGTCAAGTGTATTGAGGTCTCGGAGGCAGCAGAGTATCCGGATCAGATTCGTGCCATGGCGAAAGAAGGCTACACGGCAATGTTCACAATGTTTGATGAACTGAGCGAAGTAGCACTGAGTCTTGCGGATGAATTAAAGGAGAATTATCCGGATCTTCATGTTTTCATGTTGGATACGTATATGGAGCATGATAAAAGCAACTTTACCAGTGTGTCCGTGGATCCTTTTGAGTCGTCTTTTGTGGCAGGATACATTGCGGCAAATATGACGAAGAAGAAAGAAGTTGGTTGGATTGGACACAAAGACATTTTGAAGATTCAGCGTTTCCGTGACGGATATACTGCCGGTGTAAACTACGCAAACAATGGAGTAAAGGTAATTTCCGCTTTCACAGGGGATCCTTTTGATCCGATTAAAGGGCAGGAGACGGCGAAAGCGATGATTCAGAATAATGACATAGACATCATATACCAGACAGATTATCTGGGAGGACCGGGGGTCATTTCTGCTTGTGCGGAAGCGGGAATTAAATGTATCGGTGTAGATGACTGGCAGGGGTATATCGATCCGTGTGTATTCTGGTCTGCTGTGAAGCCGATGAATGTAGCTGTCGTGTCCCTGGCCCATGATACCTTGAAGAACCGTCAGTTCCCAACGGCACTTGATTTTTAATTTAAGTTCCGGTGGTGCAGTTTATGACAAGCGAGATGAGAAGAATATTCCGCCTGAATTATTGGAGAAAGTAAAGAATTTGATTAGTGAAATCAAAGAAGGAAAGATTGACGTATTTAAGGGGTATGACAATTATCGCTTAAAGTATTAATAGATAAAAGTTAGTAAAGGGCCGTGAAAAAAAGCATGCGCATCGTATTCTTTTTGCGGCTCTTTTCTAAGTTCAGCAGAGGTTTTACATGGAAAAGACTTCCTATTTACTCGAATTAAAGGGGATAAGCAAGTATTTTCCCGGAGTAATCGCAAACGACCATATTGACTTACGGATAAAAGGCGGACGTGTCCATGCGATTATCGGAGAAAAACGGTGCTGGGAAAAAGTACATTGATGAACATGATTGCCGGTAGTTATTTTTCCGGATACGGGAGAGATTTTTCTTAAACGGAGAGAAGATTGAGCTCCATAGTCCCGGGGGATGCTGTAAAAGCATGGCATTGGCATGGTGTTTCAGGAATTTATGCTCTTTCCGGGGTTAAGTATTCTGGAAAACATCATTATGGGGGCGGAGCCGCAAAAAGGATGTTTTATTGATCAAAAGAAAGCAAGAGAAAGCATTCTTTCTATCTGTGAGGCTTATCAGTTTCAGCTACCGCTGGACGATAAGGTAGAAACGGTTCCGGTAGCAGTGCTTCAACAAGTAGAGATTGTGAAGCTGCTTTATAAAAATGCAAATATCATTATCCTGGATGAGCCGACCAGTGTACTGACTCCACAAAGTGTTGCAGGACTTTTTGCTGCAATACGGAGATTGATTGCTCGTGGAAAAACAGTGCTGTTGATTACGCATAAACTACAGGAAGTTATGGAAATTGCGGAGGATATCACTGTCTTAAAAAGTGGAAAAGTATCGGGTAATATTCAAAAATCGGAGGCAAGTGAAGAATTGCTTTCCAAAATGATGTTCGGTTCCGAGATTTCGTTGCAGGTCAAAAAAGGAAGCAGCGTGAAGAAAAGAGAAGTTCTAATTGTGAAAAATTTAAATCTGTTCTCGAAGTTTCATGTACCCATTGTGAAAGAAGTACAATTCTCTGTTCGGGAAGGGGAGATTGTCGGCATTGCAGGAATAGCCGGTTCAGGACAGAAAGAATTGGCGGATGCTTTGATGGGGCTATACCCTCTGAAGCAAAGTGGAGAAATATATTTGGAAAAGGAAGAGATTACACATGCTTCAGTAGGAAAGAGGAGGGAAATTGGCATAGCTTATGTAGCGGAGAACCGAAAAACGGTGGGAACCTGTGGGAAGTCATCCATTTGGGAAAATGTTTTCATGGGCTTTCCCAAACAAAAGGAAAATCGGGGACGTCTTTTCCTTCATAAAAAAAGAGTAGAGAAACAGTGCCATGATATTGTTGAAGACTTTTCCGTGAAAACAGCGGATATCCATGCAGCTGTTTCTACCTTATCAGGAGGAAATATACAGAAATTACTCGTAGGGCGGGAGTTTACACAAGGAAAGAAACTCATGATTATAGAAGATCCTACGAGAGGAATTGATATTTCTGCCGTTTCTTATATCTGGAAGAGAATCCTGCGTCTTGCGGAATCCGGAATTGCCATCCTGCTTATCAGTCATGAACTCAGCGAATTGAAAGAATTGTCGGATAGAATCCTGGTCATGTATGACGGACGTTTACTGGAACCGGAGAATAGCACCGCGCTTTCAGAAGAAGAGCTTGGGCTTTGGATGACCGGTGGAAAAGCAATTGGAGAAGGGAAGGGTGAGCGGTAGAGTGAAAAAAGAGATACAAGAGGGAAAAAGACTTGTCTTTCATAAAGAAACTAAGCTGGTCATACAATATAGTATTGCTATGCTGCTCACACTCTTTTGTGGTGCTTTATTGGTTCTTTTGCAGGGAGAAAGACCGGTATATGCGTTAAAGGAAATTTTTTATGGCGCATTTGGAAATGAAGTAAATATCGGAACGAGTCTGCGATGGATGACGCCATCATTACTTGTTGGAGCAGCGGGGGTTATTTCATTTCGCTCGGGCGTGATGAATATGGGAATGGAAGGGCAGATGTATCTTGGAGCATTATCTTCTGCGATACTGGGGTATTCTCTGCATTTGCCGATGTTCTGCCATATTTTTCTTTGCCTTCTTGTAGGAGGAGTGACAGGTGCGCTCTATGCACTTGTCCCGGGACTGATTCGATTGTATTTTCATATACATGAGTTAATCACCACTCTTCTATTGAATTTTTTAGCGGCACTTTTTACGGAATATATTGTGATGTGGGTGATTCTAGGAGGAAAGCAGGCAGAGAACGGTTCTCAGTCGATTGCAACGCCGGAGATTGTAAAAACGGCTATTTTACAACCGATTATCAAAGATACTATGGCGAGCACAGGATTCTTTCTTGCTATTTTTTTGGTGCTTTCTTCTATGGGCTCTTTTTCGATTTACCATCTTCGGATATGAACTGAATCAAATGGGACGAAATACTGCCTTTGCGAGACAGGGCGGTGTAGCTATCGAAAAAAATTATCTTGCAGTTCTGATGATTTCCGGCGGGATTGCCGGACTATGCGGAGCGATTGAGGTGATGGGCTCCTATCATCGTTTTATACCCTATTTCAGTAAAAATATGAGTTGGGATGGCATTATGATTACTCGAATTGCGATGAATAATCCTCTGGCAGTCTTTCCGGTTTCCTTCATTTGGGGCGCACTAAAGGCGGGAGCCTTTAAATATGGAACGCGTAACGAAGTTGAATCGCTTGGTAGTGAATCTGATTCAGATGTTTTTTGTTCTTTTTATTGCGGTAGACTATGCTTCTATCTGGAGAGCTCTAAAACGGAAACTTTCGGGGAAGGTGGGAATGATGCAGGGGAGATGAAGTTCTAACGCGAAAGTGTAGAACGATAGAATGGAAGTTGGATGGAAAACGAATTTTGTGAGGATTTCGGATGAAAGAGTTCATCAGTTTATTTTTAGGGAGTGTTACCTTGGCAGCAACTGTACGTATGGCAACCCCCATATTGTTTACCGCACTCGGCGGCTGTTTTAGTCAGAAAGCGGGAACTTTTTGTATTGCATTTGAGTGTTTTATGCTTTCGGCCGCTTTTTTTGCAGCGTATGGATCGTATCTCACGGGAAGCCCGTATGTCGGCACTCTGTTCGCTATTGCCACAGGGGTTTTGTTGGCAGGATTTTATGGACTTTTTGTCTATACTTTTCATGCAAATGCCGTCATTGTCAGTATCGCTTTTAACTTTGGAGCATGGGCGGGGACAACCTTACTTCTTACAAAACTCTTCGGTGTCCGGGGATATTTTTTCAGTCCGAAAATAAAAGGATTTTCCGCGATTTCTATCCCTTTATTGTCTTCCGTTCCCTATCTTCGGGATATTTTCAATCGACAGTCCTTGCTTGTTTATCTGGCTTATCTCTTTATTCCATTGTGCTTTATTCTCCTGTATAAAACGCCTTTCGGACTTCGCGTGCGAGGGGTAGGAACAGCTGCAAACGCGGCGCGTACAGTGGGGGTGGACGTACTGCATTATAAATGGATGAGTCTTATGATTATGGGGGTCTTATCCGGGATGGGGGGCGCATACATCACGCTCTCCGGGATGAATATTTTCTCGGAAAATATGACCGCGGGAAGAGGATTTCTTGCCTTTGCCGCGATTTTAGTGGGGGAAGCAAATCCAATTCAAGTTGCGCCGGTTTGTCTTCTTTTCGCTTATACCGATGCACTCAATTTAAAGCTTACAGAAAGTGGATTTCCGGTACAGATTTTGAAAATGCTTCCCTATGCGGTTGTCATTCTGGTTATGCTGCTTTCCAAATGGAAGGAATTTGACGGGATTCCGCGTTTACAGGAAGAAATTGAATTATAGGAGGAGAATTATGGCGAAGTTTCTAATTGAGACAGCATTGCTTACGCATGGACTTGTGTCTATCGATGAAGCGGAACTTATATCGCAATGGCCATTTCAGGAAGAGAATTTAGTTTGGGTAGAAGAAGGGAAGATTCGAATCGGAACACTGAATGACTACCTTCCTATTCGAAGAAGGGCAGAAAAAATCATACGTGTTGATCGAGACATTCTACAAAGGTGTTTGGAGAATAAAGAGGATGGCTGTCTTACAGCGTCAGGTACGATGGTTGTTGCTGAGAGATTAGGCATTCCGCTGGCTGTTACAGCCGGTATGGGAGGAATCAGCGATTATATCAAAGGAGAAGAACTCTGTCCGGATCTTCCGGCACTTGTTGAATCGAAGACAGCCCTGGTTGCGACTTCTCCAAAGGATGTCGTGGATATTCCGGCAACGATTCAGTGGATACTCAATCATGGTGTAAAAGTTTTTGGTGCACGAGAATCCTATTGCTCAGGTTTTATGTTTTCCGGAGAGAAGATTTCACTGACTGGGCAATTTCCATTGGAAGTGCGATTCATTCCGGAACCTTGATTTTTACAGGGTATCCCGGAAGAAGAACGTATTCTAAGGGAGATATTTTTGGAAAAAGGCTTTGGAAGCTGGGCTCCAAGCACAGGAGAAAGGGGCGTATTTTTCATCCGGCTGCAAAATGCAATGATAGACCAACTTTCAAAAGGAAAAATCATCCCGCTTACAGCTACATTCTTTGATTGAAAATGCGGTTTTAGCAGAAAAGCTGTAAGAGAAATCCAATTCTTCTCTACCATTCTCCCTCTTTTGCAGTAGTGCTTTCTGCCGCAGTTTCCTTGTCACTTGCCGCCGCAGTGGTGGAAGCCGTGCTTCCTTTGCACCGCAGGCTACCAGAGAAGAAGCCAGAAGAAGGCCACCGAGTAATAAAGATAGTTGTTTTTTCATCATTTTCCTCCCATGGAATTGCATAAATGCATCTTCTCTACACGAATCAGAAGTGTTCATGCTTTTCGTATCAAAGAAGATATCGTAGAAACAGTCCTATTATGGGGAAGAATAGGGAGCGGGTCAAGAGGGAAAAGCTTGACCGGGAATAAGAGTAGGATTGACCGCAACTAAGGTAAGCACGGAATACAATTCATGGAATAATGGAAAAACATTCGGCAATATGGTACCATGGAGCCATCTTTAACGGAGGAGGCACAGCATGCGAGTCAATATCAATATATCTGAAAAATATTCTTGATTGGGTAATGAAAAGAGTTAATCCGTCTGTGCTTTCTTCAAAGCAGGAGAACTGCTGTATGCCTGGAAAGAAGGTGAAAGGTACCGACTTACAATCAAATAGAAAAATGAGTAAGGTAACAGGCATTCCATTAGGGTACTTTTTGGATAAACCGCCTATTGAGGATTCTTCTTTTTGTGGAATACAGGACGGTGGATAGCAAAAGAGCTTGAACATCCCAGCAGGAATCTTGTTGATACCTTGCATGATATGAAATTCGTGCAGGAATGGATAAGAAATGAATTACAAAGCAACCGGATGCTGATGATTTAAGTTTTGTTGAGTCGTTAAAAAAACCGTTCAGACCAAGGATTTCGCTACTTTTGTAAGGAAATGCCTTCAAATTGAAATAAACTGGTATGAAAGCTGTAAAACCGTTGAAGAGAGCTTTAAATTGCTTCGGAATTATATCAGTGACCTGGGTGTTGTAGTAATGATGAACGGAATTGTAGGGAACAATACTCATCGAGCATTAGACACGAATGAATTCCGTGCCTTTTGCTTTAGTGGATAAAGAAAGCACCGCTGATTTTTTTATTAATGCTAACGATTCTTTAGCGGGAAGCTATTTTCTTTGTTACATGAATTCGCTCACATTTGCTTGGGTGAGAATAGCCTGTTTAACGACCGTTACGGAAGTATAGAGAAAGTATCTGCTACGGAGAAAATATGTAATGCATTGGCGGCAGAAATTCTGGTTCCTGAACATATTTTTGGAAAAAGTGGAAAAACAAATCGAGAAAAAGATGAAGAAGCAACAATTAGAGAATTAGCAAAGTATTTTTAAATGTGGTTATACGGTTATTGCGAGAAGAGCCTATGATTGTAAATTCATTGATTTTCAGAGCTATCAAAGTTTTATGAGAAAAAGCCGTTCAGCAGTACTTGAAAAAACGAACCGGCATAGCGGAGGGATTATTACAATACTGCTGCCAGCAGGGTAGATAGAAGATTTTTGATTTACTCTTGGAAGCGTATCTGAGGGAGAACATTATATTCTGACGCTTTTCGATTGACCAATACAAAATCGAAAGCACTTTTTCGAATTTGGCTGAGAAGATGAGGGTGTTGGATGATGGAGAAGGAATTATTTTTAATTGATGCGAACTCTCGATCACTCCTTATCTCACATATTATCCTTTGATTTGGTAAAAACTTTTTGGAATCAAATGGAAGTGCATATTAAAAATGGAGACATTGCTATCTTGGATCTGGTGAAACCCAGAAGTCCTCAAAGGAAAAGACAGTCTAAAAGAATGGGTGGAAAAATATAGAAGTAGGACAATTAATTGACCATCGAGAACCTAAGCAATAATAGTGAAATATGGAGAGGTTCTTCGACATATACAAGATAATCCTGCCTATAAACCTGCGGCATTAACCGAGTGGTCGCGTGAGGAAGTAGCTGATCCAGTGGCTTATAGCTGCAGCAGCTGTTGGAAACTATACTATAGTATCTTTTGAAAATGAAAACAAAGGATTAAATACTCGAAACCCCAGCAAAAATGCTAAAATCCTGATGTAGTAAGGTGTTTAAGGTGGAAGTAAAAAGTCTCTATTACATGATGCGAGTTTTTAAAATTTAGCTTGTGATTTTTCTTGAAATTTCTCGGAAAAAGCTATATCTATATGGTTTTTCAAAGTGGTATTTATTTTATGCAGAGTAGCTTCGGCTAGAATGGAAAGAGACTCTATTTTAGCTGAAAACAAAAAATCTTTTGTCGAAAAGAGAAAAACCAGCACTGTAGGGAAGGGCGAATATTAGTCCGACAATGAAGGAGGCATTCACATGTCTAAGGTTAAAAAGACACGATTGAAGCAAAGGGTTTTACTATTCAAATTTATACTGAAGACTTTAAAAATGACTATATCAGTCTAACGGATATGCAAGATATAAAACGTACATGAACCTAAAGATGTTGTTAAAAACTGGTTAAGAGTAAGGGATACAATTGAATTTCTTGGACTCTGGGAGACTATTCATAATCCGAGTTTCAAAGGTCGAATTGACTCCTTTTAGAAAGGAAGCAGAACAAATGCATTTACATTATCGCCTCAGAGATGGATCGAAAAACACAAATGCAATCGGGATTGTTTCTAAATCCGGGAGGGGGGAACGTTCGCTCATCCTGATATAGCAATGGAATTCGCTTCATGGATTTCAGCAGAGTTTAAAGCTCTATCTAATCCAAGACTACAAAAGACTTAAGTCAGATGAAAATTCAAAATTATCATTAGGTTGGAATCTTAATCGAGAAATTTCTAAAATTAACTATAAAATTCATACAGATGCAATAAAAGAATATCTCTCAGTGATCTACCAATGAGCGAGTTATCATATCAATACGCAAGTGAAGCGGATATGCTCAATGTTGCCTTATTTAACAAAAGAGCAAAACAGTGGCGTGAAGAAAATCCGGACCTAAAAGGGAATATGAGAGACTATGCGAGTTTAAATGAGTTATTGGTACTTTGCCAATATGGAAAGCTATAATGCAATTCTTATTGGAAAAGGCATGGATCAAAAAGAAAGAATGATAGAGCTAAGAAAGCTTGCAAGAACTCAGCTGATGTCAATTGGAAAAGTTGAACAACACAGAATTCAGAGTTTAGAGGCTAAGTCAAAGAAATAGAGGCGCTATGTTTTTCAAAGTGAAATTGATTTTACGCAGAGGAGCTTCGGCTAGAATGGAAAGGGGCTCAATTTTAGCCGAAGCTGTGTATTGTCTAAATACAAAATTTCGGCTAATATGGAATGGAATTACAAATTAGCTGAATAAGATAAAGAAGAATGAAGCAGATAGCCGTAACAATGCGGTGAATCTATCGTTTTATGATTCGAAATAGGAGGAAGATATGTCCCTACATCAGAAGAAGTTTAGAAAAGATTGTTTTGCAGGTAACAAAAGAATATCCGGTGCTGCTTCTTTCGGGACCACGTCAGTGGGAAAACCACCATGCTTAAGAAACTAATAGAAGGGACGGAAACGAAATTATGTCTCTTTGGATGATTTGCGTGAAAGAGAGCTTGCAGAGACGGATCCGGAACTGTTTTTACAGCTCCATAAACCGCCTATTCTCATTGATGAAGTACAATATGCTCCCGAACTTTTTCCCTATATCAAGCTCATAGTGGATAAAGAACAGAACAAGGGAGCTTTTTGGTTAACGGGTTCAGAGGTGTTCTCGCTGATGCGAGGTGTACAAGAATCCTTGGCAGGAAGAGTTGCCTTACTTTCTCTGTCGTCGCTCTCGCAGACAGAGGCTTATGGCGGACAAGAGCAAACGTTCACTTACTCCGGAAAGCCTGCTTTCCCGAAAAAAGGGGAGAAAACCTGCCGATGCAGAGGAGATTTTTAAACGTATTTTTAAAGGCTCCATGCCTGCTATTGTGAGTGGGGATATAAGCAGTCCCGGTATTTTCTATAACAGCTATTTAAGCACGTATATTGAGCGAGATGTAAGTAGCCTGTCGGATGCGATAGATTCCCTAAAATTTTTACGCTTTATTACGGCACTTGCTGCAAGATGCAGTCAGATGCTGAATATCAGTGAACTTGCAAGAGATGCGGAGCTGAATCAAAAACAGGTGAAAAGACTGGCTCTGGGATATTGGAAACCTTGGGAATTCTGTTTTACTTATATCCGTATTCCAATAATTTATTAAAAGCGTCTTGTTAAAACACCGAAAGTATATTTTTACGATACGGGACTCGTTGCCTATCTGACCAAGTGGAGCAGTCCGGAAACACTTGCAAGAGGTGCGATGAGTGGGGCTATTTTCGGAGAATTATGTGGTTTCGGAAATACGAAAAACCTATTTGAATAGTGGGAAAGAAGCTTTTATGTATTACTATCGGGATAAAGATGCCAAAGAAATCGACCTTGTTCTGGAGCAGGACGGAGAACTCCATCCTATAGAAATTAAAAAGTCTGCCAATCCGGCGTCGGAAATTCTTCGTGTCTTTCCGGTCTTAGACAAGTCCTCTTTAAAAAGGGGAAATGGAGCGGTCATCTGCTTGAAGACAGAACTGTCTGCGTTCAATAAGGAAAATTATATCGTTCCGGTCTGGATGATATAAAGTTCTGCAATATAAAAGGATGGATGCGTTACAGGAGTCCTACAGGATTAAGGATGTAACGTGATGAAAAAGACCTCCCATGAAGCAATATATCATAGGAGGTCTTTTTCATCTTCAACTTTTACAATTTATTTATAAAAATTTAGGCAGATTGTTGAAAATGTGCATGGCAGTGCATTATTCGTTGACAATGTTTATTACTGGTGCTTATAACTGGTAAAAAGAACATAAAGCAACATAATATGTTAAAAATAAACTGAAATAAACAAACATAACAATTTGAATGGAACAAAGGAATGACAAGCTGGATGATACTGGATGCAGCATGGGAAGAAAAGAAGCGTCCAGTGTAAGATAACCGAATCGCTTTATGTAACGGAGGAAGAAGATGCCAAAATGTGTTGTTATAGCAGATGATTTGACGGGAGCAAATGCTACCGAGTATTACTGCAAAATGAATTACAGTGCGTATACCGTACTGAATACGGAACGACTGGAACTCTCCCTTCTCTCGGACTGTGACTTGAGTTTTGTATCCGACAGATAGTCGGGAATTGATAAGAGCTGGCGTACAGAAGAGTGTTTAATGTATGCAACTTATTGAAGAATCTGAGACGGAGGTATATGGAAAGCGCATTGACAGCACACTTCGAGGGAATCTCGGCGCAGAAACGATGCGATGCTGGATGCTCGGAAACGAGTATATCGCCATTGTTGCAGCTTGTTTTTCCGAGTTCTTCCCGCATTGTTCTCGGGGCTATATGTTGGTAGAGGGACTTCCGCTTCACAAGACGGATATTGCGATTGACCCGAAGACACCGTCAATCATCCGGAGGTTGCAGAGCTTTTTCAAAGAAAGCAAATATCCGGTAGCAAGCGTTTTGATGAAGGATCTCTTGCATGGGAAGCATTATCTTGCGGATTGCATGAAGAAGCTTGCATCGGAGGGCAATCGATTCTTTGTAGTGATTGTGACACAGGAAGATATGGACCCTCATCGCAGATGCGGTAGAAACTTCTAAATTGAAAGTGGTTTCCGTGATCCGGGCGTATTTACTGCAGCTCTTGTACGGAAAAAGATTTCAGCCTAAGGAAAAAGAAGGAGAAGAATCGCATTCTGGCTGTGGTCGGCAGTGTAAATCCGCATACGAGGATTCAGCTGGAGGAACTCTGGCTCTCCCAGCGTAATAAAAAGTAGGTTTGTAGAGACGGAGGCGTTACTCCGGAGTAAGGCGGATTGGGAGGCGGAAGTAGAGAGTTAGTGAGGAAATTCTGAAGGATGTGGATGATGACTCGGGCTTTTCCGTGACGGGAGACGGCATTTATCCGGAGAAGGGTGGATTTGAGAAAAATCGCGCAAAAGGAACATTGTGCAGTAGAAGAAATTACGGACAGAATCAACCTGGCTTTTTGCGGAGATTGCCCATCGGATTTGCAGTAGAGAGGAGAGTTTCAGCGACTCTACAGTAGTGGAGAGATGTGACGGTTGCTATTTGTAAAGCGCTTTCAGACCGCAGGATTAAACTTGAAGGAAGAGGTCCTTCCGCTGCTGCGCATGGAGAAATGTTGATGGGAGACTTCCCGGGGATGCACATGGTGACTAAGGAGGAAGTCAGGGAGGAAGAGATGCGATTATCCGTTGCATTTCCTCCTGAAAGAAAAGTTATTCGTATAAATGGAACGCTAAGCTTTAGAAAAATGGAGCAAGAGATTACGTGAAGGTAAGGAATGAGTGAAAGGTTGATTGCAGTGCCGATGGGTGATCCGGCAGAATCGGTCCGAAATCGTCGTAAAAGGCTGTTTCCAAAAAGAAATACAGGATATTGCGAGGGTTTTGGTGGTTGGAGACGGACAGATTCTAGAGAAAGCGAAGGAGATTTGTAAGCTTCCGCTGAAGCTGGAAAAAGGATAGAAAAGGCGGAGGATTGCGGAGAAGAAAAAGATGCGCTCTATTACCTACAGGAAGGAAAGATTCCTATGGAAGAGTTTTCTTATGGAAAGTCAGTGCGATGTGCGGAGCAGCAGCATTTTCCTATATTAAGAAGGCTATTGAGCTGGCAGAATCATAAGGAAGCGGATGCAGTGGCACGACACCGATTAATAGGGAGTCGTTGAAGGCGGCAGGAGTACCGTATAGTGGTCACACGGAAATCTTCGAGCACTGACGGGGACGGACGATCCGCTCACGATGTTCGAGTGTAACGGTATGCGGGTATTTTCTTAACAAGGCATGTTTCTTTACGGAAGATGCTGGATACGATCACGAAGGAGAGAATCAAGGATTATGTAAAAGCGTTGCCTCGAGGCTTTGAAAAAGCTGGGAGGAGTGAGGGAACCATGGCAAAGTAAGCTTGAATCCGCATTGCGGCGAGCATGGACTTTTTGGAGACGAAGAGGCACGGGAAATCGTCCTGCGGTGGAAGAATTGCAGAAGGAAGGTTATCCGGTAGTGGGACTCAATCTGCCGATTCGGTCTTCCATCAAGCAGCTACTAGGGATCGCTTCAATTCGGTACTTTCCCTCTACCATGCATCAGGGTATATTACGCAACGAAGACACTGGACTTTGACCGGACGATTGCCATCACAAACGGAATGCCGATTCTTCGGACTTCGGTGATCATGGAACGGCTTTTTGACATCGCAGGTACCGGAGTTGCAGGAAAGTATCAGCATGGAAGAAGCGATTCGTCCAGCGGCGAAGTATGCCGATGCATTTCAGAAATAAGAGAAAACAAAGTAATGGGGAGATTAAACGTTCTGCGGAAACCAATTTTTTATCGTGATGAAGGAGGATGCCATGGAAAATGGTTTGAATGGGCAGCAGATGCTCATCGGTTTGTTAATCGGTATTGTTTTTACTGATTTTCATGGTTTTAAAGACAAAGATTCAGGCTTTTTGGCGCTGATTATCACGACGGTGGTAATCGGAGTCATTGGCGGATGCCGCTCAACACAATCACGCTGGACACTGGAAACAAAGTTCGGCATTTTACAGTCCATTACGAGTGGATTCGGTAACACTCAGTCCAGTATCGGTATCATCATCGGCTTCGGCGTTATGCTTGAGCACCTTTGAGGAGACTGCATATCGGCGAAACGGATGGCGCTTTGCTTTTTGAAGGTTTTCGGAAAGAATAAAGAAGAAGAGGCGATGGCTTTACCGGATTTTTGGTGTCGATTCCTATTTTCTGTGATTCCGGTTTTTATCATCCTTTCTCCGACTGCGAAAGCGATTTCAAAGGTGACAAAGAAATCCCTGATTTCCTTTGGCGTAGCACTCGGCAGCTGGTCTCGTGATTACCCATACCATGGTGCCGCCCTACACGGGTCCCCTGGGTGTGGAATCTTCGGCATTGATGTTGAGAGTTTATCCTCTGCTTTTGGTGCCGTCCATCCCGATGACCATTGTAGCTATTATCTAGTGCAAGAAAGCATATTGCGAAGAAGTTAAACTGGATTGTCAATGAGAAGGACGAGATTGTTCCGGCACCGATGGGGACAGTCGCTTTCTGATGATGCGATTAATCTGGATGAAAAGGATTTACCGTCTACCTTTTTCTTCCTTCCTCCCGATTTTACTCCCGCTAGTACTATTTTAATTAACACTGGTTTCTACGGCAACGAAAAAGACCGGAGGAATCTTTACTAATCCTGATTTTTCCTTGGACAGCCGATTGTAGCGGTAGAATCGGACTTCGACAGCGATTTTTGTTCTGGGGGCAGAAAATGAGCCGGAAAGAGATCTCTCCTTTATGCGGAGCAGGGCATGATGTCCGCCGGGATTATCGATGTTGGTAACCTACGGCTGGCGGAGCACTGGGACAGATTATCAAAGATCCGGTCTGGGTACCTATATGGCAGAGGGAATTACGCGATGCATGTTCCCATTATTCTGCTTCCTATCCCGATTTTCTGACAGTAATGCGTTTTATTCTAGGGTTCCGGTACTGTAGCGATGATCACGGCAGCTGGGCATTTCCGCGCCGATTATCCTTGCTTCGTGAGCAAACTCGGTTCTCTCGCTCTGGCTTGTTGCGGGGATCCGCTTCTTCAGCTACTAAACGATAGCTACTCTGGGTAGAAAACCGCACGTTAGGTGTCAGTGAGGCGAAAGATCGATTCGCGTATGGTCGATTACTACGACCATTATCTCGGGCAGTCGGTTGTCTGGAAGTTTTGCTCTGAGTCTTGTGATGCATTAAGACTGTATCTGAAAAAACGGTCTTGAAGAACTTTTTAGTACATAAGAAAGGGTCGGTTTCCGTTATAGTTTGTTTGACAGGGCGGAAAGCGTTTGATAGCATGAACGGGAGAAGAAAATGTGACTACGGATGGTTTTTATGGAGGAAAAGTGAGTCACAGTAAAGTGTTACTGGGAGAGCGGCAGCAGAATATTTAAAAATTCTGGAAAAGGACGGTTCTGTTTCCGTTGAGGAGCTGGCGAAGATGTTTTTCCGTCACGTGAATGACCATTCGAAGAGACCTGCATATTTTTGGAAGCGAAAAACCGAATCGAACGCTTTCATGGCGGCGCTGTTTTACGGGATGAGGTCGTACCGCGAGAAGGAAGTACAGAACATTATTGGAAAAGAAGCGCATAGCAGAGAAGGCTCTTGCGCTTTCTTCTGATGAAAAAGTGATTTTTCTGGATGCAGGAACCACGACTCAGAGAACTGGCTCTTCTTCTGAAAGAGAGGGAAGAACTGTATATCGTTACGACAGATTTGATGATTGCCGAATCTTGCAAAAATGGAAAAGCCGGACTGTTCTTCTGTGGGGAGAGATACAGAAAAAGTACCCTATGGTTCGCTTGGCAGTCTTACGGTGGAGCAGCTCAGACTTCTCCTTTGACATTGCTTTCCTCGGGACTTCTGCCATCAATTCGCGTCTTGAGCTAGCACACCGACGGTGGAGAAAGCTTTTCTAAAAAGAACGGTACTGCAAAGGCAGAAGGCAGTGCTTTCGCGGATGAGGCAAATTGATAAGCAGGCAATGATGAGAATCTGTAGCATGGAAGAGTTTGATGTGCTCGTGACGGATAAAGCGTTGAGCGAGAAAGAAGAAAAAGAGCTATGAAAAATGGGCGTAACATTCTACTGCTCATGGAGTAGAGCATTTTACCTCGAATACGAAGTCCAATGAAGAGATAGTGCGCGGTATTCATCCTCATCTCTTTCTTACTGCATTCTTCTATAACAGCCAAATTTATTTAATAGTACATTAGATTTTTACTCCTTAATATTATAGTGATACAGGAATTTAACAGGATGTGCATCTCGGAAACGCCTAAAACAGGAAAGGAAACCTATTTTTGCGGCATTTCGTATGTGATTTTTGTTAGGAGAGAGGCAGCAGGGAAGCGATAGCTTAGAGGAAAAATGAGGAAGAAGCTTTGGGCAGCAGTAGTGGCATTGTCCATAGCGGCGGCTTTATCCGCTTGTGGAGGAAAGAACGCGGGAAGACAGAGGAGAGCAGTGCGCAGCAAAAGTAGTGAAGCGTCTACAGGGAGAAAGCCGACGAGAAAGCCGGACGAGAAAGCGGAAGCGAAGAGCACGGAAAGCGGAAAGAATCCAAGGAAAGCTTTGTACTGGAGACAGGAGCTGATCCCCGAGAGTACACAGCATTTAAAGACCGGAGAAAAGCCGGAGAGTCCGACCGTGACCCGGGGCACAGGGGCGTGAAATGTGCTGTCAGCATTGCAAAGGCACAGGGCTATTTTTGACGAAGTGGGTCTTTACGGTAATGATGATTCCGCTGGATGAGAACCAGATCTCAGGCGGTCTCTACCGGACAGGTGGATATTGCATCGAATACCGGAACCTGGGCGCCGTTGAAGAATCATCGGGCGGGGGACGATATTGCGATTATCGGTGAAATATGCTGATCCCCGATTGTATGCCGATTATTGCGAAGGAAGGGGCAGAGTGGAAGGGCGCCGAGTCTCTTCTCGGGAAGAAATTCGGCGAGTCCGCAGCCCTGTCGCGACTTTAAACGGCTTGGTAAAAGAAGGACATGATGTAACGAAGGAAATCACCTTCGCTGACGGAATGGCTGATGCGGATAAGATTCAGGCACTTTTGAAGGAGAACTGGATTATGCGACGGTAGGAAACAGGCAGAATGCCAGGTCCTGAACACGAAGGGAATCCGTATCGTGAGCTACTGCTCGGACATTACGCCGAACTATTCCTGCTGCCAGAATGATTGCAAGAAACAGCTGGGCACAGAAGAACTGACGACCGTGAAGCTTTTAAATGAGGCGCTTATTCGGGCATCAGGCGTATTTTCAGAAGCCAAAGCAGGAGACGGTAGACTTGATGGCGAAAAGCAGTGAATGCGAACAAGGAATATGTTGAGGCTTACCTTCTGAATGAGCACCATCGGATTAACCCGACGACATTAAAGAATACTGTTTTCGATAACTATCGCTATATGATGGCGGTCCAGCGGAGTAGACAATGTCGATAAAAAGTGTGAAGCTGGAAGACAGAATCTCATAATGAACCGTACAAGGAAGCGCTGATGAAGCGGAGAAGAAGTGCTCGATTTATCCTTCACTACGAAGAAGCGCAGCAGTTCTATACAGAGCAATACGAATCGGTAAGTGTAAAAGAATCTGCACAGTGGAGCGACAGTCTCCCGTACTTTGAACAAAACTACCTGTCACACATCAGCGAGAGCTCTTCCAGAGGAGGAAGGAGGGCTCTTCCTTTTATATTCTGAATGGACAGCTTCAAAGCCGCTTCTACCGATAAAAACCAGGCAGTGGAACAAAGGAGCTCGTGGCTTCTACTTGCGCAATTTCTTTTTCTATCTGCTTTTAAACTGAGCGGTTTGTCTGAATTTTACTTCATAAAAATATACCCTTGGGGTCAAGCGTCAATATCGAATTCTCATTCCGCTTTTTCTTTTGGGAGGTTATAGTAATATTTTCCACCTCGAATGCTTCTTCCATTTTTCCTTTTACGGTTTTGTAGGAGAAGATATTGTTTTGCAATTCTTTTCAAAGCGCTTAGAACATAGGCATTTTCAAAATCATCCGAATAAAAACGCGTAAAAAGATTCCGGAGAAGAATGTTCATTCTAGACTGTAGCGGAAGATATATCGGTAATAGAATATGACATATTATCCGAGATAGTAGCCTGCTTTTTCGATTGTCTTCTTCGTTAATCGGAGCGTCTTTTTCGATGAGTTCCATGCGGAATCAGTTTATCTAAAGTATCCACCAGGCTGCGGACCGCTGGATTACATGGGATTGGGAGAGGATATCATTGAAGCGGGAAAAATCTTTGCCATCGTTTCAAAAACTTCATTTGCGTTGATGATTTTTGAAATCTCCGACTTTATACATCAGAACTTCATTTTCCAACCTGGCACCGAGAGAGGCGATAAGGAAAGGATATTTTCCGTACCGTTTTGTGTTCATCGATCGGACGGTTGTAATAAGGAATACCGCTGAAAAACACCGTAAAGACGAACCTTGTCTTCGTTTTGAGAATGTCGGATAGAATTGCTGAGTGTCGTAGTAGTTCATCTCTTGGAGTTTCATAATATAACTGGATAGCGCCCGAATAACGGGTCTCTTTTTCGATGAGTTTTGCATTGTATCGACGCAGAGCCGCAGAGAATCGCTTTCAGTCGGCTTTTTCTCAACTCGTCAATTATGCTTTGCAAAATGCTGTCCATTCCTTTAAGCACATCACTAAGATAGGAGTATTCGTCTATGACGAGCAAAATGTCTTCCTTTTCGGCTCTTTCGGAATAAAAATCGAAGGATTTCTCTGAAGCTCTGAAAGGAGATTGGGAGGAAATCGAACTGCATCGGACAGGAGAGCAGAAAGACTTTCACATTATCAGAGGTTTGCTTTACTATCAGTAGATTTTCTCCTTGAAATATTGCAGGTGGGGAATGTTCGATAAGTTCACTTTTTCCTATTCTTCTTCTTCCAGAGAAGGAGCCCAGCTGCGCACTTTTATACATCTCCTTTTATTTTCTTTATTTCTTCATCTCTTCCAATAAATTTCATTTTTATTCGGTTTCCTCCGAGTCGGTTATTTCCGAACAAACATAGCACAGTTTAAAAGACTTGTAAAAGGCAGATGAGAGCATATTCTGTTCATTTACGTAGGATATAAAGCGTATCTATAAAAATGCAATTGATTTCGCTCTTCCACGTCCCATAGTTATCCGGTATCGGGAAGGAGGAAAAATGGAAATCATACCGTATCGCTGGTGCTTATCGTTTTATATTTGCGGAAAAATGCGCTTTCTTCGTGCAAGAGGAAATAAGAGCGCTATGGACAAATGCCTTTTTCTGATGGGAGAAAAGGCATTTTCTCATGGAGCAATTTGGTCTTTTTGAACAGGAGACCGGACTTGTTTCGAAAAGGAGATTTACAAGGCCTTTCCGACAGAAGAAGAGCTGATGGAATGTAAGGACAAGCTTACGGCATTGAAGAAAGAGAGCAGGCGGGGCACAAGCTCCGACTGTCCTCATCGGTATCGGCGGGGAAGAATCATGGACCTTGCGAAGGCGGTAGCCGTGCAGAGCGCGAAGTCTCTCGTTCTGATTCCGACTTCCGCAGCAACCTCAGCAGCCTATAGTCCGCTCTCCGTACTGTTCTACAGCGAAGGAAAAGGGAGAAGGTATTGCACTTTGAGAAGGAAATCGACTCGGTTATCGTGAGACGGTCGTGTTCTAACCACGGAGTCGGCAAGGCTACTCAAAGGCGGGAATTTCGATGCGATGGCAAAACATGTGAGATTCTGCATGGAGAGAGGAACATGGCGGAGAACAGCAGGATTGAGAAGCACTTTGCAAAGAAGATAGCGGAGGATCTGTTTTCTAGAGGAAAAGGGAAGGATGCGGTCTATGCACTGGAAGAGGGAATACAGCAACACGCTTTCTCCGACGTCTTCTTTTCCAATATTGCGCATACCGGACTCATCAGCGGTCTCATGCGTGGAAGGGGGACAGGCGGCGCTCGCCCATGTTTTCTACAATTTTCTCGGGGACATTACCCGGAGACGAAAGACTTCTATCATGGCGAGATGGTCGGCGTGGGACCCTCCTGGAGGCGAGATGGAACCGATAGAAGGTTGGAAGAGCGTTTGCAATAGTTTTTAATGGAAAATGATATGGCGAAGAGCCTTTTATGACTTAGGACTGAGAGAAGTAAAGAGGCCTTCGAAGCTTTTTATCGCTATCTATGTGGAAAAGAAGTCGATTTCCGGAGGAGAGGAAGAAAAGGAAAAAGCTTCGATGCTTTTCTCGCCGGCGTTCAGCCGGATAGAGAAGAAGAGAAGAATAGAGGAAAGAAATAGGGGAAAGAAATAGAAGGCGACAGAGGGAGGAGGAGAATCGCTATCAGAACGGGTTCGAAAAGTCTCATCAAGGGTTCAGCCATCTCGGCGTGCTTTCGAGGAGGGACAGCGCCTTGCCGCTTTATACGGGGCGGACAAGGTTCATGACTTGAGTATCGAAAACTCAGGCGCCGCGCGCCGGAGAGACTCGGCGCGCTATGCGGGGAGATTGCGGAGGAAGATGCCCTTTTCTTCATAGTTATATGGAGGACGCCGGATTTCGGGAAGTGCGGAGGCGATTTCGAGAATCTGAATAGAGACTCCGAAAAGGGAGAGTTTCTTCTGGAACGAAGGGACGATTACGCTGCGAGAGAGGAAGGCGGAAAAGTAGAGAGGAACAGGAAAGAGGGGCGTACCTGGAAAAAGAAGAAAGGCGGCTGCCTACGGCGGAAAACATGTCATCATGGGCCACGGTGCCAGCTGCAGGCGCAATGAATATTTTTCTTCCGCACCGTACTGGATCCGGATGATGAGGTTCTAGTGCTGAAACCCTACTATCCGGGATACGCGAGTTTATATGAAACCGTCATAGCAAGAAGATGGAAGCGGATTGTCGGGGAGGATTTTCAGATTGATTTTTCGCGACGCGGAGCGGAAAATTACGGTAAGAACCAAAACCGTCGATCCTGAACTCGCCGGAACAATCCTCCGGTACCGTCTCACACGCGGAAACGCTCCGGAGCGCTGGCAGAGATTCTTCGAAAGAAAGAGCGGAAATCGGGCACAGCCTCTATCTGCTTTCGGATGAGCCGTATCGGGAGTTATGTTACACGAGAGAGAGGCTTCCCTTTATTCCCTCATTTTATGAAAATACCGTGATTGCTTATTCTTTCAGTAAATCGCTATCCATTCCGGGAGAACGAATCGGCTATCTTTTGATTCCGGTTGAAGCGGAAGAGTCCGGAACTGAACCGCTTCGGGAGCGCGGAATTCCACCTACGCACTCGGTTTTGGTCAAGCCAGTGCTCCAGAAGGTCGCAGCTGCTCTTTACAGGCGAAGGCACCTTCACGTATTATCGGAGAACCTGGAACTGCTGCAGTAAGGCGCTACGGAATACGGTCATGCAAAAACCGACGGCGCATTCTATCTCTTCCTGCGTGTTCCGGACGGGGAGGAAGAACTGTTTTTGGAGCGTGCAAAGGCGCATCGCCTCATCCTCGTAGGAGGAAGTTCCTTCGGTATGCCGGGGTTTGTACGGATTTCTTCTGTGGGAAGAAGGAGACGATAGAGGGCGCGCTTTCGCGTTCCGACGCCTTGCTCTCGAGTATGGTTACGAAAAAGAAGCCTGAAACTGTATTGATAAAATCTATTAATTTCAAACTTATAATCGTGTTTTCAATTAGATTTTTAAGAAAATGAGTTGTATATTCATCGTCGTTGGCGAGTGTTTCGCCATAGAGTAGAGTGATTTGCGAACGGGCAAATCGACATCCGGCAGGGGAGGCAGAATGAGAAAACGGGCTTTTAATTACTATGGCTACCTGCACAGTGGCAGCAAGCTTTCTTGCAGCTTTGCGGAAGTAAGGGTGATGCAGCGAGCGAAGTACAAAGGCGGGAAGTGAAGCGCCGGAAAACAAAGGCTTCGAAGGAACAGCGGCATCTTCCGAGAAAGCTGAAGAGAAGGCGGACGGAAAAATTGTCGTAGAGACCGGCTGCCTATCCGGAAGGAAACAACAAGATGGAGACGGGGGACAAGCCGAAAGCCTCAACCGTGACCTGGGCACAGGGAGCCAGCGAAATGTTTTTGGTCAGCATGCGAAGGCACAGGGATATTTTTCGGAAGTCGTAGCCTCACCGTAAATGAGATTCTCTGATGATAACTCAGGTGGCGGTATCTACGGGACAGGTTGATATCGCATCGAATACCGGAACCCAGCAGCCGTTAAAGAGTATCATGGCGAGATGACATCGCAATCATCGGTGGACACATGCTGACAGGTTGTATCGCTCATGACGCAAAGAGGCTACTGGAGTGAAGCGACCGAGTCTCTCCTGGGAAAGAAAATTCGAGATTCCATTTCCCGTTATGCTATTCTTCACCCGCTGGTCGATGAAGGACATGATATCAAGAAGAAATCACGTTCGTAGACACTGACAATGATGCCGATAAGATTCAGGCGGTTTTTGAAGGGGAGAGCTCGATTTGCCACCTCGGACGGGAAGAATGTATCAGGCATTAAACACGAAGGGAATCAAGATTGTAACGTATTGTTCCGATGTTACCTCGAACTATTCCTGCTGTGGAATGACTGCAAGAGACAGCTGGCAAAGAAGAATCCGACCACGGTCAAGTCTCTTAAATGAAGCGCTCATTCAGTACATATGCGTATTTTAGCGATCATAAACAGGAAACTGTATCCTATGGTCGAAAGCAGTTGAATGCGAAACAAAGAATATGTTGAGGCCTACCTCTTAAATGAGCATTACAGAATCAATCCGACACCCTGAAGAATACGGTTTTTGATATACCATCGTTATATGAAAGCTGTGGGCGGTATTGAAAATGAGAAAGCTGATGTAAAGCTCGAGTGACTCGCATCTATAACGACCTGTGTAAGCAGGCGCTCGATGAAGCACAGAAGAAGTGGGGTTCCGAGAATCTCGTCCTTCTATGAAGAAGCGCAGAAGTTCTACCCACAGAGCACATGAACTTAAGTAAGCGAAAAGAAAATCCTTTCTCAAGGAGAGAGAGAACATATTCTGTAGCAGACCAGAGGCGAAAGCCTCGGTCTTTTTCTTGTCGTAAGCTAGACGAAATATAAAACGATCAATCGCTCTCATTGCTGCGGTTGCAGTACTGCGGCACTCTGAGCCCGTTGGTACTAGCGAAAACAAAGGAAATGCAGTTTTTCGCTGCCGGTATCCTTACGTAGGACAAACTTTCATCAGAAAGTTAGTCTCTGCACGAGACCAACTTCCGAAGGAAGGCTTTTAAAGGAGCTGCAAAAGCGAGCAGTGGTTAACAAGACTACCGCCTCAGTCAGGCGAGAAGAGAGCGTGCCCGCGATGCACCTGCACAGCGATAAAGAGTTCTTGATTTTCACATCGTCCAGCGCAGAATCCGGTCTTCAAACGATCGAATACACCATCACGGCAATCAGGATGAAAACCATGAAGAGGAAGCCGCCCCCAATACATTTACAATGCCCAGGTGGAGCACCGCTTCACAGAAGCGAGTCCATACTGCACCGTACATTTTCGGCGTAGACGAGCATGACGAAAAGAGCTGCGAGGAATTCGATAAAGCCGGAAATGATGGAAGGACTTGCTCGCCGAAGCACGACTTTGAAGAAACGTTTGAGTCCTTTCAGTTCGAGCGTGTCCGCATTGTCTAAATAGCGTTTGTCAATGGTCTGAATCGGCGATTGTCGCAAAGAGCGTTGCCCAGACGCAGCCGTAAAACGATGATGATGACACCTGCTCACCATCATTGTCTGAGAGATAGAGAACGACGTAGGGGGAGAGGAGGATGAAGGCACGCAACTGAAAACCGTAGACACCGGATAGAACCTTTCGCGTTTCTCGTGAAGACCCGCCAGGAGGCCGATACCGAGCGGCGAGAGAATCAGGGTAATCAGCACGCTGAAGGCACGAGGAGCAGGAAAGAGGATGACCATTTTGAAGCTGCATCCCGCGATTGTCGTAGAACGCCTCGCACCGGAGTCCCACTTCGGGAACATCGTGGAGCGGCGATCTCAACCAGCGCATCCGAAGATCGCGATGTAGCTGAGAACCAAGCGCAAGTAGGATCAGATAGGTAATCCAGCATCTTCGAGCGTTGTATTATTTTCATGACCGCCTTTCTTCGGATGCTTGGGATAGAGGTGCAGAGGCGGAGACGCTTCCTTCTCCCGCCTTTCCATTCTATTCTTAAAGGAAAGGTAACACTCACCCGGCTTCGCACAGCGATCCTTACTGATGGTGCGGCGAACCAGTTCTGCACGACGTTTCAAAATCCCGATCTCAAACATGCGTAGCCGATTTCCTTCTTTCGTCCGGAATTTTTCGTCGAAATGATTTCACTGCGCCGACCGAGGATCAATGATTCGTGCAGAAAGAAGACGCGCTTTCGTCGACATCGCAAGCCCACGAAGAAGAGGACGGTTTTCTTCTACTTCTTCCTCCTGCCACGAGCTGCAACATAAGATCGATCTGGAGCCTTGCGCGGCGACTCAGCGTCCAGTGCGCCGTGAAAGGCTCATCCATCAGGAGTAAACCGGCGGATCTCACGCGAGAGGAACGGGCACATGCATCGCTGTTTCATTCCACTGGAGAGATCTTCGGCAGTTTCCGGAAACCCTTCCGGAAGGCCGATTTTTCAGCGTCTTTCGCAATACCGATGCGTTCCTTCTTTGTCTTTTTCGGATACTTTCTCACTCTGAGCTGAGGGTGATATCCGGCAGCCATCCAGGGAAAGAGGACCGTAATCCTGAAGTTACGGCCAGAGCGGTCGAGACTGGGCACCGGAGATGGGAGTGGCCCACGAGGGTCATTCTCCTTCAGTCTCCAAGCTCCAGTCCGGCAAGCAGCCGGAGCAGGGTACTTTTTCCACAGCCGGATTGGACCCACGCACGCCAAATTCCTCCGGATTCTGATTTCTAGAGAGAGATACGCAACTCTTCTTCTCTCGGCTCATCTCGATAGGCAAAACTTTAGAATCGAAGGTGATGTCATAGACTGTCTTCAAGAGTCGCAGGTTGCCGGAAGCCCTTGGCTGACATTCCCGGTGGCTCTAAGCACGGAGGCGTCGAATCAGTTCGTTGCTGACTCCCGCCTGCCTTCTCTCACGGTACATGGTTGTGCGTCGTGCTGGCGGCAGCTGCACGAGGAGTCGGAATCCCGACGATTGCAAGAGTCAGAGGCGATACGGAAGGCATTGCACCATCGCTTTTGCAGGCGGTGAAGGCATCCATTCCTTGATACCGTCTTTCAGCGAAGGAGAGGATTCCCGCCGAAGTTCCCGGGTGCAGGGAGTCTTTCGCCACGCTACGTGCAGCCCTTAGTCCGTAGTTTTACGATGCTCTACATAGGAGTCCAGAAATCTCCGCTACAGCAAGGCAGTGTTTGCACAGTGTCTCGCCACGACGAAGCTCCATGGTTTGGCATATCATGGAGAGTCCCAGGAAAGAATCAAAGGGACTGTTGTTCCCTGGTACCTCTGGAAGATACGCTCTTAATGCGGCAGAAGGTCGGCTTCTTTTCCGATGATGCATCCGCAGATGACATCGCTGTGCCCGCTGATATACTTTGTCGCGCCATGCACCACGACACCTGCGCCAAGAGAAAGCGGGTTTGATTTTCGGGTGGCGGAGAAGCGTGCGGTCCACCACGACCTCACACCGGCTTTCGTGTCCGGATTTGGCAATCCGCACGTCCGTGAGTTCCACCGTCGGGTTTGTCATGCTCAGGTCAAATGACTTTGGTGTTCGAGCGGACAGTCTTCGCGCAGAGAGGTCCGTTGCACTACGGAGCTCACTCAACACCGAATGTGCAGTAGGGCTCGCACGGAGTACCATATCCGTGTCGTGCCGTAGACATGACTTTTGCTCGAACGATATGGTCGCCGCCGTGAGCAGTCCGGAAGAACAGCCGCCGATAGCCCCATACCGGAAGCATGCAGTGTGCATGGCCATCTCTCCGCCTCGTAAAGCGGTGCATATTTTCTCCAGTGCAGCTAATCGTGGGATTACCGCCTCGTGCAGGCGCGAAGCCCGGCCTTTTCTCCTGGAGTAATTATTGGCACCGCCTTCTTCCACCGTGTCAGCAGAAGCAGCAGAGGTCTGCACAGCGTAGCCAGCGCGCCGGTACGCTTGATCTTTCTCCCGCCCTGCACATGAATCATCTGTGCCGAACTGAGTTTTTGAAATCCATTTTCTCTCCCACAACAGCCTCCTTCTGTCCTTTTCTTGTACTTTTCAGAGGGTAATTAACCAATAAATACTCAAAACGGTAGTGTATTACCTGAACTGCTCAATTGAGACAATGCATAGGATGAATGCACCCATCTCGGAAAAATCATATAATAGGAGCAGCCCGGTATGGCAAAGCTGTATAAAACGCAGAAAAGATCTCTGTACATTGAAGTCAGTGGCGTATAAGCGGAAAGATTCTATATTAAAAACACAGAACGATAGGAAGAGTTTCTGCACCCGCGCGTCGCTCCGGAGCGCCTTTACGTTTTCTTACGACATCCATCGCTTCTGTCCCGTTTCGATGAGCGCAACTACTGCGCCTTCATAGGGAGCTGGTGCAGGAGCGCTCGCCGGCGTAGGCGAGACCGCGAAGCTCTTCAACCGTCTTGATGGGCAGTTTTGTGTCCCGTACGGCAGAGAGCAGGTTCATTCGCTCGCCGATTGCAATTCCGTAATCGCGACAACCGCATCCACATCTTCTCCGGGGGTGGTGACGGTCGTTACTCTGTCTCGAATAGTTGGGATTCTTCCGAGAAGTAATGACACCGTATTTTGCGGTTCCGCACGCCGTAATCGGGTGCCCTGCCCCAGTCTCAGCTGAGCTTCTCCTTCGGAGCTCACGATGTCATTACAGTAGCGCAGTCCGTCGAGTGCCGAGAATCACGAAATCCAGTTTTATTGACGACAGCGCCTTGCAGAAGGGGTCGGCTATTCTTTGTTGTAATCGAAAATCGCTTCGGGATTGGAAATCAGACTTTCGATTGCCGGAATATCATCCTGCATCCAGGAGACAGAGACGAGGCCTTCGTCCAAAAGGTCGCACATCTGTTTTCGACATCCCGCCTGCGCCGAATCCCCATACGAATATTTTTCTCCCGCATTTTGTCTGTGAGACAGGCCGCGGTCGCGATGGCAGCGCCGCCGATACTCTGTCTGGAAGGTAGTTTCTCAGTGTCAAATAAGGTGGGAAGCAATCAGCTCTGCGGCGGATTCCGCCATCATGAGCTTCCGATGGTCTGTTACCGCCGAGCCGCGCTTTGCTGCAAATGAGATCGCTACTGATTTGTTCTACTTTCGCCGAAAGTTCATTTGTCATACTGATATCTGCCGGGAAGTTGGGAAAGCGAACCAGCGTATCCGTGAGGACAACCCCATATTCCGCGTATTCCGCGTCGATTAGCCGCAGAGAAAGCAGCACCGCAGTTACTCCCGCTCACCCGGCGGCAGTTACTGTATTCGTCAGCAGCTGGGGGCACCGATGAAGGCAATGTCGATTTTTGTCTCCGCCTTTCAATGGTACGTACTCTTCCTCGTCGGGAGCGGAGAACGCGATTCTGTAGTGCGCCGCGGCTTGATGGTATCCCCTGATTTTTCCGCGGTACACCGGAAGTTTCTATCCCGCCACGGGTGCCGTCTTCTATCATGGAACGAGGTCATCCTGCGCTTTGCTGAGGGAACTGACGGAACAGGACATGATATTTTAAGACCCAGGTCATGGATTGCGTGCATAACCTGCATAGCTACTAGGTTCCTTCCCGAAAATGATGATGAAAACTGATGGTCATCCCATCGTGTGCATTGCATTTTGGAGGACTTCGTGAGGTTTTTCACTTTACTGCCGGAGCCGCTGATACGTGCATGGACGGGACAGAGGCTTTTGTATTCTGCACCGTTCGAAACGTTTACCGCCCCTGAAATACCGTTTTTCCGGTTTCTTTCAGTACTTTCTTCCGATATCCTGACCTACCGCGGCAAGCATTTTCTCCCTCCTGATATGTTTACAGCTCGAGCGCCATGTCCTTTTCGCTCCTTCACAGAAAGCGATGTTCATCATCTTTCCGTCGACCGTGAAAACGCCGATTCCCCAGCTTTCGTTTCGTCGATTTCTTTTACAACTTTTCGGAAGGGATTTTCGGAAAAAGACTCGGGCGTAAAATTTTGTGACGATGGGAATTGTCTCGATTAATGATGGATTTTCCATCTAAGCTTCATGCTGGAATGAGCTCGGTTTCCTGAGCAAAAGTCACTCACTTTTCCAAAATCGGTATAGACCGTACTCAAAGCACCGACGCCTACATGCATCGATCGGCGATGCTGTCTTGCGCTCTCGAGCTCCACGCCGGCATCGCTGATTTTCGTGTGCAGGTCCCTGGGCAGTATAGTCGCCTGCGGACAGCGCCACACCGAAGAGTCGCGGGAGGCGGTGAGATTCGGAAGATGGAGGACCCTGAGCGGATTCTATTGCCGCCATGAGAAGTGTGACTGCTGTTTCTACAGAGGCTTCTTCCTCCGCTTTTTCGGACTTTTCTTCGATGAGCAGAACGTCTTCCGGATTCGGTCTTTGGAATACGGATACCGTCGCAACCCGCAAAACGGCAGACACGGATGTCTTCTTTCCAGAAGGGCGTATCGATGCCGTTGATATGGACGACCTTCGCTCCAGCGAAAGTTTCCTTTTAGAGTGTGAAAGAGGTGAACGTCGACGTCCTTCAGGAAGGGCGACAGCGTCTTCCAGATCAAAATCAGAGAGTCCGCCCCGAAGATATAGGGGTTCTTTTAAAAGATTCTGGCTTTCTGGACGTTCCAGAAAACATCAGCTGCGCCGTAAACGATTTTTCTTATTCATAGTAAAAGTGTCCCCATGGAATCAGCTTCTGTCTGCCGAGACTCCGTAAGTGCGCTCAGGTGACGGGCAAGAGGATATGGTCGAAAAAGCACCCATGTTCTGTACTTCGATACGGGAGCATTTTGACATCCATTTTCCGAAGACAACTCAGTCAATAACGAATGAATGTAGCTCGTATTCATAAAAAGACCTGGATTCCAGATGAAGGACAGACCGCCCTCCTCTAGACACGAGTGACCAGACAGTCACACTTGTCGACAGTTCGGCACTCTGCATCTGAGAATCTCCACTTCAGTGCCCTTTCTATTTGCGCATTAAAATAGCATAGAAAAATGCTCTTGAGAAAGGAGTACTTTTAGGAAGAAAATTTTGAGTGATAAAAGTTTGAGAGTTCTCGCGCTTGCTGGATTTTCTATTTTATAGGTAAAATCTTTGAAAACTCTTTCGGAGAGAGGTGGCAGTTGACGGAGGAAAGTGTCGGCAGGGCCAGAAGACGATAGAGGGTTAGATGGAAAGAAGAGAATAAGATTAGGCAGAGGCAAACCCAGCTATGGCGATGTGATTATTGGCGGATGAAGTGATTGCCATTGACTATGCCAAGATTGAGCGCAACGGCAGTGGAGGTGTACACTCGATGGATGGCGGCTGTCCGGGGCAGTTTGTCTCAGAAACTGGGCATCAAGATCTCATGAGAGGCGTGAAAGTGCAGATTAAGGACGGAGAAGTGAAGGTAGACTCTGAGCCTCAATATGGAGTACGGCTATGCCATCTCGAAGTATCGAAGGCTGCAGGACAAGGTTTCCAGCATCAAACAACATGACGGGACTTGTATCATCTCGAGGTAGAATATCCGCATTTCCGAGTGGTAAATAAAGAGAATGAATAAGAGAGAAGAAAGAGCCCATAAGTTTAAACTCCACCTCTATGAAGGAGAGGAAGAGAGAGAGAATCAGTCACTATTCTTTCGAGAAAGAAGAAGAGGACGAGCACGATTTGTTTTGAAACCCTTCCGAAGAAGAGAAAGGCACCTCGAGGGGGAGGTTTTGAAAGTGTTGACAGGTGGATGAGCTGACAGATGATTAACAAAGAGACGGGAAGGCTGGACGACGAAGAGAATGAGTAGACAGACCTCACTGTTCTTCGGCTTTTCCTTGCTGAACTCCTCCATCAGAAAGAGATTCCGGAGAAAGTCGTGTGAACGAGGGCAGTGGAGATTGCGAAGAAGTATGGGGAGCTGATTCGGTTCTTTTGTAAACGGCGTGCTTTGCCCGCATTTTTACCGAAGCTTCGCGTCGGATTCTTCGAGAAGAGAAGGAAAAGAGAAGGATGCAGCGTATCTGACGGAGGACGCGCAAAGCGGAAGAAGAACGGGCGGAAGAATCCTTCTTCCATATCGTGTTGAATAAGAAAGATTAAAGGATGGAGCGAACTTCCAGAAAAGAATATACCGTTTTCAGGTAAACCGCTATCTCTCGAGGATGATACAGGAGGATTTTCTATCCCGCTTTGACGGTGTGCAGGAGAGATTTCAACCTGAAAATGCATCCTTCCGGACATATTTATTTTACGCTGAAGGATCAGCTTCGCAGCTTTTCAGCACTGCATGTTTGCCGGAAAGAGGGCGGGGCTTTCGTCTCTGGAAATGGGCATGAAGGTGCTGGTTACAAGGGCGAATCGGTTTGTAGCGAGGCGGGAGGAAGCTATCAGGATTTATGCGGATTCTTTCAGCTTGCAGGGGCAGGGAGAACTCTACCTTCGCTTTGAGGCGCTGAAGAAGAACTCGTGGAAATGGGGCTTTTTGACCTGATGCGTACAAGAAGCCGATTCCGAAGCATGCACGGAGGATTGGGGTTGTAACGGCGAGTTCCGGCGCAGCGGTGCGGGACATCGTTCAAAATGCAGAGAAGACGAAACCCTGTGGAGATTACGCCTTCCCCGGCTCTTGCAGGGGAGAGGCGTTCCTTCCATCGTGAAGGGGATTCGAACGCTGGACCGATGGGACTCGATGCGCTGATTGTCGGTCGAGCGGAGGTTCTATCGAGGATTATGCGGCGTTCAATGAGGAAGCGGTCGCGAAAAGCCGATCTTTGATGTGGAAACGCCGATTATCTCCGCGGTCGGGCATGAGACCGACACGACTATTGCTGGATTTTGGCGTGATCTTCGCGTGCTGACGCCTTCGCCGCGGCGGAACTGGCTGTCTTGATTATATGCAGTTTGTCGACTGATCTTGTGCTCTTTACTTATAGTCTCCATGAGCGGATAGAAAAAGATATTATCGTACAGGCGAAGGTGACAGCGGAATTGCAGTTCTCGGCATTGCATCCGAGTCCATTTTGCAGGAAAGCAGCATCGACTCCTCTGATCTGGAGAATCGCTTTTTCGTAGAACGCAACAGCGGAAGCCACAGGAGCAGAAAGACCGTTTGCAGTCCTATACCGCTTTTTCGAGAAATATGGAGCGAGTCTCACCGGGAAAGACGAAACTGAGCGAGTACCGAAGTTTTCCCGCTGATGGAGTGAGGAGGCTTTTGAGAATGAAGCATAGCGTGCTGGAGTATCAGCATTTTTCCGAGCGAATCAAAGGAAAAAGTATCAGAATACCAAGCATCGCCTGAACTTTTCGGAACAGTTTGATGCCCTGTTCTCGCTTCGGCTCTCTAGGGGCTATTCTTGTGCGAAACGAGGAAGGGCACAGGGCAAGGCATCAAGCAACTTACAGAGGGAGAACGGATTGCCTGCAGTTTTCGGGACGCAGCAGCAGCTGCCAGAATCGAAGAAATAAAAGCTAGAAATGCTATCGGATAAAATAAGAATAAAAAGGAGAAGTTTCCATTATAGATAGAGGAAGAGAAGAGAGAAGGGATAGAAGAAACAAGAGTTATAGAGAAAGAGGAAAAAGAGTGTCAGGAAAAGTAGCAAAAACAGCAAGAGGATAGGAAGCGAATGCGATACGGCAAAGGAAAGAAGAAGGACTTAGCAGAGATTTTCACCGACCTGGATACGCTTTCTGTGAAAAATGGAGGGAGAGGAAAGCCTGAGAAGAGTTTTGCGATCTATGAGAGGCAGTCTCTTTCTGAAAGAAGCGAACAGCAGCATCGACCGGATTGAAAAGCAGGTTAGAATTCTCGACAGTGAGAAGGAAGAAGCATAGATAAGGCGGAAAAATGGATATCAAACAGGCTTTTACAAAAGAAAAAGAAGAGGTGGACCGGATCCTCGAGCATTTTTCTTCTGGAAGAGAAGGGACAGTGATCGGATAGAAGGGCAGCCATGAACTACAGTCATGGCTCCCGGAAAGTGGATTCGTCCGATTCTTCTGGAATCGGCATTTTATCTTTTTGCTAAAGAGGAAGAAGAGCGTGTCGTTCTCCCTGATTCTCCATGCTTCATGGCATCCATAGAAATGATGCATAGTTTTCTGCTTTGCGACGACCTTCCTGCCATGGACAACGACCGTTTGCGGAGGGGACAGGATTCTACCTGGGCGCATTTTTGACGAGGCGCAGGGCATTCTTGCAGGAGACGCGCTTTCTCATGCTTTTTCAAAGTGCTTTAGAAGCGTATCGTACGGTAAAAGTGCAGTGGGGCGTTGGAGCAGAATACACGCTTAGAGAAGAAGATAGAGGAACGCGTTCTTTCCGCCTCTTTCTTCTTTTCGAAAGAGGCCGGAATCGACGGCATGGTCGGATGGACAGGTAGTGGATATTCTGGAAAGAGGGACAGGCGCTTTCGGAAGAGGAGCTCTTCTATCATGGAGAAGAAGACAGCGGCGCTCCTGAAAGCTTCCTTCTTATGGGAGCGGTTCTTGCTGCAGGGAGAGAAAGAGCAGGAGGCGCTTTCAGCGTATGGAGAGGCTCTGGACTTGCTTTTCCAGATTCGGGACGATATTCTGGATGAGATTTCCACTACGGAGGAATTGGGTGTTTATGCATTCCGACAAGGAGGAAGGAAAACGACGGCATACACTCTGTATGGAAGAGAGGCGCGGAGAAGAAGGTGCGGAGTATACGGAGAAGGCGGTTCAAGCTTGGACGGACTACATGACGGGGAGTACAGAGTCGTGCCGGCTCCTCTCCGAATGTCCCTACGGAGAAGGCAGGGGGCACGGAGAGCTTAGAGCATCCGGAAAGCTTAGAGTATTCGGAGAGTTTAGAGCATCCGGAGAGGACGGAGAGAGAATATCTTTTCCTGCGAGAACTTAAGGCGTACCTGCACGGAAGAAGAAAGTAAGAGAAATGCGCATTCGTAGAAACAATGGGTGAAAAGAAACTATGATACTGGAAAATATTGACGAGGCGGAGGATGTCCGAAAACTCTCCCTCGAGGAACAGAAGATTCTTGCGAAGGAACTGCGTCGCTTTATCATTGAAAAAATGGCGGAAAACGGGGGGCATCTCGCCTCTAATCTTGGTGTGGTGGAGTTGACCATTGCGCTTTTTCATGCGCTCAATCTTCCCAAAGACAAGATTGTCTGGGATGTTGGGCACCAGTGCTATACCCATAAGATTCTTTTTCCGGAAGAAGAGATGACTTTGAATTTCTCCGGAAGTTCAAGGGAATCAGCGGTTTTCCAAAGAGAGAAGAAAGTCCCTACGATTGCTTCAATACTGGGTCATAGCTCCACTTTCTATATCTGCGGCACTCGGGATAGCGGAAGGAGAGACTTATTGCAGGAGGACTATACAGTCCTTGCGGTAATCGGGGATGGCGCGTTGACCGACTGGGATGGCGTATGAAGGCCTGAATAACGCTTCCAAAGATGAAGAAGAATTTTCATATCATCTTAAACGATAACGAAAATGTCCATTGCGCGGAAACGTCGGAGGCATTTCACCCATTTGAACGGCATTCGTTCCCATAAAGGCTAGTACGCGGTCTCAAGGAGAACCTCGCGTCAGGACTGGAGCGAATTTCCGTACTGGGAGACCGTATCGTGGAACGCTTGAAGAATACGAAGAATTCCATTAGCAGCTCTTTGTTCCGGGAATGTTTTTGAAAATATGGGGATTACCTATCTCGGCCCCTGTAGATGGGCACACCCTGCTTTTAGAGCAGGTCATCTCATGAGGCAAAAGCGGATAGACCACGCCGTACTCGTCCATGTGGTGACGAAAAAGGGAAAGGATACGTTCCGGCAGAGAAGAATCTGAGTCTTTTTCATGGCGTCGGGCCTTTTGATATGGCAAGCGGAAGAGCAAAGCGGAAGCTCGGGAAAGAGCTATACCGCGGTATTTTCCGACGCTCTACTGAAAGAAGCGAAGGAAAATGAAAAGATTGTTGCCATCACGGCAGCCATGCCGGACGGAACGGGCCTTTCCGCTTTCGAGAAGGCCTATCCCAAGCGTTTCTTTGATGTAGGGATTGCGGAGGCGCACGCCGTGACTTCCGCGGCAGGGCTCGCCAGTGTCGGACTTCGTCCGGTTTTTGCCGTGTATTCCAGTTTCCCTGCAAAGAGGGTAGCGATCAGCTTGTGCATGACGTCTGCCTCCAGAAGCTTCCGGTTGTATTCGCTATCGACAGAGCTCGGTCTGGTCGGTGCCGACGGAGAGACGCACCAGGGCATTTTCGATATTTCTTACCTACGGAGTATTCTGAACATGACCGTGATGGCGCCGAAAATGGCAGAGAACTCACGGATATGCTGCACTTTGCTTTTCAATTTCGGGGCCTGTTGCCATCCGTTACCCGAGAGGGACTGCCTATCAGGGCTTTTCGGACAAGGAAGCGCAGGTAGAGCTCGGATGCGCGGAGACTTTAATAGAAGGAAAAAGGGCAGACGAAAATCGCGCTTCTTGCGCTCGGCTCCATGGTCTCCACCGCAGCGCATATCGTAGAAAAGATGGAGAAGAAAAGGCGTGTCTTTAAGCCTTGTGAATGCGCGTTTTGCAAAGCCGATTGATGAGAAGCCCTCGACCGTCTTTTCAGAGGAAGGCTACAGGAAGATTCTTACCCTGGAAGAAGGGGTCTTGTCCGGCGGCTTCGGAGAGGCTGTGCTTCGTTACATGGCGCTCCATCATCAGGGCGTTTTTGTGGAAAATGTCACCCTTCCCGACTGCTATGTGGAGCATGGGGATGTCGGCTCTTCGGAAGATGCTTAAAATGGATTCCGACAGTATCATCGAGCGGCTGGAAGAGGAAGGGCTCTTCGATTAGGGAAATAAGAAGAAATCTCTGACGAAGAAATACTGGGGAAGAAATAAAGAGAAGGAAATAAAGAGAAAAGAAAGAGAAAGAAAGAAATAAAAAGAAAGAAATAAAGGGAAAAGAGATGAAGGAAAAAGAAAGAACGGCTGGATGTCCTTTTAGTGGATAACGGTTTCTTTGACAGCAGGGAGAAAGCGAAGCGTGCCATCATGGCAGGCCTTGTTTTTGTGAATGGAGAGAAAGAAGACAAGGCAGGAAGCAGCTTCCCACTTACCGCGGACATCGTTGTGAAAGGGAACCCTCTTCCGTATGTCTCGCGGGGAGGTCTGAAGCTGGAAAAAGCCTTGAAGACTTTTCCCATCGACTTAAAGGAGCGCATCTGTATGGATATCGGCGCGTCTACCGGAGGTTTCACGGATTGTATGCTGCAAAACGGGGCAAAAGAGGTGTACAGCGTGGATGTCGGGCACGGACAGTTAGACTGGAAGTTACGAAACGATGCACGGGTTCACGTTATGGAGAAGTGTAATATCCGCTACGTGGAAGAGAAGGATCTGGAAGAAAAGCCGAGCTTTTTTTCTATTGATGTCTCTTTTATCAGCTTGAAATTGGTACTTCCGTCGTGAAGAGATTGGCTTCTTCCGGCAGAACTGGTCTGTCTCATTAAACCGCAGTTCGAAGCGGGAAGAGCAGGTCGGAAAGAAGGGGGTGGTTCGTGACCCGAAGGTGCATGAAGAAGTGATAGGCGCAGTTTTAGAATTTGCGCTTCAACTCGGCTTTTCCGTAGAGGGACTGAGCTTCTCACCTATTAAAGGACCGGAGGGAAATATCGAGTATCTTGCCTATCTTCGTTATGAAGGAGAGGAGAAATCCATCGAAAGCGGAGAAGAGAAATCTGCCGAAGCCGCTTTACTGTCAGACGAGCTTTTGCACACGATAGAACAGGTCACTGAGGAATCCCTATAGGGCTTTGTAAAGACCCTTGTCATTCATTTTTCGCTATGCTATAGTACTGGAAATATTTTTTTCCGGTACTATTTTTTTGCACCTTTTTTCCATTGAAGAAAGAGGAGAGCAGTTTGTCGTCGTGCGTCGCATAGGAAAAGGAGAGAGAAGAAATGGCAAGAATTATTGGGGAAGGGATTACATTTGATGACGTTTTGTTGGTGCCGCATTATTCTGAAGTCGTTCCGAATGCAGTGGACTTGAGTACGAATCTGACGAATACCATTCGTTTGAATATTCCGTTTATTTCCGCAGGGATGGATACCGTAACGGAGCACAACATGGCGATTGCGATGGCACGCTGTGGCGGCATCGGTATTATCCATAAGAATATGACCATCGAGGAACAGGCGGAAGAAGTGGATATGGTAAAACGTTCGGAAAATGGTGTCATTACCGATCCCTTTTCCTTATCGAAAGAACATAGTCTGAAAGATGCCAATGACCTCATGGCAAAAGTTCCGTATCTCCGTGTGCTGATTACGGAGGGAAAGAAACCGATCGGCATCATCACGAACCGGGATTTGGTTTTTGAAGAGGATTACAGCCGTCCGATTTCGGAGTGTATGACTTCGGAGAATCTCGTTACGGCGAAAGAAGGAACGACCCTGGAAGAGGCGAAGGCGATTCTTGCACGGGCAAAGGTGGAGAAACTTCCGATTGTGGATGAGGAAGGCAATCTCAAAGGCTCGATCACCATCAAGGACATTGAGAAGCAGATGAAGTATCCGAATGCGGCGAAAGACAAGCAGGGGCGTCTCCTCTGCGGTGCGGCACTGGGTATCACCACGGATGTCGTGGAGAGAGCGGAGGCCCTCCTGAAAGCGCACGTGGATGTGGTCGTACTGGATTCCGCACACGGACACTCGAAGAATGTGATTTCGTGTACGCCTTCTGAAAGAGAAGTTCCCTGATCTTCCGGTGATTGCCGGAAATGTGGCGACGAAGGAAGCCACAAAGGCATTAATCGAAGCGGGAGCCGATTGCGTGAAGATTGGTATCGGTCCCGGGTCGATTTGTACCACAAGAGTCGTTGCCGGAATCGGTGTGCCGCAGATTTCCGCGGTGATGGATGCCTATTCGGTGGCGAAAGAGTACAATATACCGATTATCGCAGATGGCGGAATCCAGTATTCCGGCGATGTGGTGAAGGCGCTTGCAGCAGGCGGATCTACGGTCATGATGGGTTCCGTATTTGCAGGATGCGACGAGGCACCGGGAGAGTTTGAACTGTATCAGGGAAGAAAATATAAGGTATACCGCGGTATGGGATCTATCGGCGCAATGAAAGCGAAGAACGGCTCTTCCGACAGATACTTCCAGGCTGGTGCGAAGAAGCTTGTTCCGGAAGGCGTAGAGGGAAGAGTGGCTTATAAGGGCAAGGTGGAGGATACCATTTTCCAGTTTATCGGAGGACTCCATGTCGGTATGGGATACTGCGGGGCGAAGGATATTCGGACCTTACAGGATACTTCCGAATTCGTGAAGATTTCCGCAGCTTCCTTAAAAGAGTCTCATCCGCATGACATTCATATCACGAAAGAGGCGCCGAACTATTCTTCGGATTCGATTTAAGGCTTGCGCGTTTTCTGAATTTATGCTAGTGTACTAAGGCTAGTCCTTTTTCGGAAGTGCTTCGGACGCTTCTACGGAGAAAGGAAGAGACAAGAAGAGAAGTGGATTATAGCCATTTCTTGATGATGTAAACCAAGGAATCCGCTTGCGGATAGACGAATGCGCATGGTTGGAAATCATGCAGAAAGAGGGAATTATGAGAGAAGGAATTCATCCAAGCTATTATCAGGCAACGGTAACCTGCAACTGCGGGAACACCTTGTAACTAGTTCAACAAAGCCGGAGATTCACGTGAAATCTGTTCCAGTGCCATCCGTTCTACACCGGAAACCAGAAGGTTGCTGCCGCAAAGGGTAGAATTGATAAGTTCAATAAGCAGTTTGGAATGCAGTAAGAAGAAGGGAAAAGGGCAGAGCCGCGGCTCTGCTTTTTTTGTTCACTTCTTTTCATAAAAGAGCGGTAGGATTCCCTTACACTGCTGTGGAACAGAAGAAGGACAGGCAGGATATAAGGCATAAAGAGAAGGCTCAGTCCGAGCGGAAGAGGAGAGAGAAAAGATTGCGTAAACAGGTATATAGCGGGATTGGCGGGCAGGCCGTCATCGAAGGAATCATGATGAAGAATGGGGAGAAATACTCCGTTGCGGTACGGAAGCCGAACGGAGAAATCGATGTGATGGAAAGTGCATATCTTTCCTTGACGGATAAGTATCCTTTTTGAAGCTTCCTTTTTAAGAGGGATTATTTCCTTTTATGATTCCATGGTGCTCGGCATGAAGTGCTTAACGCACAGTGCAAGCTTTTATGAGGATGATGAGGAGTCGGAACCCGGTGCAATAGAGAAAGCGATGAATAAAATTTTTGGGAACAAGGTGGAGCAGGTCTTGTCGGCTCTGGTGATGGCCTTTTCTTTCGCCCTGGCTCTTTTTATTTTTGTGGCGCTCCCTACCATTCTCTTGAATTTTTTGAAAACGAAGCTATCGATTTCCTCTCTGCTGGCGTTTTTAGAGGGGCTTCTTCGTATCCTGATTTTTTTGTTCTGTACATCAGTTGATTTCCCGGACGAAGGATATCCGAAGGACTTTCGAGTATCATGGAGCGGAGCATAAGTGCATAAACTGTGTAGAGCACGGTCTGGATTTAACCGTGGAAAAATGTTCTTCTTTCCTCAAAGGAGCATAAACGTTGTGGAACCAGTTTTATTGTTTATGTCATGGTGATTTCCATTTTCCTCTTTATGTTTCTACAATTTGACAGTCTGTGGTTGAAAGTGCTTTCCCGCCTTCTTCTGATTCCGGTCATTGCGGGCATCAGTTATGAAGTTCTGCGTCTCGTGGGGACTCTTTGACAATCCGCTTACAAAGCTTCTTTTTATTCCGGGGATGTGGATGCAGGGCTTGACGACAAAAGAGCCGGATGCCGAGGAAGTGGAAGTCGCCATTTGTGCAGTCGAGAAGGTATTTGACTGGAGAGCCTTTCAGAAAGAACATTTTTCAAAGGACGTATAGAGAAAGGGAAGAAATTGAGAGAAGACAGGAAAGAGAAGGCAAAGCATCTGAAAGAGGCGTTTTTAAGGAGCTGCTTGGATAAGAAGAGTCCGTCTTTTTCTCTTTTGGACTTGGGAAAAATTCTCTCTGCCGCAGTTGGAAGAGGCCGGTGTAGCGGAGGCGGAGCTGGATTTACGCCTTCTTATACAAGAGGCCTTTTCTTTGGATACGAAAGACTATCTTTTAAGGAAGAGAGAATCCCTTTCCGCTTTCTATCAGAAGAAAGAAGCATATTCTGTTTTCAGTCAGAAAAATCGCTCCGGGGAGTCGGCGGATTCTCTACTTTGCTTTTCGGAAGCATTGGATTCTGCGCTTACTCGTTTTTTCTCCTTTTTGGCACTGCGTCTTCAGCGCATTCCTCTTTCTCAAATTCTCGGAAGACAGGAATTTTTCGGTCTTTCTTTTTTGGTGAATGAAAATGTATTAAGCCCCAGGCAGGATACGGAATGCATCGTGGAGCGGATTCTTCTCGAAGAAGAAAAAGATAAATGAAAAAGCAACTCTCCGTTTTGGATCTCTGTACCGGATCAGGGCTGTATCGGGCTCGCTTTGGCAAAGCATCTGCCCTGTCACAAACTGCTTCTTCTCGATAAGTCGAGAGAAGCGCTGGAAAGTCGCAAAGGAGAATTACAGGCGGCTCTTCCCGGACAAAGCGGAAGCAGCCCTTCCCTCAGAACAGCAGAGGGTCTATTTCCTGGAATCGGATCTTTTCGCCACGCTCCCTTCCTTTATGGAAGAAAAGGATATTTCCGGCTTCGACATTCTGGTTTCAAACCCGCCTTATATCAGGCGGGATGTGATCCCTACATTGGATGATGAGGTGGCTCTTTACGAGCCGAGGACAGCTCTGGACGGCGGAGTAGACGGACTTGATTTCTACAGGAGAATCGCGAAGGAGGGAAAGGGCTTCCTTCTTCCAGGAGGAAGAATCTATCTGGAAAATCGGCTATGACCAGGGAGAAAGTGTGAAAAACATTTTCCAAAAGGAAGGTTTTACGAATGTGGAAGTTTTTCAGGATTATGAGGGAAGAGATAGAGGCGTGCAGGGGACTTTTCCGCCTTGACACAGAAAAGACAATCCATTAGTATAAGGACTGTTATTTGAGGAAATAAAACAAAGTTTATGCAGGGCATTTCGCATAAGAAAGAGAGGGTAAGATGAGCTACTTAGAGATTGAGAAGGTCATTGAAGAGAGATTATTGACTCCAGAGGAAATCCGACCGTAGAGGCGGAGGTTACTTTGTCGGATGGTACTGTAGGAAGAGGTACCGCACCTTCCGGTGCATCTACCGGTGAGTTTGAGGCACTGGAGCTTCGTGATGGTGATAAGTCCCGTTTTGGCGGAAAGGGCGTATCGAAGGCAGTAGAGAATGTCAACACGGTGATCAATGATGTGTTGATTGGTATGGATCCGACCGATATTTACGCAGTAGATAAGGGCAATGCTGGAGGCTGACGGAACGAAGGATAAGTCCAAGCTCGGTGCAAATGCCATTCTTGCCGTTTCTATCGCAACTTGCAAGGCAGCCGCTGCTGCACTGGAAATCCCTCTTTATCGTTTTCTCGGCGGTGTAAACGGAAATCGTCTTCCGGTTCCGATGATGAACATCTTAAACGGCGGTGCACACGCTACGAACTCCGTTGATACACAGGAATTCATGATTATGCCTGCTTTAGCGCTCCTTCCTTCCGTGAGGGTCTTCGCTGGTGTACTGAGGTATTCCATGCACTCCAGAAGATTTTTGAAGGATGAAGGCAATACTACTGCAGTAGGAGATGAGGGCGGTTTTGCACCGAACTTGGCTTCCGATGAGGATACCATTGAGCACATCTTAAAGGCGATCAAGGCAGCAGGGTATGAGCCGGGTAAGGACTTTGTTCTTGCTATGGATGCCGCTTCCTCCGAGTGGAAGAGCGAGAAAGGAAAGGGCTTCTATCATCAGCCGAAGTCCGGTAAGGATTTCACCTCCGATGAGCTTATTGCACACTGGAAGTCTTTGATTGAGAAGTACCCGATTTACTCTATCGAGGATGGACTCGATGAGGAAGACTGGGAAGGTTGGGAGAAGATGACCAAGGAGCTTGGCGATAAGGTACAGCTCGTTGGAGATGACCCTTCGTAACCAATACCGAGCGTCTTTCCAAGGGAATCAAGCTGGGATGCGGAAACTCTATTCTCATTAAGTTGAACCAGATCGGTTCCGTTTCCGAGACCTTAGAGGCCATCAAGATGGCACACAAGGCTAGTTATACTGCAATTGCATCCCATCGTTCCGGTGAGACGGAGGATACCACGATTGCCGACCTGGCTGTCGCTTTAAATACCCTGCCAGATTAAGACCGATGCTCCTTCCCGTTCCGAGAGAGTGGCAAAGTACAACCAGCTTCTTCGTATTGAGGAAGAGCTTGGCGAGGGTGCTTACTACCCGGGATTTGCCGCATTCAACAGAAAGTAATTTACGGTAGCGTGCATTGGAGGGATTGTCTTCGGACATTTTCTTCGCTGCGCTAGGCGGAAAATGAATTTAAAAAGATAAGAAAAGGAAAAAGCCTGTACGGAGTTGAAGCTAAACTCTGTGCAGGCTTTTTATGATTCATAACGAGTATCGTGCGCAAAGTGTGCAATATTTCATTCTTAACAAGGGACGGAGGTGAATCCGGAGATGTCCTGTTATTAAATATTTAATATTTTTCATGCCTTTAATAAAATATGGCGCAAAAAGGTAAAGATAGATTAAAATAACGAAAGACAGTATTTTTACAGGCTTGCAGGAGGTGCAGATGAAAAAAGAAGCGGAATGGTATTCGCGGCATGTATGGGACTTGCGCTCTCTTTCTTGGCAGGGATGATGAGCGCTTATGCAGGAGAAGAAGGCACGGAACTTCAAACCAGTTCTTCCAATATGGTGTCAACGCACGGAACTCAATTTTTTTCTGCCGGAGCTAACTATGGACATTTTGGCGAGACTCCGCCCGCAGGAAAGATTGTCATTGACGGGATTCAACTTCGTGAACAGATAAAAAGATTTGATGCCTAATGTACCGAGAGATGGGATGCGGGTGCAAGAGTTGATCTCAGAGGAAAGAATCCGAAGCTGAAGATTCATCGGAAGGGGGATGCCCCGAATCAGTTCATCAATGTAGACGATATATCCATTTCTTCTCCTATCTATTATAAAAAGATGACCGGGGAAAGTGACTATGAGAGGTACACGGAAAGGGAATTTACTCCCGGAGACTATTTCTACGGGATTGAACTGACTACAACGAACAAGAATTACTGGTTTGAGAATGATTTACGGAATAGTTTTTCTCTGGAAACCGTTTATGGGCAAGCAACAAATAGAGTCCATCATACCTATTCTTTCTTTTTGCGGGAGAAGAAGAGAGTGCAAAACAAACTTGTTCTTTATTTTTCTGAAAAGGTCTGTGAGTAAAGTAGAAGAGGATTATCCGTTTAAAAGAAATCAGGATGTTTCTTCCGGAGAAAGATTTACAGTATGGAAAAATTAGGAGACGAGGTACCCTATACCACATGGAGTAAGATGGGAGATGGCCTGCTGGATAGAAATGGAGAGGAAACAGAGACGGAAGTCTCCATTCCGCATAAGGGTGAAAATAAAGTAAACTGTGAATATGCATTAGAGGACGTTTCGAGGGGCGGATACTACGGAAGCGGATCGAAAATCACAAGGCCGGGAACCTATCGCCGTGTGCTTCGGGATTTTACACTCAAGATGAATTCCATCAGCAATTATCGTCTTAGCTTCGGCGGCTTGGACGGCAGTCTCGTAACCAAGTTTTACATCAATGATAAAGAATGGAAGATTGATCCGAGAACAAGTTCTTTGGATTCGATCGATCCGGTAACGGGAAGCTTGAGAGTGACCTTGTACGACCCGGACTACATCACTTTAACGGGCGCAGGGGGAAGTACGGGCGGCTCTTCTCATAGCGGCGGATCATACAGCGGCGGAGGCAGTTCCTCGGGCGGCGGATCCTATAGTGGCGGCGGATCCGGCGGCAGCGGCGGCTCCGGAGGAGGCTCTTCTGCGATCTTTAGCGGAAATCCTGCCGGACAGGTATTGGGTGTAGACCGTTCTCTTTCCAATGGGGAATGGGTGAAAGATGAAAAAGGCTGGTGGTATAAGAGACAAGACGGAAGCTATCCGAAGAGTACCTGGGGTTATGAAGCCTACAATGGAAAGTCCTATTGGTATTATTTCTTAGATAGCGGCTATATGGCAACAGGATGGGTAGACTTGAACGGCAGTAAGTACTATCTCTTCCCGGGATCCGACGGTTGGATGGGAAGAATGCTGACCGGATGGCAGTGGATTGACGGCTATTGCTATTACTTCGGAACGGACAGCGGAAACAACGAGGGGCATCTCTATCGAAATGAAAAAAACGCCGGATGGCTACCAGGTGGATAACGAAGGCAGATGGATAGAGAACGGTGTGTTGCAGATTAAAAAAAGTAGGAAGGAGAGAATGGAAGAAAGAACATTAACAGAGGAAGAAGTAGAGAAATTAAAGGAACTGAAGAACAGCGCTGAGTTTTCAGAAAACATACAAGTTGATGCAGGACGAGGTCATGAAGAAAGAAAAGCAGAGGCGAAATATCGCCATGAAGGGATTCCTTTGCCTTCTGGTTTTTGTTCTTCTGCCTCGTGCAGGATTTTATCTTTCTTAATTATGGGATTCGCTACCATCCTCATCCCTTTTTATTTGAGTAAGATAAAAGGCAGTAAGCTGAATGCAATCTATAAGGAACAGCTTCTGAACCTGATCCTGGACCGGGTATTTCCGGAGGCTAAAATTGTTCCATCAGGAGTTGCTCCGATAGAGGACGTACAATACGCTGTTCCCAAATCCGAAAAGTATAATCAATTCAATATGCTGAAGCTTAAGGATGAACGAAATCTTAGTGTTTGTAATATGTATGCGTGGCATGAGGAAAAATACGGGACGGAAAATAAAAGACGGACGAAAGAAGTGACGGATTTCCAGGGCATTTTGTATTCCTTGACCTTGTCCGAAGCGGTTCAGGGCCATTTACGGGTGGTTCCCTACAAAACAGTCAGCTTATACGAACAAAGAAACACAGGGAGGATATTTCGGTACATTAGAAGGGGAACGGAAGATTGATGTAGAGGATATTGTGCATAATGAGAATTACAACATTTATTGCACAGAGGAAATTTCCGCCAGAAAGTTTCTGAGTCCAACGGTCCTCACGTGGTTTGATAAGCATATTGCAGAGCAGGGATTATGTTTATATCTCAAGGGAAATCAGCTTTACATTTCTCAATACACAAACGCTTATCTGTTTCCGGTGCGGACACGAAAGAAAAAGCTGCATCTATGGTCGGTAGAAAAATGCGGCGCTTTATCTGAAAGAGTTGATACAAGAAACAAAGGATATGGTAGCGGTTTTTAGGAATAGAATTGTGACGGCAATAAAAAAATGATAGAATAGAAAAAAATATTGTAAAAGGAGGCAGATTATGGGATTTTTTGATGAATTGGGAAAGAAGATTTTCCGATGCAAGTCAGGACATGATGCAGAAGGGAAAGGATTTTGCAGACACCACGAAATTAAATTCGCAGATTCATGACGAAGAAAGAAAGATCAGCGCTGTTTATACGAAGATTGGAAAGAAGTACTTTGAGGAGTTCCATCAGGCGGCAGGCGCAGGTTATCAGGACTTGGTGGATGAGATTCATGCTTCACAGGCGAAGATTTCGGAGTATCAGGAAAAGTTGAATGCGCTGAAGGCCGGTGTGGAGGCGCAAGTAGACAAAGTAAAGGCAGAGGCTGAAGAAGTAGCTGCCAAGGCGGAAGAAGTGAAAGACGAGGCAGTGAAAAAAGCGGAGAGTGTGAAGAACGATGTAGTGGAAGGCGCAGAGAACGTCAAGAACGATGTTCTGGAGAAGCAGAACGAGCAGTAATGCATTAAGAAAAAGCAGCTAAACGACAAGAAAGACGGCTTACATAGAGGGAGAATGAGAATGAAAACAAAGTTGGGAATTTCTGTGGCATTGTTTGGTGCCGGCATTTGTGCGCTTGCGGCGGTTGGGAATTACACGGCAGTACTGCTTGCCGCGGGATATATCTTTTTGGCGGAAGACAGCAATTGGTTGAAGAAGACGGCATTGAAAGCATTGGCAACCCTGCTCTTCTTTGGATTTCTTCTTACCCTTGTCGGTATTCTTCCGGAAGTGACCGGATGTTTTGATTCGTTTTTCTCCCTTTTGGACGTGGATTTTAGGTTCCGTGCCTTTAGCTCTTTTATGTCGATTATTACGCAGGCAATCGAGATTTTCAGAACCTGCCTGCTTCTTGCTCTTGCCGTGAAGGCATTGAATGAGTCGACCATTTCCGTTCCGGTAGTGGATGATTTACTGAATAAACATTTTGCTGAGTAAAGTACTGTAAAGAGAAGGACGAAAGGGCGGGAGTCGACGTAGTCGGACCTGCTCTTTTTCTTTGTCTATCGTTGACTAGAAGAAAATCTATGCTAGACTAGGAATGTTCTTATTCGTAAAGAGTATCGTGCGTGGAGGTGCGTAATCTCTTTTGTGTCGGCGGACGCAGACATTCCGAAATTCCGACACGGGAAAAGCGAATACTTTCGATTGTTCAAGTGAAGAAGGAGAGTCCATGGAAAAGAAGCCTTATTATATCACCACTGCAATTGCCTATGCTTCCGGAAAACCGCATATCGGTAATACTTATGAAATCATTCTGGCGGATGCGATGGCACGCTTTAAACGCTATGAGGGGTATGATGTATTCTTTATGACGGGAACCGACGAGCATGGACAGAAGATAGAGGGGAAGGCGAAGGAAGCCGGAAAGACACCGAAGCAGTTCGTGGATGAAGTCGTGGGAGAGATTCAGGGAATATTTGACCTGATGAATACTTCCTATGATAAGTTTATGCGTACGACAGAGCCTTATCATGAGAAACAGGTGCAGAAGATGTTTCGCAAGATGTATGAAAAGGGAGACATCTATAAAGGAAAGTATGAGGGATGGTATTGTACTCCCTGTGAGTCCTTCTGGACGGATACGCAGCTGGTAGACGGCAAGTGCCCGGATTGCGGACGCCCTGTGGAGAGAGCGAGTGAGGATGCCTATTTCTTTAAGATGTCAAAGTATGCGGACCGCTTGGTTGACTATATTGAGAACCATCCGGAGTTTATTCAACTGGTTTCCAGGAAGAATGAGATGATTAATAATTTCCTGAAGCCCGGCTTACAGGATCTCTGTGTTTCCCGTTCTTCCTTCACCTGGGGAATTCCGGTTGATTTTGATGAGAAGAATGTTGTCTATGTCTGGCTCGATGCTCTGACGAACTATATTACGGGAATCGGCTATGATGCGGACGGCAATCACGGGGAAAGATATCAGAAGTACTGGCCTGCGGATTTACACTTGATTGGAAAGGATATTGTGCGTTTCCATACGATATATTGGCCGATTTTCCTTATGAGTCTCGATATTCCTCTTCCCAAGCAGGTATTCGGCCATCCCCTGGCTTCTTACGGCAGCGGGGAAGGCGGAGGAAGGCACGAAGATGTCGAAATCCAGAGGGAATGTGATTTATGCGGACGATCTCGTCCGTCTCTTCGGCGTGGATGCAGTTCGTTTCTTTGTTCTCCATGAGATGCCCTTTGAAAATGACGGTGTGATTTCCTGGGAGCTCATGGTAGAGCGTTACAATTCTCAGCTTGCCAATATCCTCGGAAATCTTGTGAAGCGTACCATTGCCATGAGCAATAAGTACTTCGAAGGTGTTGTAGAGGATGGCGGCGTGAAGGAAGCGGTCGATGAGGATCTGAGAAGACGGTACTCTATCAGGCGGGCCTTGTATCGGAGAAGATGAAGGAGCATCATGTTGCGGATGCTTTGACGGCGATTTTTGAAATTTTCCGTCGTTCCAACAAATATATTGATGAGACCGAACCATGGGTGCTTGCGAAGGAAGAAGAGACTGCGGGACGCCTGAAGACGGTTCTCTATAACCTCACGGAGTCGATCGTGATTGGTGCTTCTCTTTGAAGAGCTTTTATGCCGGATACTGCGGATACGATTTTGAAGGAACTTTCCACGAAGGAGAGGGCGTTTGAAGAACTGGATCGTTTTGGACTGTATCCGTCCGGAACGAAGGTGACGGAGGCGCCATCCACGCTTTTTGACAGAAAAGATTGGAAAGAAGTCGAGAAAGAAGTGGAAAAGATTACCGAGGAGCAGATCCGAAGGCAGAGAAGTAGCAAAGAAGGAAGTTGTAAAGGGAGATGCCGCATCGGCGTCTTCGGAAGGCAGCGGCGGGAACGGATGCGCCGTTACAGGGCGATGCGGAGAAAGATAAGAATCCGGTGATTCTTCCCTATAAAGAGGAAATCAGCTATGAAGATTTCGAAAAGCTGGATTTCCGTATCGGAAAGATTTTACATGCAGAGGAAGTGAAGAAACTCAAGAAGCTCCTTCTTTTCAAGGTACAGATCGGAGAGGAAGTACGGCAGATTCTTTCGGGAATCAAGTCTGCCTATAAGCCGGAAGAACTGGTCGGAAAAGAAAGTCATGGTACTGGTTAACCTGAAGCCGAGAATGATTGCTTAGCTATGAGTCCTCAGGGTATGCTGCTTTCTGCGGCTTTCGAGAAAGACGGGGAGGAGATTCTGTCTTTGATGACTTCCTTACGAGATATGCCGAGCGGGGCAGATATTGCATAATATGACCGGATTGAGTGCACTGGATACGAAGAAGAAAGGGGGAGGAGTTTCAGCAGACTTGCTGAAGCTTCTTGCCCTGTTTCTATGACCTTCGATCACTATGCGGCTATCGTAATCTATAATGGGAATCTGTACGGCTTTGACCGTGAGTATCATGAGATGGCTATCGCTACTGCGGAAGGAGCGCATCTGATGCGCTTATATCATATTTTCCGCATCATCGGCAGACTCGCTTTTCCGATATTCGCCTTTCTCCTTACGGAGGGTTTCATTCATACGAAGGATAGAAGAAAATATCTAGGCAGAGTTCTTTTGATGGCCTTTTGTGCGGAAGTTCCTTTTGACCTTTGTCTTTTTAATCACTGGATTGATTTTTCAGCACAGAATATCGGTTTCACGCTCGCCGTAGGGATTCTGGTGATGGCGTGTATGAAGAAGTATCGAAGAAAGATTGCTTTAAAATGGACTTGTGTAGCGGTAGGGGCGTGCCTTTCCGAACTTCTCCATTTCGACTATGGTGCATTCGGTATCTTCCTGATTGCCCTGTTATATAATTTTCGAAAAGAAAAAGAATCTTCGTGTGGCTGGGCATCTTTTTCCCATCCTTCTATCCCTTCAGAATTTTTGGAGCTGCCGCATTCAGTTTTCTGCCGATATACTTTTATAATGGAGAAAAAGGAAGATTGCCACTCGGAAGACTGCTCTATTTTTATTACCCCCTGCATCTCGCGTTTTTCTATCTGCTTATCGTTTTGGGGGCAAAGATTACGGCGTAGAGAAGCGGCATTTTAAGAGAGGATGCGAGTCGAAAGAGTAGAATGAAAGGAGAAATCTGGGGCATGGAAGGGATAAGGATATTTGACACACACTGTCATTATAATGATGAAAGTTTTGATAAAAGATAGGGCGGAAGTCTTGGCAAAGCTCCTCTGGAAGGAGTGAAGCGAATCTGTGAGATCGGCTATGACATCGAAAGTTCGAAAAAGCGGTAGAACTCGTTCGCCAGTACTCCGGTGAGGAACTCCGCATTCACGCGGTAGTGGGAGTTCATCCGGAACACGCGGACGAGTGGAATGAAGAGGCTTCTAAAAAACTGGAAGAGCTTTGCGGGGAAAAGGAAGTCCTTGCTGTAGGGGAAATCGGTCTGGATTATTTTTCATCTGGATAAACGGAGTGCAGTGGAAAAAGAAACAGGACGAAGAAAGACGGAAGGAGGGCGAGGAATGTGCCTTCAGTTTAATCCTGAACCGAAGGTACAGAAAGAGTGCTTTCGTATGCAGCTGGAACTTGCCAAGAAGAGGAATCTGCCGATTGTAGTCCATTCCCGGGATGCCGCACTGGATACCTTTTGTATGGTACGGGACTACAAGGGGTATGTAAACGGAGGCATTATCCACTGCTTTTCCTATCCTTTGGAAGTGGCGAAAGACTTTGTCTCGCTGGGGATGATGCTTGGCATCGGCGGAGCGCTGACTTTTACAAACGGGAAGAAGTTACGGAGAGTTGCGGAAGAGATTCCCTGAAAATATTGTTTTGGAGACGGATTGCTCTTATATGCACCCCAGTTCCGGTACGGGGAACCAGAAATGATTCGGGAAATCTCAAATATGTGGCAAAAGTTTCTTGCAGAAATCAAAGGCATCTCCGTAGAAGAAGTGATCCGGAAAACGGCGGAGAACGGAAAGAAAGTCTATCGGATTCAATAAAACAAAAAGCTTCGGAAACTCCACCCAGGATTACCCACGGCACATGAAAGGGTTACCTTAGTGCTGCTATGTTCCCATCCTGACACGGTTCGGTATCTTCCATTGCGTGGGGGCCCAAGCTTCATCGCCCCGAAGCAGTAAGAGTATAACGGATTTTAAGAGATGCAAGTTTCAGATGCTGCATATAAGGAGAGCAATGCAAGTTTCAGATGCTGCAATATAAGGAGAGCAATGCAAGTTTCAGATAGTGCGATATAAGGAGAACGATTCCCGTTTCCTGTAGTGTAAAGTAAGGGAGAGGTATGCAATTTTTCAGATATGCTGTTTGTGGGAGGTTTTTCCCTCTGTTTTTTTGTTTTTCCTTCATCCAGAAAAGAAATAAGAGGAAAAGAAATCTCATTTTTGTTTTTTCTCTGTTTTTCTCCTGTTTCAGGGGCTCCTTTCTTTCTTCGTCTTGAGCCTTCTCGCTCTCCTCAGCTTTTATTTAGGGAAACAAGTGAGAAAGCAAGGAAAGAACTTTTCTTTTCTTCTCTTCTTTTACTCTGTTTTCCCACTTCTTTATTGCAAATATAGCAGTCATCTTACTTTTTCTTCCCGTATTTGTCAGAGGGGTGATGCCTTTGGAATCTCGTTTTATACGTTTCGTTTTTTTGAGCTATCTTGCGGATTGCAGGAAGGAAGGGAAGGCGGAGGAGAATTTTTGCATTTGCCCTCTATGCCTCATGCCTTTCCGCTTCTTTCCGAAGGGCCGATTCTTATGTACGAGGAGATGCGCGAAGAAATCCGGCAGAGAAGCATCACGATGGACAAGCTGTCGCAGGGCTTGTTTCGTTTTTCTTACGGTCTTTTTAAAAAGCTGATTTTTAGCGGATGCTTTAGGAAAACTTGCGGCTTCGTTCTTTACTTTAGAGAAGGAAATGCGCTTTCGCCGGAGAGGAGATTCCCTCCTTCCTGGCGGTTTTTCTCTTCTTTATCCTTTATGTTACAGATTTACCTGGACTTTTTCAGCGTACACGGATATGGCAATCGGAATAGGAAAAATGGCAGGATTTTCCATACCGGAGAACTTCCGTTTTCCTTATGAAGCACAGTCTATTCGAGCATTTTGGCGACGTTGGCATATTTCTTTATCGCTGTTTTTCCGGGATTATGTCTATATCCCGCTGGGGGGAAATCGGGTTTCTTTTTGGAGGAGAATCGGGAATCTTCTTGTGGTGTGGGTGCTCACCGGAATGTGGCACGGTGCAGGCTTTTAACTTTATCCTCTGGGGACTGTATTTCTTTCTTTTGATTGTTTTTGAACTGGTTTTACAGAAATGGATGCCCATTTTAAGCGGAAAAGTACATCGTTTACCGAAGGGGTGCAAAGGATTCCTTTGGAGAAGCTTTCCGTTTCTTAGGCATCTCTATACTCTGATTGCCATATATTTTTCCTGGATTCTTTTCCGCTACAGCGATTTTTCCGCTTTAAAAAAGGTTCTTCTTGCGCATTTCTTTGTGGGCGTTCGGACATTTGCAGATGAAAAGACGATTCTGCTTTTTCGAAACCATATTTTCCTCCTTCTTCTTTCTATGGTTTTTTCAAGCAGTGTGTTTATGAAAATGGATGCGATTTTTCAGGATCTTATCGCCCGTGGAAAGCTTCGGAAGGAAAGAAGAGAGCGCTGGAAAGAAAGGGGCGTTTACGGTATAGAGGACGAACTCGAGTCGGTGGAGGAGAAAGAACGGGAAGAAGAGAAGAAATGCAGAGGAAGAGCTGCAAGAAGGAATCGTACAAGAAGAAATTGTACCAGAGGAACAGTCGGCGACGGATCCGGGAGAAGAGTGGATGCGACATCAAAGGCTTCTCCGGAGGATTCAGAGAAAGACGAGGTGGAGGATTTTTCTTCTGGATTATGGGGAGAAAAATATACTATACGGTGAAGCTTATTCTCGCGGTGATGGCGATTCTGCTTGCTTTTTCCGCCATGGCAGGACAGAGTTATACCCCGTTTTTGTACAATCAGTTTTAGTAAGATGAGGAGATAGCGTGGAAGGCAGCACGAAAGAAAGAATGGATGATGTGGAAGACAGCACGAAAGAGAGAATGGACGATGTGGAAGACAGCGTAAAAAACAGAGCGGATGATGAGGAAGACAGCGCAGATGATAAAGTGAAAGAAAGTGCGGAAGAGCAACAAAATCAGCGCGCGGAAGAACAGGGAGAGGAGCGGAATCTTCCGGAGAAGAATCCACTGCAAGGCTTCGCTGTATCGGTACTGCTGTGCTTTCTTTTTGTACTCTTTCTTCTGGGGCAGTGCTTCGCCCGGAAGAAATATTCCGCGGAAGAAAAGAGAGCGTTCAGGACTTTTTCCGGAGTTTAGCTGGAAAGGACTTGTCAAAGGAAGTTATTTTCAGGATATTTCGGCGTGGTATCAGGACAGTTATCCCGGAAAAGAGTATTTGCTCAGTCTGGATGAAAAAGTGGAGAGTCTTTACGGTTTGCAGGGAAAGGCACTCTATGGAGGAGAGCGAAACAAGGACACGGTGAAAGGAGAGTATTCCGGAGACGGAGAGATAGCGGAGACATTTTCTCTGACGAAGAATGCGGAGAAGAAAAATCAAGCGAGAGCGGAGAGGCAGTCGAACTCAAGGAGGAGAACAGAAAGAGAAGACAAAAGAAGAGGAGACGGGGAAGGCACCAAAAGAAGATACGGATAAGGCACAAAAGGAAGATAAGGGAGGAGGAACCGGAACGGAACAAAGTTTCGAAACGGATGCGGCAGGCAATCTGGTTCTTCCGAAGACGGAGGGAAATGTAGCTTTACAGGGGGAGACGGTCGGAAGTCTCTATCTGGACGGGAAAGAGGCGTATGAGCTGTACTATTTTTAGTGAAAAAGCGGTACGAAAGCCATGCTTCTTTGTTGAATACCGTGCAGAGTATGTATCCGAACCTGACCGTGACGGCGATGGTTGTACCGAACTCTTTCGGCGTGCTCTTGGATGCGAAGACGCAGGAGAAGCTGGCTTCGTCCGGTATGGATAAGGCCATTTCCTATCTGTATAGTTTGATGGATAAGAGTGCATACGATTGATGCCTTTTTCTGCTTTGTCGTCCCATAAGAAAGAGTACATTTATTTTCGAACCGATCATCACTGGACACAGCTCGGGGCATATTACGCTTATCTTGCCTTCTCAAAGGAACACGGTTTTTTTCGGCGCTTCTCTTCCCATTTCACCAAGGCGGAGTATAGCGGATTTTACGGTACATTTTATTTTTTTCCATGAATCGCCGGAGGCATTGAAAGCGAATCCGGACACGGTGGTGGCCTATAGCGGAGAAGTCAACCGGATGCATTTTCAGGATAAAAACGGGAAAGAGGGGGATGCTTCCCTGGTGAATGATGCGTCCGCCATGCTTCCCGGAAACAAATACAATTGTTTTATGATGGGGGATCATCCCTACGCGGAAATTCATAACGAGAAGGGACAGAAGAATCTGCTGGTCATCAAGGATTCCTACGCCAATGCCTTTTTGCCTTTCCTCGCCGAGCATTACAAGAATATCTATGTCATCGATTATCGTTACTATGAGAAGAAACTGCCGGAGTTGATCCGGGAGAAGGGGATTGAGGAGATTCTTTTCGTTAATAATGTGATGGGCATCGGGCAGAAGTTGTCCGGCAAGATGCTTTCTCTCTTTCAGTAAGGATGGAGACCACGGTTCTTTCGGAGAGTTCTTTTAAAATCGGGGTCTTCAAAATGGGGAATTCTGCAAGCTTTCGTTGACACAAGTTTTCCGATACCTTAGAATGAATACGTTAAAATGATGAATATGGAATCTGAAATTTCGCAAGAAAATAATTGCTTCGCATATTTGTACATTAACAAAGGAATATCGAGGAGGCATAAACAGTGAACCCGTTAGGAATAGCCATTTTCATGTGTTGTGGCGGTTGTTGTGGGCGTGATCATGTTTATCCTTGGACAGAATAAAGAGCGGTCTATTTATGCAAAAACGGTAGGGAACTGCCGAGCAAAAGTCCAGAGAGATTATTGATGATGCCATTCGAACAGCGGAAAACAAGAAAAGAGAGTCCTTACTGGAAGCGAAAGAGGAGGCTTTAAAAGCCAAAAACGATCTGGATAAGGAGATGAAAGACAGAAGAAAAGAAGTTAGTGAGCTGGAAAGAAGAGTTTTAAAGAGGGAAGAGAGTTCCGAGAAGAAGGCGGCAAGCCTGGAACGGAAAGAAGCGGAACTCGTACGGAAAGAAGAAATTTTACAGGAGAAAGAAGGAGAAGTCGAGGCGCTGCACGCGCAGAAGGTTGTAGAACTGGAAAGAGTTTCCGGCCTTACCAAAGAGCAGGCAAGGCAGGAACTTTTGCATTCCGTTGAGGACAGTATCAAGCATGATACGGCGCTCATTATTCGGGAATATGATGCCAGAGCGAAGGAAGAAGCGGAGAAGACGGCAAGAGAGTATATCGTGGAGGCCATTCAGCGTTGTGCGGCGGATCAGGTGACGGAGTCCACCGTCTCGGTAGTACAGCTTCCGAACGATGAGATGAAAGGGAGAATCATCGGCCGTGAGGGACGAAATATCCGGACTCTGGAGCAGCTTACCGGAGTAGAACTGATTATTGATGATACGCCAGAGGCGGTCGTCCTTTCCGGTTTCGACCCGATTCGAGAGAAGCTGCAGCGATTGCCCTGGAAAAGCTCATTGTAGACGGACGTATTCATCCGGCACGGATTGAAGAAGTGGTGGAGAAAGCAGGAAAGAAGTCAATGATACCATCAAGGAAGAGGGAGAGTCTGCGACCCTGGAACTCGGCATTCACGGGATTCATCCGGAGCTCGTTTTCCTTCTGGGAAGAATGAAGTTCCGTACCTCCTTCGGGCAGAATGCTTTACAGCATTCCATGGAAGTTGCGCAGATTTCCGGTTTACTTGCACAGGAACTCGGCTTGGATACGCGTCTTGCGAAGCGCGCAGGCTTACTGCATGACATTGGAAAAGGCGATTGACCATGAGGTGGAAGGTAGCCATGTGATCTCGGAATTGAGCTTTGTCAGAAGTATCATGAGCCCGATGTGGTAATCAATGCAGTAGCGTCGCATCACGGCGGAACGGAGCCGACCTCGATGATTTCCTTCATCGTTGCGGCAGCGGATGCGATTTCCGCGGCGAGACCGGGGGCGAGAAGAAAATCGCTGGAGACCTATACGAACCGCCTGAAGGAGTTGGAGGAGATTGCGAACCCTATCAGGAGTCGAAAAGTCTTTTGCCGTACAGGCCGGTCGTGAAGTGCGTATTATGGTTGTTCCGAAGAAGTCAGTGATGACGATATGACGATTATGGCACGGAATATTTTCCCAGCAGATTCAGGATCAGATGCAGTATCCCGGCGTCATTAAAGTAAATATTATCCGTGAATCCAGAGCGGTGGATTACGCAAAATAAGGCAGCGGCACAGAGTCAGTCAAGGCTTTGTGCCGAAGTTTTATAAGGACATATAAGGAGAGAACAGAGTGGATAATAAGAGTAGAGGAAGAGAAGACGAAGTCCATACTTCGTTTTTGCGACGGTTTTCGCCTCTTTAGCCGTCTTACTGGTGCTGTTGACTCTTGTCGGGTACTTTGTCTTTATTCGACCCGAATTAAACCGGCTCCGTACCGGTGCGTATGCGAAACTGGCAAGCAGTAATCTGAAAGACATGACGAAGCGCTCGGATACGGTGGTTCTGGACTATCAGGGAAATACACTAGGGAACCATTAATGCGGGGCACTTTGTTTATGCTACGATTGACCAGATTTCTCCGAATTTGCAAAATGCCTATATTGCACAGGAAGACCGGAAGTTTCGGACGCATCATGGCGTAGATTATATGGCGACGCTTCGTGCTGTTTTAAAGCTCGTGAAAAACAGAGGAAGAATCACGCAGGGCGGTTCTACGATTACGCAGCAGGTAGTGAAGAATACCCACCTTACATCGGGAGCGAACCTATACCCGAAAGATTGTAGAGATGATTCTTGCGCAGGAGCTCGAGAAGCGTTACACCAAAGCGGATATCATGGAGATTTATTGCAATACGAATTTCTATGGAAATAACTGCTATGGAGTGGAAGCGGCAAGTCATCATTACTTTGATAAATCCGCAAAGGATCTCACAGTGGAGGAAGCGGCGACGCTTTAGCCGGAATTTCCAATGCGCCCTAGTCGTTATGAACCGGTTAGACACCCGGAACTTGCATTGAAAAAGAGAAACCAGGTCTTGAAGTCGATGGAGACCGTGGGGTATCTTACGGAGCAGGATTATCAGACGGCAGTGAATACGCCGCTCACCTTATCCAGAAACAGCCAGAAGACGACAGATGAGGACTATTTGAATGCGTATGCTTTGTATGCCGCAACGATTCGTCTCATGGAGTGAATCAATCCCTTTTACCTATCATTTTTGCCAAATGCGGAGGAAAAGAAAAATTATCAGGATCAGTATGAAGAGACGTATGCCTATTACAACAGAGAGCTTCGTGCCGGAGGGTATACGATTCATACGGCACTGAATCCGGAAGTGCAGGCAAAAGCACAGGAAATTTTGATAAGAGTCTTCGAAGTTTAGAAGTACAGGAAAACGGGAAGTTTTTCCATGCAGGGTGCGGCAGTGATTGTGGACAATAAAAAGCGGCTGTGGTTGCGACCATTGGCGGACGGGGAACGGAAGATAAGTACAATCGTGCTACCTAAGCTTCCGCCAGCCGGGTTCCGCCATTAAGCCTGCTCCTGGATTATGCGCCGGCACTGGATCTCGGCGTATTTAATGCAGCGAGTCTGATTGATGATCACAAGTGGGACGACGGACCGTCCAACTCGGAGACATTACTATGGGCAGGTAACGCTTCGAGAAGCGACGAATCGTTCTTTTGAATACGGTTGCTTGGCAGGTCTTGGACAGTGTCAGGGATTGCCGATGGTCTTTTCTTATCTTGAGAAAATGCATTTTCCTGGGTATCAGTGTAAAGGATTATAATGCGCTTGCCGTTTCCATCGGCGGATTTACGAACGGTCTTCGTATCGTGGATATGGCAAAGGATATTCCACACTTGCAAATGGCGGAATGTACGATGGAAAAAGCTGTATTGTGAAGATTGAATCGGAGAAAGACGGCGTGGTAGCGGACGAAAGTACGCTGAAGAAAAAGTCGGTGTATTCCGAGGATACCGCTTTTATTATGACGGATATCCTAAAAGGAACGATGAACACGGAGTACGGTACCGGAAGAGGCTTACAGTTAAAGAACAAGATGCCCGCTGCCGGAAAAGATGGAACAAGTAACGGCTCCAAGGATACCTGGTTCTGCGGATACACGAAATACTACAGTATGGCGGTTTGGGTCGGACACGATATTCCGGTCGAGATGCCGGGGAGTATACGGTAGCTACCTATGCCGGGAAGATCTGGAAGAATGTAATGGACAGTCTTCACGAAGGGTTTAAGTCCGGAAGACTGGGAAGCACCGAACACGGTAAAAAGAAGCGGACGAGAAGTCGAGGGATTACGGATTATGTCTCTCTTACAGCAAAGCAAAAGGGAGAAGAGCTTCGAAGAAGAAAGAAGAGAAGGACAAGAAAGATACCGTTGTAAAGAATTTACAGAAGTATCAAGCGCTGAAAAATCAATAAGATAGAGGATATCTTTACGGCAAGAACCCTTTCTCGGACACACGGGATCTTCTAAACGATATTCAGGACGAGAAGTTTAAGGAGGAATACCAGAACAAACTCTTTACGAAGCAGAAGGACTTTCCTGAAGATTGAAGAAGAACGTAAAGATGAGATCGATGCCTACATCAAGAAGAAAGAAGAGGAGTCCAGGGTAGCGGAGTCGATTGCGGAAAGCAAGGCGAAGGAAGAAGAGGAGAACTTGCGGGAAATGCGAAGAAAGAGGCATTTCTGTCTTCCCTACTGCACTGCAAAAGCCTGGAAGTACGGGATGGAGACACCGAAGGACTGATTAGTGATGCAATCGAGCGTTTACAGGAATTACAGGGGACGGAGGAGTATCATTCTCTCAGTCAGCAGTTGGAGAAAGCCATTGCAAGAGTAAGAAAGTTGCCTGCAAAGGCGGAGAGTCCGACGAAGAACAGTAATATAGGGCCTGGCGGCAGTGTGAATCCGGACAACGGACCGGATGTGCCGGATTACGCGGGAGACGAGGACAGTGAAAACGGTCCCGGCATGACGCCGTAAGAAAAGGATAAAGGCATTTGCAGGGATATCCCGGACTAACGTAGGGACGGAAGTAAGCCTTTACTTTGGGTCTATATGGGATAGGGATGTAGGCTTTACAAAGCGGGAAGGAGTAAGATTGGGCGTATACAAGCTGGAGCCTGCCTGTAGGGATTATCTTTGGGAGGCAATCGATTAAGAGAGAACTTTCATATTCAGGATGAGAAGAACTCTTAGCGGAAGCCTGGGTACTGTCCTGTCATAAAGATGGAGAGAGTATGCTTGTTCTCTCGCCTTCCGAAAGGGTTTCACCACCGCATTTCTTCGAAGAACCCCTCGCTTTTCCGGGAGTCTGGCGGAGAAATTTCCCGTCTTTCCGGTCCTAATCAAACTGATTGATGCGAAAGCTTCCTTTGTCTGTTCAGGTGCATCCGGATGACTCTTACGCCGAAAAAGCGGGAAGGAGGGACTCGGAAAGACGGAGATGTGGCTCATTCTTGAGAGAGAAGAAGGGGCTTTCCTTTACTATGGCTTCAAAAAGGAATATACGAAAGAAGAAGTCCGGGCAGCGATTGAAGGACAGTATCTAACGGATTATTTAGAGAAGGTTCCGGTGGAAAAAGGGGATGTTTTTCTTCATTCCGGCAGGAACGGTTCATGCCATTGGGGCAGGAATTGTCATTGCAGGAAATTCAGGAAAAATTCAAACCTCACTTACCGTGTCTACGATTATGGAAGGAAAGATAAGAACGGGAAGGAGAGAGAACTGCATATTGCGAAGGCCTTGGATGTCATGCACTGTAAGCCGGCAGGAAGAGGGAAGGCAGTGGATGAAGAGATAAGCGGAGGATGTAGACGGCTCATGAGTTGTCCTTACTTCACAGTGGACAGGGCTTTCTTGAGAGAGGGAGAGAAGCTTATAAAAAGCGTCGGAAAAGAAAGTTTTCTCTCGGCGATTCTCTTAAACGGACAAGGAAAAGTGCAGGAGAAAGCAGGAGGGCGGGAACTCTCTGCTGAAAAGGGAAATAGTTTTTTCATTCCGGCAGGAAGCGGAGACGTTTCCTTCTTCGGGGACGGAGAGTGGCTATTTACCTATCTTACCGAGGGATTCGAGGAAGGAAGAGTGAAGTAGAAAAGATAGATAGGAAGAACAGAAGGCAAGAAATTTAGAAGAAAGATAAGAAGAAACGGAAGAAAGACAATGAAGAACGGAAGAAAGACAGAAAGAACGGAAGAAGGATAAGAATAAAGAAAAGAGGAGGAAAATGAAGATGCAAACGAAGGAAAATTGTGGTGATGGCTCTTATGACGGCGGTTTTGTCTGTTTTATCTCTTTCCATTCCCATCGGTCCGGTACCGGTTACCCTGGCTACGTTTGCGGTTTGTCTTACCGTTACGGTACTTGGAGGAAAAACGGGGGACGATTTCGTATCTTGTTTATCTGCTCCTCGGTCTCGTCGGGCTACCTATCTTTTCCAAGTTTGAAGGAGGAATAGGGAAGTTACTCAGTCCCGACCGGCGGCTATCTTATCGGTATGATTTTTCTGCGGGATAGGAGGCTTTGCTGTATCCCGCTTTTGCAAAAATATTGTTTTAGAGTATCTTTTCTTTTTACTGGGTATTGCGCTTTGTTACCTCTTTCGGAAACCGTATGGCTTGCGAAAGTCCTGTCTTTTGATTTTCAGAAAGCACTTTCTGTCGGTGTTCTTCCATTTATTCTTCCTGATTGCATCAAGGTCTTTCTGCTTTACTTCGGAAGAAGAATCAGAGCTGTTTTAGACAGACAGAGTACAGGAGAGTAGTAGGTCGGTTTTTCGGAAATGCCGAGAAAATGGAGTAGGGGATGTTGGATCAGTTTTCGAGAACGGAGCTCCTGTTAGGGGCAGGATGCAACGGAGAAAACTCAGAAAGAAGAAGTGATTGTCTTTGGAATAGGCGGAGTAGGCGGCTACGCGGTGGAAGCGCTTGCCCGTTCCGGAGTGGGGAAGAATCGATCTTTGCGACGATGATGTCGTGTGCCTTACCAATCTGAATAGGCAGCTGATAGCAACGAGAGAGACCATCGTAAGCCGAAAAGTAGAGATTATGAGAGAAACGGATTCACAGTATCAATCCCCATTGCGAGGTACAGGTTTTTCGTTCATTTTATCTCCCGGAGACGGCTTCACAGTTTGATTTTTCAATCTATGATTATGTCATTGATGCGGTAGACACGGTAACGGCAAAGCTCTCTTTGATATCGGAGGCGAATCGCCTTCGGGGTGCCGATTATCAGTGCAATGGGGCGGGAAATAAGTTGGATCCCGGCGCATTTAAAGTTTCGGATATCTATAAAACCGCTGTCTGTCCTCTGGCGAAGGTCATGAGAAGAGAGTGTAAGAAGAGGGGGATTTCGAAGTTAAAAGTCGTGTATTCTGAAGAAAAGCCCTTAAAACCTTTAGAAATACCGGGAAGTAGTTGTCGGGAACATTGTATCTGTCCGAAAGGTTCCGTACATAAGTGTACGGAAAAGCGGGCGATTCTGGTTCGGTTCCGTTTGTACCGCCGGTAGTGGGATTTCTGGCTGCGGAAGTTGTGAAAGATATGCCTTATCTAACGAAGCGGCGCAGCCGATAGAAAAGAGAGAAGGAAAGAGACAGGGGAACAGGGATGGAGTCATTACAGGACAAGGAACAGAGAAAAAGGAATTCGCAAATTCTCCCGACCACAGCAGTGCAGAGTCGATCTTTCTCGTCTTGAGTTAGAGAAGCATATCGAAGAGCACATCAATGAAGCAATCACAAAAATGGATAAAAAGTCTATTTGCAGGTCAATGTCCGCGGACTATCCGGACGGGTTTGCGGTGCGGAGGCCCTTGCAAGATGGAGCGACCCTAAGTATGGTTTGATTTATCCGGGAGATTTCATTCCTGTTTTGGAACGCATTAATAAAATACATCTTTTGGATCTCTACGTATTTGAAGAGGTCTGTAGGCGTCTTCAAGAAAAAGAGGGTAAAAAGGGAAGAAGTCTTCCTGTATCTTTGAATTTTTCACGTTTAGATTTTGATTCGGAAAATCTGATAGAAATACTGGATGAGATTGTGAATCATTACGGTGTTTCCAAGTCCAACCTGCATATCGAGATTACGGAACCGTAGTAATGCATAATGAGGGAATACATGAAGTTTATGATTCGCTCTCTGCATGATGCGGGGTATCAGGTCTGGATGGATGATTTCGGTTCGGGATATTCTTCCTTGAATCTTTTAAAAAGGACTTTGAGTTTGATACCTTTTAAAATTGATATGTGTTTTTGAGTGATATGGGAAGAAATCTCGATTATCATTTCTTCCATCCTCTATATGGCAAAGGAAATCGGGATTCATACGGTTGCCGAAGGGGTGGAGACAGAGGAACAGTATCGTTTTCTAAAACTTGCAGGATGTGAACGAATGCAAGGGTATTATTTTGGCAGACCCGAGCCGATGGAGAACTGGCTTTCTTCCATGGTACGGAAAAATGGAGTGGAAACAAGCGAAGAAACGTATCTTTATGACAAGGTGGGTTTGGTCAATATCGTTAGCCCGACTCCTTTTGTCCTGGATCGATTGGATGAGACGCCGGCAATTTATGGTTTTGAAACCTCACTGCCGATGGCTTTGCTTTTAGAGGAAGAAGGGGAAGTCCGCCATCTGAACTTTACAAAGCCTTATATTCAGGTGCTTTCCGCCCTGGGGTATGAGAAAGTATCCGATTTTCAGGATGTTTTAAACAGTCGAAAAAATGCGTTGGTTGTTACGATAAGAGAAGCAATGGATGCGGCCAAAGATCCACTGAGTATTGAGACGATGGATTTTATCTATAAGGGAAACTACTGTCAAGTACAGGCGAGAAGAGCGGCGGGAAAGAAAGACAGTACGATTTTTATTCTCCGGATTGATATCCTTTCCGATGCGTTCTCTTTCCGGAAACTCAATGATTTGGATGAGGCGCTTCGTCCTATTTATTCTGTGTATGATGCGGTACTGTATCTGGATTTAAAGAATCATTCTTTCCGTTCCGTCTATAAAACCGGTAAAAGATAGAGTGTTGGAAAGTGACCAGCTCGTAGAGGATATTCTTTCTTATGTACAGAAGAATGTATTCGGAAGATTGTGCCCGTTGCACGGATTTTTTTAGATCCGGACAAGATGTGGGAAAGGGCTTGAAAAAGTCGGAAGAAGGCTATCTGCTTTCCTACTTCAGAGTGAAGGGGAAAAAAGGGAAGTATGTATGGAAACGCTTTACTCTGATTCGTTCCTGTGAAGGGGATGAAGAACAGAGAGTTGTTTTCAGGGATTCATACCCTGAATATGGAGAAGCTTCGCAGATAAAAGAGGAAAACGAGGCATCTTTACAAGGGAAGAGGAGGGAATTCGGATGAAGCGGATTTCTTTAAGTAAAGATATCCAAAAAGCCCGTAAAGTAGAATTGCCGCTTCGATGAGAATCACGAAGGAAGATAGTTCTATCAGCACGGCAGCCCCTTTCCAGGCGTACAGAATTGTAGGAAATAGAATCATAAGGATAAGGCAGAGAAAGAGTTTCTTTTTCCGGCACTTATCCTTTTTGTATTCCGAGAAGTCGATTTCGAAAAGAAAGCTTAGAGGGGCTTCTTTCTGCTTACTTTCTTTTCGGGAAGAGGAGAAAGGGTAGGGAATCCGCCTTTTTCTCTTTCTCATCCTCCGTCTGTTTTGTTTGCCGCCAGGTAGTCGTCGTATTTTAAGCCGGATAAGTCAAATTCAGTTCCCTAATGGGAAAGCGGTCTCAGGGTCGACTCTTCGGCTTTTAGGGAACAGGAAATTCTCCTCCGTTATCTTGGTGTGGACTTCTTCCGTAACTCTATTTCTTTCCGTAGCGGGGATGAAGTCCGCTTTCGTACGGCTTTTAGCCTGAGGGTTACAGAGTATTCCCTTTTGACGGAAGGGCTTGTGTCCGCTTCCGTCTTTTTCTGCGCGTGAAGAAGCATAAGAATTCGATTTAGTTGTATCTGCTTTTTTCTTCTCTGCTGCAAGAAGAAGGCGGCAAGGATGGCGGATCTCGTCGCTCGTATCGACGTGGTCAAAGATAAAGTCCGCGATGTCTCCGATGGCGTGTTCCACTGCATCTTCCCGGGAAGGAATCAGGGGAAAGAGGAAGCGACAATTCTCCGGATCGTATATGATTTCTTCGGTTTGCAGTCCCAGAAGGGAGGGAGTAAAGCAGATATTCCTCTAAGTTTAGGAAAGCATCTCGAATTGACTCGAAAAGGGCGAGAATATGCCGGAGACGCATCTCGATTATCGGAAAAATAATCTACCATTCTTTCGAAAGAGGAGAAGTTGTATTGAAGATATTTTCCTCTTCCTCCTGAATCAGACGGAAGGAAAGTGTTCCGGGAATCCGGCACTGTTGCAGGATCCTTTGCTCATGACTTTCTTCTTTCCAAATTCCTTTATGCAGGTAGAGATAGCTGTGCGATACGGTTTTCGACCTTAAGAAGATGCTGTTCCATCACTGTCCTTTCTTTTTACGGAGGAGGTCTTCACAACGGAAAAACAGACGTGATAGAATTCCGCTTTATAAATCTCTTTGTTTTTCCCCAGACGGTGGCTGTCGAGTTCTATGCGGTAGGCTGCTTCCTCCTCTCCTTTACCGTATTGTGCAGGAACAGAGTGGTTTTGCAGGAGTAAGACAATGCAGACAAAACTGACAAACAGTACAATCGTAGTTTCAATACTGTGCATGGTATTCCTTTCTTATTTTTGCTAAAGGGCATAATTGCCATAAAAAAATAGAGTCCCTGCCGGGAGAAAAACAGGGAGAAACAGGAAGGCAATGTTTCGCCGCCTTTTTCTTTTTCCGATGAGGAAGAGGCAGAACAAGATGGATACAAGACCGGAACAGAAGAGACCGCTTAGAAAAAGAAGAAAAAAGCTGCGATAATTCAGATATAGAGAAGTGGAGAGAAGGAAGAGACTGTCTCCCATGCCGAGAGCATTTTTAGTGCGTTTAGAGAAATAGCAGAGAAACAAAGATAGAAGAAGAGGATAGAACGTATACAGGAAGGGAAAGGAGAACTGGAAAAGGAGTTTGAAAGAAATGTTTCCCATAGAGAGAAGAGAAAAAAAGGGATACCGCTAAGGAAAAAGAAGCAAGAAGCGCTCGGAAAGCGCTTTGTTTTCGGATATCCCGGAAGATGGCGAGAAAAAGAAAAGAAAATAGACTATGGTTTTTGTAGTTTTCAATGAGTAGAACGGGATGCATTTTACCTCCATCATTTTTAAACTTGCTTCCTTTTTTTCGTAATGCAAGCAGGGACGTCTCATAGTGCCGTAAACGGTCCGGAGTAAAGCTTCGTTTCCGTAGCGCGAACAGGGGTGTCTCTTCTTGGCAGAATTGATACTGCAATCGGTGTTAGTTTCCGCAACGCGGACAGGGGTGTCTCCCTTCTTCCAGTGCTTGGCTAAGAGGGATTTCATGGACGGAAGCACGCATGGCAGGGCAGTCCGTACTGCTATGATAACGTCTTCCGGATTCCGTGTAGTAGCAGACGGAATCATTTATACCGGGGTTACAGGCTTTGCAGGGCTAAACTTTCCTCCGTACTTTGCTGTACTTCCATCGATTCTTCGCGGAGTGGAACGGATAAATTCGTTGGAGATGTAAGTACAGTCCTTGCTCTTATGGTAGACTTTGGACGGTCCATCCACGACGAATACTTTCTCTTCTTCCTCCCCTTCCTTTTCGTCCGCATCTTTCTCCCAACGCGCACCCGGTACGCCAATCCAGGCTCTTCGGTGGGCAATCATTTCCTGATAAATGGACTTTTTATTTAGGATGGAGAGGGGAATACATCTTCGTATTCCAGGTCCAGAAGGATGTCGTCTTTTGTGACATGGGATTTCCATGCTCGCGTGTTGCACATTCCGTCTCTGTCCAGTTCTGCGGGAAGAACGAGATCTTCCAGTACGGTTTCTCCAACCGTTAAAACGGTTTCAATCTGAGGAACGTCGTTTAGTTCTGTTTTGGAAATGCCATAATGCTCGAGATATTTATACATACTGAGGTATCTTGCGTTCTTCTCCAGAAGACAGGAGATCTTTATGCTTCTGTTCAGAATCAGAAGAGGGGTCATCAGCATAATCATAGAAAGCAGAAACAGGCTTAGAGAGAAGGAGGCTTTCCACAGTGATAGAAGCGGAATGGGATTTCATAGAAACCCTTTAATGAGAGAGATTCTTGTATTTGTAGTCGGAGTGAAGCAGGTTTTTCATAACGGGCCTTTCCGGGATTGATGCCCAGCATTTCCAGAAAACCCCGGTGATAAAGACTGTGGCGGGAGCTTATCTTTGCATCGGTAGATAGAAAGTAGAGACAATTTTGGATTTGGAAGGCAGACTCTTTCTCTTTTACTGTCGTTCGGATGTTTTTTTCTCCATGAGAAACAGCATGGCGCTGTTGATTTTGTCTTGGGAAAGGATCCCCTTCGAGAACAGGGAGGCGCGCAGATAATCTGTATAAGATAAACCGCTTTGCACTTCGCTCTTCGCACCGCTAGTCAGTTGATTCAGAAAATCAAGAAGATGGTCAACGGAAACTTCCCAGGAGGGGAGAGTATGCATTAAAGGCACACGCTCGTCATTTAAGAGGTGTTTCACGTCCAGAAGAGACTGGGCAAATGCCCAAATGCCGATGACAAAGCTGCAAAAAAACGGCAATCACAACGGGATTGGCACTGATGGCAAGGAAGCTTTAGGACAAATTCGACAACGGCTTGCCTTTTTCCGTACTGCTCATGATATGGATAAAGTTCATGGCTTCTCGAAAGGCTAGAAGAGAGGCGACTTGCGCCGACAGGTTTTCGTAATCACTTTTTTTCCCGTGTAGAAGGTATTCCACTTCCAGTCCACGGGCGTTGCTGTAGGGAATCGTATCTCCCGTTTCCGTTTTATGATAGGAATGGAAGTAGCGTAGACTGTATTCTCCCAAAAATCCGATCTGTACGGGATTTGCGGAAGTACCTGCGGAAAAAAGCGGAGAGCTGTAGGCTTCCGTATTATCGGGGCATTCTTTTCCTTCGGGAAGCAGGAGCTCGAGAAGCTTCTTTTTCCCGAGTGTACGGAATTGTTCGAGGATGCGCTTGTTCTTTTTGTTAATGCTGGTTGTGCCTTCTTCATAGACGGGTACAGAGAAAGACTGCCAGGAGCTACTTGTAGATGCATAAAAGGCTGCAATTTCTTCTTGTAATCCATCTTCTTCATCATGAGATCCTCCGGTATGATCTTCTTTATCCTTTCTGCGACGGGCACGCTCTTTTTGAACATACTCGTTAAACTCTTTTACACTCTCTTCTATGGCGGTAATGGTCGGAATGAGACTTTCACATTGCGCGGGAAAGGCATCTATTTTTTTTCGAATCTTACCGCCTGTGCTTAGATAGTCGTCATAACTTTTTAGTTGCGCTTCGATTGCTGCTATGCCGTCCTCTTCCAGATTTGGCTTCTCCGCTTCGAATGCGGAACGGAGTTCTTCCACCTTTTCTTTTAAAAGCTCTGCACGTTTGTCATAGCACTCCACTTTGTGTTTTAACTGCTGTAGTTTTCCTCTTAAAGTGGAGGAAAAGTGGAGAAATAAGTTCGCATCATGCCCTTCCAGTCGTTGCTGTGCTCTACGATGGAGAGAAACGGCATCTTTACAGAAGCGGTCTATATCGTTTAGGCAGTCTTCCAGATATTCCACTTCTTTATGATTTAAAGCATACTTTTCCTGTAGTCTTTGTATGCTCTCCGCTTCTTTTTCTTTTTTTGGATACTTCGGATAGAAGGGCGGGGATATCCGTTCCGTTTTCTTTTCTACCGAAGTATTCGATACTGTCTTTCGCAAGAAGAGACGGCATATATTCCAGAATCTCTTCTTCAAGATGATTATTTTCCGTAAGGAGTCCTTTCTTCGAAAAGGAAAAATCGTCTTTGTCTACCTGCATGGGGAACAGATTTCTGGCCTCTTTGTAAGGGCGTATGTAATTTTCCAGCTCCTCTTTCAGTAGTGCTTCGTCTCTATATTCCAGTGCGTAAATACGGTAGTTTTCCCAAAGAGGCCTATGGAACTCCGAAAAAAGAGATTCCATGGCGCTGTTTAAGGCGGTTTGCATATAATACTTTTGTGCGGATGTTCTTGCAGCTTCCGTAATCGTGAGGATCATTGCGGCAATCAGCACAAAGCTAAGGGAAAGGAATACCGTAATGGAAGCGGGGCTTGATTTTTTTGTCATGATTTTTCCTTTTCGCAGAAGTTCAGGTGGAAAGCAGTATCGCTTGTGATATGGAACCGTATCGGACACGCGATAGGAAACGGAAAAGACTTAGATATTTTTAGCGTTGGTTTCGATCTTCTTTAGAATATCGTTTAAGACCCTTTGAATTCTGTCTTTAAAGATGACGACGAGAGAGATTAGAACGACGATAATCAGTACCATCTCGATAGTTCCCAGGGCATCATTTTGTGTGAGCAAAGCTTTTCTCTTTTTCTTGCAGTTTTCCAGACGGGTAAAGAGAAACGCGTCGAACTGATACTGTAGTGACGAGAGTTTTTGTTTGTAACATAAGAACCTCCTTTTTGAGTTGTGTTTAGGAAACGGATTTATTACAAGATGGGAGAAGAATCGTTGTTTTTCGTCTTTACCCATCGTAATAACGAAATAGTAAAAAAAGAATGAAAAAACAAGATAGAAAAGAGAAAGAAGAGGAAACGAAACGGGAATGAAACGGGAAGTCGATATTCTAGGACAGGGATTGCATGGCGGGATAAAGAATCATTAACATGATGATGGAAAGTTGCATGAAGAGGGGAAGGAGGAGTTTTGGTTCCGGCTTCTTCTCCGAGCCTTTTTGCAGTGGCTTTTCGCGTTTCAAAGGCTTCCTCCATCTCCACTTGCAGTTGTGTCCTGAGATGCTTATTTCCGTTTTTTCGGTTTTGTTCTATGACACTAATCAGTTTATTATAGGGACGTAAAGCGATTCTTCTTTGAAAAGCCAGATAAGCTTCGCCTTCAGAAACATTGCTTTTCAGCTGATTTAAGAGGGTGCTGAGTTCGTCATAGAGAGGGTGATTTTCTATTCCGCAGTTTGCAAGGAGATAGCTGTATTGCTTGCTGATTTCCGAGAAGGCATTGCGAAGAGAGAGGCCTGCACCGAGATAGACAACCAATTTCGAAACCAATTCGGAATAGTCCAGTGTCAAGGAAATTTCTCTTCGTTTTGCAAGTTCTTTCTTTTCTTCTTTTTCTTTTAAGGGAAGCAGAAAAGCAATCAAGAGACCGAGAAAGGGAATATAGAGATACTTACTGCTTTTTTTCTCGCTGAATCGAATCTGATGACCGCGAATTTCTTTGGGGAGACAGAGTTCTTCCGCGCTTCGATTATCTTGATTCAGAAGGAAGATGCTTTTTTGCAGAGCGTCCCTAAGGCTTTCCGAAGAAGTCTTTTCTTCAGGAAGGATGCGGATGGGGAAAGTATAAGTGGGAGAGCTGTAGAGATAGTCGTCTGTTGTGCCGAAATAGTTTTCCAAATCGGCATCTTCCTTGTTTTCTTTTTCTGTATGAATATAGGTACTGAGCTTTTAACTCCAGTTCGCTCCTCCAATATTTGCTTTTTCATTCAACATTTCATGGTGGATTTTCCCCTTTTCTTCCAGGATGGCACGATAAGAGAGGATTTGTTCCAGATGATCCTCTACGCTCCATTTTTCTTTGCCGTTAAAGAGAGCGGTAGGAGAAAAAGACCAGGAAGCTTTTATATTTTCCTTCTGAAAGTATGTGGGAAGATGTAAGGAAGTTTTAACGGCGTCTAAACTTTCTTCTTCGGAAGAATGATACTTTCACTTGTTCGTGTAGTTTTTGAGAAAAGGGCATCCGCTTCGGATTTACTGTAAAGGCGCGGAGAAACGGTCACCTCCAGCGTTTCCTTTTTCTTCGGAGATAGGCCTTCTACCTGTATCGGAAGAGAGTATTCCGCTCCGCCGATGTCTTCTCTCTTTAGGATATAGCCTTTCTGAATATGGCTTTCTTCCTGTGCATTCAGAAAGCACAGGGCGACAGGCATAAAGAGAGAATTACAATCCCTACTTGTTTTTTAGGGAGTGATTTTTCCGTATTCTGAAAGAAATGACGGATTTTTGTGGAAAGAAAGGAAAAGAGAGTTTTTCATAGGGATACCTAAAGAGAAAAAACGGAAATTCCGGAAAGCTAGATGGGGATGGCGATGATTTTTCGGGCAAGATAGATGGCGAGAAGGTAAATCAGTAATGCGAAGCTCATGATGCATCTCCCCGGAATCGTGTCGTAGAGGATATGGAAAAATTCCGGAGAGGAAGCATTCAGGTACAGAATGATAAAAAGGGGATGCAGTTCATAATCTTCTGCTCAAGCGTTTTGCCGCACTTAAAGTGAGAATCTCCTCACGTATACTTAACTTATCGTGAATGATGGAACTGCTATGTTGGATGATGGAAGAGAGTTCACCTCCGGAACGTTTTGCGACCAGAAATATTTCCGAGAAATTATGGATGTCGTCCAGCCCGGAGCGGTTAGCGAAAGTCGGAAAGGATTCTTCAGGGCCTGTTCATGGTAAGGCTTCGTTGAATCTGCATCAGTTCCTCTACCATATAGCTTTTAGCGCCAATCAGTTGCGAAAGGTCAGGGAATACTTGCGGTTAAAGCATTTTCGATAGAGTAGCCCGCACTCAAAAAGGAACTTAGAATGGAAAGCATCTCTTTGAACTGAAAGAGCAAGAGATCTTGCCGCTTTTTCTGTAATGTTTTTTGTGCGAAAAAAGGCACAATGAGACTTGGCGGTATGCAGAAAAGGAATAGGAGAAAGGAACGGTAGAAAGCAAAACAGAGGGCAAAAAGGAGGATCGAGCGTTTTTCCGAGTTCTGTAAAAGTATTCCTGCCATGTGAGCGTATAGCTTCTATAATCTACGGAGGAGTTTTTCTCTCGACAGATCCGACAGCTTTTCCAGAACTTCCCATTGTATTGATACAATTTTTAGCTGTATTTCTCCATTTTCGACTCCTATCACCTCGCTAATTTCCATTACGCGTCGTTTGTGGTCTTTGCTTCTTCCGAGATGCACCATAGATTTCGATGGCGGAGCAATCATGTTTCGAATGGAACTGAGCAGGAGTTCCGCCCCTTGCAGAACCATGGTTTCCATTCTTCTAAGCATATCGTGAGCGGTGTTTCCATGTCCCGTGGAGATACTGCCGTCATGTCCAGTGTTCATGGCATTCAGCATATCTAAAGCATTCTTTTCCGCGCACCTCTCAGACGATAATCCGGTTCAGGGCTCATTCTTAGAGAGGCTTTAATGAGGTCGGAGATGGTGACAGCGCCTTCTCCTTCCGCATTTGCATTTCTGGTTTCAGAGAGACTAAATTATTTACTCCTGTATCTGGAGCTCTGCACTGTCTTCAATCGTGATGATCTCGTTCCGTCTTGGGAATGTACTGGGAAAGGGCATTGAGAAAGGTTGTTTTACCGCTGTTGGTTCCACCGGAGATAAAGATGTTATAGGAGGCTTGTACCAGGGATTCCAGAAATGCTGCGCCTCTTCCGTAAGGCTTCCCAGTTGGATGAGCTTTCTGTATCGTGATGGGCTCAGGAGAATTTTCGAATGGTCAGCGTAGACTTTCAGTGCGATTGAGGGAGGACAACGTGTACACGGGGAGCCGTCCTCAAGCCTTGCATCTACAATCGGACTTTTCGTATTGACAGCACGATTAATGCGGGAAACAATTTGCTGAATCAAATCGTAAAGCTGTTCATCGCTTTGAAAAGAGCGGTTCCAGCGTTCCATTTTCCCTTTTTTCTCGACAAAAATTTCTTTAGGACTGTTGATCATAATCTCCGTAACATGTTTTGTCGTCCAATAGACTCGGAGAGAAGGTCGAGGCGACGGAAACTGTCAAATACGGCAGAGCGTAAATAGAGTTTCTCTTTCAGTCCGATATCTCTTCGGTGGAGAAGGGTACTATCGATTTCGTGGTAAAGATGGGAGTCCGACATCTGCTTTTCTTCCAGGTCACTAAGCAGCTCTTTTTTGATTTCTTGCTTAATATTATCTAAAAGCCAGCATAAATCCTCCTATAGAACCATTTTTACGGTATTGTTCTTTTCTCTTTCTGCTCTTCCTCATAGATATAGCGGAGAAGGAGAGATTCTGTATATTCTTTAAAGAGAAGGAGAAGAAGAAAAGTTTTGTTATGGAATTCATCTTCCTGAGATGGGTCTATCGCAGTTCCGGAAAAAGGAACAGTGCACTCAACGAACTTTTCCAAGATCTCTTCGGATAGATTCTTTTTGATGTACTCGCGGAAAAAGGATAGTTTCTTATGAGACGCTCTGTCGGGAAGAGTCGGCAGGAAGACTTTTCTGCTTTCGGAAAAACAGTCCAGATATCTTGTAACACTACTGTCCGTATCAATAACCACAGCGGAAGCACCGCAATATTCCGTGAGTTTATCCAGGAAGAGCAGAGTTCTCTCGAACTCAGACTTTGGAGATCGTCCGGATGAACGGGCAGGAAGGATGGTGCTGAATTCATTTTCTTTCGTACGTTATGGCGTTTAGAACCATGGGCGTTAAGGTATTTTTCTTTAAAGTGGTAGAGTGCTTCCGTAAGACACTTCTTTCTCTGCATTGCTTTTCCGCACCGGCAGTTTCAGAGAGAAAGGAATAAAAGTTTTTCTGCTTTATGGTAGTATCTGTGCAATGGAAAGAGCAAGAGTTGTTTTTCCGGATCTTCCAAGCGGACTGTATACCAGAAAGAGTTCGGCACGACCCTGTCCGCTGCCTTCCAGGAGGCTAAGTTCTCCGTACTTCAGTAGAATTTCCCGCATAATACGGTCGGCGGACTGGTATTTATAAATCGAACTTTCTCCTTTCGTCTTTTACAGTCGGTTCTCTTCCGTCAGCAGAAAGGTTTTTGATTTCAGGGAAAAGGGAAGTGCTTTTTGCATTTTTCGGAGAGAAGCAGAAGATCTGCTTCTTTCTGAAATTGGAGCAATGCATCGGGCGTAGTCAAAGGATAGATTTGGAAGGAAGCTGTATTTTTCACGAAGGTAAAACCCAGTCTTTTTACAGTAGAGTTGATCTTCGTCATAAATCGTCATTATTTTTCCATAGGACATCCTTTTTCATCCAAAAAGAGTAGAGGACAGGGACAGCAGCAAGAAAGAGAGAAAGCGAAAGGAATCTCTCTTTTTAAGAGGAAGAAGAGAGAAGAGAGAAAGGAGTAGATAAAAAAGCAGAAATATACTTTTTCAAGAGGTAAGAGAGAAAGAAGAGGAGAACAGTTTCCAATCTCCGCCTCCTCCGCCTATAAAAATAAAAGAGGGATAGCTCAGTGTCAGACTGAGAAAGAATAAAACCGGAAACAGGAGGGAAGAGAACGCCCTTTCTCCGTTTAAAAGAATGGATAAAGAGGAAGAAAAACAAGCTGAGTAGAAAATAGGAATGGGATATCTTTCGATATACGAGATCTTCCAGAGCAGCATAAGTAGAAAGAGTAAGAGGATTTCATAGTGTGCATAGAGCATATCACTCTCCGTCCGGGAGAAAGTGATGCAATCTCCTGTGTTGCCATCAGTATGTGACAGGGATGACTTGCCTGCCTATACTCGATATTCGGATATTATCAGGGACATGGATATTATCCGAAGAGAATGATGTGAGAAGAGAAATTGCACCGCGCTTTCAGAATGCGAGAAAAACAGAAGCCTCGGAGATTCCCAGACTTTCCTGACTTCACTCTTCTTTTTCTGCGCTTGGAAAAGGGGAAAGAATGCTGTTTATGGCTAAGAAATGTTAGAAAAAGCATAATAATGTACAAGTTTTATAAAATCCAAGTAAAAACTTTGTGTAGAATTTTGACAAGATGCCTTGCTATAATCCTTGTTTAACGTTGAGTGGTCAATATTCCTTATAGAGCAAATAACTAAAGAAGTCAGGAGCCTTATGTTTTATTTTAAAGGTATCATGCTGGGCGTAGGCCTATCCATGGATGCTGTTGCAGTATCCATGACAAATGGTTTGCAACGTCCGAAGATGAGCAGAGAAAGAAAGTTTTATCGCTTTTCACTTTCGGTTTATTTCAGTTTTTATGCCATTAATCGGATTTTTGTGGTCACGAGTTTTGCGCGTCTTGCTCCGATTTTGATGCGGTATGTCGCGGTGATATCCAATATCATCTTGCTTTACCTTTTCGGCGAAGATGCTTATCGGCGGTCTTCAGGGAGAAGAAGAGGAAAGGACGGAGGAAAAGAAGGAGCCTTCTTCTTCAGGCGGTGGGGACTTCTATCGATGCGCTCTTTAGGGTTTACCTTTCCATGATCCGACACCGGAGGTTTTTGTTTCTACCCTGATTATCAGGGGTTGTAACCTTTTTCACTTATCCTATATTGCCCTATTTGTGGGGAAAAAGTTCGGGACAATTTATGCGGGAAAGGCGGATGTTGTAGGGGGCGTGGTTCTGGCTCTTGTGCAATATTTTTTATAGAATGTAAATGATGCAGGAAGAGAAAAAGGAAGAGAAAAAAGACGGAGAAACGAAGGCGCTTTTCCAACGCTCTTTCTACAATGGTTTACAAAGAAGGAAGGGACTTGCCCTGGCGAAGAGAAAAAAACGCTTACTACACTTGGATTTCGGAGATTATGTTACAGCAGACGAGAGTGGGAGGCGGTTAAAGCGTATTTTCTTCGCTTTATTTCCCGTTTTCGGATGTTAAAGCGCTTGCGGATGCCGAGGAAGAAGAAGTATTAAAGTTCTGGGAGGGACTGGGATACTATTCCAGAGCGCTGGAATTTGCATAAGGGGCGAAAGTTCTTATGGAGAAGTTTTCCGGAAAAATGCCTTCGAACTATGCGGAAATTCGTTCTCTTCCCGGAGTTGGAGAGTATACTGCGGCAGCGATTTCTTCGATTATTTTTCAGAGAAGAGACCGGCAATAGACGGAAATTTGCTGCGCGTTTTTCAAGGTGTACGACTTGCGGGAAAAGCTATCGAAGAGAAAGCGGTGAAAAAGCCGCCTATTTTTATTTTCAGGAGAAAATGAAGGATACGTCGCCGGAGATTTTTAATCAGGCGCTGATGGATCTGGGGTTCCATGATCTGTGTTCCGAAAGGAGAAATCGCCTGTGCATCCTGTCCCATTTCTCCCTTTTGTCGAGCGTATAAAGAGGGGTGTCCGGAGCAGTATCCGAAAAGAAAAGAGAAAAGGGCGCGAAAAAGGAAAACTATACCATCCTGCTCCTTTGTCAGGGGGAGCGGATTGCTCTTTGAAACGACCGAATAAAGGATTACTTGCAGGACTTTACAGTTTTTATCAACTTCCAGGCATTTGTCTCAAAGGAAGTTTTTGCAAGCAGTGAATGCGCTCAGCTTATCGCCATTGAAAGTGCAGGAACTCGGCGGCGCGAAACATTTTCACCCACAAAGAATGGGATATGATAGGATATAGAGTTGAACTGGGAGATTTTCCGAAAGAAAGAGAAGCGGAAAGTGAAATTCTTTTTTATTCCGTGGAGGAAATAAACGGAAAACTCAGTATTCCTTCGGCCTACGCTTACTATAAACAGTATTTGGACAGCTTTGTATGATGCAAAAGAGGAGAATATGGAGCATTCCTTTAAGTACATCAATCTGTATAAGACGGTTCGGAAAGACATTGTAGACGGACGGTATCGTTATCAGGAAAAGATGCCTTCAAGCGCTTTTGTCCGGTGCAATGGGCGTTTCCGTTCTTACGGTAGAGCACTGTTATGCGCTATTGGAGGAGGAAGGCTATATTGAGGGGCAGGGAGAGAAGCGGCTATTATGTGATCTATCGGATGGACTATTATTTCCTATAGAAGAAAAACAGGATACTCTTCGGTATTTTACCCCATACGCCTTCGGAAAATGGAGAAGGAATGGGATTTTCCACCATCGCGAAGACCTTTCGAAAGGTGCTTTCCAAGTATGGAGAGAGATTCTCGTTCAGTCAGAACAACAGGAAGAATTGTTTCTTAGGGACTGCTTTGAAAGAATATCTCAGAAGAGCGCGGGGCATATTTGTTACGGAAGAGCAGATTGTCATCGGATCGGGTGCAGAGCAGCTTTCTATACTTTCTCCAGATCCTGAAGGAGGAAGGGGAGTTTGCGGTAGAGAACCCGTCTTATGAGAGGATGCAGAGATTTATCGTGCCAACAGGGATTCGTCTTGCTCTTCTGGAAATGGGGAGAGAGATTCACAGTGCAGCCTTGCAGAGAGCCGAAAAGCAAAAGTTTTACACGTGACGCCTTTCCACAGTTATCCCAGCGGAATCACCGCTCCGGCATCGAAGAGGCAGGGAGTACCTGGAATATGCGAGAAAACGGGACAGCTTTATTATTGAGGATGATTATGATTCCGAGTTTTTCCGCGCTGGGAAAACCGGAAGACAGTCTGTTTCCATGCGGATACGCGAGACTGTGTATATTATCTGAACAGCTTTTCCAAAACGATGGGGCCTGCTTTTCGTATGGCGTATCTGCTTCTTCCGAAAAACGCGTGCGGAGGCGGACAGCAGGAAGATATCTTTCTATAGCTGCTCAGTTCCCGTTCTGGAGCAGTGTCTGCTACTGGAACTGTTACAAAGCGGAGAATTTGAGACATATTAACCGGATCAGAAGAAAGAGGAGGTCATGTCACAAGCGGAGACACAAAATAAAAAGATGTTTTTGGAAAAAAGGGCTTTTCGCCTGGTTTTCTTGCCACCGAATCTGGATCAACATTGGAAGAAAAAGGTAAATCGGGAGAAAGATACGAGATTTCCCCGTAAAGTGCCGGGAACAAAAGGGAATTGTAGAGATTCGAAAAAGCGCATAATCCCGGTTTTTCCATGGAAGACTCTCCCGTTTTCCTTTTCTTGTCCGTTTTCTTTCCGTATTTGCTACTTTTTCTCTTTTTCAGTTTACCGTATTTCACGTATCTTACGGGCGACAGTTTCTTTTGCAAGAACTGGGCACTGCTCTGTGCTTAGCGGAGCGGCTTCAACACCCTGGACAGGGTAAGAGATGGCGAAGTAACGGATTATCTCTACATTCGGAAAGGCTTTCTCCGTAAAATGATCATTAATCTGCCGACGATCGCCCTTGTTTTCGGCGGAGTATGTTTATTTTTCAGCCTCCTTTTTCCGCTTGTGGAAGAGAAGAAGAAGGATGGAAGGCAGCAGGATAGGGACGGGTCATAGTCTATTTTATGCATATCGGTTTTTACAAAGACAGAATTGTGCATTTTATGATTGAAATGGAGAAATAAAGGAGAATTTATTGAATTAAAGACAAAAGAAATTTCTTTTTAAATTAATAGTGAAAAATACATATTCATTTGCTATTATAGAAACAACAGGAGAAGTGACCGCTTTCAAATGATTGGGGAAAAATGAGATAGTGTATTTGTCGTAGTGCCCGTTTGGGTGTTTTGGGACTTTGTTCGCGCTATTTCAGGGACAGAAGATTCTGAAGAGGATTCCGGAAGTGATGAAAGAGATTGCATCGGCCATTGCAGAAGGCGCGGAAGCATTTCTTTTTGCAGAATATCAGACTTCTTTCTTTTTGTTTGCAGCTATTTATATGCATAGGCTTCGGAACAAGAAGCTGGCTTAGTGCCATCGCATTTGTCTTTGGCGCAATTTTGTCCACTTTGTGCAGGCTATTTCGGCATGCGCTCCGCAACCATGCAAATGTTCGTACAGCGGAGGCGGCAAGAGGCTTCGGGATGAAAGAAAGCGCTTTCCATTGCTTTCTCCGGCGGTTCCCGTAATGGGAATGTGTGTTTCCGGTTTCGGCATCTTCGGCGTGGGACTCTTTTCTACCTGCTTACGAAAGATGTCGGTGTTCTTTCCGGGCTTCTCTCTCCAGTGCGTCCAGCATTGCTCTTTTTGCCCGTGTAGGAGGAGGAATCTATACGAAGGCGGCTGACGTCGAGGCAGACCCTGGTTGGAAAGGTCGAGGCGGGATTCGGAGGATGATCCGAAATCCTGCGGTAATTGCCGACAACGTAGGAGATAATGTCAGCGACGTTGCCGGTATGGGGAGCAGACCTTTCCGAGTCTATGTAGGGGCCCTGGTTTCCGCAATGACACTCGGCGTGCTTCTGGATGGAAGAGTCCGTGGAAAGGCGTTGGCTTACTCGCTCTTACTTGCAGGCCTTTCCCTGCTTGCCTGTGTTCTCAGAAGTGTTCTGGTGCTTATGCTCGGAGGAGAAAATCCGAGTAAGGTTTTGAAGATAGCTATTCTTCCGCGGTAGCGGTATTGGTTTTTGCCTTTGTTTTGTGAATTGCTTCTTCAGGAAACTTCAACGCCGCCTTTGCCGTGACGGCGGGGCTGGTCTGCCGGACTTGCGATAGGGTAGCCATCACGGAGTATTACACCTCACTTCTTATAATCCGGTAAAAGATATTGCAAAAGCAGTCGGAATTTCGGTCCGGCACTACGAATATTATTTCCAGGTATGGCGATAGGAATGCGTTCCACTGCAGTACCGATTCTTCTTATCTGTGTCTGCCATTTTTATTTCTTATCAACTCCTAGGGACTTTATGGCATCGCGCTCGCCGCTGTCGGCATGCTTTCCACTACAGCTATTACGGTAGCGGTGGATGCGTATGGACCGATTGCCGGACAATGCCGGCGGCATTGCCGAGATGGCGGGACTGCCGGACAATGTCCGCAGTATTACGGATCAGCTCGATGCGGTCAGAATACGACGGCGGCGATGGGAAAAACTTTGCCATCGGCTCGGCAGCGCTGACTGCTCTGGCACTTTTTGCATCTTACGCGCAGGCTGTAAAAGTACAGAATATCAACGTCTTGGATAGTCGTGTGGCATCGGACTCTTCGTAGAGGCTATGCTTCCTTTCCTCCTCCGCATTCACCATGAGTTCAGTAAGTAAAGCGGCTTTTCGATGATTTCGGAGTGAGAAGACAATTCAGAGAAACCGGGCATCATGGAAGGTACGGAGAAGCCGGATTATAAAACTTGTGTAAAGTATTTCTACCCATGCCGCATTGCGAAAATGATTAGTGCCAGCGTTCTTGCCGTACTGGCTCCGCTGGCAATCAGGATTCTCCTCGGCGGAGGCTCTCGGCGGACTACTTGCAGGGCGTTGGTTTCCAGTGTTATGATGGCGATCTTTATATGTCGAATTCGGGCAGTGCCTGGGATAATGCCAAGAAGTACATTGAAGAGGGACATCATGGCGGAAGGGATCGGATACCCATAAGGCGGCTGTAGTGGGCGATACCGTGGGTGATCCTTTCAAGGATACTTCAGGACCGATCCATCAATATCCTGATTAAGTTGATGACCGTCATTGCTCTTGTATGTTGCTCTGCTTATCCTATCCATTGGAGGTATTTTATAATGAATCCTTCACAAAAAAGCAATTATGAGGTTATAATTTACATCGATAAGAAGCTTTTATAGAATTTTTCAACAAAAAGAGCTGTGAAAAATAGAGATATATTTAGAAACTTGGGTCTGCAATGCGGGAGCTTTCTCCACGTTGCAGACCTGTTCTAACAAAGAAAGTTCTTTTTCACAGTTTCTTTACCCGCGCTGTATGGACAGGAGCCATGGCAATAAAGTGAAGAAGGAGAAGAAAAATGAAGATGAAACTTGGCTGGTGCCGAAATTGATCATGCCATCATTCTCGGTATTTTGATTGGACAGTATGCTCGCTCGAGTTCTGCGAGTTGGATTGCTGACGCTGTCCGGAATTTTTAGTAATTTCCTGAGTTTGTTATTCCCTTGATGATTTTGGCGTATGTCAGCATGGGTGTGCGGACCTTTCTCAGGGAGGCCAGGAAGTTGCTGCTTGTGACGGTGATTTTGGCATACGGGTCCACTCTGATTGGCGGAACAATTTCTTACTTTGTTTCGATCAATCTTTTCCCGAAGCTTTATGTCTGCCGATGCCATGGCTGTAGATTCAGGCTACAGCGGATCGGTCATTGCCTCTTTCTTCTCCATCAGCATTCCGCCGATGTTCGATACTTCTGTCACGCAGTTGTACTTGCCTTTATCCTGGGACTTTGCCTTTCTACCATGAGAGGAAAGACCATCGGCACAACACTGTATGAAGCGCTGAAGGATTTCTCCGGCATCATCGATGAGGTACTGTACACGGCAATCATTCCCTTACTTCGCTTTACATCCTGGGAACTTTTGTAGATATGACCCGTTCCGGGAAGACTTTCCTGATTCTTTCCATCGCTGGAAAGTATTCATCGTAGTGATTATCATGCACTTATGCTACCTTTTCGGCACAGTTCCTTGTTGCCAGCACGATTTCGAAGAAGAATCCGTTTACCTTGATGAAGAATCAGATTCCGGGATATACCACAGCACTGGGAACAGTCCTCGAGCAGCAACGATTCCGGTCAATCTGGAATACGCAAAGAATGACGGATTTCGAAACAGATTCGATAATTTCGTGGTTCCTCTCTGCAAATATCCATGTGCGGTTCGATGATTACGATTACGGCTTAGTGCGACGGCAGTATGCCTTATAGAATCGAATTCCTATCAGCCTGTCTACGGTAGTTCCGTTCATTATGACTCTGGGGAATTGCCATGGTAGCTCTCCGGGTGACCAGGCGGCTCCATCATGACGGCACTTCCGTTCCTGTATATGATTTTCGGGAAGGAGCTCAGCGATCGAACGGACCGATTTGCGCCATCATGGTGGCACTACATCACACAGGATTCCTTCGGAACGGCTACAATGTCTCCGGAGACAATGCTATCGGTGTCATTGTGAATGGGTTCTACAATCGCATGATTGTGAAAGAAGGAAAGAGCAAAAAATCATTGGAGAAACAGAACGTTCGGTTGGCTTGAAAAGCAATAAAGGAGTTGATGAAAATAATCGAGTTTCTGAATTTCGACTTATTCTTTTCCGACTCCTTTTTAATCTTTACAGAAAGTCTTCGTTTTGATTTCATTGGCAGAAACATGCCTTTTCTTTTGTAAAATAAGCGTATCGAAGTGTTTTACGGAACAGAAGGTACGGAGGAGGAATTCTCTTCGAGAAAGAAATAGAGGTCGGAAAGAGACTTTTCAGAATAGAGATTCTATGGGAAGAAGGTAGAACAGTGAATGTTTTAATATTATCGGACCGATTATGAGTTGGACCATCCAGCTCCCATACGGCCAGGAGCAGTGAGGCTCGGGAGTAGTGAATAAGCTTGCGGAAGGGGAACCTTTAAGAAAGTGGATATTGAACTTTTCCGGCTCCTTTGCAAGAACGTATCCGTGGACACGGGACGGATCAGTGCTCTTCTTGCCAGCATCATGGGCTATCACAGTTACAATGAAGAGATACGAGATGCTCTTCAGTCTGCGAAAAGATCGGGGAATTGATTATCGTTTTATTGAGGAAGATATTCCCGGAGCGCGTCGAATACGGCGAAATTCATTATGTTCTGGAAAAATGGGCAGAAAGGGGTAATGGAAGGTGCCAGTATCGGCGGCGGGGAAATATTCGCGTGGATTCAGTCAACGGAATGCGTGTTGATTTTACCGGGTGAGAGCAATACGGTGCTTGTTCTGCACGAGGATAAGCCAGGAACAATCGCGGAAGTAACACAGATCATGTAGAGAAGTATAAAGATTTAAATAGTTGGAAACTTCCGTTTGAGCCGTCCGGAAAAGGGGTGCGGCACTAATGACGATAGAAAATCGACCAGTTACCGCCTAAAGAGCTGTTAGAAGATATCAATACCCTCCTTCCCGTTGTGGAAAATGCCATTTTGATCTCGTGCCATCTAAGGATGAGATGGGAAGAGAATCGAAAGGTTTGATGCGAACACTTAGCAGAAGAATGGGTGTTCTTTTGTAGTGAACGGCAGGAAACGGGTGTACTGTAGTGTCAGCAGAATAGAAAAATTAGGTGAACAGAATGAAATATTTAAGCGCACAGAAAATATGCGATGCGGCAGAGAAAGAAGGCATCAAAATCAGTGAGCTCTGCTTGAGAGATCAGGCGAGACAGATACAGAAGAGTGAAGAGAAATTTAGCCATCGCATGGAGAAGAACTTTGATGTGATGGTCGATGCGGTAAAAAGAAATGACCCCGATCTTCGTTCGACGTCCGGACTTACCGGAGGAGAAGGCAATAAGATGACGCAATATGCCGAAAAACAGGCGGAGGACTCTCAGGGATAATATTTTAACGAAAAGCCATCAGCGGAGCGATGATGTGTATCCAACTGTAATGCGGCGATGGGAAGAGCATTGGCGACCCCGACGGCGGTTCCTGCGGAATTCTTCCGGGCTGTTTGAGTCTCCGTAACGCTTGAGGATAAAGGACTTCCGAGGGATATCGTGATGTCCATCTTTACTGCAGGAGCCTTCGGTACTGGTGATTGCCCAGACTGCTTCATTGCGGGTGCGGAAGGGGGATGCCAGGCGGAGTGCGGTTCTGCGTCAGGAATGGCGGCGGCGGCTCTTGTAGAGTTGATGGGGAGGCAGTCCGCAGCTTCCGGAGATGCGCTCGAGGGATAGCATCATTAACCAAATGGGACTTGTTTGTGACCCAGTGCGAGGCCTTGTGAAGTCCCTGCGTAAAGAGAAATGTTTCCGGAGTCATGATTGCTTTTTCCAGTGCGGATATGGCGCTCGCAGGAATCGACCTGAAGATTCCGGTAGATGAGTGCATCGCTGCCGTGAAGTCTGTAGGAGACACGATGTCTGTAAACAAGGAGACTTCACAGGGCGGACTCGCCGCCACACCGACAGGAATTGCGTACGGAAAAAGAGTATTTGGGAATAAAGGAAGTCTTTAAAAAGTAAGGAAGTCTTTAAGAAATAGAAAATGTTCAGAGTAAAGAAAGCCTTTATAGAGCAGATTTTCGTCTGGACTACTCAAAAAGAAAGGGTGTAGAATAAAGGGGCAGACTGGCATGGGAGGATGATATGAAGAAGAGACTTTTAATAGTAGCGAGGGATGGTATGTGCTTTACTCTTACCTCTACGCACTACGCATGTGGACCGCTTTGTAATGGGGACTTATGGAAACAGAATTCCGCTTTCCGGTATGACGAGTGGAGGAAGCGAAGACCTATCTGGAAGGAAGTACTAGTAGGATTATATTCTCTATAAAAAGGGCGGAGATAAGACGGAGAATCAAAGGCGCAGAATGGGATATCGGCTGTCTGCACCATGACTTCAACACTTCCCTCTTGCAGGAAGAGGAAAAGCGAGGGATTGAAGAGCGGCTCCCGAGGCAAGATATGATTTTTCCCTGGATGGCAGTAAGGCTGTTTTATGATGGAGCGAAGATTAAAAGAAAAGCTTGCCGGACTGTCTTTCTGAAAGATGCGACGCGGAATGCCTAGTATGTAAAAAGAAGAGGATACGAAGCATCGTGCTGAGGAAGAAGGAAATTCCCTTAATGAGACGAAGTTTTATGAAAATGTGTATTCACTCCTGCAAAGAGGAGAGAATACCATCGATCTCGCACTAAGAGGAATCTATGATACGGTTAAGGTGCGAAAGAGCGACTTTGGAACCGAAAACTTGCCGCTTTAAATCATCTGCAATCAGGGTACAGATTGTGACCAATGTTTTGGGCAATAAAAGAAGTTCTGTCCGGAGAGCAGCTGGCAGAGATGGTGCAGGGGTATCAATGCGAACGAGGTGAGAATTTGATGATGCTAAAGTTTTGGCTTATGCAAACTATCTTGAAGGAAATATGGTAATCCGGGAAACACGGTTTCTTTCCATTCTGCAGCGGGAAGGACAGTGCGATACAATCTCCTATGCCTCCATATCAATGTAGAAGCGGAAAAGGAAGCGCTGAAGAAGGCGATTTCTTCCTTTACGTCGATGGAGAAGAACCGGTTTACCGTTATCAGTGGCGCAGTATGCACAGCCACAGTTCGGAACGACTTTTCTGGAGGTCGACTCGGGCTTGCGTTTACTACTATGAAGGCGGAAATCTTGTTTGGGAGAGTCCGACAGTGACCGGCATGCTGAGCGACGATCGGGCGACGCCGGCAGGCGTATTTTTCTTAAACGGGAAAAAACAATCGTACTCTGCGCGGGAAAATCGTGAAACGGAAAGCCGGAGTATAGAGGCACACGTGGATTACTGGATGCGTTTAACGGAAACATCGGTCTTCATGATGCGTCCCTGGCGCGAGCAAGTTTGGCGGAAATATCTATGTAAGAGGCGGCTCGCACGGCTGCATCAATCTGCCGAAGAATAAAGCAAAGGGAACTCTTTCAGCGGATTCAGAAGGGATGTCCGGTTGTAGTGCATCCGTAAAGTTCCCTGTAGTTTTCGTGCTTTCTGCTCAAACGGCTATTTTTTGAAAGCAAGGGAAGGAAGAGGAAATAGAGTAAGATGGGAGGAATAGGTTAAGATGGGAAAAAGAACATCCTTTTAAGGCGGTATATTGCGATGGTCCTGGGCGTGCTGATTATTTCATCGGCATTGCCTTGCCCAAGAGTCTCATCTTGGAAATGATCCGATGTCCGCGTTCAGTATACGCCTTTCGGAGATCTTCGGAATACCCTCGGTACGCAGAACCTGATTTTTCAATGCGCTTTTTCTGCTTCTGCAATTTTTCTTTCGGGAAGAAATATATCAGTGCAGGAACTTTGTGAGATGGAATCATCTGGGCTATATTGTCAGTTTTTCTAGTACGATCTTCGTATGGCACTTCGGCTATGCCGAAACGCAGGGATGAGGGTACAGCTCCTCTGAGCCGCGCAGTGGTGATTACTTCCCTCAGGGGTTTCCCTGTATCAGACAGCAGATCTCGGTGTACGCCTTATGATTATCTGTCTCTGGGACTTCGTGACAAAACAGAAGACCGTACTTTTGCCTGTAGGATGTTTACGGACGGAGTTAGTGCTTGCCACTTTCTTAACCAGCGGTTTAGTGGGGATCAGCACTCTGATTAGTGCGTTTGGACTCGGACCGTTTGTTCATTTTTGATGTGCACTTTCGGAAAAAAATGGATCGGCTATCCCCACAGGAGAAAAGGCGGAGGAGAAGCAGACGAAATCGAAAAGCAGCAAAAGCGACGAAACATAAAATCAAGGAATCGAAGCCGGAGGCGGGAGAATAGAAACGAAATCCGACAAAAAGTCTAAAATGTCATAAAAACGTAAAAACGTAGCATGAAACCGTTAGAAATCGGCACTTTCGTAAGAAAACGTCAGTGAATCTTCATACTGCGTTTTTATTTTCGCCTACCTGCTCTCTAGAATAGCCGATATAGTAACCGTAGTCTATATTTTTCAGTTTTCTCTTGTTGAACGGTTTTTCTTCCACTGCTCCGGGCAGTCACTTATGCTTTTGCGCCGGTCAGGGAAGGAGTTGAAGAGATTTTATGCAGAAGGCAGAGGCTATTTATCTTGTGTCGGGAGAAGAACGAAAGAACATTGAGCGAATCGGTTCTTATAGAAAAAGACAAGAAAAAGATTCTTGGTTTCAGGGATTGCGCTGTTTGCACTTTCCGCAGTTTGCAGTGTAAACAGTTTGCCGGACCTGCAAAAGTTCGGATGAAATTCTGGTCTTCACGGAAGAGGGAGGGAATGGTTCCCTCAGGAAGACCAGACCGTAAAAAGCTTTTACGGAGGATGCATTGATAGGGATACCCGCACAAAAGGACAGCAGGTGGTGGATTATGCGATGCAGTTTGTGGGAAGACCTTATCGTTATGGCGGATTGAGTCTGTTACACGGATCGGATTGTTCCGGCTTCCTGATGGGCGTTTTTCAGGCACTTTAGGGTGTCTCTTCCCATTCTTCCGGAGCCATTCGCTCTTTTAGGAGTCAATGTCGGCTCCCTGGAGAATGCCATACCCGGGGATGTTCTTGCTTACAACGGTCATGTGGGAATCTATCTTGGGAACGGAAGAATGTTATCCGCACTGAATGCGAAATCTGGTGTTACGGTGAATCAGCGACCTATAAGCCTATAAAAATCCATTCGCAGAATGGTATAAATTTATTTTTAAGAAATAAGGCGAAATTATTTATTAAAAATGATTTTTGACGAAATATAGTGTATACTGATTGAGTATCATCGAGAGGAAAATTTATTTTTTTCTTCTAAGATGGAAATATGTAGAAGAAATAGAAGATTGTGCAGAAAAAACATTTGTACGATACTTTAAAAACGACGAAAAACCGGCATCCTCTTCGGGGATACCGGTTTCGTTCTGAAACGGAAGAGAAGGAAAGACGGGGAATATCGTGATAGTCCTTACTCTTTTCTGAACTTCTCTTACAGTTCGATTTTCTCTATTGCTATTTTGTCTTTCCGTCGATAGTCTTAGTAGACAATGATAGAAGGGAAGCAGGAGGATGAGGTATAAAAGCAGGGAAAGTTCTTCCGGGAAGAACTTTTGTGAAAAGAAAAAGAAACTGGGTTTCTGGGTGGATGTCCGTTTTTTTCGTTCCGTTCGTGTTTTTACGTTTTTGTTCTGCCGTGGTTTTCAGCGGAATCATGGCTGCGATGACGGCTTATGCAATCGGACCCGGAGACAGTGTCGGGAAAAAGTGAAACGGCAGCCGCTACCGTGGATGCCGACCATGCAGGATGGTATGGGTACACGAAAGAGGACGGTTCGGACCTGAAAATACCTGGAGAAGGAACGGAGGTCTCCCGTTATCAAAACGAAATCTGGCGCGATTGACTGGGCGCAAAGCCAAGAAGGACGGTCTGGATTTTGTTATGGTGCGTCTTGCGTATGGAACGAGAGGATGCCTATTTTGATACCAATGTGAAGGGAGCGCAGAAGCAGGGAATTAAGGTCGGCGTCTATCTCTGCTCCACGGCGAAAGAATGGACGACGCCATGGCGGGAAGCGGATCTGACTTTAAGGAAGTTACAGCCTACAGCTTGCAATATCCGGTGGCGTATGATTTGGAAGTGGCTTCCATGCTTCGACGGTCTTAGTAAGGATGATCTCACTGCGATGATCAATGCCTCACTGTAGAGAGTGCAGGGATGCCGGATTTATTCCGATGGTCTATGCGAACCGCACCTGGCTTACGAAACACATGAATCTTTCCAAGATATCGTATGACGTGTGGTTTGCCGCTTATCCGGAGAATCGGGTTTATGTACCAGTAGACGGAAGTCGGACGACGATATGGCAGTCCAGTGAAAAAGGCTTTGTCAAGGGCATTAAAGGACTGGTTACAACGGAATTTTTCCTGGAAAGCCTATGGCGGAGGAAATCCCTCGGAGAAGAATGCCGGAAAGGTAAGCATCGCCGGAGACAGTACAAAAAGAGCACGACGGGAGGGAACGGAAACAGCTCGAACGGAGCGGACGGCACGGTGATTTCACTGAAGGCCCCGGAAATGAGAAGGTCGTTCGGACAACGGCTGGGTGCAGGAACACCGGACAGTGAAATATATGGAAAACGGCAAAGCGGTCACCGGTTGGAAGAAAAGTTAAAAAATGTCTGGTATTTTATGGACAACAACGCCCTCATGAAGACAGGGGTGGATATATGATAATAACCGTTGGTACTTCTTGCAGGATTCCGGAGCCATGGCGACGAACTGGCAACTTGTCAACGGAAAATGGTACTGGTTAAATCAGGACGGTGCGATGCGGACCGGCTGGAAACAGATCAACAATGTATGGTATTATATGGAAGACTCGGGCGCGATGCTTTTCGAACACAACGAGAAATATCAATGGGGTCGATTATCGATTTGATGCGAGTGGTGCTTGGTTACCATAGAGAACAATCCATTTTAAAAATGGAAGGAGAGTAGAAATGAAGAAAAGGATCGTGCTTTTAACGGCACTTTTAGCAGGCGTTTTCGCCCTTCCCGCCTTTGCGGAGCAACTTGTAGGAAGGGTTCAGGTGGACATCAGTCCGAATGAGGACACGGAACTGGAGCCGGGAGCGACCTATTCCAAAACCGAGTGCAGTTGCGATGGATAGCGGCTACACGGTCAGTGACTATTCTGTAGACGGAAGATACAATACACCGAAGAAACCCTATACGTATTCCATTACGGTCAGGGCGGACGAAGGACAGTTCTTTGATTCCTCGACCGTGGTAGAGGTTCGGGGTGCCTATGAAATGGCAGTGACGGAAAAGGGTAAAAATACGATTCGCATCAAGGCAAATGCGTATCCTTACTACGTTTTACAGGAGCCGACGAATTTTCGCTCCGATGAGAACAGCTACTCCTGGGATAAAAGTAAATTATGCAACAGGCTATGATATTTTGAGTCTTCTATAACACGAAAAACGGAGACGACAAGATTGCAAAGAAACACAGCAATACGCCGCGTTTTAATTTCAGTTCGTTTAACCGGAGCGGAAAGGAATTCGATCATATCGCTGTTCGTGCCGTGTACGACAAGAAGGACGATATGGCACAGTATTTCTCGGATTCTCTTTATGTGGATACGAGCGGAAGTGTCGAGGATCCGGATGGAGACAGCGGAGTATTATTTCAACCTGATCACCCTAAAAAGCGACCGGACTTAGCAAAGGAAGCTTCAAAGAGTACAGTGCCAAGAAAAGAAAAAGAGCAAAGCAGGAAAGAAAAAGACGACGGAAAGAAGAGAGCTTCCGAGAAATATAACGGCAACCAGAATAAAGACAATCCCGATGTAAACGGACCGGGAGAGGTTGTTGCAGGTTGGAGACAGAACAGTTCCGACTGGTACTTTGAAAATGACGGTAAACTTACTAAAGGATGGGCACTGATAAAAGACCACTGGTTCTATTTTTGACGACGGAGGAAGGATGCTCACCAACTGGCAGAAGGTTGGGGAGGACTGGTACTATATGAATTCCGACAGGGGTCATGCTTAGCGACTGGCAGCTTGTAAACGGCAAGTGGTACTATTTTGACACGGAAGGTGCAGCAGGGAAGATGGCGAACGGCTGGAGACAGCTGAACGGGCAGTGGTATTTTCTGGATCAGACAAACGGCGACATGAAGACCGGCTGGCAGAATATTGACGGCAAGTGGTATTTCTTCAATTTGGAAGATGCCGGTTTTCCCGCAGGGAGCGATGGAAAAAATACCGTGAAAGACGGTTATGTTATTGATGCAAATGGGGTTAGACAGTAGCCGGGAAAATAAGATAGGTTCAGCGGAAAAAAAGCAAGGAGCAGAAAGAATTATGGGAAAAGAGATTCAGAGGGGTCACGGTCGTTCTCAGGATGAGCATTTTGCTGAGCATGTCGGTCTTTGCAGAGGAAAGCAGCAGCGGAGCAGTCTATGGCAATGCCAATACGACGGCAAGTCTCACAGAAGACAAGACCAGCAGCGGAAATGCACCAATCTATGTTAGAAATGGAGACAGTACGCCGACGTATACGGATTCCACAATCGGTCTGGGCGGTGCGAAGATTACCATGCTGAAAGGTAACGAGAGTGGACAGCAGATCAGTATCGTCATCAGACAAATGACGGACAGCTGATTGTTGTGGATGGCGGCTTAAAACCAATGCGCCTTATCTTTGTAAATACATCAAGGCAAAAGGAGGCAAGGTCGCAGCCTGGCTCCTCACGCATCCGCATGTGGGACCATGTCGGTGCCCTGGCTGTGATTCTGGAGCAGCAGAAGGTAGCGGGACATCCGGATTATTACAATATTGACCCGGGGCAGATTTATTATAGTTTCGCACCCTATTCCTATTATGAGCAGTATGAGCAGAAATATAGACTTCCGGTTATTTCCGAAATTATGGAAGACCTTTCCAGTATCCGGCAGAGAAGAAACACGAGAATTCTCCGCGAGGCACTACATTTTCCTATGGAAATGTCAGTGTGGAAATCTTGAATACAGCGTATTCCATTCCGATTGATACCGGAAATAACAGTTCCATCTGTTACCGTATCACCATCAACGGAAAAAAACCCTGCTCATTACGGGGGATTTGCCCTATGAAGCTGCCGGGAAGCTTCTGGAAGAACTTCCGCCGGAGAAACTGAAGGCGGATATTGTACAGATGGCGCATCACGGACAGCATGGAGGAAGCTTTGCTTTCTATAGCGCCGTGCAGCCGAAGTATGCACTCTGGCCAAGTTCTAAAGAACTCTGGGATCATAGGAAGGACAGTTTTACGGAAGATCAGCAGTTCTATACGGTAGCCTTGACAAAATACTGGACCAATAAGCTCGGTGTAGAGAAGAATTTTGTGATGGCGGATGGAAACTGGGTACTCGAGTAATTGTCGTTTTTCGTTGCAATTTTCAGAAAAAGACCGATATACTGGTGCAAAACCGAAGTGAAAAATGAGATGAGGGTTTTCATAAGGATTTGAAAGGAAGAAAGTATGGATCAGTGGTCAATAGAAAGCTTAAAGGACAGAGCAAGGAAATTTGCCGATGACGCAAGAAATTTAAGCGCCGATTTTCAGTATGCATTGCGTCGTAGAGAGAAACCGGAGGAGGATGACGTGAAGAAGAAAGCGTTGACGGTTCTTGCCATCGTTGCAGCAGTTGTTGCATTTTGCGGTTTAGCCTATGGTGTGTTCCGACTTCTGTCTCCGGATTATCTGGACGAGTATGATGATTACGATGAGGATGCCGAGGATTCGGAAGAGTAAGATAAATCGATATCAGGGAGAGGGAGGCAGGCTTGCCTCCTTTTCTTTATGCATAACGATTATCGTGCAGAAAGCGTGCGATATCTCGTTTTGTATTCCTATCGTAAAATTTGCGTGCTATTTATCGATCAGGAATAGACTTTATTGAGCAGAAGAGTGGGCTTTTTTAAGCAGGAGAATGGAATTTTTTAGCAGGAGAAGGTATGGATTGGTGTAAGAATCAGGAACGCTGTGGTGGTTGCTTTTATCAGGAGATTCCGTATGAAGAGGAACTGGATAAAAAGAAAGAGGAGATACAGCAGCTCTTTTCTTCCGTTATCAGGGGAGACTATCTTTTTGAGGGAATTCTTTCGTCCCCAAAGAAAGAAGCATACCGGAACAAAATGGAATTCTCTTTCGGGGATCAGGAGAAGGACGGGCCGCTCTGCCTGGGACTGCATCAGAAAAGAAGCTTTTTAATATTTCTGAATACCGAGGATTGCCGCTTACCGGATGCCGATATGGGAAAGATTCTTCTTGTTACGAGAGAATTTTTTTCGGAGAGAGGGATTCCTTATTTTCATAAGAGGAGACATGAAGGCTATCTCCGCCACTTATTGATTCGAAGAGCGGAGAAGACCGGGGAGATTCTGGTCTCTTTGATTCATGCCGGCTGGGATGGGACTTCCGCTTCTTTATGGCATGATGGAGAGAAGCTTCTTTCGGACTGGTGTAGTGCTCTCCTGAAACTCCAGGAGGAAGGGAGAACTTTGCGGACGGTTTGCGGGCATTTTAGATACGAGAAATGACAGCTCTTGCCGATGCAGTCATTAACCAGGGGACGGAAATTCTTTTCGGAAAAGGCTGTTTTTATGAAGAACTCCTGGGGCTTCGCTTTAAAATCACCCCCTTTTCTTTCTTCCAGACAAATACGCTAGGCGCGGAGAAGCTCTACAGTAAGATTCAGGGAGTATGCGGATTTATCGGATACCGCAGTGGAGAAAGCCGCTTATATTCGACTTATACTCCGGGACGGGGACAATCACACAGCTAATGAGCAGGGTTGCAAGGGAAGCCTACGGGGTGGAAATCATCGAGGAGGCAGTCGCATCCGCGAAGGAAAATGCGAAAGACAACGGCATTACGAACTGTCGTTTTATCGCCGGAGATGTCTTGAAGGTTTTGGAAGAGAGTGCAAAGCGGGAGGAAGCGAAAGAGGAAAAGCCGGAAAAAGCGGATGCCAATGAAGAACTGAACTTGGGGACAGGCATTCTTCCGCATCCGGATTTTATTATTGTGGATCCTCCGAGAGACGGGATGCATAAAAAAAGCGTTGGAGCTCATCATCCGCTACGGCGTGAAGAGACTTATTTATGTGGCGTGTAAGCCGAAGAGTTTAGCAAGGGATTTGGAAACATTGCAAAATGCAGGATACCGAGTAAAGAAGCTCTGTGCCGTGGATATGTTCCCGAGAACCAACAATGTGGAGTGCGTGGCGTTGCTGGAGAAGGAGGAATCGTAGAAATCAGGTAATCAGAAAATGCAGCAATACGCAAAAATTTTACGAGTATAATTGATTTGATCCTTGAACAGGAGTACAATTAACTCGTTATAAAAAAATGCGTATTGCTGCAAAAATTTTTACAAATATAGAGGCGCGAGATGATTATTGAACGTAAGATTTACCTGGATAAACTTATATCTAAACGAGAAAATGGTCTTATCAAAGTTATTACAGGTATCCGTCGATGCGGAAAATCCTTCTTGTTGTTTGAACTTTATCATGAGTACTTGGTATCTACCGGGGTGTCGGAAGATAATATAGTGGAGCTGGTATTGGATGAAATTAGTTATGCAAAATATAGAAATCCAATGGAACTTGATCAATATATTCGAGCTGCTGTTTCTGATAAAAAGCAGAAGTACTATGTGTTCATCGATGAGATTCAAAAGGTGTCAGAGATTCAGAATCCGTATGTAGATGACAAAGAGGCTAAAATCGGATTTGTTGATGTGCTTTTAGGACTCATGAAGCTGAAAAATGTGGATTTATATGTAACAGGTAGCAATTCAAAGATGTTGTCTTCAGATATCTTAACTGAGTTTAGAGGACGTGGAGATGAGATTCGTATGAATCCCCTTACTTTTGCAGAGTTCTATTCTGCATACGAAGGGGATAAGAGAAATGCGTGGAGAGAATACTATACCTATGGGGGAATGCCATTTGTATTGTCTTTAAAGACGCATGAAGAAAGAAGTAAGTATCTAAAGATCTATTTTCAAAGACCTATATTTCTGATGTGCTGGAGCATAATAAGATTGAAAATAATCAGGATGTTTTTGGAGAATTATTAAATTTTGTGTCATCTGCCATTGGATCGCTTACGAATCCAAACAAGTTGTGCAATACATTCCGGTCCATGCGACAAGTACGAGTCGCACCTGCGACCATCAGTAAATATCTTGATTACTTTATTGATGCGTTCCTTTTTAAATAAGGCATATCGCTATGATATTAAAGGGAAGAAGTATATCGACACTCCACTGAAGTATTATTTCAGTGATGTTGGATTAAGAAATGCCAGACTGAATTTTTAGACAACAGGAAGAAAACCACATCATGGAAAATGTGATTTATAATGAGCTGTTGCCAGGGACTTTGATAATGATGTTGGTGTTAGTGGAATACAACTATCGAGACGAAGATAAAAAAATCAAGAAGAGTTCAGTTAGAAGTTGATTTCGTAGCGAATAAAGGAAGTAAGCGATACTATGTGCAATCAGCACTTAGTGTTGAGGATGAATCTAAGAGACTACAAGAAATCAATTCAGCTTATTCGAGTATCAGATTCGTTCAAAAAGATTGTTGTCGTAAGAGACAATATTATGCCTTGGCATGACGAAAATGGAATTCTGTATATTGGAATAGAAGATTTCTTATTAGATCCGGAATCGTTAGAAAAATAAGAAAAATAAAGGGGAAGACGCTGATGGAGGAAGAGATGCGGAAAGTATACGCTCGAGGACATTCATTCAGGGGCTAGCTTCCGATAATCGGGCTTGTTACGCTGCTCTTGTTTCACTGAGATCATTTGATTCAAGATAATACTACCGGGGCGTATCACGAGAGAAGGGAAAACACATGTTAAAGTATTTGATCATCGGCGCGGGCGGGGTCGGCGGCACACTCGGCGCCCTATCTGCTTCGCGCAGGGACTTTCGGTGAGTTTTCTGGCACACGGCAAGACCTTGGAGGCACTTTAAAAAGAAGGGACTCGCGCTGGTAAGGACAGCGGTGAGGAGACTTTTTCGCCGGTCGCTGCGTTTGATGAGACAAGTTACAGCAAGACGCCGGATGTCATTTTCCTCGCGCTGAAGTCCTATTCGATTGACAGCGTCCTGCCGTTTCTTGAGCGCGTCGCCACGGAGCATACGGTCATCATCCCGCTCTGCAATGTCTTCGGGACGGGAGAGAAGGTACAGAAAAAGTTGGAGAAGCCGCTGGTCACGGACGGCTGTATTTATGTGATGGGCAATGTCGAGGAAGCGGGCAGAATCCGTCAGCTCGGCAGCTTAATGCGCGTGGTTTACGGCATCCGGAAACCGGAGGAGCGCGCCCTGTCCTCGAGGAAGTGAAGGCGGATCTCACGCGGGCGGGGGTCGAAGCGGTGCTGAGTGACAACATCCGCCGCGACTGCATGAAGAAATTTGCCTACCTCTCGCCGCACGGTGCGGTCGGCACTTACTCAATATCACGGCGGCGCATTTGCAGCGCGAGGGCGAGTACCGAAACTTTTATCGCGGCCTGGTATGCGAGTGCTCGCGATTGCAGAGAAGATGGGCATCGCCATGGACGGCTACAGTGAGGCGGACAGCCTGAAGGTGGTGGACGGACTTGCGCCCGAGATGACCACCTCGTTTCAGAAGGATGTCGCGGACATGAGAAAGTCCGAGGTCGACGGGCTTATTTATGAAGTGCAACGCCTCGGGAAGCGCTACGGAATCGAGACGCCCTATTACGATAAGGTGATTGAGTCCCTGCAGTCGCGCGGCGTGGAGTGAGCCATGGGAAACTGGGAAAAGCAGGGCGGTGCCTGGCAGTACCGTGAGAGCGGCGTGCTGAGCACCGGCTGGACCTTGATTGACGGCAAGTGGTACTACTTCGGCAGTGAGATTTATTCGAGATCTCGAATAAGTCTCATACACGCAGAAAATTTGTAGAGATCGTAAAGACGACCCGAAAGGGTAAGCCCTGACTCCGGCGCAAGCACTGGCAGACGGACAGGTTATTTACCAT
>BNJU01001407.1_pt1 | contig 164402 bp, 187 predicted proteins | sample 8539281 | NCBI WGS metagenome assembly BNJU01 (sample SAMD00202456, study PRJDB9452) | human saliva metagenome | isolation source: human saliva | place: Japan | reverse complement strand
ACTGTGTTCTCTCGACTTCTGAGAGTTTCGGATGTCATGACATCTGAGACACTGGTGGGGTGGTTGCCTGGGGTTATGGGTAACTCGATTTCGCCGTCTCGGCGTGAGCAGGTCATAGGTTTTGACTCCAGGACCAGTGGGATGAGCGTGGAGGAGTTCTGCGCTCAGGTGGGTATCTCGCGGGCGTCGTTCTACCGGATACGCCGACGCGCTGAGCACGAGGGCCTGGCTGCCGCGCTGACGCCGCGTTCACGGGCCCCGCGCCACCCGGCGCGGGTGTGGGACCAGGGCACTGATGAGCGCATCGCTCCGGGTTCGTGCCGACCTGCTCGCCGCGGCCGGGGGGCGGTCCGGCCTCGGTGTGGTGGGTGATGAGCCAGGGCGCCAGCGTTCCGGCTCCCTCGCGCGCGACGATCGCCCGCAGCGCAGAGCCGGCCTGGTGGTCCCCGCCCCGCGCAAGCGGCCCAGGACGTCGTACAAGCGCTTCACCCGCAGCGCGGCCAACGAGCTGTGGCAGATCGACGGCTTCCAGTGGCGCCTGGAGGACCGTCTGGTGACCGTCTACCAGGTCGTTGACGACTGCTCGCGGGTCATCACCGCGCTGAGGGCCTGCTGGGGCGGTGAGAGCGTGGCAGGCGCCCGCATGGTCCTAGGGAGGCCTTCGCCACCTGGGGGCGTCCGGCGGCGATCCTGTCGGACAACGCGTTGGCGTTCAACACCAGCCGTATCACTGGCCCGGGAGCCACCGAGAAGTGGCTGGCATCCCTGAGGTGCGTCCCATCAGCGGGCGGGTGGGCCGTCCCTCCAGGCCAGGTGCGGGTCAGGCGCTCCACCGGCCGGCAGCCGACCTGGCGCGCCCGCAGCCAGCACACCCGCGAGGGCTCAGCGCCGAGGCTGGACCGCTTCACCGGGCACTACAACACTTTCGAGCGCCAGCACGGGCCCACGGCGTCGCACTGACCCCGCTGAGGTATGCGCTGACCAGACGGGCGCTGGCCAGCCCACCCCATCGACCTGCGCCTACCAGCCGGCGGCGCGCTGCATCAGCCTGCCGACCCGCCGATCCCGACCAGGCCGTGGACCGCGCCCGACGCACCGTGATGTCAACGGGTGCGATGATCTGGTTAGACCGTGCACTGTCACTGGGCCGGGGCCATGGCGCGGCGTCGGTCACCTGATCGAGTACACCACGCGCCTGGACCTCTACGACCCCGACGGACGTCGTGCTGTCTCCTGCCTGGCCCAACCACCCAGAGGCAGCAAGGCAACCGCTCCCCATCGACACCAAGAAACCGCCCTACAGACTCATCCCGCTCCTGACGCCCCGAACGTCTCACAGGTCATACCCCAATCAGTGTCTCAAGTCATGACACAAACGTCTCAAGTCGAGCCCCCAAATGTCCTCAGAAGTGAGGAGGACATAGCACAGTAGGTTCACACGATCATGCGACTCATCCCACGACCGCGCGGCGGGCTCGCCGCGATGGGTCCCAGAGGGGGCAATGAGCGTCCCCGACTCGCCGACCTCATGGGCCGCTTCGCTCAGCCGCCTTCACGTTCTCCCGAAATCACCTCACGGTCGGGGTAGGGTGCATGGGTACCTGTGGTTCGTGCCGGACACTGACGGTCCGGCGGCACGCCTCACCTGACCACAGGAAGGGAGAGTCTCATGTCAACGACCCCGACTCCCGTCGAGGACGATCTCGATACCGGTCGGATGATCGCCAGCCGGTGGCGACCCACCACCCTGCGCACGACGCCGTCGAAGCAGGACCAGGGGCTGTTCGGCCACCCCCGCGGACTGCCCTGGATGCTCAACGTGGAGATGTGGGAGCGCTTCTCCTACTACGGCATGCGCGCCATCCTTCTCTACTTCATCACCGATACCGTGGCCGGCGGTGGCCTGGGCCTGAGCGCCAACTCCGGGCAGGTCATCCTGGCCTCCTACAGTGCGGCCGTCTACCTGCTGGCCATCCCGGGGGCATCTTCGCCGACCGCATCATCGGACCGTGGCTGTCCACCCTCTACGGCGGCGTCGTCATCATGGCGGGCCACATCTGTCTGTCCATCCCCACGCCCGCACTCGCCTGGACGGGGATTGTGCTGGTGGCCGTGGGCACCGGCTTCATCAAGCCGAACCTGTCCACGATCGTCGGGGGTCTCTACGATGACGACGACCCTCGGCGCGACGCTGGATTCCAGCTGTTCTACATGTCGGTCAACCTCGGCTCGCTGGCGTCCCCACTGGTGACCGGCTGGCTGCGTGAGCACTACGGCTACGCCGGCTTCTTCTCGGCCGCCGTCGGCATGGGGTTGGCCCTGATCGCCTTCATCTACGGCCGCCACAAGCTCTCCGCCTTCGCCTTCACCGTCCCGAGCCCCATCCGCCCCCAGGAGCGCCGGAGGTTCATACTCACCTCACTCCTGACCGTGGTGGCCGCGGCCGCACTCGTCGCGGTCCTCAGCGCCCTGACCGGCAGCCTGCTCGACGCCATCTCCACGACCATGCTCATCATCCCGGCAGGTGCCGCCCTGGGCTACTTCGTCCTCATGTTCCGCTCCCCCAAGGTCACGGCCCGCGAGCGCACGCACCTGCGCGCCTACATCCCCCTGTGGATCGGCGCGGTCCTGTTCTTCATGATCTCTGAGCAGGCGGCCGGCAAGATGGCCACCTTCGCCAAGGACAACACCGACGGCCGTATCCCGTGGCTCGGCTGGGCCATCACCCCCGAGACCTACCAGTCCATCAACCCGGCCACGATCGTCATCCTGGCCCCGTTCATCGGTTGGCTCTTCACCCGGAGGGCGGGCCGGTTCCCCTCCACCATCATGAAGTTCGCGATCTCGGTGCTCATCATCGGGGTATCGGCCTTCATCCTGGGCTACGGCTTCCAGATCTGGCCCGGCGGTGCGAAGCTGTCCCCCTGGTGGTTCCTGGCGGTGGTCTTCATCATCCAGACCGTCGCCGAGCTCTTCCTGTCCCCGGTGGGGCTGTCCACGACGTCGGCGCTGGCACCCAAGAGCTTCGCCTCCCAGACAATGAGCCTGTGGCTGCTGACGACGGCCACCGGCCAGGGGCTGGCCGGCTTCATCATCTCCAGGACGGAGCACGTCGCGAACTCCACCTACTACTACGGCCTGGGCGTCGTCACGGTCGCCGTGGCCATCATCCTGTTCATCGTCGCCCCGTGGACGGAGCGGAAGATGGCCGACGTCGGGGTCACCTCCCAGGACTAGGCACGGCTGGACCGCCGCGAGTTCGTAGGTTGAGGACCCTGTGCCGTCTCCTCACTTCTGAGACAGGTGGGTGTCATGACGTCTGAGGCACTCGCTCGGGCGGGAGCCTTGGGCAGGCTGGTGGTCCTGGAGGTGACAATGCGCGGAGGGAAGAAGTCTGGCAGGCACTGGCGGGTCCTACCAGGTCGCTGGTGTCCATGGTGCTGACATCACAGGCGCACCGGCGCCGCACACTGAAGGAGAACCGCAGGATTCCAACGATCCCCACTGGGCGCACTGGCGCCGGGCCTCGTTGATGTCAGCACTGTGGACACCGGGCCGCGCAGGAGCGAGTCCGGGGTTCTTGGCGGCAGCCCGAGTCTCCGTCACAGGTCTGCCCCGCCGCTCCCTGCCCGCCATCTGAGCTGGGGCCCTGGTGGTCAGGGTTCGACACCGGCCCCACTTTGAGTCTCGCCCCGAGTCGGCCTGCTCCACGAGGGTCGGGCTCCACTGGCCAAGGGTTGTGCGTACTGCACGAAAGCTCCACCTACCCAAAGTGCACCCAACCCTCGTCCAATAGCACCTCACACTCGTGCAGTGCATCCAGACGATGCCGGCAGCCACCACAGTGACCGGGCCAGCCCCCTCCGGCAGACCGAAGCAACAGCTCTCCCATCTAGCAGACGCACCTAACCGGTGTCGTGAGATGTCATGACATCCGAAACTCTCAGAAGCCATGAGACAACACAGCAGGTTCAGGGCACGACCGCGAGGGTTAACCTACGATCGCACGCCTCCGACTGCCACCGGCGGGCCAGCGAGGACGAAGAAGGAGACCGCCGTGAAGGACTACGCCTCCGGTGAGGAGCTCATCGCGGAGATCCGCAAGCGCGCTGAGCTGTTCATCGCCGAGTTCGACGACGTCCCCGCCTCCGAACTCCACACGCTCAAGGACGGGGTGGACCGCACGCCGGCGCAGATGCTCGCCTACCAGCTGGGGTGGATGGACCTGCTGCTGGGCTGGGAACGCGATGAGCAGTCCGGACGCGAGGTGGTCACGCCCGCTCCCGGGTACCGCTGGAACCGGCTCGGCGACCTCTACGACTCTTTCGACGAACAGTGGCGTAATACCTCCCTGCCCCGGCTTCGGGAGGCCTTTCCGGGAACCGGGTCGACGACGTCGTCGCCCTCGTGACATCGCCGAGCCGGGAGGAGCTCTTCACCTCCGGGCAGCGGGCGTGGGCCTCCTCGACGCCGTCGGCCCGGCCGGTGGCCACGTGGGTGCATATCAACACGGTGGCGCCCTTCACCTCCTTCCGCACGAGGATCCGCGCCTGGAAGCACGCGCCACTGAGTGCCACTGAGGGAGGGACATGCTGGTAGGGCACGACAGCAGTTCGAGCCGGTCACTCCCCGGCACTGAGAGGCGCACACCTGCCGCTCCGATCTTGTGGGGGCCACCGGAGTCTCCGGCGGCCCCCACAAGATCGATGAGTGCTGACGTCACTTGGAGGTGATCGCCTCAGCGAGCTCCTCGAAGCAGCTGACATAGGCGTCGATCGCCTCGTCCGTGTGGGTCACTGACAGGGTCCACTCCTCCTCGCGTCCCGGAGTCATGAAGATCCCCGGTTCATGTTGAACAGCCACGCGAGCTCGGACAGCTCCGCGTTCTGGTGCTCCTTGAAGGTCTCGTAGTCGACGACCTTCTTGGGGGAGAAGGTGACGCACCCCTTGCCGCCAACGCCCACCGCGTAGCCCGGAAGGTTGTAGCGCTCAATGACCTCGTGCAGCCCGCGAGAATGCGGTCGTTGAGGTGGTCGAGGTGGGCGTAGGCCTCCGGGGTGAGGACCTTCTCGAGGTTGGCCCGCACGGCGGCCATCGCCAGGGGGTTGCCGTTGTAGGTGCCGACCTGGAAGACGGTGTGGTCCTCCACGACGGACATGACCTCCTCAGTGCCTCCGATGGCGCCCGAGGGCAGTCCGGCGCCGAGGGGCCCTTGCGCCATGGTCACCATGTCGGGAGTCACTCCGAAGCGCTTGGTGGCGCCGCCCGGACCGATGCACAGGCCGGTCTTGACCTCGTCGAAGATGAGGACGATGCCGTGTCGCCGGGTAATCTCGCGAACCTTCTCCAGATAACCCGGCTCTGGCAGCACGACGCCCAGGTTCATCATGGCCGGCTCCATGATGACGCAGGCGGGCTTGCGGCCCTCTTCAGCCAGCCGGATGATGCGGCGTTCCATGGCCTCGGCATCGTTGAAGGGAACCGGCACCGTCATCTGGACGGTGGCGTCGGGATCTGCCTCCGTAGGGCAGGGAGGCCAGGTTGTCGCGGTCACCGATCTTGTCGTACTCGACGCCGATCGAGACCATGACGGTGTCGTGGTGCCCGTGGTAGGAGCCGAAGATCTTCATCACCGTGTCGCGACCGGTGTAGGCGCGTGCGATGCGGATGGCATCCATCGTGGACTCCGAGCCCGAGTTCGTGTAGCGCCACTTCGGCAGCCCCCACCTGCTCGAGAGGTTCTCCGCCACCGCCAGGGCGTCCTCGGTCGGGGCGGCGAAGTGGGTGCCCTTGCCGTACCGCTCCAGAACGGCCTCACCGATCACCGGGTGGGCATGCCCCTGAAGCATCGATCCGAAGCCGTTGTGGAAGTCCCACATCTCGTTGCCGTCGACGTCCCAGACCTTCGGCCCCTGCCCCCGTTCGAGGTAAATGGGCCAGGGCTCGCGCAGCTGGTATGAGGAGGCGACACCGCCGGAGAGACTGTTCCTCGCGCGGTTGTACATATCGCCGGATCCCTTGGTCCGTTCATTGAGGCGCTTGGACTCGATCTCCGTCAGCTCAGCGACTCGCTCCATGTTGATGCTCATTGCTCACTCCTTCGTGGTCCGGCCTGGCGTCCACATATCGTGTGTTTGATTACCGGCGCATCGATCAGCTGTGTCCGTCGATGCGATGACAATGTGTTTCCTCTCAGTTCCTTCCGCCGGCCTGGCGCGGAGGGAGCTGTTTTCATGTGTGCGCGTTCGCTCCGGTTCACCGGCGGTCACGACGCAGCACGGAGCGGGTAGGCGTCGTCGCCGTCTTCATAGACAGTCGCCACCTTCATCTCCTCAGTGACAGCGTCGGATCGTGCGATCACCTCCCCACGGAAGAAGGCCGGTGCTCGGACATACTGCACAAGCATCAGTACCACGCCCAGGAGAATGAGGGCGAGGGTGAGGACGAAGACGAGACCGACGCCGAAGACCTGCGATCCCGACCCATACTCCGGGTCGAGGGAGTCCTTCAAGGTGAGCCCGAGGAGCGAGAAGAGGATGAGACCCCCCAGCCCCGGCGAGACCAGCATGAAGAAGAAGTTCCTCACCGAGCGGAACCACTGTCCTCGAAAGTACCACACCGCGGCGAAGGCGGTGAGCCCGTAGTAAAAGGCGATCATCGCCCCCCAGGGTCTGAACCGTGTCCCACAGGACGGAGGTGGATACGAAGCGCAGCAGCGTGTAAAAGGTCGAGGCGGCGATCGCCGAGACGACTGTTGCGCGCCCGGGAGTCAGGAAGCGCGGAGAGATCTCACCGAGCTTCTCCGGCATTGCTCCGTAATACCCCATCGACAGGAGGGTGCGGGCGGAGAGACGAAGGTGGACTGCAAGGACGCCGCCGACGAGACCAGCACCGCCGTCGACAGGAGGATCGCGAACGGCCCCAGAACCGGCCTGGCCAAAGGCGAAGAAGACATTGTCCTGGATCGCAGGATTGCCCAGCCCTATCCCGTCCTTCCCCAGACCGGCGAACATCATGGATCCGATCGTGACGAACATGTACACCGAGACGATGGTCATGACGGTGAGCACGGCGGCGCGCCCCGGGGTGGAGCTGGCGTCGTCGGCCTCCTCATTGACCGTCAGCGACACGTCCCAGCCCCAGTAGATGAACAGGGACAGGGAGACGCCCGCCACGAAAGGTCCCCAGCGAGTCGACGGCGAAGGGATTGAACCATTCGAGCTTCAAGGGCGTCGGATTGACAGCGGTGCCGGTGAAGTAGCGGTAAATCGCCACCGCGCCGAAGCCGAGGAACACCGTCAGCTGAAACCCCACCAACCAGTACTGGAGCTTCTGGGTGGTCTGCATGTCGCGATACGCGATCCAGGTCGCCAGCGTGATGAAGACCAGGCAGGTGAGGGTGTTGACCCATACGTTGTCGGAGAGATCCGCAATGGCGGGCCGGCGAGTCACCTGTGCGAGCAACAGGTAGAAGAAGTCGACCGCGATGGCCGCGAGGTTCGACAGGACGACGACGGTGGCCACGATCAGCCCCCCATCCGTTCATCCACCCGATCCACGGACCGAAGGCGCGGGTCCCCCAGGTGAAGGACGTACCCGAGTCGGGCATCGCCGCATTGAGCTCTCGGTACCCGAAGGCGACCAGGAGCATCGGGACGAACCCGACGAGGAAGATCGCCGGCACCTGTTCGCCCACTTCTGAGGCGGTCGGCCCCAGCGCGCCGGTGAGGGTGTACGGAGGCGCGATGCAGGACACGCCGATGATGATGGCGCCGAGCAGACCGACAGAGCCCTCGGCCAGTCCCTTCTTCGACAGCCCGCCTCCAGAGTTCGTGGTCGCCGCGCTCATGTTCCACCTCCGACGTCGGCCGGGTCAGCCGGGACGGCGACGAGCGGCACGGGCAGGACCCGCAGGATCTTGTTGGCGTCCGGCCCCAGGAACAGGCGCCCGCTCTGGGCCAGCCGCGCCGACCCCAGGAAGGCCAGCTCATTCCTGCTCCACTCCATGGCCAGCACGGCGGCGCTCATGGAGTGGGCGTGAACGATCTGGACACGCTGGTCGTCCAGCCCGGTGAGATCCAGGCGCACCTCGGCGAGCAGGCCTCAGTCCGCTTCTCGATCTCCGCGGTGTCCTGTGAGTCGTCGGTGGTCACCGTGACGAGACGCAACGGGACACCGGCCCTGTCGGCGAAGGTCCTGGCCTTGCTGAGCACTCCCCTCCACCTGCCGGACTCGCCCAGCATGACCGTGATGCGTGAGAGCCCGTCCAGGGGGGCGTGCCTCATGCCGCGCGGGGACAGGGCGACAGGAACAGTCGAGGAGTTGAGCAGCGTCTGCCCCACGGAGCCGAGGGACACCCGCCCCAGGACCCGTGACGGCCTCCGCCGGCGACGAGCAGGTCGGCCTTGAGCTCCTCGGCCGAGGCGATGATGCCCTCGGGAAGGAGAGGCTGTACCGCAGGTACTTGCTCACCGGCACACGAGGGCCGATGCTCCTCCATGATCTCCGACATCCAGTCGTCGACCTGCGTGGCGACGACGTCCTGGAAAAGGCGTGATCGGTGACGTCAGGACGTAGCGTCCCCCGCCGCCCTTGACGACGGTGACGAGATCGAGTGGGCACGAGAACGCTTCAGCGAGAGACACCCCTAGGTGGTAGGAGTCTCGACCGCCGAGCGAATTGGTGAAGGCCGTCAGAATGCGCATGGGGGTGACCTCCTGTTCGCTTCCGGGGCGTCACAGGGCACTCATGACGTGCTTGATACGTGTGTAGTCCTCCACGCCGTAGACGGAGAGGTCCTTGCCGTAGCCGGACCGTTTGAAGCCGCCGTGCGGCATCTCCGCGACGAGGGGGATGTGGCAGTTCACCCACACGCAGCCGAAGTCCAGGTCCCTGCTGAATCGCAGGACACGCTGGTGGTCGGTCGTCCAGATGGACGAGGACAGGGCGTAGTCCACGCCGTTGGCCAGGGCCAGGGCGTCGTCGTCGGAGGAGAACTCCTGAACGGTCAGGACCGGCCCGAAGATCTCCTGCTGCACGAGCGCGTCGTCCTGCTTGAGCCCTGAGATGACGGTGGGCGCGTAGTAGTAGCCGCTCTCGCCGACGCGGTGGCCGCCGGTCAGCAGGTGGGAGTGCGCGGGCCGCTCCTCAACGATCTTCTGCACGGAGTCGAAGTGGCGAGCATTGTTGAGGGGGACCATAGAAAGCCTCCTCCTCGGGGATCGGACCGGTGCGCAGGGACTCGACGTGACGCACCAACGCGTCGGTGAACTCCTTGGCCACCGAGGCCTCGACCAGGACGCGGGTGGCGGCGGTGCAGTCCTGCCCGGCGTTGAACGTCCCTGCCGCGGCGATGCCCTCGGCGGCAGCCTCGATGTCGGCATCGGCGAAGACGACGGCGGGGGCCTTGCCTCCCAGCTCGAGATGGACGCGGGTCACGTTGCCGGCCGCCTGTTCGGCGAGATCCGAGCCCGCGCGCACCGATCCCGTGAGCGCGACCAGCCCGGGCACCGGGTGGGAGCTCATGAGCCGCCCGGTCTCCCCGGTGCCGAGCACCAGGTTGAAGACCCCTGGCGGGAGGATCTCGCTGGCGATCTCAGCGAGACGATGGCGCTCTCGGGCGTGTTGGCACTCGGCTTGAGCACCACCGTGTTGCCTGCCGCCAGAGCGGGCCCGACCTTCCAGATGAGCATCATGAAGGGGTAGTTCCACGGGACGATCTGCCCGACGACGCCGATGGGCTCGCGGCGAATCTGCGAGTTCAGCCCCTCGGCGTACTCCCCCGAGGCGACACCCGACTGGAGACGGGCGGCCCCGGCGAAGAACCGCAGCTGAGAGGCCCCTGTCACGACTTCCTCCGCCCGGATCATCTCGGCGAGCTGACCGGTGTTGCGGCGCTGAGCCTCGACGAGACGGTCGGCGTTGGCCTCCAGGGCGTCGGCGAGCCGGAGCAGGAGCATCTGCCGTTCCGCCGGCGTTGTCAGCCGCCAGCTCTCGAATGCCTTGAGGGCGGCGTCGTAGGCGGCGTCGACATCGGCGGAACCCGAGACCGGGCACTGCGCTACGACCTGTTCCGTTCGAGGATCCACGACGTCGAACGTGGCATCGGTGGCTGCCGGAACAAATCGTCCGTCGATAAAATTCTGGAGGAGAGGAAGGCTCATGTGAATCACTCTGTTTCTTGGCTTCGGCGGGACGTCGGTGTCGAGGTGAGAAGTTTCGAGAGTCGAAAGAAATGAGACGACTCGGGCCTCTACTGCCCAAGCTCACGCAGGACCGGCGCAGGCCACATCGCCGCCGGCGCCCGATGCGCTACAAGTTCTGCTACGACAACGCGGGCTAAGGTCCTAGGTGACGGCGTAATAGTAAACACACACCACCGAGTATGTCGAACATCACGTTCCACACTTCGAGGAATCGCATCAAAACGCGGAAAAGTCACCCCTGTGCGAGATGACAAACCGTCACTCCGCCCAAAAAAATGTAACGCACACCACAAATTCGCCCGCTGCTCGGCATCCTCGATGTCGACGCCGAGTGCCCTCCTCAGGCGCACAAGACGTGCGGGGACGGAGTTTCGATGCACCCCCAGACGCTCGGCGATGCGCTGCACCGCCCCGGCCTCGCTGAGGTAGATCCTCAACAGCTCGAGCAGCTCGGGCTGATCGGCGACGCCCCCGAGGCGAGCGCGGGCGAAGGCTTGGGCCCGCTCCTCGTCCAGGAGGTCCGTGACCGACGGCAGTCCCGAGGTCTCCCAGCGCACCGCCTGTCCGAGCTGCCGAGTTCCGGTGCAGACGGACAGCGCCTGCTGTGCGCCCCGCGGCAGATCAGTGACGCCGACAGGACCGCTGACGCCGATCCGCATCCGCTCCGTCCAGGGCGTGACACTGCCGTCCTCAAGAAGGGAGGGAACGCGCTCGACCTCACCGAGGATCATCAGGCGGGTCCCGCCCCGGTCCGTGCGCCACAGAAGCTGCTCCCCCACCGGAGCCCCCCGACTCTCGACGAGCAGGCGGGCCAGCACTGTGGAGAGCCCGGCAACGTCAGCACTGCCACCCTCGAGGCAGACAACCCGCCACTGATGACCACCACCGGTGGCGGGCACCGATCGCCGCTCCGGGAGACGGCAGGCGCGTGAGGACGAGCTCCTGAACCTGGTCCGCCAGCGCCAGCCCCTGCGCGATGTCACCCGCCAGGAGATGCCGGGTGGAGGCCCCCACGAGCTGGAGGAGCCATCCGGTGAAGGCCTTGGAGGACTCGGCGATGAGATTCAGAAACGACCAGGCGAGATCGACCCCCAGGGTCTGAGCGCGCGTGAGCGTCTCGCGCTGAACGGTCGCCAGGTAGCGCTCGGGCTCGCCGGTGATGCCGACCGGGCGGACGACCAGCCGCATGTCGCCGAGGCCGACCGCCCCGGCTCCTCGCATCCCTCCCGGACGGATCCTGTCGATGCACTCGGCGACCTCGTCGTCGATTCCCGTCGCCTCCGGCCCGAAGGGACCGACCACGGTGCGTCCCGTGGCATCCCGCAGGGACACCTCGCCCCGGAGGATCGAGGCCAGGGCGCGCATGATCGCGCTCTGGTTGTCCTTGGCGGCTGCACGCGTCAGCTGTTGCAGGACCAGGGTCTCCTCGTCTCCCGCCCCCTCGGCACCGATCTCAGGCTCGGTGGCCTGAAGCATGGCCCCGACCTCGCGGCTGATGGAGGCGAAGGAGACCTCGAGGGGGACCTCGATGAGATTGAGACGCCCGGCCCTGCAGGCCTCGCGCAGGTCCTCGGGCACGGTGTCGAAGGCGATGCCGGTCCCCAGTCCGAGAGCCGCGACTCCCGCCTCGACCAGTGATGCCACGTACTCCCGCCACGTGGCCGCCTCCGCATCGGCCATGACGAGACCCGTGGTGAGAACGAGCTCGCCGCCCTCGAGGTAGGAGGCCGGTTGGAGGAGCTCGGTCGCGACGACCCAGGTGACCGCGGCGTGCGGTGCGGGCAGAAGCACCGCGCGAACCCCCAGGTCCGCTCCATCGATGAGATCCGACACCAACACCATGCCTGGATTCAAACACTGTTCTATGCATCACGCACAGGATTCGCGAGATTTTGTGCATTGGGCTTAGGTGCTCAGACCTAGAGGCGGGCATAACCTGAGACGGAACTCATAGCCGAGCACGTTTCTACGACAACCCGGAGCGCCCTGTTCCGCTGCAGATCTCCGCCCGTCACGACACACTGTGAGGTCCATATGGCAACGCTGCCCCAGACCATTCATCTCGCCACTCCTCTGCCCGGTCCTGAGGCCCGCGCCCTCGACGAACGCGCAGGTACCGCACTCCCACGCGCCCTGACCGCCGCCATGCCGACATTCGCACGGCGTACGGACCGAGGCGTCCTGGAGGACGTGGACGGCAACCGTCTCATCGACTTCGGATCCGGCATCGCGGTGACAACCGTGGGCGGTGCGGCGGCGCCCGTCGTCGCTGCAATCCAGGAGCAGGCCGAGAACCTGACGCACACCTCCTTCGCCGTCACGAGGTACGCCGGCTACATCGAGGTCGCCGAACGCCTAAACGCCCTGACCCCGGGCAGCTTCCCGAAGAAGACCGCACTGTTCAACTCCGGGGCGGAGGCCGTCGAGAACGCCATCAAGCTCGCACGCAAGCACACCGGCCGCCAGGCAGTGGTCTGCTTCGACCACGCCTTCCACGGACGCACCTCCCTGACCATGGGACTGACGGCCAAGGTCGCCCCCTACAAGGGCGGCTTCGGCCCCTTCTCCCCTGAGCTCTACCGGGTCCCCGGCTCCTACCCGTACCGCGACGGACTGGACGGCGAGGCCGCAGCCGAGCGCACGATCAGTCAGATCGAGAAGCAGGTGGGGGCATCCTCCGTCGCCGCCGTCATCATCGAGCCCATTCAGGGCGAAGGCGGGTTCATCGTGCCGGCGCCCGGCTTCCTCACCGCGCTCCAGCGCTGGTGCCATGACAACGGCGCGGTCTTCATCGCCGATGAGATCCAGTCGGGAATCGCCCGCACCGGGGCGTGGTTCGCCTGCGACCACGAGGGAGTCGTTCCCGACCTGGTGACGACCGCCAAGGGCCTGGCCGGAGGCACCCCCTTGTCGGCGGTCACCGGTTCGGCCGAGATCATGGACTCCGCCGAACCGGGCGCCCTTGGCGGCACCTACTGCGGTAACCCCCTGGCCTGTGCCGCCGCCCTGGCGACCCTGGACATGATCGAGGAGCACGATCTCCTGGGACGGGCCCGCACGATCGGCGAGACCGGCATCCGCCTGATGGAGCAGTGGAAGGCGAAGGACCCCCGCATCGGCGAGGTCCGGGGCAAGGGCGCCATGATGGCTCTCGAGCTCGTCGACCCCGACTCGCAGAAGCCCGATGCCGCACTGACCGCCGCCGTCGCGCAGGCCGCGCGCTCACGCGGTCTGATCCTGCTCACCTGCGGCACCTACGGCAATGTCATCCGCCTCCTGCCACCGGTGACCATGCCGGACGAGCTGTTCGCCGAAGGCATGGAGATCCTCGAGCAGGCGCTCCGAGACCAGCCCTGATCCCCTCTCCCACCCACGTCTTAAGGCCGCACCGGCCCCGGATCACGCTGATCCACCCGACCGACCCAGGAGGTAGCTCCATGCCCTCGACCCCTCACCCCCTCACCGATGCACGGGCGCAGCTCGCCGAGGCGATCCAGTTCCTCGGCTTCGACGACGGAATGCGCCGCATGCTTGAGACCGCCCGTAAAGAGGTGACGGTCGCCATCCCACTGCGACGCGACGACGGCACGATGGAGCTGCATATCGGCCACCGCGTCCAGCACAACATCTCTCGCGGCCCCGCGAAGGGAGGGATCCGTTACTCCCCCAACGTGGACCTCGACGAGGTCCGAGCGCTGGCCATGTGGATGACATGGAAGTGCTCTCTTCTCGATCTGCCCTACGGCGGCGCGAAGGGAGGGGTCCAGGTGGACCCCCGGGCCCACTCGGAACGAGAGCTCGAGCGACTGACCCGCCGCTACACCTCGGAGCTGATCCCCCTGATCGGCCCCGACAAGGACATCCCGGCTCCCGATATGGGGACCGACGAGCAGACCATGGCCTGGATGATGGACACCTACTCGGTGGCCACCGGGCACACGGTTCTGGGAACCGTCACGGGCAAGCCGGTCAACCTCGGCGGGTCACAGGGGCGGGCCGCCGCCACCTCCCGCGGCGTCGTCTACTCCGTCCTCAACGCGATGGAGAGCATCGGAGTGAATCCCTCGCAGGCCACCGCGATCGTTCAGGGCTTCGGCAAAGTCGGTCGCGGCGCTGCCCGCTTCCTCCACGAGGCGGGCGTGAAGGTTCTGGCCGTGGCGGACGTCTACAGCACGATTCGCAACGACAAGGGCATCGACATCCCCGCACTCGAGGCCTTCGTGGATGAGACCGGCACCGTCGACGGGTTCCCCGGCGCGGACCCGATCCCTGCGAGCGAGCTGTTCGCCGTCGCCTGCGACGTCGTTGTTCCTGCAGCGGTCGAAGGGGTCATCACCGAGCAGACCGCGCCATTGATCGACGCCAAGCTGGTCGTTGAGGGCGCCAACGGCCCGACGACACCCACTGCCGACGCGATCCTGGCCGACAAGGGGATCCTGGTCGTACCGGATATCCTCGCCAACGCCGGTGGCGTCATCGTGTCCTACTTCGAGTGGGTACAGGCCAACCAGTCCTACTGGTGGACCGAGAAGGAGGTCAATGAGCGCCTGCGCACCAGGATGGACAAGGCCTGGAACGAGGTCACAGACTTCTCCAGGGAGCACGGACTCTCGCTGCGCACCGCCGCGACGACGATGGCCGTCAAGCGCGTCGCCGAGGCCCACGTCTCCCGCGGTCTCTACCCGTGATGCGTGGCAGGCGACAGTCGATACTCAGGGAGCACAACCATGGCTGACACACGACCCGGCGCGGCAACTGACACAGCGGCGTACACCACCCTCGGAGCCCACCCGGCTCTGGCCGACTACCTGCACAGGATCCGCCCCGAGGAGGGGATGCTCCTGGGCGGGCGGATGACGGCAGCCTCCGACGGCGGAACCTTCGACGTCGTCGACCCCGCCAGCAACGCCGTATTCGCACGCTGCACGGATGCGACTCCGGTGGATGCCGCACGCGCCGTCGACGCGGCCTCCGAGGCGCTGCCTGCCTGGAGCACCACCCCGCCCCGGCAGCGCGCAGAGCTGCTGCGGACCCTGTTCGACCTCATGGTGGGACAGACCGAGGAGCTCGCGGTGCTCATCAGCGCCGAGAACGGCAAGTCCCTGGACGACGCCAGGGCGGAGGTCCTCTACGCGGCGGAGTTCTTCCGATGGTTCTCCGAGGAAGCCGTGCGCACCGAGGGCGGTTTCGGCTCCTCCCCGGCAGGCGGGACCCGGACGATCGTCACGCACCGCCCGATCGGGGTGGTCGCCATGATCACCCCCTGGAACTTCCCGGCGGCGATGGGGACCCGCAAGATCGCCCCGGCCCTGGCCGCCGGGTGCACGGTGGTGCTCCGTCCCGCGTCCCTCACGCCCCTGACGGCGGTGGCACTGGGACATCTGATCCAGCAGGCCGGCGTGCCCGCGGGCGTGGTGAACATCGTGCCCTCGAGCCGTTCCGTGGAGGTCTCGACGACGTGGCTCGAGGACTCCCGGGTCCGAGCCGTCTCCTTCACCGGTTCCACCCAGGTCGGTCGTGTGCTCATGAAGCAGGCGGCGGAGAAGGTCCTGGTGTCGTCCATGGAGCTCGGGGGCAACGCACCTTTCGTGGTGGCGGCCGACGCCGATATCGACGCCGCGGTGACGGGTGCCGTTCAGGCCAAGCTCCGAGGCGGGGGTGAGGCCTGCACGGCCGCCAACCGCTTCTACGTCCACCGCGACGTCGCCCAGGAGTTCACCGAGAAGTTCTCCGCCGTCGTCCGCGACCTGAGGGTGGGGCCGGCCCTGGCGGACGAGGCGAACCAGATCGGCCCCCTGGTGACACCGGCTGCCCGCGACAAGATCAACGCCCTGGTGGACGGGGCGGTGGCCGGGGGCGCCGTCGTCCACGCCGAGTCCTCCTGGCCCCAGGAGTCTCCGGGGGCGTTCGTCCCGGTGCGGGTCCTGACGAATGTCGCCCCCGACGCGGAGATCGTGCGCACCGAGATCTTCGGCCCCGTCGCCCCGATCGTCACCTGGGACGACGAGGACGAGCTGCTGACGTGGATCAACGATACGGACTACGGGCTGTCGGGCTACGTCTTCTCCCGCGACCTCGGGTGGGCGCTGCGCCTGGCCGAGCGCATGGAGGTTGGGATGGTCGGTGTCAACCGTGGGCTCGTATCCGATCCCGCCGCCCCCTTCGGGGGTGTCAAGCAGTCCGGTATCGGGCGTGAGGGCGCGCGTGAAGGGATCCGTGAGTTCCAGGAGACTCAGTACTACTCGGTTGCCTGGGGCTGAGGGGCCCGTCCCCGAGCAGTGCGCGACCGCGAGGGTCGATGTCGTCGATATACGTGGTGCCCCGGGCCGAGAGCCCGGGGCACCATCGCGTTGACACTGAGGTCGTCAGTGTTGCCATCAGTGTTTCACGAGGCCTTGGGTAGGCCTTCTGGACGGCCTCGAGCATCTCGAGGGCCGAGTAGTAGTCCAGCCGGAAGGACGAGGGCGGCATGTACTGCACCTTGCCGCCGGTCACCGGGGCCGCCGAGCTGAAGGTCTCGTTGGTGGTGATGGCGTTCTTCGCGGTCTCGTCTGCGGCGATGACGACCCAGTTCTCACCGGTCAGTCCCGCCTGGACGTTCTCGGGCGAGAGCTTGACGATGTCCTTGCGCTCACCCATGGACTGGTCGCCCTTGACGCTGTCGGGGACGGCAGCGATGGTGAAGCCCAAGTCCTTGAGAAGCTGGGCCTGCGGGGCCTCCTCGGTGAAGGCGTTGGCGCCCTTGGTGCCGTCCCCGGGGACGGTGAAGACCGAGGTCGCCCCTTCGGGACGGAGATGGCGCCCTTGGCCTTCTCGGCCTTGGTGGTGTAGTCCTGACGACGGCGTCGGCCTTGGCCTGGCGGCCGGTGGCCCTGCCCCAGGGTCTTGGTGACGTCCTGCCAGGAGTGCGAACCGTAGTCGATGACGAGGACGGGCACCTCAGCTGGCGCAGGCTCTCGACGACCTTGACGGCCGAGTCCCTGTCCCGTCTTGGCCACGATGATGAGGTCGGGGTTGCTGCCCGCGACCGTCTGGGCGAGGTTGTCCTCGGTGCCGTCGATGGCCTTGACGCCCTTGTCGGTGGCCTGCTTGGACCACTGGGTGAAGAAACCGTTGTCGTCGGTCTTCTCATCCTTCTTCTTGGCCGGTGTCGAGGCGACCACTGGGGCGTCGAGGGCCAGGAGCGATCCGGTCAGGGTCACGGAGGTGGACACGATGCTCTTGGGCTCGGCCTTGATCTCAACGTCGACGCCGTCGTCCCCCTTGATGGTGACCGGCCAAGTGACCTTGGGGGAGGCCGCGGCCGAGGCGGCGCCGGAGGCTCCGGCTGAGGCCGCCCCGGAGGCCCCTGCGGAGCCGGCGGCGGTGGCGGTGGAGGTCGAACTGTTGGAGGAGCCGCAGGCCACCAGGCCGGTGCTCAGCACCATGGCTGCCACGGCGAGGAGGCCCTGCCTCAGGCGGCTGGGACGCCGCGAGGATGCGTTCATCTATCTGTGTTCCTTTCTTGTCCGTCCTGCTGGGAACGAGCAGTCGGGCTGGTTCCTGCCGAGGCGGGATCGGCAGAAGACTGTGGGGCCGGACCTCCGGTGGAGTCAGTGGGAGCGGAGCGGGTCGCGGCAGGGGCAGGGCCGGCCGGCACGACCGCGCCCAGGTGACGGGGCACCACCATGGGGGTGCCGGCCACCGGGTCGGGGGCGATGACGGCCGCCAGGCCGAAAACCTCCTCGATGAGGTCCTCAGTGAGGATCTCGCGCGGGGAGCCGGTGGTGCGGACGCGGCCCTCGTGCATGACGATCATGTGCTCGGCGCAGCGCGCCGCCTGGTTGAGGTCGTGCAGGACGGCCACCACCGTGCGACCGTCGGCATTGAGACGGCGGCACAGCTGGAGGATGTCGACCTGGTGGGCCAGGTCGAGGAAGGTGGTGGGCTCATCGAGCAGGATCGTCTCGGTGCCCTGGGCCAGGGCCAGGGCGATCCACACGCGCTGGCGCTGGCCACCGCTGAGCTCGTCGACGGGGCGGGCGGCCAGCTCGGTGACCCCCACCATCTCCATGGCCTCCTCGACGGCCTGCCTGTCCTGCTGCGACCACTGGCGGAACAGGCCCTGGTGGGGGAAGCGGCCGCGGGCCACGAGGTCGCGCACCAGCATGCCGCCGGGCACGGTGGCGCTCTGAGGCAGCAGGCCGACCCGGCGGGCGACCTCCTTGGTTCCCAGGCGGACGATGTCGGCACCGTCGAGGAGAACCGCTCCTCGGGCGGGCCGGTGCAACCGGGCCAGGGCGCGCAGCAGCGTGGACTTCCCGCAGGCGTTGGGTCCCCTACGATGGCGGTGAAGACACCGGCGGGGATGTCGACGTCGAGGTTGCGGGAGACCACGTGGCGCTCGTAGGCGATGGTCGCGCCCCGGGCGGCCAGGCGAGCCCCGGGGGCGGCTGGCCCGGTGCCGGCGTTCGACTCGGTGGAGGGCAGGTCGGTCACAGGGATCTCTTCGCGCGCTGCCACGGTCAGCGCCACCATGAGGTAGAGGCCGCCGACGGCGTTGGTCACCACGCTCACGGGCATCGACTCGAGCACGAGCTGGCTGAGCAGGTCGGCGCCCACCATCAGAAGGCTCCCGGTCAGGCCGCTCACGAGCAGCGGGGGACTGCGGGGAGCCGGTGAGGAGGCGGGCCAGGTGGGGCGCCACGAGGGGCCACGAAGCCGATGGGGCCGGCCGCCATCGTCACCACCGCCACCAGCACGGTGCCCAGCAGGATGAGGACGGCGCTGACGCGGCGGGTGGGGCTGCCCAGGATGGTGGCCACCTGCTCCCCCAAGGAGAGGACCTGCAGGTGGCGGGAGGCCAGCAGGATGAGGGCGACGGTGACCCCGATGACCAGGCAGGTCGGGGCCACCACCGGCCACCGGGCGGCCCTGAGGGTGCCGGTGATGGCCTTGAGGGCACCCAGGCCCTCGTCGTCGTCGACCCGTACCAGCAGCCAGCGGTTGACGGAGACGAGCATGGAGCTGATGGCGATCCCCACGAGGATGAAGCGCAGGCCGGTGAATCCGCCGCGCAGGGAGACGAGGTAGGGTCACCGTGCCGACGGCGGCCCCGCCGATGAACGAGGCCAGGGAGGCCGAGAGCATGGAGCCGGGCAGGAGGAGGATGCTGATGAGGATCCCGGTCTGCGCGCCCGTGCTGAAGCCGATGAGGTCGGGCGAGCCCAGGGGTTGCGGGTGATGGTCTGGAAGAGGGCGCCGGCCACGCCCAGGGCCAGGCCCGCCACGAGCCCCAGCACGATCCGGGGCAGCTTCCACTTCACGACGACGACCTGGACGATCTTGCGCCCCTGCCCCTGGAGCGCATCGATGACCTCCTGGGTGGTGACGGGGAACTTCCCTAACCGCAGGGAGACCACGGCCACCGCCAGGCTGAGCGCCAGCAGTATGAAGCCGACGATGACGTGGCGCGGGGTGATGAGCACCGACCGGCGGCCGACGACGATCCACAGGCGTCCGGCGTCGGCCCCCACGTGGAGGCTGCGTCGCGGGTCGGTGCCGGCGGGAGGATGCAGCGGAGAGGCGGCCTGGCCCGGCCTGATTCCCCTCATGAGGCCCGGTCCTTCATCCGCAGGACCATGAGCAGCAGGACGGGCGAGCCGACGAAGGCCGTCAGCAGACCGACCTGCATCTCACCGGGACGGGCCAGGACGCGGCCCAGGACGTCGGCGGCCAGGACGACGACGGGGCCGCCCAGCGCACACAGGGCCACGATCCAGCCCCGGTGGGGTCCCATGAGCCAGGAGGCCGTCAGCGGCGCCATGAGCCCGACGAACCCGATGGGGCCGGCCACCGTCGTGGCGGTGGCGCACAGGAGCGTGACGACCATGAGGCTCAGGCCCCGCACGAGGCCCACCCGGGTGCCCAGGGCGGCGGCGACGTCGTCGCCCAGGGCAATGTTGTCCAGGGCGCCGGCCAGCAGGGTGGCCGCCCCGGTACCCGCCACCACGAGGGCCGCCACGGGCAGCAAGGGGATGTCGGTGCGGGTCAGGGAACCGACCTCCCAGTCGATGAAGGTGCGGAACAGGTTCGGCATCGTCAGGACGACACCCCGGATGACCGCCCCGGCGAAGGCCGAGAAGGCGACACCGATGAGCACCAGGCGCACCGGTGAGGATGTCGAGCCGCCGATCATCCCGATGACCTGGACGAGCGCGGTGGCAGTCAGGGCGCCACCGGCCGCCAGAAGCAGCTGGCCGGGGACCGGGAGCACGCCGAGGGCGGCGGTTCCCAGGACGATGCCCAGCGAGGCGCCGGCGTTGACACCGAGCAGCCCGGGCTCGGCCAGCGGGTTGCGGGTGACGGCCTGCATCACCGCGCCGGCCACCGCCAGAGCGGTCCCGACGAGCACGCCCAGGATGGTGCGCTGCACGCGCAGGACGTGGATGTTGTAGCTGACGTTGGAGGCGTCGGGGTGGAGCAGGTAGTGGGCGACCTGGCCGGCGGGGATCCGGGAGGAGCCGACGAACAGGGAGGCCAGGAGGCACAGGGCCAGCAGGACGGCTGCGATCAGGAGGATCGCCGGGCGGCGCGCGATCACGCGAGCACTCACCTCCGCCGCTGTCTGAGAACGGGGGCGAAGACGGTCCCCGAGGACCCCGATCGGCATCTACTCTCCCCACACCAGATGTACAAAGGTCAACCTAACCTAAGATGCTGGCCGGGCTCTGTCAAACACAGGCCGGCCTGTTGGTTCATTCATGGCCTCACCCCCACCCACCAGCACGCACATGCTCGCGCATATCCTCCTCACGGAGTATGTCGTCGGTGTATACACTCAGCGCATAGTCGTGGGCATGGAATCCAGACTCACTCTTCTTGGGCTGCTCAGTGCCGGGCCGGGGCACGGATACGACCTCAAACGCTCCTGGGACCACTGGTTCGCCGCTTCCAAGCCACTGGCCTACGGTCAGGTCTACGCCACGCTCGCCCGCCTGGTGCGCGACGGGCTCATCACGCAGGTCGAGGCCGAGCCCGGAGCCGGCCCGGAGCGCAAGCGCTACGAGGTCACCGACGCCGGTCGCCAGAGCGTTGAGCAGTGGCTGCTGACCCCGGTCGCCCCGGCCGGCGACGTCCAGGCCGACATCTTCGCCAAGACCGTCATCGCCCTCATGCTCGACGACGACGCCGGACGCCTCCTCGACCTTCAGCGCGCCGAGCACATGGCCCGCATGCGCGAGCTGACCCGCCTCAAGCAGGACGGCGACCTGCGCACGGTGCTGCTGGCCGACCACGCCCTGTTCCACATCGAGGCCGACCTGCGCTGGATGGAGACCACCGCGGCCCGCCTGAGCGAGCTGCGTGAGGAGGTGCGCTCATGAGCGCCACCGGCGTCACCACCGCCGTCACGGCCGCCGGCGTCACTCCCGCTCCCGGTCAGGGCCGGGCCGGCCTGCCGGGCGGCGTCATCATGAGCGCCCGCGGCCTGGAGATGAGCTTCGGGCAGACCCACGCGCTGCGCGGCGTCGACCTGGATGTCGCGGCCGGTGAGGTGCTGGCCGTCACCGGCCCGTCGGGCTCGGGCAAGTCCACCCTCCTGCACGTCATGGCTGGGGTGCTCGTGCCCGATGCCGGACGCGTCGATTACCACGGAGGCGACGTGTCGCAGGACATCACGGCCCTCGATGAGGCGGCCCGCAGCCGCCTGCGCCTGAAGGAGTTCGGCTTCATCTTCCAGTTCGGCCAGCTCCTGCCGGACCTCTCCGCCCTGGACAACGTCACCATCCCCCTGCTCCTGGCGGGCACTGCGCGCCGGCGGGCGCTGGCCCAGGCCCGCGAGACCCTGGGCGAGCTGGGGCTCAGCGAGCACCTGGACAAGCGCCCCACTCAGCTCTCGGGCGGCCAGGCGCAGCGGGCCGCCGTCGCGCGGGCGCTGGTGACCAACCCGCGTCTGCTCTTCGCCGACGAGCCCACCGGCTCCCTGGACTCCCTGGCCGCCGAACGGACCATGGAGGTGCTCCTGAGCTCGGTGCGCTCCCGCGGTGCCGGCCTGGTCATCATCACCCATGATGCGCGCGTCGCCGCCTACGCCGACCGGGAGGTCACTGTGCGCGACGGTCGCATCGGCCCCGAGGCCACGCACACCGTGGCCGGACCGAGCCGGCCGGGGCACGCCGAGCCGGGAGACCCGGGAAGTCAGAGGAGCCGGTCATGAGCCGCATCGCCCTGACCCGGCTGCTCGTCGCCAACGACCGCTCCGCCCGGCGCCGCCTGGCCGGGATCGTCGCCGGAGTCATGGTGGGGGTGGCGCTGTTCCTCATGCTGCTGGCCGCCGCCCAGGCCTTCCCCGAGCGCAGCATGCGCTCCAGCTGGGCGTCCACCGCCCTCATGCCCGGCCTCTCCGAGCAGTCGAACCACACCGACCTCCGGCCCGACCACGTCCTCACCGAGGGCGAGCTGGCCGTTGCCAGCAACGTCGACGTCGTCGGCAACCAGCCGATCACCGTCCTGAGGGTGGCCCTGCCGAGTCGGGCACCACCTCGGTGAAGATCCCGGGCTCCGACATCGTCCCCAAGCGGGGCGAGTACCTGGCCTCGCCGGCCCTGGCCACGCGCATCGCATCCCTGCCCGCCGACCAGCTCGGCGACCGCTACGGCAAGCAGGTGGGCGTCCTGTCCCCGAGGCCGTCGAGGGCCCGGACTCACTGGTGGCCGTCGTCGGGACGGACCTGGGAGACCGTGGCCGCCTCCGAGTTCTACATCCCGCCCCAGGTGGTCACCTCCTTCCAGGGCATCCCCTTTGAGAACGAGGCGTACCGGATCGCCACGATCGTCGGCGCCATCGCGGTGCTCGTGCCCGCGCTGCTGCTCGTCGGGATCGTCACCGACTTGGGGGCGGCGCAGCGGGCCGAGCGCTTCGCCACGCTGCGCCTCATCGGGGCCACACCGCAGCAGGTGGCCCGCACCGCGGCCCTGGAGATCGGGGCGACCACCTTCGTCGGCGCCCTGGCGGGCGTGGCCCTCTACCTGGCCCTGATCCCGCTGGCCGCGCAGATCACGCTGAGAACCAGCCGCTTTCTACTACGCCGACCTGCTGCGCTCCCCGGTCAACGCGGTCCTCGCCGTCGTCGTGACCACGGCGGGGGCGGCGGCCGTGGCCTGGTGGCGCACGCGACGAGCCGACCTCGGGCCCGCTGGGCGGGTCCCGTGAGCGCACCGAGCGCCGCCCCGCCTCATCTCGCTGGCGCCCGTCATCCTGGGGACGGCGGGGCTGGTCAGCGCCCCGACGGTGGCCCGCCAGAACTCCGATCTGACCATCTACCTGCTGCCCGCCTCCTTCCTGTGCGCGATGCTGGGGTCTGCTGTGGGCCGGGCCGGTCCTGACCTGGTGGGTGGCGCGAGGCGGCAGGGCCCGTGGCCCACTCCGCGGCGCAGGTCATCGGCTTTCAACCGGATCACTCAGCACCCCCAGGGCGGCCTTCCGTGCGGTGGCGGGCGTCGTCATCGCCGTCTACGCCATGACGGTGTTCGCCGTCGCCATCACGGCCGCTGCCGGGGACCCATGACGTCACGCGAGGCGGTGGGCACCTGAGCCCCACGACGCTCGCGGCGATGCCGGCGGTCAGCGACGAGGGCGCCCTGAGCGGAGCCATCGACCGACTCTCCGCCGTGCCCGGGGTGACGACGGTCGACCGTGGGGAAGGATCAGCGGGCGACGGCAAGCAGGACAGCCGCGTCATCCTCGAGGCCGACAAGGCCGAGGGCCCTCGGGGCCCCGCACGTCGCGGCTCCTGATGGCGCGGTGAGCATCAGTACCCGGTGGCTGTATGAGAACGCGGCCGCCTCGCCGTCGCCGGTCAGTGCCGAGGAGCTGGCGAGCGCCCGTGAGCACGGCGCGCCCGGTCATCCTGGTGGGGACGGACCCGGCCAGCCCCGGGGCCATCGAGCGAGCCCGCACCGCTCTGGCCACCTCGGGCCTGGCCTCGGGGACCGCCCCGACCTCACCCAGCTCGATCCAGGCCCTCGAGGGCAGTGCCATGGAGAACCAGTTCGCCCAGCTGGGCTACATCGGCATCCTCATCGCCGCAGGCATCTCCGCGGTCTCGCTCGGGGTCTCGACGGTGGCGGCACTGCTGGGGCGCCGGCGGGTCCTGGGTCTGCTGACGGCTGGTCGGCATGCCGGCGGCGACGCTGCGCTCCATGGTCTCCTACGAGGCGATGCTGCCGGCGGTCACTGCCCTGGCCATGAGCATCGGTCTGGGCTGGCTGACCGCATGGGTCGCTGATCGGCGGCGTCTCGGGCCGCCACATCAGCTGGCCGGGACGGCGGTTACTGGCTGGTGCTGCTGGCGTGCCTGGCGCTGGTGGTGGTGACGACCCTGGCCAGTGCCCGCTACGGCCGGCGCATGCTGGCGGACACCACCGTCCGATTCGAGTAGAAGCGGCCCACAGTGTCCATATCGGGAGACAAAGGCCGCGATCAGCCTCAGTCGCAGAAAAAGGAAAACCGCATGATTTCGCGGTTCTTCTCGACGGAGTGACGGCTCTACGAGCTCCTTTGTGCTCCGATATGGACACCTATCCTCCTGCGCACCCGGGCACCGGGGAGAACAACCCCGGTGCCCGGAGCCGATCTGCGATAGAACAAGACCATGACCTCAGGACGGATCGACACGGCCGCAGGCTCCTCCGCCGCGGCCTGCCTGAGGCCGCCGGTCCTCGCGGCACCGGATCTCGGGTCGCCTGCGCGACGGCGAGGCCGATGAGCTCACCGCCGGCGAGATGGTCGAGGACCTGGCGCTGGTCGAGGCGGACCTCAGCGGCGGCGACCTGTCTGCGCTCACGCTGCTCAGCTGCCGGTTCTCGGAGGTCTTTCGCCAACGACACCGACCCTAGCCGCGGCGCGGCTGGTCGACTGCCGCCTGGAACGACTGAGCGCCACCCTACTTCACAGTCCCGCGCTCCACCTGGCGCACGGTGGAGCTGGTCGACCCCGTATCGGGGCCTGGGGAGCTCTACGACGCCGATGTCGAGTCGCTCTCGCGGAGAACTGCCGCCTGGGCTTCGTCAACCTCGCCGGAACCGCTCTACGCGACGTTCTCATCAGGGCCACCCGGATCGACGAGCTGGACCTGAGCGGAATCGACGCTCAGCGGGTCCGCTTTCGAGGACTGCCAGGGTGGGCACGCTGCGCCTGCACGGCGGGGGCCTGAGCGACGTCGACCTGCGCGGACTGGAGATGAGACGGTCAGCGGCGTCGGCTTCCCTGGCCGGGGCGACCATCAGCGGCCAGCAGCTCAGCGAGCTCGCGCCGCTCTTGGCGCAGCACCTGGGGACTGCGGGTCACGGATCGGGATCACGCACAGAATGCGGCAACAAGGAGTAGAAGAGCATGACGCTGCTGACAGCTGACGACGTCCTCAACGTGAAGTTCCAGGTCTCCTCATTCAAGGAGGGCTACAAACCAGGATGAGGTCGACGAGTTCCTCGACGAAGTGACCACCACGATGCGGGAGTTCGAGGAACGACTCGGCACGTCGCAGGCATCGTCGGGCCCCTCGCACCGGAAGGCCGAGATCCTGCTGACCTCCGAGGGCGTCAGGAACATCCGGTTCTCGACCACCCGGTGGTCGGGGTATCACATCGACCAGGTTGATGCCTTCCTCGCTCCAGGTGGTCTCGACGATGGAGGCCCTCGAGGCGCAGGCGCGCACCAGCGCATTCGCCGGCCAGCCCGGAGCGCCGGGGGCCTATAGCGGGGCGTACGGTGGCGGAACCTACGGCATGAGCCCGGCTCAGGCGGGGCTACGCCCCGGGCGGAGCCGAAGCCGGTGATGCCTCAGTACGCCGAGGCGATCGCCCAGCGCGACCAGTACATCGCCCAGCTCCAGCAGGAGGTCGCCTACCTGCGCGCCGAGCTCGAGGCCGCCCAGCGCCGGCTGGGGACGACAGGGGTCTAGGCCTCGCCGCCGCATCTGCCACCACACAGTCGTAGAGAGGACCAGGACACATGACGATCCTGACGAGCAATGACGTGGACAACGTGAGGTTCACGGCCACCCAGTTCCGAGAGGGCTACGAACAGCACGAGGTTGATAGCTTTCTTGAGAAGATCGCCAGCACGCTGAGGGTTCTCCAGGCAGGAACTAACTCCACTGGCTATGCCTCCAACATCGCCGGCGTCAAGGTGCTCACGGCTGACGACGTGCAGAGCAAGAAGTTCCAAGGCACCAGGTTCCGGGAAGGCTACGAGCAGGATGAGGTCGACAGCTTCCTCGACCACGTCGTGGAGACGTTGAGATACCTGGAGGGTGGCGCACAGGCCTCCGGATATGAAGCACAGTGGGGCGGCAGCTCGTGGGACGGCGGAGTCAACGCGTACGGCAGTGCGTCGTACGCCGCGCCGAGCGGCACCGACGGAACCGGTGATGCCCAGTACGCCGAGGCCATTGCGCAGCGCGACCAGTACATCGCCCAGCTCCAGCAGGAGAACGCCTACCTGCGCGCCGAGCTCGAGGCCGCCCAGCGCCGCCTGGAGATGTTCGGCGCCTAACCGCCCGCAGCGGCCTATCCGACCATCCGCACCACACACATGGTGCGTCGTCCCGAAGGTCCCTCCGCGGACAACAGTGTGGTCAGATGGATCCCGCCTGCTCGATGACGAGGATCCGGGCCGTCCCCACAGGGTGGGCAACATGTTCGTCGCCATCCTCGGCGACGAAGATGCGTCCGGGCTCCAGCCGAGTCACGTGGGTCCCGGCCTCGTCACGATAGTGCATATCAACTGCTCCATCGAGAACAACGAAGACCTCGACGCCGTCGTTGGTGTGCCAGACATAGGGTTCGTCAGTCCAGTGAAGCCGCACCGTGGCATCCGCGATGCGGGCCAGGTCAACAGCGGCCCACGCCCTGTCGAGGTGACATCCCCAGCAGTAACGATCTTCATCGCGCACCTGTCCTCTCTCGATACCCGTCTGTTCGAGTGACGCCGGAGAGCTCGAGGCGATGCTCAGCCACGCGCCCCGCTCGAACAGGTTGATGACAACAAGTCGACTCATCACCGCAGTCTGGTCGTCACGACGAGTGAGCACGAGTGGCAGAACGACACGCTGCGCGCAATTCCTGCCATTATGTGCGCATGACACATGCCGTTGTCGCTCTGGCCCTGCCAGGCGTCGTCGCTTTCGACCTGTCCACGGCCGCTCAGGTCTTCGGCCACCCTGAGGAGGATGAGTACTCCTTCGAGGTGGTGACATCTGACGGCCGCCAGGTGCCGTCGTCCACAGGATTCCAGATCGCAGGAGTAGGCGATCCTTCCTCTCTGCGCCAGGCCGACACCATCGTCATTCCCGGGACAGCCCCCACACCACGCCCAGTGATGACGTACTCGAGGCACTGCGATCAGCGCACTCCCGCGGCACCCGAGTCGTCTCCATATGCACCGGGGCCTTCGCGCTCGCCCCAACGGGGCTTCTGGACGGCCTGTCAGCCACGACCCACTGGCAGGACGCCCAGGAACTACGCATGGCCTACCCGGCTGTGGACGTCACGCCCGATGTCCTGTACATCGACCACGGGCACGTAGCCAGCAGCGCCGGGTCGCCGCCGGAATCGACCCTGTGCCTGCACCTGGTGCGCCGTGACCACGGGGCTGCAACAGCCAATCGCATCGCACGTCGAATGGTCGTCCCACCCCACCGCGCAGGAGGCCAGGCCCAGTACGTCGCACCGGCAGCCCGCCCCCGTCATCCGGAGAACAGGCTGGCGGAGCTGACCACCTGGGTCGTGGCGCACCTGATCGCCCAGTGGGGCGTCGCGGATCTTGCTCGCCATGCGCACCTGTCTGAACGGCGCTGGCACGCAGGTTCGTCGCCGAGACAGGGCAGAGCCCGCTGCAGTGGCTTCTCCACCAGCGTGCTGGCCGCCATGGATCTGCTTGAGACGACCGGCCTGCCTCTGGAGGCCATCGCACACGCACGGGCTCAGGGAACGGCCGGCACCTTGCGTCGTCACTTTCAGACACGTGGGCACCACGCCCAGCGCCTACCGAAAGACGTTTCGCGGTCCCGAGTAACGGCTCGAGGTCTCAGCCCCGCTTGACCAGCGGGAAGGTGATGGTCTCGCGGATGCCCTGGCCGGTGAGCACCATGAGGAGGCGGTCGATGCCCATGCCCATGCCGCCGCTGGGCGGGAAGCCCTGCTCCATGGCCACCAGGAAGTCCTCGTCCAGGATCATGGCCTCGGGGTCGCCCTTGGCAGCCGCCAGGGCCTGGGCCTCGAAGCGCTCGCGCTGGACCACGGGGTCGGCGAGCTCGGAGTAGGCGGTGGCGGTCTCGAAGCCGCGCACGTAGAGGTCCCACTTCTCGGTCAGGCCCGGCTTGCTGCGGTGGTAGCGGGTCAGCGGCGAGGTGTCTCGGGGAAGTCGTAGACGAAGGTGGGCGCCCACAGCTTGTTGCCCACGAGCTCCTCGAAGATGTCCTCGACGACCTTGCCGGCCACGGCGTAGTCGTCGATCTCCAGGCCGATCTTCTCGGCGTGGGCGACCAGCTGCTCGCGCGGGGTCTCCACGGTGATCTCCTCACCGAGGGCCTCGGAGACGGAGGTGTAGAGGTCGATCTTGTCCCACTCGCCCGACAGGTCGTACTCGGTGCCGTCGGCCAGCGTGACGACCTCGCCGCCCTCGGGCAGGTCGAAGGCGTCGCGGGCCGCCTGCTGGACGAGGTTGCGGGTCAGCTCGGCCATGCCGTCGTAGTCGGAGTAGGCCTCGTAGGCCTCCAGGGCCGTGAACTCCGGGGAGTGGGAGGAGTCAGCGCCCTCGTTGCGGAAGTTGCGGTTGATCTCGAAAGACGCGGTCGACACCGCCGACCACGGCGCGCTTGAGGTAGATCTCCGTGGCGATGCGCAGGTAGAGATCCATGTCGAAGGCGTTCATGTGGGTGATGAACGGGCGCGCGGCCGCCCCGCCGTGAATGACCTGCAGCATGGGGGTCTCCAGCTCCAGGTAGTCGCGGCGGAAGAAGTTCTCGCGGATGGAGCGCACGACGGCGGCGCGGGTGCGCACCATGTCGCGGGCGGCGGGCCGGGTGAGCAGGTCGAGCTCACGACGGCGCACGCGCTGCTCCTCCGAGAGGGTCACCGCCTCGCCGGCCCTCGTTGGTCCAGGTCTTGGGCAGGGGCGCAGCGCCTTGGAGGCGATCCGCCAGGCGGGGACCTCGACGTCGTCGTCCCCGGCGGAGGCGGCCTCGACGCCCTCGCGCAGGACCGGCTCGGCCATGACGGACAGCTCGCCGCGGCGCGAGGAGATGACGCGGCCGTGGACGAAGAGGTGGTCACCCAGGTCGACGTCGGCCTTGAAGGCCGCGAGCGCGGTGTGGCCCTCGGCGGGCAGGGCCTTGGCCGAGAGCATGGCCTGCAGGGTGGTGCCGGCCCCGTCCTGGAGGGTGACGAAGCACAGGCGGCCGGTGTTGCGCAGGAAGACGACGCGGCCGGCGACGCCGACGACGTCGTCGGTCTCCTGCCCGGCCTCGAGGTGGGCGTAGCCCTCACGCACGGCGGCGATGGTGGTGGTGACGGGCACGGAGACCGGGTAGGGGTCCCAGCCCTCGCCGCGCAGGCGCTCGCGCTTGCCGGCGCGGACCTCGAACTGCTCGCCCGGGCCCGGGTCGGCCTTGGGCTGTTTGGGCTGGGCCGATGAATCGTCTGCAGACTTCGGCGACTGGGTGCCGGCGGCGTCGGTGGCGGTCGGGTCAGGGGCTGGGGGTGCTCTCGTCTGTCACATGAAGGAGTCTAACGGCGCAGGCCCTCCCCGACCGCCCCCTGGGGACCGACGACGCCCGATCCACCTCCGATCCTGGTCACATCGGGCGGCGGTTCCACCGGTCAGGTCCAGGTGGGCACGACGGCGGCCCCGGTCACGGTTTCCTCTCCCTTCCGGCTGCGGCGCACGGACACGCAGTACTCGGCCGGGAACCAGGTGGGGCCCAGGGCCTCGCCCTTGACCGGAACCCGACTCAGGCGCAGGGCGGTGCCGCGGGCCGTGGGGCGCTGCTCCCACTGGGGTGGTGTGCGAAAGAGGAAGGCGGAGAGCAGCCTGGTGTAGTCGGGCCCGAGGTAGCACCACGGGACCGGGATGGAGGGAAGTCCACTCAGGATGACGCCGTCGGCGGCCAGGGACTGGGGCTGCTCACCGTTGTAGTAGTGCGGTCTGACATCACCGGCGTAGGAGTGCTTCCATCTGTCGAGGACCTGCGCCCAGGCCAGGTCGGCGCCGAGCTCGTCGCAGGCCTCGAGCAGCAGCTCGTGCAGGAGGTCGAGGTCACCGACGCTGAGGGGCGCCAGCTCAGCCACCCACTCAACCATGTACATGCCGTGAGGATCCTCCTCGAGGGCAAAGAACATCGCCGTACTGATCGGCGCGGGCCCGGTCAGGAAGACCCCGACGTCATCGACATACCTACAATCATCAGCGGCCTCAATCGTGGCCTCGCTCAGTGGCAGCATGCGTGCCTGGCCGGTGTACTCGGTGGGGCTCCAGTGCGGGGCCACCCGCCAGATGGCGCGCATCCATGCCTTGACCGGATCGGGGCAGACGGACTCGCGCACATAGGCCCGCATCTCGACCACCTGAACGTCCTCGTCGAGCCGCTCCCACTCCTTCTCGTAGACGTCGGGATTGAAGTCGGGCGCGGGCGGGGCTCCCTGCGGCCGCACCACACGCTCGAAGAACAGGGCCACGACGCCGTCGTTCCAGTGGGCGAGGGTCTGCGCCGACGCCAGGGCCCTCTTGGTGGCCGAGCCGCCTTGGAACCAGCTCTTGGGCCAGGTGAGCCGGTAGCAGTAGGGCAGATCGGGGTAGCCGGAGACCTCTTTGACGTAGTCGACGAAGTCGAGTTGCACATCCAGAGACGTCTCCTCCAGATCGAGGACCAGCAGGCGACCGTCGCGGAGGCGGAGGTGGGTTCCGTCCCCGTCATTACCCTCGACGGTGAGATCCGGCAGCGCCGCGCGCACACCCTCGATTGTCAGCTCTCGAGTGGTGTAGAGCTCGTAGATGTCCTCGTCCTTGAACTGCCCCAGCATGCTTCCCGACCTTATCGGAGCACGGCGGTGTCCGGGGCGGTTCGGGACGGCCCGGTAGGGCAGCGGCCCGCAGAGCGGTCAGGCGCGGGCCTCGGCCAGGGGGATGCCGGTGGGCCGCAGGCCCTGGAGGCGGGCGACGTCGGAGTCGGCCGGGATCTGGCCGGGGTCGGTGCCCCGCTCCACGATCCGGTTGGCCTCGTCGACGAAGACGACCCGGGGCAGGTAGGTGCGGGCCTCGGCGTCGGACATCTGGGAGTAGGCGATGAGGATGACGACGTCTCCGGGGCTGACCAGGTGGGCGGCAGCGCCGTTGACGCAGATCTCGCCCGCGCCGCGCTCGCCGGGGATGACGTAGGTGGACAGGCGGTTGCCGTTGGTGCAGTTGCAGATATCGACGCGCTCGCCGGGCAGCAGGTCGGCGGCCTCGAGCAGGTCGATGTCCACGGTGATGGAACCGACGTAGTCGAGGTCGGCCTGGGTCACGGTGGCGCGGTGGATCTTGGACGTCATCATCGTCCGGGTGCGGGAACTCATCGCCGCACAGCGTAGACGGCGCCGGGCCCGGCGCACTGTACGGTGCGGCACAGGGTGAGCGACCTGACAGGAACGGTCGGACCTGAGCGAGGCCAGGCCCGGCCCAACGGTTCTCGAGAACACGCCATAGGGCGCCGGTTCTGTCGCTTGAGGGGGCGTCCTCGCGCGGGGCCGGCCCGGTTCACGGCGACTGGCCCCGCGCAAGCGCCTGGGCGAGCCGGGCACCCAGAGCGAGCCTGATCAGCCCTGCTCAGGGGCGCAGGTCGATGAGAGTGTTGTCGATGAGGCGGGTGGTGCCCACGCGCGCGGCGACGGCCAGCAGGCCCACGGCGGGCAGCCCCTCCCCCTCGTCCTCTCCTGCGGGCGCGCTGCGCGGCAGGCCGAGGCCGGCGCCCGCCAGGTCCTCGAAGCTGTCCGGGGCGACGAGGGCCACGTAGTCGACCTCGACGCCGTCGGCCGCCTCCAGGGAAGCCAGGGCGGCCTGGCGGATGGCGGCGGGGTCGGGCCGGGAGCCGGTGGCCTGCGCGGCGGCGTCCCGGCCGGCCTGGAGTGCACGGGACAGGGCCAGGGCCTGGTGGCGCTGCTCGGGGCTGAGGTAGGCATTGCGCGAGCTCATGGCCAGGCCGTCGCTCTCGCGGCGGATGTCGACCGGCACGATCTCCAGCGGGACGGCGAGGTCGCGCACCATGGACTCGATGATCGCCAGCTGTTGGGCGTCCTTGCGGCCGAACAGCGCCCAGCGCGGGGCGGTCAGGTGCATGAGGGTGAGCACGACCTGGCACACGCCGGCGAAGTGGGTGGGGCGGGTGCGGCCCTCCAGGACGGTGGCGATGGGGCCGGGGTCGATGCGCACCGCCGGCTGCCCGCAGGGGGTAGATGACCTCCGGGGTGGGGGCGAAGACGATGAGCCGTCCCACGCCGAGGGTGCCGTCGGCACCGGTGAGGGTGCGGGCCAGTCCGGCCAGGTCGCCCTCGAGGTCGCGCGGGTAGGCGTCGAGGTCCTCGGTGAGGGGCGAACTGCAGGGGTTGACGAAGATGGTGACCACAACGGTGCCGGCCGGCCCGACGCGCCGGGCGGCCTCGCGCACAAGGTCGAAGTGGCCCTCGTGGAGGGCACCCATCGTCATGACGACCGCCCGGGGGGCAGGGAGACTCGGCCAGGGCGGCGGCGAGGTCGGCGCGGCTACGGGCCAGGACGGTTGCGGCGCCGGCGGATCGGGGGGCGGGAACGGGCGTCGGTGCGGGTTCAGTGCTCACGTGCCCCACGCTAGTCGCCCCGCCCGGGCCGGTGACCCGCGCAGGAAGGTGAAAGTGTCCACGGTGGCGACTTTTCCGAGCTGAATCCGAGCAACCAGGCCATCTCGATTCACGTTTCGGCAGGTCACAGGGGTCGGCTTGAATGACGCACCGCCTGCGGCCGGGGAAAAGTCGCCAAAATTGACAGATTCGCCTTGATGGCTCGCTCTAGGCCGGGGCAGGCGGCGAGCATGAGAGCATCGGGGCATGAGCGACATCGATGGCACGGGCCCAGGTACAGGCGGCGAGCACGCGGGCCGGGTCCCGGCCGCCCCTGCCAGCCCGAGCAGGCCGGGCCGGCTGGGCGTCGGCATCATCTCCGCCGGGCGCGTCGGGGCGGTCCTGGGCTGCGCGCTGCGGGCGGTGGAGCACCAGGTCGTCGGCGTCCACGCGGTCTCGGAGGAGTCGCGCGAGCGTGCCGAGATGCTGCTGCCCGGTGTGCCGGTCCTGGAGGTCGAGGAGATCGTCGAGCGCGCCGAGCTGGTCCTGCTGGCCGTCCCTGACGACGCCCTCGGGCCGCTCGTCCAGGGCCTGGCGGACCTGGGGCGCTGGCAGCCGGGCCAGCTGGTGGCCCACACCTCGGGGCGCTACGGCGCCGCCGTGCTCGCCCCGGCTCAGGGCTGCGGGGCGATCCCGTTGGCGATCCACCCGGCGATGACCTTCTCCGGGTTCTCCACGGATGTGGCCCGGCTCGTCGGCTGCCCGATGGCTGTCACTGCACCCGCCGCGGTGCTGCCGATCGCGCAGGCGCTGGTGGTCGAGCTCGGCGGGGAGCCCTTCGTCCTGGAGGAGTCGGCGCGCCCTGCCTACCACGCGGCCCTCGCGCACGGCGCCAACCACCTGCTGACCGTGGTGACGCAGGCCGTGCGGGTGCTGGCGGCCGCCGGGGTCGAGGACGGTGCGGCCACGCTCGGTCCCCTGCTCACGGCGGCCCTGGACCGGGCGCTGCACGAGGGCGAGGCGGGCCTGACCGGTCCGGTCTCCCGGGGCGACGCCGGAACGGTGGCCGCCCACCTGGAGGCGCTCTCCACGCTGCGCGACAGCCAGGGGCGGGGCCTCGACGACGTGGTCGCCTCCTACCGGCAGCTGGCCGCGGCCACCACTGAGCGCTGCGAGGCCACCGGGCGCCTGACCGCCGAGCAGGCCCTGCGCCTGCGCGACGCCCTGCGCAGCTAGGGCATGTTGCGAAAGTGGGGTGAAGCGTCCGCGTGTTCGTGCCTGAGGGCGCGCGTTCGTACCCTCTACCTCTCGAATGCGAGCCCTCAGGTACGACCGCGACGTCGGCCACTGGCGAGAACCGGCCTCCGCCCGGACATACGCAACAGGACCTAGCGCGCTGAGGGCCCGGCAGGCTGCGTGGCGGCGACGGCGCGCGCGAGCCACCGGTCGAGCTGCTCGGCGCGGGCCCGGTGCAGCGCCCGCTGACTGATCCGCGCCGCGAGGGCCTTGGCGTCGGCGGCATCGAGGTTGGTGATCGAGGCGGGGACCTCCTGGGCGACCATGTCGAGTCGGAGGGAGGCCAGGCCCCGCCGGCGCGCCAGCGGCCCCTGGCGCACGCGCAGGGACTGGATGCGCTCGTAGGGGAAGACGGCCACTCGCCGCCGCCAGCGGCCGTGGCGAATGATGACGCAGGTGTCGGTGAGGGCAATGGCCGCGCGCCGCCAGGTCAGGGGGCGGAAGAACCGGCCACGGCGGCTGAGGCGCACGAAGCCGCGCTCGGCTGAGCCCGCCGGGGCCTGCGGGTCGCCGACGCCGTCATCGTCCCGGCCGGTGAGGGCCTGGGCGAGCAGCCTGTCGGGGTCGGGCACGCCCAGGTCGGGGACCACGAGCCACAGCGCGCGCAGGGCGGTGTCCCGGCTGCCCACGGGCAGGAGCAGGTTGCCGATCTCGCGAGTCTGGCCGTCCTGGGACCGGTCCTCGCGGCCGGCCACGGTGACGTCCACCTTCCACCAGTCCTTGCGGCGCCACAGGATCGGTCCGGTGAGCCCGACGCCATGGACCCGCCCGGGTGGCAGCGTCCGGGAGGTCTCGGAGGTGAGGCCGTAGCTCATGCGGATGCCGCTGGGGGTGGCGGCGGCCTGGAAGTTCCAGGCGCTGTTGAAGTGGCTCCACACGATGGTCGCCATCGCGATGACCATCGTGAGGTAGGAGGAGATGATCGTCAGCGCCTCACTGCCGGTCATGGAGTCCGACACGAGGATGAGGATCCCCGCCGATAGCATGCCGATGACCGCCAGCCCGAGCACATAGACCGAGGAGCTGCGCAGCAGGGACCCGAGGAGGACAGAGCCGTCGACGCTGTAGAGCGGGTGCTCCCGGAAGTGGGAGGCCTGCATCGGCACGGCGCGCTGCTCGGGGGCGGCCTGAGAGCCGACGGCCCCCTTCGGGCGCGAGGCCCTCGGGCCTGACGGCGGACGTGGCATTATCGATGCCACCGGTGTCGCGGCCCACTGCACTCGCCCCGACGGCGCCGCCCTCCGAGGTGGGGCCGGGCAGGTCGATCTGTCCGGCGGCCAGGTCGAGGATGCGGTCGCGCAGGGTCCGAAGCTCACGGGTGGTGAGGAATCCGATGACGACCCGCGAGTCCCGGCCCCCGGCGACCTCGACGGTCAGCTGCCCCAGACCGAAGATGCGTCCGAGCAGGGGGTGGACGACGTCGACCGACTGGATGCGCGGCAGGCGGGCCGTGCGCAGCTTGCGGCTGAGGATGCCTGAGCGCAGGTAGACGCCGTCGGCGTCCACGGCGTAGGCGCGCCGCCACCAGCTGAGCAGCCCGAGCCCCACCCACAGGGCGATGAACGCGACCAGGCCGAGCAGGTAGTAGCCAATCCCCCCGCCCAGGGTGAAGCCGTGCTCGGAGATGAAGCGGTAGGCGCGCACCAGCTCGTCGAGGTTCTGGACCGTAACGAAGGCCAGGACACCGGTGACGATCTTCCAGCCCTCCAGCACCGGCGTGACGAGGCTGACCCGGTGCCAGGTGACATTTTCGGGCAGGGGCAGATCCCGGGAGGCGGCGGGCCCGCTCTCCCCCGCGGCGTCCGCCCTGGCCTTCCGGGCGGCCTCCAGCCGGCTCTCCCAGCTGGGGCTCACAGCCCGGCCATCCTCTCCTCACCGCGTTGGGACAGAACCTGGCGCAGGCGCTCGGCCTCGGCCACCGGCAGCCCGTTGATCGTGGCGTCTGTGCTGGCCGAGGCCGTGTGAGCTTGACCTCGGCGATGCCCAGCCAGCGGGCCAGCGGCCCCTGGGAGGTGTCCACGAACTGCATGCGCCCGTAGGGGGTGACGGTGATGGAGCGGAACATGACGCCGTGGCGCCACAGGAGGTGGTTGTCGGCCAGGGCGTAGCCCATGGCCCGCACCTGGCGCGGAATGAGCCAGAGCTGCCAGAGGAACAGCACCGCGAAGACCCCCGCCGGGATGAAGTATCCGGAGGAGACGAGCACCCCGGGGATGGCGAAGCCGATGATGACGACGGCGCAGAAAAGACCGACCCCCAGAATGCGGGCGGTGATGAGGCGGGGCGAGACCGGGTGGAAGACGACGCCGTCGGGGGCGAAGGGGTCGGCGCCGGCGGGTGGCCGCGTGGCCGGCTCACCGGGGCGGACGGGTGCCGGGGCCGCGGCGGGTGCAGCAGGTGCGGTCGGGCTGGTACCGGGCATCGCGCCGGGGCCTGTTCCGGGACTGGTCATGCGGGGGCTCCTGGTCCTTCGGGGGCCCGCCCGGAGGTGCCGGCCGAGCCGTCGTCGTCGCCGTCACCGGAGATGGAGCACCACTGCTCGACGACGAAGCCGACGACGCACCACAGGAGGCAGGCGATCAGGCAGCCGGTCGAGGTCCAGGCCAGGTGGGTCATGGCCGGCGAGCGCGGCGTCACCAGCGCCAGGATGATCCCGCCGCCGTAGACACCGCCGAGCACCGCCCCCACGATGGCTGAGGCCTGGGCGGCGGCCGCCGTGGTGGCGGCGCCGGTCGGGGTGATCCAGGTGCGCTCGCGCGCCCGCAGGCGCCTGACCGCCAGACCCGCCACCAGGACGATGCCCGCAATGACCAGCGCCGTCACCGCCCCCCAGGGGGAGAGGACCGGGACCCAGCCGACGTGACGCAGCAGGAGGTCACCGACCACCCAGGAGGTCACCGCGGCGGCGATGAACCAGGTGACGGCACTGGTCCAGCGGGTGCGCCGCATCAGACGTCCTGACGGGGACCTGTCCCCTGGGCGCCACCACCGATGACGTCGTTCCACTGGAGCGGGGACTTCCAGGCGTCCCCGGCGGCGTCATTCTGCTGCTGCGAGGCCGGGGCATCGGCCTGTTCCGGCTGGCTGGAGGCGTAGTTCGCGTAGCTGCCGACATTCTGCTGGCCGTGGGGGAGCCCATCCGACCCGGCCGTGAGACCGGGGGCGTAGGAGCCCTGCGGCCCGGCGGCCTCGGGGACCGAAGCGGCCTGGTAGGGCGAGTCGATCTGCGGGGCCTGCTCGCCCCAGGAGCCCGCCTCGTTGGAGGTGTCGAAAGGCGACTGCCCGAAGGGGGAGGACTCGAACGGCCCCTGGTCACCGAGCTGCTGCGCGGGGGCGGCGGGCTCCGGGGCGGGCGATGAGGCCTCGGCGATACTGCCGGCGTAGTCGGCAGCCAGGGAGGCGTCGGCCACGGAGGACTCGTCTCGGGTGGCGTCATAGACCAGCCCGGGCTCGGAGCCTGCGGCGTCCTGCGCCACCGGGGGCTCCACGTAGGGGCCGGTGGGCTTGTCCGGCAGAGCCTCGGAGTCGAGCCAGTCAAAGGCCAGCCAGCGCAGGCCACCCCGGTCGGGGAGCGTTCTCGGCGAGCTCGGACACGGAGTGCCCGGCCAGCTCGGCGAAGGGGTCGGCCTGGCTCCACGGCACCAGGACGAAGGCACGCTCAGCGGCGCGCGGGTGCGGCAGGGACAGGGCCGGGTCGGAGGAGGTGATGCCCTCGACGTCGATCAGGTCCACATCCAGGGTGCGCACGCCCCACGGCTCGGTGCGCACGCGCCCGGCCGCGATCTCCAGGGTCTGGCAGACCTCGAGCAGCTCGCGCGGGGCGAGGGTCGTCATGGCCGTGACCACCGTGTTGAGGTAATCGGGCTGGGGCTCGGCGCCCTCGGCGACGACGGCGATCGTGCGCGCCAGTGGCGCCACCTGCGTGACCTCGATGCCCTCGGTGGCCTTGAGGCTCTGGACGGCCGTGCGCAGGGAGTCCACGACTCCGCCGACGTTAGCGCCCAGGCCGAAGACGACGCCGACGGGGCGGGCGGGCTGCCTGAGAGCGGGTCCACCGGAGCTGCGGGAGCCGCCGGGGCCTCAGGCGCAACGGGAGCCGGTGCGGCGCCGGGGGCGCCCAGGACGTCGGGCTGCGCCGACGGCGCGGCGTACGAGCCCTCAGCGGGCTGGGAGAAGTCCTCGGAGACGGAGGACTGGGAGTAGGAGGGCTCGGAGTATGAGGACTCGGAGTAAGCCGGTGCCACGCCGTCCTGGCTCACGGCCCCGGGGAGCTCACCGGGGACGTCGAAGGGGCTGGGCCCGGGCTCTCCCAGGGACTGGGAGGCCGGGACGGAGGAGGAGTCAACGAAACCGTCAGCGGCGGTCCCGGAGGCGGAGACGTCCCCACCCAGCGCGGGGAAGGGGAAGCCGGCAGCATCGGCGCCCGCTGCCTCGGGGGCGGCCCCGGCGTCACCGACCTGGCTGGCGGCGGCTCCGCTGTAGGAGCCGGACTCGTCGAAGGCGACGGGAGCGTTCAAAAGGTCTGCGGAGCCCTCGACAGCGGGGGCGGACTGGCCCTCGCCCTCCTCGGAGGAGGCGACGTGGCGCCCTTCGCGGGGCAGCTGAACAGCAAGGCCGTCGGCGGCGGGAGCCGGCTCGGACGAGGCTGCTGCGGAGGCGTCAGCGGCCACCTCCTCGGCATAGCTCAGGGCACTGGCCTCCGGCTCACTGGTGGCGGGCGCCGCGCCCAGGGCGTCGGCTGCCAGGCTCACGAACCCGTCGGCACCGGTGGTCCTGCCGGCGGAGGCCGCGGTGGGGGCGCTGGTCGAGGGGGCGTCCAGTGCGCTCGACGCCGCGTAGGAATCGGCGGACTCACCGGTGGACTCACCGGAGGTCAGGCCGGCGACCTCGGGGGCCTCCGGGGTCTCGGGGGCCCAGGAGGGGCCGATGCGACGGAGGAGTCCGCGCTCTCGGCAGCCCAGTCCGGCGCCCAGGGCTGGGTCGACTCGGCGCCCCCACCGACCCTGCCGGGCTCGGCCGGCATCGGCGTGGGAACCGAGGGCGCGGCGGCAGCGAAGGGCGAGCGGGCCGGAGCCTCCATCGGCGAGGCCGGCGAGGGCGTCGGGGTGATGGGGGCTCGGAGGCTAGGGTGGCCGGAGCGGCGTCGCCGCCCTGTGAAGGAGGCTCCCGAGAGTCGGGGACCTCCGGGACGATGGGGGCCGCGGGGGCGGCGGGGGCTCGTGGGCGGGCGCTGCCGGGGAGGCGGCGGCCACCGGGGAGGCCGAGGAGGAGGGGAGGCGTAGGGCTGGGCGGAGACGGCCACCGGCGCCTCGGCCTGCGCGGCCCAGGCGGCCTGGCTGGTGGCGGGGGCCCCGCCGTGGCCGGCGGCGGCGTCGGCCACTCGGTGGATGGTCACTGAGACGTCCTCGAAGGCGACGTCGAGAGGGGCCTCGGGCTTGTGCACGGTGACCTCGGCGGCCACGACGCGGGGGAAGGACAGGACCCGCTCGGCGATCCGGTCCGCCAGGGACTCGATGAGATTGACCGGCTCCCCCTCGATGATGCTCACGATGCCGTTGGCCACGCGGGAGTAGTCAACGGCGTCGGTCACCGAGTCGGTGACGGCGGCCACGGCGGTGCCGCGCTGCCCCAGGTCAAGAATGACATCGACCGTGAAGAGCTGGCCCTCCTCGCGTTCGAAGGGCAGGACGCCGTGGTGGCCACGGGCGGACAGGCCGATGAGGCTGATCCGGTCGGTGGTCGCGGAGACGGTGGTGCTCACTGATGTTCCTTCCAGAGGGAGGCGGTACGGACGGCGGCCCGGTTGGCCGGGACCTCGTGGACTCTGACAGCCCAGGCGCCGGAGGCGGCGGCCAGGGCGGTGGTGGCGGCGGTGACGGCGTCGCGCTGGACGGGGGTGGCCTCGGCCTCAGCAGCCTGGGCCAGGAAGCGCTTGCGGGAGGAGCCGACCAGGAGGGGGCGGCCCAGGTCGGCGATGAGGCGGGAGGTGGCCGCCAGCAACTCCCAGGACTGGGCGTGGGTCTTAGCGAAGCCGAGGCCGGGGTCCAGGACCACCTGGGAGCGGTCCACCCCGGCAGCATCCAGCTCGGCCAGGCGCTCGCGCAGCTCGGCTCGACCCCGGCGACGACGCCGCCGGGGTAGTCGGTGAGCCGGTCCATGGTCTCAGGGGTCGCCGCGCCAGTGCTGGCAGACGTAGACGACGCCGGTGCGGGCGATGAGGTCGTGCATGGCGGGGTCGGCCAGGCCCCCGGAGACGTCGTTGATGATGTGGGCGCCGGCGTCGATGGCGGCCTCGGCAGTGGCGGCGTGGATGGTGTCCACCGAGACGATGGCGCTGCCGGCGGAGCCTGCCCCGTCGGCGAGGAGCGCGCGCACCACGGGCAGGACCCGGGAGATCTCAGTGTCGGCGTCGACCCTCTGGGCGCCGGGGCGGGTGGACTCCCCGCCGACGTCGATGATGTCGGCGCCCTGGGCGATGAGCTCGCGGGCGTGGGCGACGGCCGCCTCGGGGTCGGCCCAGCGGCCGCCGTCGGAGAAGGAGTCGGGGGTGACGTTGAGGACGCCCATGAGGAGCGTCCGGTCGCGGGGCACGAACCCCGGCAGGGGGCCGGGGCGGCGGCGGGAAGATTCGTCACGGGGTCAGGCTAACGGTTGGCCCGCCGCAGCGGGAGGACCGAAACATCTTCAGGCCACCTCACACTGAGAGCCGGGACACGATCCGGCGGGGTCAGTGCCCCTCACTTCGACCAAAACTTCAGAATCGACACGGCTCCGCGTCTTCTATGAAGTTTTGGTCGAAGTGATGGGGCCACACCAGTGCCGGCAGCCGGCGGGAGTCTCACCCTAAAGGCGGAGACGCCGCTGCAGTCCGTCCCTTTGACGCATTCCGGTTCTTCTCCGCGATTCCTAGCCTCAAGGTATCCACCCATCTATCACGGGGACTGTGCGGCACACCGGCCGCGGCCCCGCCCGGAAGGAAGAGAAGCACCATGCCGCACCAGATTCCACACATCAGTCCCACCGTCAACAAGGTGGTTGAGGCCCGCGCGCTAAGCAAGATCTATGGCGAGGGCGAAGCCCAGGTCGTGGCCCTGGACACGGTCAGCCTCACCATCACCGAAGGAGAGTTCGCGGCCATCATGGGCCCCTCCGGGTCGGGCAAGTCCACCCTCCTGCACTGCCTGGCGGGCCTGGACACCCCCACCTCCGGCAGCGTCTTCATCGCCGGACAGGACCTATCAGGTATGAAGGACAAGCAGCTCACCGCCGTACGCCGCGACCAGCTCGGCTTCATCTTCCAATCCTTCAACCTGCTGCCCACCCTGACCGCCGAGGAGAACATCCTCCTACCCCAGCGCCTGGCACACCGCAAGCCGGACCGGGACTGGTACGACGCCGTCATCTCAGTCCTCGGCCTCACCGAGCGCCTCACCCACCGCCCCAACGAGCTCTCCGGCGGCCAGCAGCAACGCGTAGCCGTGGCCCGAGCCCTCGTGGGACGTCCCAAAGTCATCTTCGCCGACGAGCCCACCGGCGCCCTGGACACCGCCTCAGCCGCCAACCTGCTACAAACCCTCGCCCACATGTGCCAGACCCTGGGTCAGACCGTCGTTATGGTCACCCACGACGAACAAGCCGCAGCCACCACCAACCGCATCATCCGCCTACGCGACGGACGCATTACCAACGACGACACCGTCCACCACACCCCCGGCACCCACACCGCACCGACCGCCCGCCCAGCCCAGCAGGCGCCCGTCACCCCCAGCTCAGCCGGCTCCTCCCGCACCACCGATGACGACACCAGCCACCCACCCCGACTCCACTGCACGATTCGACGCCGTGACGACCCCGGCCGGCCCCGTACCGGCGCGCCGGGCCATCACCCCCGGCGACCGCACCAGAACCCCGCCGCACCTCCAGAGCGAGCACCGCTCCCGTCACCCCCACCCCTGGTCCCGCCGCCGTCTACAGCGCCCGCCATGTCGCGGCTCCCAGCGCGACCCAGATGTTCGGCTTCGGCAGCCCCTACGCCACTGGAATGGAGGCCCGCTGATGCCTTCGCTCCTCGATCTGCGGCGAACCATCTCCGCCCTCGTGGCCGTGGCCATGAGCGCCGCCCTCATCGCCTTCGCCTTCATCATCTCCGACTCCTTCCGCACTCAGACGCAAACCAGCGCACGGGTGTCCGTAGGCGACGCCGCTGTCGTCGTCCAAGACGGTCGTAGAGCCAACAGCACGGAAGGTGCCCTGGACGACTCCCCTCCTCAACCGGGTCTCCGCCCTTGACGGTGTCAGCTCCGTCCGTGGTGCCCACTGGGACATGCTGTGGCTCGACCTGCCCAAGCAGCTAAGCGCCGTCGGAGCCCAGGTCGCCGTCCAGGACGTCCCGGCGCTCACCAAGTTCACCACCCTGAGCAGCGGCCGACTCCCCAAGACAACCGGCGAGGTGGCCATCGACTCCGACCTCGCCGAGCAGCAGGGCCTGAGCGTCGGCGACACCATCCGGCTCACGTCCAAGACTGACGACGCCAAGGCCGTCCACTCGGCTCCCACGGTGGTCGGCATCATCTCCGCCGGGGCCGACAGCAAGGACATCGGCACCGGCACTCTCTACGCCACCGCCGAGCAGCTCCAAGCGATGGGAGCCAGAATCAATTACTACAGGCTCTACGTCACCGCCAAACCTGGAACTGATACCAGTTCATTGATGAGGAATGTGTCCGAAATCATTCACTCTGCCCAGCCCTCCGCCGTCATCCAGAGCGCGGACGAGGCCGTCTCTCAGCGAGCTAAAGCCGAATTAGAGGGACGATCATCTCAACCATCCTCAACCTCCTGGCCCCGGTCTGCGCGGCGGTCGCCATCATCGTGATCGCCACCACCTTCAGCACGCTGGTGGCGCGCCAGACCCGCATGGTCGGCCTCATGCGCTGCATAGGATCAAGTCGCCGTCAGGTGATGCTCGCCGTGTTGCGCACTGGGCTCCTTACTGGGCTGGTCGGCTCCGTCCTGGGCGCGGCGCTCGGGACCGGTCTCGCCGCCATCGCGGTGTCCTCGGGAACCTTCGCGGACCTGCAGGCGGATCAGCTCACCATCTCCCCGGTGTCCCTCGGGCTCACCGTCGCTCTGGGGGCACTAGTCACCTTCATCGCCGTGCTCCGCCCCGCCCGCACAGCCACCCGCATCTCACCGCTCGTGGCACTCACCGGACAGGTCGCAAGCACCAAGCAGGCCGGACGCAGAAGGATATGGGTCGCCGTCGCAGGAGTCATCATCGCCGTCATCGGTGCGGCCGTGGTCGCCCTCGGCATCCAGGTATCCGATATCTTCATCACAGCATGCGGGAGCGCCGTCGTCGTCGTTGGGACCGTCCTCGGCCTTCCGCTGCTCGTCACCGTCATCATCGGATTCATCGGAAGAGTCAGTGGTGACGCGCGATTCCCGGTCCTGCGCCTGGCTACCCGGAACCTGGCCCGCAACTCCGGACGGTCCGCCGCGACCGCAGCCACACTTTTCGTCTGCGTCCTAGTAGGGTCAGCACTCTTCGTCGGCCTGTCCTCCTTGAACGCCTCCTTCGACGCCATCCTCGGCCACCGCTCACCAGTGGACGCCAGAATCTTCGGAGTCACACCGCAAACCGATACCGCGCAGCTGACGAAGCAGGTCAAAGCAGTCGACGGGGTCAAGGACGTCACCTACGTTCCCTCCCTCGGCCTGACCCAGACCATCGATGGAAAGTCGAAGGACATTACTGTCGACGTCGTCGACACCGACGCTATCGCGCCTATCGCACGGTCCACCAGCGGCTTGGAAGACCTCAATGACAAGACCCTCATTGTGGGCGGCATCTATAACATTCCAGATGGCGCCACAGTCACCCTGACCGGCGCTACCGACAGCGTTGAGCTGACGGCCCGCGTCCAGGAGGGCTGGGGCGCCGCCATCAGCCCGGCAGTGGCCCAGCGCCTCAACGGCAATACCCCTACCAACACCACCATGTGGGTTCGGGCCACCGGCAATTCCATGACATCCGATACCGAGCACGCCCTCAATGCGGCTGTCCGAGGTCAGGCTCTGATGGTGGCCGGTAGCGCCGCCGCCAGTGAGCAGATGTCATCCATCATCACGAGGATGGCCCTCATCGTCTGCCTGGTTCTGGGGGCCGCCCTCGTCATCGCCCTGTCCGGGCTGGCCAACACCACGGACGTCTCAGTTCTGGAACGCATTCGAGAGATCGGGGTTCTACGCGCCACCGGCAGCTCCCTGCCAGGAGATCCGGCGCCTCATCGTCACCGAGGGAACCCTCCTGGCGGCCGTGGGGGAGCCTCGGTCTCCTCATCGGAATGTTCCTCGGCACAGCAGGCACGGTTGCGGCGGGAGGGGCCGCTAAGGGTATGTCTGTGCACATCCCCTACCTCGCACTGATCGGCATGTTCGCCGCGACCCTGGCCGTCGGCCTGCTGGCCTCGCTGCGCCCGGCCGGGCGCGCAGCCTCGGTGCCGCCGGTCATGGCACTCGCAGAGGACTGATCACATGCCGAAGATTCGAAAGCACTCCCCTGTCCGAAAACAGCTTCCTCATCCCACACACAGAACTCACATGAAGAAGGAGAACTACATGGAATTGTTCTCCCGGCGCTGCAAATCACTGAGCGACAGCAGATTCAGCGACACCATGAACGCCGAGACCCACAATCCCCTCGAAACCAGCGATTGCTTCGCCTGCCCCTTCAACGAGCATCAGTGCCACAACCACTGCTTGAGCACGGGATATCGCGGAGGATTCTGCGGAGGATTCGCTGCCGCCACCTGCCGCTGCCACTAACTTCCATCACGTGCGGGGCCGCTTCCAGACATTTGGAAGCAGCCCCGCACGCCACATACTGACCATACTCGACACCTCGAAGAGCATCTCACCCCCTCACGGATGACAGGAAGGAATATTTCCCACCTTCGGTGAGTACTTCTGTGCGAGCCACCCCCCATAGAGTGACACCAACTCGGCGGCAGATACATGCACAACGCAGACTCAGACGCCACATCACAGTCTTCCCCAGTCCGGGAAAGGTGCCCGGACGCACTCACCCACACACCCCCACAGCCTCCCAAAGGAATCATCCAGGGAGACCACCAGAAAGGAACACGCCAATGGACAAGTTCACCCGCCGCACCACCACCCTGAGCGACAGCGACTTCAGCCAGGCCGTCAGCTCCGAGACCCAGGCGCCCATCGAAGGTACTGAGGGCTTCACCTGCCCCAGCGCCGAGTACGCCTGCAACAACCGCTGCCGCAGCAAAGGCTACAGGGGAGGCTATTGCGGCTCCTGGCTCAACCTTCAGTGCCGCTGCTACTGATCCAGACCCACCCCCTCCACACCCTGGAGGCAAGTCAGGAAAGCACTGAATGTGGGCTGTCAGAGGCTGAGCATCTGACAGCCCACATTCGCCTTCCCACCCCTCTCACATCGGATAGAAAGTCATCCTTAGGGAGGACTCACTCCCATAAATACCGCCCTTCGGAGAATTTCCTCCAGATAGGCATCCCCGTAATCTTCTCATATCAGCCAAGGCAAGGCGAAGACACTACTGCTTACACTAACGTCTTGCACTACTCGCACGAGAGATGATAAAAGGACCACCCCATGCCTCATTTTGTTCGCCGATCCACCGCTCTCGCGGATGTGACATTTGAGCAGGCTCTTCATTCAGAGACACATACACCCACCGAGGGAGCAGAATACAAGTGCCCTACCGACGAGTCTCCGTGCGACCGTCACTGCAGGTACTCCGGATACCGGGGCGGCTACTGCGGAGGAATACTCAAGACTTCCTGCCGCTGTTACTAACTCAATCAGCGATATTGCAGCGCACAGGACCACACCATCTGAATCATCTTTCTTGCGAGTGACTCCGGCATCTCGGTGCCGCCAGCATCGCATCACAGGCTTCCCCCAATCCGGGGAAGGTGCGCAGACACATTCACCCGCGCACCTCACAACCTCCCACGGGAACCGCCCGGGGAGGACCACCAGAAAGGAACACACCAATGGACAAGTTCACCCGCCGCACCGCTAACCTGGTCGACGCCGACAAGGCCCTCAACGCCGAAACCCACGCCCCTATCGAGGGGGCCGAAGGCTACGGCTGCCCCTGGAACGCCTACGAGTGCGACCGCCATTGCATGAGCAAGGGATACACCGGTGGAAACTGCCGCGGCAAGATCCGCCAGACCTGCCACTGCTACTGATCCAGACGTAACACGGGGCCTGTCCCGCACCGTAGCAGCGGCGCAGGGCAGGCCCCGCCCTCAATCCAGTCCCCCAGATCAAGGTCCACACCAATGAGTCTTCACGATACGCCTTGGGTCAACAGAAACCAACTACTCATCAACAGCACAGGAACCTGGGAGCAGGTTGATGAGTCCACGCTCGCAGCCAGGCACACGTCCGCCTCGCTTCGGTTCGTCCTCGCCCGCATCGCGGACGTCAGGCCGCCCTTCGGACAGTCGCTCTTCACCGAGGTCCTTCACAAGGCTCCCGGAACGCGACTCACCAACGACTCTATTCAGACCCTGCCGCCCGAGCAGTACAGCACCGGCGTCATCAGCCTCGAGGCCGCCGAAGAGGTACTGACCCAGGCCCTGCACCGGAACACCTCTGCCACCCGATTCTCTTCGGCGTCAATGCCCGTTGACGACATCATCCTGCGCTATCTCAATGCTCTCACGGCACCCGCTCCGAACGGTGACTCCGCACCATCTGAGACCGAGGCGAACGACATCGACGCAAGGGGCATTCGGGACCTCATCGGCTCCATTCCGAGTGAGGCGAAGAAGGATTCCCAAGGCGGGGGCTTCTTCCAGCGACTGCTGTCCAAGAAGGATAAATCGGACTCGCACGAGCATGAGCACGCCTCGGAAGACTCCGAACCGATCATCGTGGAGCCAGACCCGCAGTGGCTCAGCATTGACGCCATTCAGATGATCGATGTCGCAAGGATCGTGTCACTGTCCTCGTGGGAGGAGGCCCTCAAGGGACTCCCACCGCGGGTGGCCCAGCTCCTGTGGACAGTCTCCAGCGACTCATCGCCGTCATCGGACTCGCTGTACCGCCCAGCCCATGACCCAGACGTTATCGTCGCCTTCGCCCAGGTTCCTGTTGAGCAGCGCTCCATGGAGGTCCGGAACGGCATTCGCACCTATGACGCCGCGCTGTTCCGCAGATTCGGTAAGGAGCCCGTCAACGACCATGCTGCGGCCCGCCTGCGCGCAGTCAAGGAGGCCGCCGAGATGTGGCCCTCCTGGCAGGAGGAGCTGGCCGACGGATCCCTCGCCGCCCAGGGCTGCATCGACGTCGACGGGATGACCTTGATCGGAAAAAACCCCTTCCTTCGCCAGAAGTACGCACTCGACGTCAAGAAAACCGTAGAGACAGAAAGGTGGGTGACCTCATGGCTGAGCGCTGGAGGCTCGCTGACGGAATGACCCTGACACACCTGGAGAACGGGGGCTGGACACTGGCAGATCTCCACCGTCTCTCCATCCACGAGCTGGATGAGGAGAACGGGTCCCTCCTTGACGAGGCCCTCCATTCCACCGAACCGACCCCAATTTCACCCATCATCGAGTCCGCTATTGAGTCCGGCATCATCATCGATTCAGATTCCACCATCAATGCTCAGGAGAGGTCATTATGAACAGCCTATTCGTCACACTGCTCACCGGAGGAGCGACCGGAGTCCTCCTGGGGACGGCGGGAGCCAAGATCTGGGCGGCCGCTCGCACCCGCCTCGCCTGGCCCGAGGGGGCGAACTTCCTGCGCTTCCATCTCTCCAGCAGCTTCGTCATCGCCGCTGAGATCGTCGTGTCCGCCATCGCGCTGGCCATTCCGGGCCATCGGATCGTCTCCCTCCTTCTCGCCATCATCTACGCCGGGTTCGTGGTCGGAGCCACAACGCTCAAGGGTCAGGAGTGCGGCTGCTTCGGCATCGAGGGCATGAAGGTCGGTCCCGTCCACATCTGGGGTTGCGCCCTGACTGCCGCAGCCCTGCTGGCCAGCGCGGTCGGCAGCGAGGAGATCGTGAGTCCCCGTCCCCTTCGCTTTGCAGTGGCACTGGCCTCGGCCGTCGTCATGACCGTTGCGATGCAGCTGTGGAACCGGCTGACCCGTATTGAGATCGACGACGCACATCATGATCAGCTCTTCATCGTTCTGTCTCCGACGTGCACCGCGTGCTCCGCGCTCAAGGTAATGGAGAACCACGACGTCAACGACTCCGAGCTCGACGGAACCATCCTGTGGGTGGACCGCGACTCCGAACAGGCCACCTCGCTCCGCGAGGCAGGAGTCGATGTCTCCGCCTACCCCGCCGTCGTCTCGATGAGCTCCGCCGACCCGTCCGACGCCCACGTCCAGTCGGGCCTACGTGAGTGCAGGGAGGTGCTTCAGTCATGGCGCACTCGGCAGCTCGCCCTTCAGGCCTGAGCTCCGCACGACGCGTCCTGGCCTCATCATGCGGCCGGGCGCTACGAGCCTCCGCCCCCTCCATTATCATCGCGGCGCTCCTCCTTGCCGTCCAGGCAACCCTGGACACTATCTCTCCGTTGATGCTCCAGCGCATCATCGACAGACTGACCCAGAACCCAACGACGGCGGGCATTCTCCTACCAGGCCTTCTGGCCGCCGGCGCAGCCGTCGCCAGCACGGTGGTCAGCGTGGCCTCGCAACGCATGACCGCATTCACCGGGCAGCGCTTCCAGAGCGCCTGCGGATCCTCATGCTCAACAAGCTGACCCGATTGTCCTCATCCACCGTCAGCGCGGCGCCGGGAGGCTCCCTGCTCTCACGGATCACCAATGACACCGCGCAGGCCCAGACCTTCGTGTCCACTATTCTGCCGCAGGCCCTCGGCCTCATCGCCCGACTCGGGATCTTGCTGAGCATCATGTGGACCCGGTCCTTCACGATCACCCTGGTGGTCCTCGCACTGGCACTGATCCTGGCCCTGCCCACGGAGCGGGCTTCACGCACGCTCAGTGCCACCACCGACCGCATGCTCGACGCCATGTCCGTCTTCAGCGGCACCGTGGTGGAGCGCGTCGGCGTCACCGGCCACCTCTTCTCCCGCACAGCGGCGGACATCCCCACGGACCGGCGTCGGGCCGAGGAGTCGGCCGCCGGAGTACGTGCCTCCTACACTCGCATGATCACCCTCGACAGCGCCTTCTCCTCGTCACTGGACCTCGTCGGTGCCCTGGGAACCGTGGCCGTGCTCATCATCGGCGGATACTCCGTGGTCCAGGGGGACATGACTCCCGGGGAGCTGGCCGCCCTGGCCGCCCTCACGCCCCAACTCTACGGCCCGCTCCAGGCAGCGTCCGGGGTTCGCACGGGCCTGGCGACGTCATGGTCCGCGCTGTCTCGCGTGAGCGACTTCCTCGAGTCGAAGGAGGAGTGGTACGAGGCTCCCCCGGCACCGGTCGACGTCCCCAACGGCGGAGCGCTGCTGGTTAGGGAGACCGACTACTCGGTTTCCGCCGGGACGAGCAGCACCGTACTTCTTGACTCGGTCAGCCTCACAGCCCGCTGCGGAAGAGATCGTCGCCATCGTCGGCCCCTCCGGAAGCGGGAAGTCGACCCTCCTCAGCCTGATCGCCGGAGCCAACCACCCCTCCCAGGGCAGCATCACCGTCGCCGGTTTCTCCCCTGTCATCACTGGCACCGAGGCCTGGAACAGCATCGTTCAGTACTGCCCCCAGGAGCCGTTCTTCCGCAACGGCACTCTCAAGGAGAACTTCGAGGCGGTCTGTCCCGGCATCAGCGAGGCCAGAATCCACGAGCTGTGCAGCAGGGTCGGACTCGATCTGTCCCGCCTGGGGGGACCGCTCCGGAACGAGCACGATGCTTGGGGAACGCGGGGCACGCATCAGCGGTGGAGAGCGCGCACGTCTGGCGATCGCACGAACCCTCGCCCTCAGCCCGCGAGTGCTCCTGCTCGATGAGCCCACAGCAGCCCTGGACGACGAATCCACCGATCGTCTCATCGCCACGCTGCTCGACCTCAAACGCGACCACTGCATCCTCGTCACTACTCACGACGCCCGCCTCTTCGCCGCAACCGACCGGGCCTACCGCATGGAGTTTGGCAGGCTCCGCGAGGTGCCCACCCCGACCCTCGCCCGAGTAGAGAAAGGAGTGCCCGCATGAGCACGACGGTCACGCCCCTTCCCATCGAGCACCAGCGAGAAGGACTCAACCGGCTCAGCATCCACACTCTGGTGGACCACCGCACCGGCACCCGAGCAGTGCTGGAGGCCCCGGTCTTCCGCACCTCTCCCAGGACTCGCATGAACCTGCTCCGTTACCGGGGGGTCACCTACGACCGGCAGTCCGGCGACATCGTCTCCTCCCCGGTGCCACACGGCTACCTGGGAACCGTCAGCGCCGGCCACCCGTTCCTCTTCTCCGAGCGCGGTGACGGACTGCCCCTGCCCTTCGGCCCGCGGGGCTGGGTCCTGTCCACCTGGCAGGACGACGGGCGCGTCGAGGTCAGCGCCTGCAACGAGGTCGGAACCACCGCATCCCGATGGGGAACCAGCACGCGCTCCCTTCTGGGTCTTCGCCCTAACCCGGCCGGCTCGACCCGCCTGTGGCACTTCGGGGACCACGTCGTCTGGCTGCGTCAGGAGTACCAGCCCTCCGAGGTCGTCACTCGTCACAGCGGCGACGCCGAGCTGTGGCCGGACGCCCTGGTGGAGGAGTTCTTCACTTCCTCCATGTGCACCGTCATGCTCGACGACGCACCGCTTCCCGGGGTGCCTAAGGGATCGGTGGTCCTCCTCGAGGCCGGCTCCCCCCTTCCTCATCGGAGTGGCCGGCACGCCCGAGGAACTGGCCGCCTTCATGCGGGAGGACCATGTCCCCCACTACCTCGTCGACCTCGACGACGGGAAGAGAGAGGAAGACCGGGAAGGCGAATCGCCGTCGTCGGTCTCTCTCATCGGTGATCTGCCCCGCGGATCGGTGGCCCACCGTTCCCTGGGCGGGCGAAGCACGGTGGTCTTCACCGAGCGCCTGGTCGATGAGACGATCTCCTACTCCACCGAGGACGGTTCGGTAATCGCCTCCGTCGCCGACGGCGTCAGCCACTACACCGGAATCCCTGGACTGACCGGGGTATGGGTCGAGCTCGGTGCACCCCACGTCCTGCGGTGGGCCGGGGGCTCCTGGACCAGCGATAGCCCGATCGACCGCCTCCTTCCCGGCGGGACCGACGACAACGTCCAAGTCATCACCTCCGACGGCTCACACCGGCTGGTGGGAATCGGCGGAACCGCCGAAGCGACCGACGCTCCTCAGGCCTCCTCGTCCCCCATTTTGTGGTGCCCCTCGTCGGATGATCCAGCCAGCAACGTCTCCGGAACCGTGATTACCCGAATTCTTCCCGAACGTACAGTCGACATCACCCTGTCCGAGTCGACACGCTGGTCGGTCCCGCTGGTCTGGTTCGACAGCTCCTGGGCACTGCCGATCGAGGCATCCGATCCCGCTCCCATCGACCTGGGCTCGTTGCAGCCGGACAGCGTCCGGTGGTGCCACGCGGGCTCGCGCCCTGTAGTGCGTGTGGGCATCGACTACCAGGCACTGGCCGAGGTCCGCGCAGAGGAGATCCTGGCCGAGCTGCACCAGGCCTGGGAGGCCGCCCTGGGAGTGATCGCCGCCGAGCTGCCGAAGTCCCCGATCCCACCTTTCCTGGGTGGCCATAGCTTCGGCGCGGCGCTCGCGGCAGTCTCGGTGCTGCGCGGCACGTCCTCCCCTAGGGGGGTACTCCTGCGTAGCGGCGCGTACGACCGATACGCGACGCCGTCGGGATTCGAGCACGACCGGCGCACCGCCGCCTCCGATCCCAGCCTGTACAGCATGATGACCATCCTTCCCAGCACTCGCGCACACCGGGATATCCCCTTCCTGCTGACCTGCGGGGACTCCGATGAGAACTCAGCGACGACTCCCGAGCAGTCGCTCTACCTGTACGAGAACCTCCTGGTCGCCGACGCAGACGTCACCCTGTCCGTCTTCCCCGGCGAGGGCCACGTCTTCAGCTCCCGGCAGTCGATCGTGGATCGCCGTCGCCTGGAGGACAACTGGATGAGTGAGCGCATCCAGTCCCCTCAGCAGTCCCATCACCAGTAACCAGCCACGACCTAAGGAACACCATCATGAGCCGCATCAAACGCTCCGACATCAAGGACTCCGTCCAGACCGTCCTGGCCTCCCGGAACGAGCCCGGAATGACGGGGTGGATTCCCCGCACCGATCAGCCCTCCACGGAGAACCGGGACTCGGTCGAGGCCGACCTCCTCGCACTGCGCAGCCTCCTAGAGAAGCACGGCGACGCCCTGTCCGGCGACATCGAGAAGGACGCAGCCCTGGTGACCGCCGCACGCCGTCGTGGACACGTGGTCGACCTCGTCGTGGGTAGGGAGCGCGCTCCGTACAACGGTGAGGCGGGCTTCCTGTCTTGGATCGAGCACAACGGCTCAGTGGTCCTGACCCTCGCTCCCGTTCGCGAGCTCTACGAGGAGGTGGCCCGGTGGTGAGCATCGAGGCGCCCGCAAGCTCACCTCGTCGCGGCAGGAGGGCACTGGCCGCCTGCGCTACATTGTTACTGCTCCTAGGCGCGGAGAGCACGACGGCCGGCGCCGCCTCGGCCGACTCATCGGCTCACGGCTCACTGCTTCCGGGCGATCCCCTCCAGTCCAAGCAGTGGTACCTCAGTTGGCAGGACCGCCCGGGCTCACCCTCCACCGGCAAAGGCACCTCCGTGGGCGTCATCGATACCGGTATCGACGCCTCTCACCCCGATCTGGCCGCCGCATACGACTCCGCCAGCAGCAGGTCCTTCCTGTCGGGGGCTCCTGCAACGGAGACACTGCCTGTGACGATCCCGCCCATGACGGCTTCGGTCACGGAACCTCCGTCGCAGGGATCATCGCGGCCGCCGCGGACGGGCACGGCACTGTCAGGGGCCGCTCCGGGGACCAGAATCGTCAGTCTCAAGGCCGGGGACCGGACGGGCACCTTCTCCGCCGACGCCGTCAGCCAAAGCGATCCGGTACGGGGCGGACGCGCATCTCAGCGTCCTCGTCATGAGCTTCACCGTCGACCCTGGTTCCGCTACTGCGACAACGCGCCCGCCGACACGGCCGAGCAGCGGGCACAGCAGAAGGCCGACCTGGAGAAGGTGACCTCGGCGCTGAAGTACGCCGCCGATCACGGGGTGGTCCTCGTGGCCGCCGCCGGCAACGAGTCCTACGATCTCGACCACGGCACATCGGACCCGTACAGCTCGGGCTGGTCCGGTCAGGCAGAGCGTCCCGTCACCGATCAGTGCGTCACCATGCCCGCCCAGTCCGACGACGTCATCACCGTTGGGGCCATCACCAAGAAGGGGGCTCGGACCACCTACTCTAATGTTGGAGCCGCGATCGACATCGTCGCCTTCGAGGGGCGAGCCGCCTCTAGCAGGGCCGGGCGGTGCCGTGGCACAGGGGCCGAGTCGGGAATCCTCACCACGGCATCGGCGGGCAGACTCCGTGAGCTGGGCGCGCTCAACGACGACGGCTCTCCTCGAACCGACGAGGTCCTGAGCGACTGCCCCTCAGGAGGGGGTTCCTGCAGGTACTACTGGTACCAGATCGGAACCTCGTTCGCGGCGCCCCAGGTCGCGGCCGCGGCGGCGGAACTCAGGTCTCGTGGAGTACCGGCGGGTGACGTCAGAAGCAGCTGACGACGTCGGCCACCCCGATCGCATGCCCGAGCGAGAAGCAGGCTCTGGCATGCGAACCCATCACAGGCGGAGGCAACACCTGGTACGGGGGCAGGAGCGCTCCGGCTCCCCAGGTGACACAACCGGCCGGAGCCACTCATCAGGATAGCCTTCACCTCTCCTGATGAGTGGCGACGACCAGCTGAGGCGTGAGGACACGCCGTACTTCTTCATGAGGTGGGAGACGTGGCTCTTGACCGTGGCCTCTGAGATGAAGAGCTGGTCGGCGATCTCAGCGTTGGAGTACCCTCACAGAGGAGATCCAGCACAGCTTGCTCAGCCTCAGTAACACCGGGGCGCGAGCTTGGAACGGGGCGCAGGTACTGGGAGACGAGGCGGGAGGTGGTGGCCGGGGAGATCGTCGTTCCGCCGTGGTGGGCGGCGATGACGGCCCGGACCACCTCCTCCGCCGAGGAGTCCTTGAGCAGGAAAACCGTTGGCCTTCCGGTCCAACGCGGTCCGCATGGCCTCATCGTCATCGAAGGAGGTGAGGACGATGACAGCGACCTCAGGGCATCCCCTGCTTGACCTTGGTGAGGAGCTGAAGACCGTCCATTCCCGGCATCCGCACATCGGTGATGAGCACGTCGACCCGGTAGTTCCGCAGGAAGCCGAAGGCGTCCTTTGCAGACCCGAAGGTGCTGAGCACCTCGATCTCCTGCGCTTCGTTCAGGTAGGCCCTCAGAGCCTGCAGGACAAAGGGGTCGTCATCAACGACGATGACCCGGATCTTCTCCGAGTCATTGTTGTCGCTTAAATTATTCGAGAGAGCATCTGTCCGCATGGAAGAATGATACTGAGTTTGCCCGACCCGAGAGCGGTTCGTATGTCTCTTCTTGCCTCCGACACTCAGACATCCTTCACATGGCACCCCACGCGACGCACCCACCTGCTCCACGCAGGAGTTGCCATCTTGCTCCTCAGCACCTCACCGGTGACCATAGGCGTCCCTCTTACTCCTTCCGCATTTCTGGTCACCGCCATGAGCCTGGCCTGCCTGCCCCTGGCATCCCGGTTTCCCTCCGCAGGAGCAGCCGCAAGCCTGGCCATCGCCTGGTTCGCCGCCACCTCCCCATACGATTTAGGCAGCATAGCCGTGTTACTGCCGTGGGGGCTTTGCATCATGCTCCTGGGCCGAGGCCTCCGACGCGACATGGCCTACATCCTCGCCTTCGCAACGACGTTAGCACACCTCTCAGCAACACCAACGTGGCTTCAAGGGCTGACCCTAGCAGCGACCGTTGGTGCTCCTTGTGTGGTGATCGGCGAGGTGGTCCGCCATCACCGCCTCCAGGCCAACGTCGCCGAGCAGGAACGCCAGCGCAAGCTCGACCAGCAACGGCGCCTGGTCGTCTCCGAACTCCACGACACCGTTGTACGCGATCTCAGCCACGCCGTCATGATCGCCGAGCAAGCCCGCCTGGCCGACCCTCACAACACCCGCCTCAACCAAGAGCTCGCAGCCATCATCACCCCCGTACGCACCGCTGTCGAACAGCTACGACGCAGCCTCAAAGCCATGAGCGCCGCAGAAGGAGACGACTCCCTCCTTCTGCTGGCCGCCTCACCCCCACCACCCTTGACCGAAACCATCCGCGCTGTCCGGGAAACCCTCGCGCACCGAGACGCCCACCTGACCACCCACGGCACAGACCTGCTCGACAACCCCAGCATCGGCCCTGGCGTCCGCCAACAGCTCGTACGCATCATCGCCGAGCTCATCAACAACGCCGCCAAGTACACACCCCCGTCCAGCACCGCCACCCTCACCATCGAGGCCGACAACGACACCCTCGAATGTATGTGCACCAACCCCATCAACCACAACCAACCCACCAGCACCGCCACCTCATCCCAGCTCGGTCTCTTCCAAGCCCAGCAACGCATCGAATCCCTGGGCGGCTCCCTCCACACGACCCACACCATCGACCGCTGGACCACCATCTTCACCATCCCCCTCCACCCCACACCGCCGACAACCATGGACTGACACGCCAAACACCTCCGCCTTTGAACGCGCCGAAACGACCGGCATCCACAGAAAGTCGTATGTGATTTCATCCATAAGAAGGCTGGTGCGGTCCCGGAAAGCGGACCAAACTTAAGCCATCACCTCACCACCGCAAGGAGTCAAACATGCGCAAGGTCGTTTCCCCCATCCTCTCCGCCACCATCCTCGGAGGAGCTCTGCTTCTGTGTTCGCCTTCACACGCTGCCTCCACCTCCACGCATACCCACGACGAACCCGCCATCTTTCACACACCAACAAAAGTGACTTGCTCGAAAGTAGTAGGCCTACTACCCATTTGCCTACCCTAACCACATAGCCCACCAAAACCCCGTCTGTTATTCGGAGAATAGATGCGGTTCGTAGATAGTTGATCGTCGTTTGTTTTGGAACCACATGCGATAGCAACCAACATCTCACAAGGCAGTTCCCTTGATGCCGCCCACATGAACCTGGACGACATCAAGGGAACTGCCTTTTTCACGTCGTATCCGCATGAGCATCCATCTCAACATCGACTCGCAGCTTGCAAGATACTGACCAGATCGGATTCGTCTTAGCCCCGTAAGGGCACAGAACTCCCCCCGGCCTCGTCGCTGCTGCGGCTCGTCGGACCGGACATGGAGAGGACGCGGCGCCGCGTGGAGGCCCTGGGCGGCAGCCTGAGCGTGAGCCAGGCCGAGGGCCGCTGGACCACGGTCTTCAGCGTCCCCTTCCAGGCGGTCTCTTGAAAGGCCGCCCGGCACCACGGCTTGATACGTCGTGCAACCACGATTTCCCGGCGGGGACATTCCGCGCGGCCGGGTGCCAACCACTCCAGCCGGGGACATGTCACGCGTTCGGGGACAGCCGTCCTGTACCCGAACGCGTGGAACTGCACCCGTCGATGTCGAATGTCCCCGGCCGAGAGAGCCTTCTGCCCGCGCCACGCACCTCAGAGGCCCGTCCGGCCAGTCCGCCCTCGGAGGAAGTGAGCGGGATCGTGTCCACATCGGATACAAAGGCTCGGGCCAGCCCCACACTGACGAAAGAAAACCGCATGATTCCGCGGTTCACATGGACGGCCGAAGAGCGCTGGCGGTCCTTTGTCACCGTTTTGGACATTCTGACCCGCGATCACCTCCGGTGCGTTGTCAGTGTGTGCTGCCGAGCTCGACGAGGAGCACTCCGGCCATGATGAGCGCGATGCCGGCCACCATGGTGCGGGTCAGCGGCTCACCGAAGAGGAACCGTGAGGTGATTGCTGTGACGGCCACTCCCCCCGGCCGACCAGATCCCGTAGGCGACGCCGAGCGGCAGCCCCTCCTGAAGGGCCAGGGTCAACAGGGCGAAGGCCCCCAGGTAGCCGGCCATGACGTGGCCGTACCATCGCAGTCCTCTGCCGTCGGAGGCGAGCTTGAGCGACAGTGTGCCGGTGGTCTCGGAGGCGATGGCTGCCACCAGGTAGAGACCGCTCATGGCGCCTCGCCGTCCTTGTCCTGCGTGCCTGCTCGCTGCGCCCCGACCTCGACGAGGAGCACCCCGGCCATGATGAGCGCGATGCCGAGGGCGACGAGCACCGTGATCGGCTCACCGAAGACGAGCATGGACAGCACGGCGGTCAGCGCCACGCCCAGGGCGCCCCAGAGCCCGTAGGCGACACCGAGCGGCATGCCGGCCTTGAGCGTCAGCGACAGGAGGATGAAGGCCAGCACGTACCCGATCCCAACCATGACGTAGAAGCCCGGCTGGTTGAGGGCCTGGCGCAGGGCGAGGGTCGCCGACACCTCGGAGATGATGGCGCCTCCGAGCGCCGGCCAGGCGCACACGCCGTGGCCCGTCGCTCCCGGACGCTCCTTCCGCGCACCAAGCACCGTCCGGCCGGTGGGAGCGCCCGGGCGGCACACGCTCCCCCCACGTGGACGGGCAGAGCACGTCTCTGACCGTCACGCCCGGTTCTCCGCGGTCTCGAGCCGCCGGCAGACCATGGAGCCGAAAGCGAGCGCCGGGACGATCATGAGCACGGCGTTGGGCCCCCACCACAGCGGGTCGAAGTCACGGTAGAAGGACCAGAAGGAGATCGCCATGAACCCGGCGCAGAAGGTGAGCATGAGCCCGACCGTCAGCACCAGGTCCCCGATCCTGCTGCCCAGGCGCGTCAGGTGGGCGCCGAGGAAGACGGTCAGCGCGGCAGCCACGTCGAGTGGGAAGAAGGACCAGTTCCAGGCCTGAATGACCTGGTTGGAGTAGTCCTTGAAACGCAGGTGCTCGGGAATGAGATTGAGGAAGACGGCCGCCCAGTAGAGCAGCAGCCCGGCATCGACGGCCACCAGCAGCCTCTTGTACGTGGGACTCATCTTCCCACTATTTCACCGGTCCTCCCCGGTGTCGAGGTCTGACCAGCCCTCAGGACCGCCGGCCCAGGACCAGGCTCATGGCCTCGGAGCGGGTGGCGGCGTTGCGCATGATGCCGCGCACGGCGGAGGTGACCGTGTTGGAGCCGGGCTTGCGCACGCCCCGCATCGACATACACAGGTGCTCGGCCTCGACCACCACGAGCACGCCACGGCGGCCTACACCCAGCCCAACTTTATTAGAACTAGATAAAGTTAAGTAAAGATCCTAAGATGACCACGTGGACAACATCAACAACCCGTACACACCCAACGCAGGAGCAGCCCCGGAGGTCCTCATTGGTCGCGACGGGCAGACCGAGGCGTTTTCTATCCTACTTCAGAGGCTCAAACGAGGCCGGACAGAGCAATCGATGATCATGACCGGCCTGCGCGGCGTAGGCAAGACCGTCCTGCTTAACAGATTCGCAGAACTCGCCGAGCAGGCAGGATGGGAGTCAATCGAGCTTGAAGCGAGCAAGCACGATGAAACAGCATTCCGTCAGTCCATCTTCTCCAAGTTCCGCGCCGCACTCCTACACATATCGCCTCGTCGCCGCTGGAGCAAACGCGCTCGACACGCCGCAGAAGTACTCAGCTCCTTTGTGCTATCGATCGACCAATCCGGCACTTTTTCCGTCACGTGGGACGTAGACCCGTCCGAAGGCTACGGTGATCACGGTGACCTAGGGCTAGACCTCACAGACGTGTTTCTAGCTGTAGGAGACGTTGCGAAGGAAAAAGAAACCGGGATCGTCCTACTCATCGACGAAGTTCAGTTTCTTACCACCGTTCAGCTTGAATCACTCATACAAGCGGTTCACAAGTCCGTCCAGAAGAAGCTCCCCATCACTTTTGTGGGAGCCGGCCTACCACAGATCGCCGAGCTCGCTGGAGACGCCAAGTCTTACGCCGAAAGACTGTTCAAGTTCCCACGCATCGACTCCCTCACCCCTGAGGAAGCTCGACAAGCACTTGTGGGACCCGCAGAAACCGAGAAGGTGTCCTACGACGAAGATGCCGTGGACCTCGCAGTCAGCCTCACTCACGGCTACCCGTACTTCATTCAGGAACTAGGGTACCAAGCATGGATCGTAGCGAGCGGGAACCACATCACAGCAGAAGACATCAGTACCGCTAAAGAAGCATACGAAGCAAAGCTGGACGGGTCGTTCTTCCGCGTACGACTCGACCGTGCAACCCCCCTTCAAACCGCATACATGAGAGCAATGGCGGAACTCGGCTCCGAGCCCCAGAAAGCAGCCGATGTCGCTTCCCTCATGAAACGAGAGTCATCACAGGTGGCACCCATCAGATCTCAACTCATTGACATGGGGCTGCTATACACGCCCCAGCACGGCTATGCCGCCTTCACCGTTCCGGACTTTGACAAGTTCATGATGCGAGCCGTGCCCCGCCTCGAGGTCCCAGAGATTCAACATCGCCGTCGACGCGGGAAATAAGGTCACCATTCCACCCGGGGAGGCAGTCGCTGGCTTCCGGTTTCGAGCCCCTGGCCGCTCAGGACCGCCGGCCCAGGACCAGGCTCATGGCCTCGGAGCGGGTGGCGGCGTTGCGCATGATGCCGCGCACGGCGGAGGTGACCGTGTTGGAGCCGGGCTTGCGCACTCCCCGCATCGACATGCACAAGTGCTCGGCCTCGACCACCACGAGCACCCCCCGGCACTGGAGGCGCTCGACCAGGGCGTCAGCGATCTGCCGGGTGAGCCGCTCCTGGACCTGGGGGCGCCGGGCGTAGCCGTCCACGAGGCGCGCCACCTTGGACAGGCCGGTGACGCGCCCGTCCTCACTGGGGATGTAGCCCACGTGCGCCAACCCGTGGAAGGGCAGCAGGTGGTGCTCGCACACCGAGTACATGGGGATGTCGCGCACGAGGACCATCTCCTCGTGCCCGACGTCGAAGACCCGCTCGACGTGCTCGGCCGGGTCCTGGTCGAGGCCGGCGAACATCTCCGCGTAGGCGCGCGCCATGCGCTCGGGGGGTGTCACGCAGCCCGTCGCGCTCGGGGTCCTCCCCGATGGCGACGAGCAGGTCGTGCACCGCCCGCCGCACGCCCTCGGCGTCATAGCTCATGGTCAGCCTCTGTCTCTCTGCGCCTGCCGGGCCCGGGCCGGCTCAATGGTTGTAGCCCCAGAAGTCGTCGCTGCCGTGGGAGTCGTCGGGCTCACCGCCAGGGGCGGAGGCGGCCTCGACGACGGGCAGCGACTCGTCACTGCGCCACAGGGGCCGCTCGGGCTGCTTGATGACGCCCTCGAAGATCCTCTCCAGGTCCTTCTCCAGGAGCGTCTCACGGCTGAGGAGCTCCTCGGCCAGCTGGTCGAGCACGGCGCGGTTACGGGTGAGGATTTCCCAGGCCTCCCGGTGGGCTGCGTCCAGCAGGCCGCGGACCTCGGTGTCGACGGTGGCGGCGACCTGCTCGGAGAAGTCGCGGCTGGTGGCGTTGAGCCCCAGGACCGTCTCGCTCTCGGTGGTGCCGAGCTTGACTGCCCCGACCGCGCTGGTCATGCCGTAGTCGGTGACCATCTTGCGGGCCGTGGCGGTGGCCTTCTCGATGTCGTTGGAGGCGCCGGTGGTGGGGTCGCGGAAGATGATCTCCTCGGCGGCCCGCCCGCCCATGGCGTAGACGAGCTGGTCGAGCAGCTCGTTGCGGGTGGTGGAGTACTTGTCGTCCTGAGGCATGACCTGCGTGTAGCCCAGGGCGCGCCCGCGCGGCAGGATCGTCACCTTGGTGACCGGGTCGGAGTAGGCGCCGGCGGCCGCGCACAGGGCGTGGCCGGCCTCGTGGTAGGCGGTGACGCGCTTCTCGTGGTCGCGCATGACGCGGGTGCGCTTCTGCGGGCCGGCGATGACGCGGTCGATGGCCTCGTCCAGGGCCCGATTGTCGATGAGGTGGGCGTTGGAGCGGGCGGTGAGCAGGGCGGCCTCGTTGAGGACGTTGGCCAGGTCCGCGCCGGTGAAGCCGGGGGTCCGCTTGGCCACGAGGTCGAGGTCGACGTCGTCGTTGAGGGGCTTGCCCTTGGCGTGGACCTTGAGGATGGCGGCGCGACCGGCCATGTCGGGGGCCTCGACGCTGACCTGCCGGTCGAAGCGACCCGGGCGCAGGAGGGCCGGGTCCAGGACATCGGGGCGGTTGGTGGCGGCGATGAGGATGACGTTGGTGTTGGCGTCGAAGCCGTCCATCTCGACGAGGAGCTGGTTGAGGGTCTGCTCGCGCTCGTCGTGCCCGCCGCCGGTGCCGGAGCCGCGGTGGCGGGCCGACGGCGTCGATCTCGTCGACGAAGATGATGGCGGGGGCGTTCTCCTTGGCCTGGTCGAACAGGTCGCGCACGCGCGAGGCGCCCACGCCGACGAACATCTCGACGAACTCGGAGGCGGCCATGGAGAAGAAGGGCACGCCGGCCTCGCCGGCGACGGCCTTGGCCAGGAGGGTCTTACCGGTTCCGGGCGGGCCGTAGAGGAGGACGCCCTTGGGGATCTTGGCGCCGACGGCGCGGAACTTCTCAGGCTCGGAGAGGAACTCGCGGATCTCCTCGAGCTCCTCGACAGCCTCGTCCTCGCCGGCGACGTCGGCGAAGGTGACGTCAGGCATCTCCTTGGAACCGACTTTCGCCTTGGAGCGGCCGAAGCCCATGGCGCCGCCGCGCCCACCGCCCATGCGACCGATGAGCCACCACATGATGCCGCCCAGCAGCAGGGCGGGGACGAGCAGCTGGACGAGGGATGACCACCAGCTGGTGGTGGGCACCACGGAGTTGAAGCCCTCCTTGGGGGCGGCGGCCTGCACGAGGCGGTCGACCTGCTCGGCCTGGGCGTCGGTGTAGGAGAACTCGACCTTCTTGCCCACCGGGCGGGACTCGATGCCCTTCTTCTTGGGCTGGACGTAGGTGGTGGTGAGGTCCAGCTCGACGCGCTGGTTGCCGTCGACGACGGTGATCGACTTGATCGTGTCCGGCTTGTCCCGCAGGAGCGTCAGGCCGTCGGAGGTGTCGATGGTGCGGTAGCCGAACATCGAGGAGAAGACGGCCCAGCCGAGGATGACGACCAGGAGGAAGGGCACCAACCACAGGAACGGGTTGCCCAGGGTGTCGCGGAGCTTGCGGTCGCGCTTGCTGCGGTCGTTCTTACCGGCCTTGCCCGGCTTCCCCGAGTCCTTGCGGTCGGGCTCGCGCCCAGAATCTTTCATCGTGCGGTAGGTCCCTTCAACATACTGATTCCTCAGACGTTAGCGGATAGCACGGCAAAGGTCCCATGCGCTTGCTCACGTTCGCGCCGGGCGTGGCCGGGAAGATCCGGCCGAGTGGGCGACAGCCCAGCCAAGCCGCCCCGCGCGCCACCTCTGCTTCAGGCGCGGCGCAGGCGCAGGACGATGAGGCCGGCAGACAGCAGGATCGCGGCCACGGACAGCACGCCGATCGCCACACCCGTCACCGGCAGCCACCGCTCCCGGACACTCTGGGCGGCGGGCCGCTTAGCGACACTCGTGACGCCCTTCGCGCCCTGGCTGCTACCGGCGGCACCCACCACGACCTCGTTGTGGTCACCGCCCCCAGCCCCGCCCGAGGACTTCGAGCCGGCGCTCGAGCCGTCCGGCACCGAGCCGCCTTTGGAGGACGGGGCCCCCGCAGCCGGGCCCTGCTGAGCCTTCGCCTGAGCCGAGGCCGACGCCGAAGCCTCCGGGCCCGGCGTCGCAGTGCTCCCGGCACCCGCACCGCCGCCAGCACCGGCGCGCTGCTGATCCGCAGGCGCAGGCGCGCCACCAGCAGGGGCGGACCACTGCGGGCGAGCCACGAGAGCCACCTCGGCCATCGTCTGCGCGTCCAGGGTCTGCGCCTGGGCGGTGCCCATCGAGGCCCGCACCACCTGGTTGTTACCGACGTAGATGCCGACGTCGTAGACGTTGGCGAACACTGTGGACTGTGCAGGGGCCGAACCGGAATCACCCGACCCGCCGGACAGGGGGTTGGAGAAGAAGACGATGTCCCCGGGGCTGATCGAGCCGTCCGTGTTCAGCCACAGATGCCCCTGGGAGTGGAACCAGCCGGCTAGGTCGTCCGGCTTCCAGCTCCCGGAAAGGTCCTGGCCGACGTCGGCCCGGTAGCCGACCTGGGTGTTCTGGTCCGCCGCATACGTGGTGTGCGAGTAGTCCCAGCCGGAGAGGACCATGCCCACCAGGGCCGAAGAGGTGATCGCGTACGGGGCGGGGCCGCTGGCGTGCGCGTTCGCGCCCGACAGCGGCGTGGGCCGCGACGCGTCCGAGACCAGGGACCCGCCGGCGTTGACGAAGGACTGGGTCCGGGCCACGACGTCGTTGGCGGCGGCGCCATCCGCACCAGCGACCGGTCCGGCCGGGAGTCCCTGCGGCACGGCCCACTGACCATCGGCAAGCATGACCGAGACGGCACCCAGCGCGCCCTCGGGACTCGTGCTCTGCACGTCGTAGGTCAGGCCGCCACCGTCGCCGGGCGCCTCATCACCGAGGGTGGTCAGAGTGCCCGAAGCGCCGCTGACCTGCGCCATCTCAGCAACCGTATTAAATGTGTCGCCGGAGGTCGGCTCCGCGGACACCGGAGCCATCATGGGGATGCTCAGCGAGGACGACAGCACCACCGCACCGGCGAGGCCAACCAGCCTCGGAGCGCGTCGACGCACAGCCTTCTTCACTGTTACCAACAGTCCTTCCACATCACCCGCCGGGAGGGGACATCCACCGGCGACCTACACTTGTTATCTTAACGTAACGTACGCGACTCCGACCACCTTGAAAAGGGGGTACGTCGCAGTTCCGGAGGCCCTTGAGCCCCGCCCGACGACGGCACTCAGGCGCCACATCCCGTTATTTTTCCGTCTGACCCTCAGGTTACGTCAAGGTTGACCTGGATCAGTCAGCCCCCATAAACCTCAGGGCGCAGCGTACCGATGAACGGCAGGTTGCGGTACCGCTCGGCGTAGTCCAGCCCGTAGCCGACGACGAACTCCGTAGGAATATCGAAGCCGACGTACTTGACGTCCACCTCGACCTTGGCGGCGTCGGGCTTGCGCAGCAGCGTGGCGATCTCCACTGAGGCCGCACCGCGCGAGGACAGGTTGCCCACCAGCCAGGACAGGGTCAGCCCGGGAGTCGATGACGTCCTCAACGATGAGGATGTGCCGGTCGGTGACGTCGGTGTCCAGGTCCTTGAGGATGCGCACCACGCCGGAGGACTTGGTGCCCGAGCCGTAGGAGGACACCGCCATCCAGTCCATCGGGGCGCTCATGTGCAGCCGGCGCGACAGGTCCGCCATGACGTAGACGGCCCCCTTGAGCACGCCGACGAGCAGAGGGTCACGGCCCGCATAGTCCGCGTCGATCTGCGCGGCCATCTCATCGAGGCGCTGCCCGATCTGCTCCTCGGTGATGAGAACCTGCTGAAGGTCCGATCCCATGTCCGTGGCGTCCATACGCCCTGCCTTCCTCATGTGTCGTCATGGCTGCGCGGGCTCACCGGGGCCGGGGAGGCCACCGGTCCGCGCCGACGCCATAAGCCTGCCACAACGGGCCCCAGCCTGACACGTCAGCTGACGCGACGTACCCACACGTCGGGGCGGGCGAGCTCAGCCGGCGTGGGCAGCAGCTCGGGATCGGCCCACACGGCGTTGAGCCCTCGTGCCCGATGCGGGTCACGACGCTGCGCACGAAGGCGGCGCCGTCGGCATACTGGGCCTCCTTGGCCTCCAGGCCCATGAGCCGGTGCAGCAGGAGCGAGCCCAGTCCGGGCCCGGGGCCGATACCGCCGTCGGCCGCGCGGCTGCGCGAGAGCACGGCCCGGAGCCGGTGGACCGAGGGCATCCGGTTGGGGTGCACGTCATCGAGAACCACCTCGGCGTGCCCCTCCAGGAAGGTGAGCGCGGCCGCCAGGGAGGCGACCTCGGCGCGATCCGTGACGTTCATCAGACCCTCGAGCACCCGCCCTCGGCCGGCGCGCGCCGCAAGGTGCACCGCCCGGCCTCGCCGCGGCCGACTCCCCCGCTCCTGCCGGCTCCCACCGCCGGCGCTTCGGGCACCGTCGGCACTGCCGTATGCGGCCTCGACGACGGCGCCGATCACCATGCGCATGGAGTCCGACAGGTAGGGGCCGAGCCAGGGCGCGGCGGCCAGCTGGACGGCGTGGGTCATCTCGTGCAGGCAGACCCAGGCGGGCAGGTCGAGCATGTCCAGGTCCATCTGGCGGCGCACCGCCAGCACGTTGGGGGCCACGAGCAGCAGGTGCGGCGACGCCGCCCCATCCCAGCCTCCACCTGTTGTCACGTCACGGGCCGGCGCGGCAGCGGACGTCACGACGTCGTCGCCCTCGCCATCCTTCTCACCGACGGGGCGAGCGGGGCCGGCGCTACCGCCCCCGTGACCGCTGGTCCCGCTCGGGGCCGCGGGCACCACCTGTCCCAGGAGCCGGGTGGCCAGCAGGCTCATCGCCCCGGCGACCTCGGCGGCCCCGACGAGCTGGATCGCCTCCGAGGCCGGCGGGGCGGGCACCTGCTCCATGAGGCCGCGCAGCGCCCGGGTCGAGGCGCGCACGAGCCCGGCCCGGTCGACGACGCTCACGCGGGTGGTCTCGGCGACCTGCCGGGCCGCCCGATTCAAGCCGGTGATCCTGGCGACCCAGGCCGGTGCCTCCTGAGCGGAGCGGCGCAGGACCGCCACCGAGCTGGCGCGCGCCGAGCGCGAGGCGCTGGGGCCCGCCGGGATGAGCGCGGTCAGGCGCTCCACCGTCCGCCAGTCGACGAGTCCCGCCGCTGTGCCCTGGGTCGTCACCGTGACACCTTTCTCGCCGAGTTCACCGGGCTGAGCGAGCCCCTGTCCTTCGCTGCTGCGCCGAACACGCCGCCGCGCCCCTTACGAGCATCCGCACGAGGCCAGGGGCGCCACGAAGTGGTTGTCGATCGCGGCTGCGGCCGCTCCGCCGCCATTGGCGGGGAAACCGTTGGCCATGACCGCGAAGGCCAGCTGGCGCCCGTCGGCGGTGGTGACCACGCCGGCCAGGGAGGCGGTCTGCTCCAGTGAGCCGGTCTTGGCGCGCACCGTCCCGGCCGCGGAGGTGTCGTGCAGGCGGTTGCCCAGGGTCCCGTCCAGGGCGGCGACGGGCAGGTCGGCGATGAGGGTGCGCCCGGCCGAGCCGCCCTCGCCTCCGGCGGCCTTGGTCATGATCTGGGTCAGGAGCCTGGCGGGGACCTTGTTGCCCTTGGCCAGCCCGGAGGAGTCCAGGAGCGTCACCCCGGAGGTGTCGAAGCCGTCCTTGCTCAGCTGGGCGAGCACGGCCTTGGAGGCCCCGGCGAAGTCGGTGGTCTCCTTGGCGTGCGCGGCCACGAGCCGCCCCTCGACCTCGGTCATCGTGTTGTCAGAGGTCTTCAGCGACAGGGCGAGGATGTCGGACAGCGGGGCGGAGGAGACCGAGGCCACCTCCCGGGCCCCGCCGGAGGCTGCGGCGCGCGTCGGTTCGCCGTCGACCGTGATGCCGGCCTCGCTCAGGTGCTTGGCGAAGGCCTGGGCGGCCCCCATGGCTGGATCATCCGGGTAGCCCTGGTTCTGGGTAGCCGAGACATCCACCATGATCGGCTGAATCTTGGCCACGTACTGCTCGTTGCCGGCCTCCCACTTATCGTTCCACTGGGGGCCGGTGAACAGGGTGTCGTCCAGGCGCAGTGAGACCGACGTCGTCCCCTGGGACTTGAGCTTCTCAGCAGTGGCTCGGGCGAGGTCGCCCAGGCCCGCGTGACCGGCCGTGGCGTTCGGGTCGCCCTCGTTCTCGGCCAGCAGCACGTCGCCGCCGCCCACGAGGGTGAGGGTCTGCCCTCCAGGACGGCCTTGGTCTGGAGGGTGTGCCCCGGCCCCATGGAGGACAGGGCGGCCCAGGCGGTGAGCACCTTGTTGGTGGAGGCCGGCGTCACCCCACTGGCGGCCGAGCGGTCCAGCAGCTCCTCGCCGGTGGCGACGTCGACGACGGAGGCCGTCACGTTCCCCCAGGTCAGGGCGGCGTCGGAGACCACGCCCTGGATGTAGCCGTTCAAAGCCGTCTTGGAGGGCGTGGGGAGCCCCTGGTCCAGGCCGGTGGGGGCGGCGGTCTTGGCGCTGGGGCCGGCCGGCGTCGGGAAGGGCCGGGGGGCGACGTCGGCGTAGGCGACCGTCACCGGGCCGGGCAGCAGGTCGAGAGCATCGCCCAGGCTGTAGTAGCCGCCGAAAACCAGCAGGCTCGCCGCTGTCAGGGCAGCGGTCTGGACCTTGCGCATACGTCCTCCGGACTGGGTTGTGGACAGGCTGGGATGGCCTGTATATCAAGTAGGTGGGGCGCCCAGGAGGTTACTGCCATCCGTGCACCGACGTGCAGAGTACGCGTTTACCGGGCCTCAGGCGCTGTCGTGCGCCACACTAGTGCCATCAATACCCGCCCCGCCGGATCGACGCCGACCACCAGGCGCCGCTCCAGCGTCCAACGAGCTGAAGACACGAGCGAAGGAGGCTCCCCGTGGAGTTCGACGTCACGATTGAGATCCCCTGAGGGCAACCGCAACAAGTACGAGATCGATCACGAGACCGGCCGGATTCGCCTGGACCGCATGCTCTTCACCTCGACGCGCTACCCCGACGACTACGGCTACATCGACGGGACCCTCGGCGAGGACGGCGACCCCTCGACGCACTGGTCCTGCTGGAGGAGCCGACCTTCCCCGGCTGCGTCATCCGCTGCCGCGCGCTGGGCATGTTCCGCATGCGCGATGAGAAGGGCGGCGACGACAAGGTCCTGTGCGTGCCCAGCGCCGACCAGCGCGCCTCCTGGCGTACCGACATCGAGGACGTCTCGAGTTCCACCGCCTGGAGATCCAGCACTTCTTCGAGGTCTACAAGGACCTCGAGCCCGGCAAGTCGGTTGAGGGCGCCCACTGGGTGGGCCGCGAGGAGGCCGAGGAGGAGATCCGTCAGTCCTTCCAGCGCGAGGCCGACCGCGTCGCCCACGAGGGCCACTGACACGGACAGCCCGAGTTGGCGGGGCGGGGCGGCATACGCGCTCCGCCCCGCCCCCGTTTCAGAGGCGCACCGCGTAGGGCATGACGCCGGAGTAGCGCATGGAGGTGACGCGCACAGTCATGCCGAAGGTCGGCGCCTCGATCATCGTGTCGTCACCCAGGTAGATGGCCACGTGGTAGATGCCGGACTGGCTGCCGTCGGAGGACCAGAAGACGAGATCCCCGGGCTGGGCGGCGTCGAGCGGAACCAGGGAGCCCTCCCGTACTGCACGCGTGAGAGTGCGTGAGCTCCACGCCGGCGGCGGCATAGGAGACCATCGTCAACCCGGAGCAGTCCAGGCCCGCGGCCGACTCCCCGGCCCACACGTAGGGGGTGCCGAGGTAGCCCATGGCCGCGTTGATGGCGGTGGAGGCGGCGCTTCCGGAGTGCGACGGCGCGGGCGCAGGCTCCGGGGCCGGTGCGGTTGCCGGCGCGGGTGCGGGTGCGGTCTCCTCTTCGGCCGCCTCGGGCTCCGGCTGGGAGGTGGTGGCTGGCTCCTGGGCGGAGGACTGGGGGCTCAGGGCTGGGCTGGCTCGCCTGCTCCTGGGGAGCAGGGGGCCGACTCCTGGGGCTGGGCAGCGGCCTGCTCGGCCTGCTTCTGAGCGAGGTCGGCGGCGGCCTTCTCCGAGGCAGCCTTGGCGGCGGCCTGGGCGGCCGCCTCCTCACGGGCCTTGCGCTCGGCCTCGACCTGGTTCTGGTACTTCGTCTCCAGCTCGACGGTGGTGTTGCGCTGCGCCGCCAGCTGGACGATGAGGTTCTGCCGGTTGGTGCGGGTGGTGGTGACGGCGTTCTGGGCGTCGTTGGCGGCGGCCTCGGCGTCGGACTTGGCAGTGGCGGCGGAGGTCTTGGCGGCCTCCTTGGCCGTGACCTTCTGGTCGGCGATGGTCTGCATGCTCGTGGCCACCGCCTCGAGGGCCTCGACGTTCTGGACCTTGGCGTTGTTCTTCTCGCCGGCCCGGGTCAGGGCGACGTCGGCGTCGGCCAGGTCCGCGAGCGACTCGCTGGTCAGGTAGGGGGTGAGCGGGTCGAGCGGGTTGCCGCTCTCCTGGTAGGTCTGGACGACGATCGAGCCGAGGTCGGAGCGGGCCGCGGCGGTGCTGGAGGCGGCGGCGTCGGCGCTGGTCTGGGCGGTCTGGGCGTCCTGGTGGCCGTGTTGAGCTCGTCGACGGCGGTCAGGTAGTCCCTCGTTGGCGACCTGAGCCTTGATCTGAGCGTCTTCGAGGTTGCTGCTCTCCTGGGCGAGCTGGGCCTCGAGGGAGGCGATCGAGGTGGAGGTCGAGCGCTCGAGGCCTTGGAGCGATCAATGTCGCTCTGGTCCACGGGGTCGGCCAGCACCGAGGGCGCCAGGGTGCATGCCAGGGCTACCACTGCGGTGGCGACGACACCGTGTCCGTGCCGTCGTGGGGGATCGGGCTCACTGGGGTTCTCCGTCGTGATGGGGCTGAACGTGAGGGATGACGCCTCACCCGGGGACCGGCGCCGGCCCGCCGTCGGGATCCGTTCCGCGGAATCAGGGGCGCGGAGCGGATCAGGGGACGAAGACGGCAGGCAGCGTCAGCCCGGATGCGACAAAGCCACACTAGTCGCTTTGGTCCCATCTGAAAAACAGATTTCACACTATTCACAATCGTAACTTTACACCCCTGTAGTTATGCGGATTGCACTTGCGCCGACAGGACTCCCCGCCATCGTCATATGTCTGTGACCGATATGGCATCCGGCACAAATGACCGTTTGTGCAGGTCACTACGGGTTTAAACGGCCGGACCCGTCACTAAGGGAAGACGCTCAACCGCGCCAGCCCAGCCCTATGGCCAGGGGACGCCGAAGCGGCGCCGCACCAACCGCCGCCCCCGCGCCGACCCCTCGCGCAGCCGCATGGCGGACACCCGTTTGGACCACCTGCGGAGGAAAACCGCTAAAGTCGGAGCATGTTCCGTCGTCCTGAGGCCCTTCGGCCGGACGCCCCCACCACGGGGCGAATGCGCAGCTGACGCGCACGCCGCCGTCGGCCCACGTGCGCGTCCCCGCCCTCACCCACACCACCACAGAAGTTGCAGCAACGGTGACGGCGGACGACTCAGTGCCACGACCCCTCGCCCCCTGCTGCCGGGCCAGCTCCGACGCCGGGCGCAGCGGGCCCCCGGGCAACCGCCCACCAGCGCGCCGCAACCGCCGGCGCGAGGCAGGCACCGCTCGTGACGCTGACATCGCCGCCGGCCACCGGAAACCACCAAGGAATCCTCATGACCGACCAGCACCCCACCGCCCCCGAGGCCGCCCTCCAGAGCACGCAGCCGGCCCCTCCCCACCAGCCCGGCGGGCTGGCGCTCGAGACCAAGCAGGTCCAGGCCGGGCACGACCCGATGTCCGGAGCCCGCCCACGCCCGGGCCATCCCTGATCTATCAGACCTCCTCCTACGTCTTCGAGTCTGCCGAGCAGGCGGCCGCCCGCTTCGCCCTGAGTGACCTCGGCCCGATCTACACGCGCCTGAACAACCCCACCAATGACATCGTCGAGCAGCGGATCGCGGCGCTGGAGGGCGGCGTCGGGGCACTGCTGACGTCGTCGGGGCAGGCGGCCACGACCCTGGCCCTGGTGACGCTGGGCGGGGCGGGCGACAACATCGTGGCCTCGCCCTCCCTGTACGGCGGCACCACGAACCTGCTCACCCACACCCTGCCACGCCTGGGCATTGAGGCGCGCTTCGTTGACGACACGGGCGACCCGGCCGCCTGGGCGGCGCTGGCCGATGAGCGCACCGTCGCCTTCTTCGGGGAGTCGATCCCCAACCCGCGCGGCGACATCCTCGACATCGAGGCGATCGCGGCGGCCGCGCACGAGCTGGGCATCCCGCTGATCGTGGACAACACCGTGGCCTCACCCTTCCTGACCCGCCCCTTCGAGTGGGGCGCGGACATCGTGGTGGCCTCGGCGACGAAGTTCCTGGGCGGGCACGGCTCCTCCGTGGCGGGCGTGATCGTGGACTCCGGCAGCTTCGACTTCGCGGCCCAGCCCGAGCGCTTCCCGGGCTTCAACACGCCCGACGAGTCCTACCACGGCCTGGTCTACGCCCGGGACCTGGGGGTGAACAGCCCACTGGGCGCGAACCTGGCCTTCATCCTCAAGGCGCGCGCCGAGGGCCAGCGCGACCTCGGTTTCACGCTGGCGCCGCACTCGGCCTTCCTCATCGCCCAGGGCATCGAGACGCTCTCGCTGCGCATGGAGCGGCACGTGGACAACGCCCTGGCGGTGGCCACCTGGCTGGAGGGGCGCGACGACGTCGCCTCGGTGCGCTACTCGGGGCTGGCCTCCAGCCCCTACTACGAGCGGCACCGCAAGTACTGTCCGCGCGGGGCGGGCTCGATCCTCACCTTCGACCTGGCCGGTGGGCGTGAGGCGGGGGCGGCCTTCATCGACGCCCCTGAGCCTGTTCTCCAACCTGGCCAACATCGGGGACGTGCGCTCGCTGGCGATCCACCCGGCCACCACGACGCACTCCCAGCTCGACGACGCAGGCCTGGCCGCGGCCGGGATCAGCGCCGGGGACCGTGCGCCTGAGCGTGGGGATCGAACACATCGACGACATCCTGGCCGACCTCGAGCGCGGCCTGGCGGCGGCCCGGGCCGTCGGGGCGGGCGAGCCGAGCGCGGCGGCCGGGGCCTGAGGCGGCGTGCCATGAGTGCGACCACATCCTCCTCCACCCCGTCTCCAGCGGCAGTACCGAGACCGAGCCGGCCGCCTTCGGCGTCGGGACGGCCTCCTCAAGCTGGTGGACCGCAAGGCCGGCTCCCCCACGGGCGCCTGGCGGCCCGGCGACGAGCCGGGGCACCGCCGGTTCCTGGAGATCGGGGACCCTGCCCCTGGAGTCCGGGGAGGTCCTGCCCAACACGGTCCTGGCCTTCGAGACCTGGGGGGAGCTGAGCCCGCAGCGCGACAACGCGGTGCTCGTGCTGCATGCACTCACCGGCGACTCCCACGTCACCGGCGAGGCGGGGCCCGGGCACCCGACGCCGGGCTGGTGGTCGGACCTGGTGGGGCCCGGGCGGGCCATCGACACCGAGCGCTACTTCGTGGTGGCCGCCAACATCCTGGGCGGCTGTCAGGGCTCGACGGGGCCGTCGTCGACGGCGCCGGACGGGCGCCCCTGGGGGTCGCGCTTCCCGTGGCTGACCACGCGCGACGCCGTGGAGGCCGAGGCGCGCCTGGCCGACGCCCTGGGGATCGAGGTCTTCCACCTGGTCATCGGGGCCTCGCTGGGCGGGCACCGGGCTGTGGAGTGGGGGGTCACCCACCCCCAGCGAGTGCGCAATCTGGCGCTGGTAGCCACCGGCGCCTCGACGACCGCCGACCAGCTGGCCTGGTGCCACCTCCAGGAGCTGGCGATCGTAGCCGACCCCTTCTTCTTCGACGGCGACTACTACTCCCACTCGGTGGGTCCGGTGCGGGGGGCTGGGGCTGGCGCGGGCGCTGGCGCACGACCTACCGCAGTGCCGCCGAGCTCGACGAGCGCTTCGGGCGGCGCCACCAGGGCGAGGAGGACCCGGCGGTGGGCGGGCGCTACCAGGTGGAGTCCTACCTGGACTACCACGCCGGCAAGCTGCTGGCGCGCTTCGACGCCAACACCTACCTCATCGTCACCCACTCGATGATGGTGCACGACGTCGGCACGGGGCGCGGCGGCATCGAGGCGGCGCTGGCGCGGGTGCAGGCGCGCACGCTCGTGGTGGACGTGGACTCCGACCGGCTCTTCCTGCCCGCCCAGGCCGAGGAGCTGGCCGGCGGCATCCCGGGCGCGAGGCGCGAGACCATCAGCTCCCTGCACGGGCACGACGGCTTCCTCATCGAGGCCGAGCAGATGGACGCGATCCTGCGCGACTTCCTGACCGGCGCATAGACATATCGACCAAAACTTCAGAAACGACGCGGCTCCGGGTCGTTTCTGAAGTTTCGGTCGATATGTATGGGACGCGACGGGGCGCGCCGAGACGTTGGGGACCGAGCGGCCGCGGCGTCAGGGACCGAGCGGTCGGCATCCGGCGACTCGCCCAACTTTGCAGAATCGAGATGTTCCGTTACCTTATCGAGAGACGTCTGACATCTGTCGTCTACATCTCCTGTTGAAGGCAAGGCCGCCTCGGCTCCCCTAGAACGGAACACCTATGACATCGCACAGTCCTTTTTTTCCCGGAGGCGCCTGCCGGCCCTCCTGGGCTCCCTGCCTCTGGCCGCCACCGGCCTGATCGCCGCCGCACCCCCGGCGCTCGCCGTCCCCACGTCTGACGGCCTGGCCGACGTCACCATCACGCAGGTGAACGCGCCCGCGGACGGCCTCTACTCCGTCGGCGACGTCACGACCTTCAACATCACCCTCACCAACACCAGCGGCGAGGCCCACTCCTACGCCCCGGCCTCGACGAACCTGTCCGGGAACGTCTCCAAGTGCCGGTGGCGCAACGTCCCGGCCGGGACGACCAAGACCGACTGCACCGGCCTGGCCACGCACACGGTGACCGCCGAGGACCTCAAGGCCGGCGGCTTCACCCCGCAGATCGCCTACGAGGTCAAGGCCGTGGAGTACGCCGGGAAGGCCCTGAGCACCCCGGAGACGATCAAGGGCGCGACAAGCCCGGTCAAGGCCAACTCGCTGCGGGTCGAGTCGATCACGCCGTCGTCGAGTAAGGAGAACTACAAGCTGGGCGACACCGTGAGCTACACGGTGCGCGTGCGCTCGGTGTCGGACAAGACGATCAACGTCGCCGCCACCGAGTCCTCCTTCGACGACCTGGGCCGCCAGTGCCACTGGGGCGGCCTCAAGCCGGGCAAGGGCGCCGTCTACAACTGCAAGCCACTCACCCACACGATCACGCAGGCCGACGTCGACGCCGGCCGCTGGACGCCATCGATCACCCTGACGGCCACCGGCACCGACGGCGCCACCCTCCAGACGCTCACCGCCACCGGCAACCCGATCAACGTCGTCGGCGACCACCCGCAGGCCACGCCCGCACCGGCGCCCGACGCGAGCACCGAGCTGCCGGCCTCAATGAGCCAGGCCCAGCACCTGGCCCCCAACACGGCCACCGACAACTACCGCATCCCGGCGATCACCACCGCCCCCAACGGGGACCTGCTCATCTCCTACGACGAGCGCCCGAAGGACAACGGCAACGGCGGCAGCGACGCGCCCAACCCGAACCACATCGTCCAGCGCCGCTCCACCGACGGCGGCAAGACCTGGTCGGCGCCCACCTACATCCACCAGGGCACGGAGACCGGCAAGAAGGTCGGCTACTCCGACCCGAGCTACGTCGTCGACCACCAGACGGGCACGATCTTCAACTTCCACGTCAAGTCCTACGACCAGGGCTGGGGCGGCTCGCAGGCCGGCACCGATCCGGAGAACCGGGGCATCATCCAGGCGGAGGTGTCGACCTCCACGGACAACGGCTGGACCTGGACGCACCGCACCATCACCGAGGACATCACGAAGGACAACCCGTGGACCGCGCGCTTCGCGGCCTCGGGCCAGGGCATCCAGATTCAGCACGGCCCGCACGCCGGGCGCCTGGTGCAGCAGTACACGATCAGGACCGCCGGCGGCGCGGTGCAGGCCGTCTCGGTCTACTCCGACGACCACGGGAAGACCTGGCAGGCCGGCACGCCGATCGGGACCGGCATGGATGAGAACAAGGTCGTTGAGCTCTCCGACGGCTCCCTCATGCTCAACTCGCGTGCCTCGGATGGCTCTGGCTTCCGCAAGGTGGCCCACTCCACCGACGGCGGGCAGACCTGGAGCGAGCCGGTGTCCGACAAGAACCTGCCCGACTCGGTGGACAACGCCCAGATCATCCGGGCCTTCCCAAACGCCGCCCCAGACGACCCGCGCGCCAAAGGTGCTGCTGCTGAGCCACTCGCCGAACCCGCGGCCGTGGTCGCGTGACCGCGGCACCATCTCGATGTCCTGCGACGACGGCGCCTCCTGGACGACCAGCAAGGTCTTCCACGAGCCCTTCGTCGGCTACACGACGATCGCCGTGCAGTCCGACGGCAGCATCGGGCTGCTCAGCGAGGACGCCCATAACGGCGCCGACTACGGCGGCATCTGGTACCGCAACTTTACGATGAACTGGCTCGGCGAGCAGTGCGGCAAGAAGCCGGCGGAGCCGAGCCCGGCACCGTCGCCGACGGCGGCACCCTCAGCGGCACCGACAGAGAAGCCGGCCCCGTCGGCCGCGCCGAGCGCCGAGCCCACGCAGGCACCGGCACCGTCCTCCGCGCCTGAGCCGAGTGCTGTGCCCGAGCCGAGCAGCGCCCCGGCGCCGGAGCCCACGACCGCCCCGAGCACGGAGCCCACGCCGACTCCTGCGCCCAGCTCCGCACCTGAGCAGACCGATGGGCCGACCGCTGCGCCCGCACCGGAGACGTCCTCTGCTCCGGCCGCTGAGCCGACGCAGGCCCCGACGGTGGCGCCTTCTGCTGAGCCCACGCAGGCGCCGGGTGCGCAGCCGAGCTCGGCACCCAAGCCGGGTGCGACGGGCCGGGCACCGTCGGTGGTGAACCCGAAGGCGACCGCTGCGCCGACGCAGCCTGGGAAGCCATCATCGAGCCCGAGCCCGGCACCGAGCCGGAGCGCGGCGGCGACGCCGAAGCCGGGCATGGAGCCCGATGAGATTGATCGGCCGTCTGACGGCACCATGGCGCAGCCGACCGATGGCGCCAGCGCGCCGAGCGCCGCGCCGACGCAGGCGGCGAAGGCCGGCAGCAGGCTGTCTCGCACGGGGACCAACGCGCTGCTGGTCCTGGGCCTTGCGGGTGTCGCGGTTGTCGGTGGGTACCTGCTGCTGCGGGCTCGCCGTTCGAAGAACTGAACACGCGATGAGCCGGTCATCCGGCTCTGAGCACTGACTGAGGGGTGGGACGCCGGCGCGTCCCACCCCTCAGTGCTGTCCGGCTCGGCGGCGCTGACCGCCTCGGCGGCGCGGCCCGGCCTTCCTCAGGCGCAGAACGCCCAACGATGTCCACATCGGACACAAAGCCCCAGAACGGGACGGAACCGGCGCGAAGAAACCGCATGATTCCAACGTTTTGTTTCACGGTCTGGCGACATCGGGGCTCCTTTGTGTCCGATTTGGACACTGACGCCCTCCAGCGCCCCTGCAATACGGTCAGGTTCGGGCGCGAGAGTCCGTGAGAGCCTGTTCGTATGCGTCGAGCAGACGCCGGGCGTTCTTGGGTGAGCGGAAGAGGTGGGCGGTCTCCTGCCAGCTCGCGTACTCGTCGGCCGGCATGAGGACCGCACGGCCGTTACTCGAGACGACACGACCGCCTTCACTATCAGTAGTGGTAGCGAACTTGGAGAATCACCAGGTCATCCCCAGCAACGAGGTACACGAGGCGATGCTCGTCAGTGATCCTTCGCGACCAGGCACCCGAGGCGCCGTACTTGAGCTGCTCGGGTTTACCGATACCTCCGAAGGGATCGCGAAGGGCCGCATCGATGAGCGTGTTGACCCGTTTGAGGATCCTGCGGTCCGCCTTTTGCCAGTGCTTATAGTCCTCCCAAGCATACGGGTCCCATACGAGACGCATCAGTCCTCCCGGTCGAGGTCATGCATCTCCGTCTGGCCCGCACGAGCCCGGTCATACGCATCAAGAAGGCGTCGCGCGTTCTCAGGTGATCGGAACAGATAGGCGGTCTCCTGCCATGCAGCGTACTCGTCGGCGGGCATAAGAACAGCACTGCCCTTACGTGAAACAATCTCAACGGCGTCATGATCGGCGTTGACTCGCTCGATGAGCGGGTACAACGTCTTACGCGCCTCGCTTGCACTGATAGACATCAGAGCACCTCTTCCCTCAGGCGTACCAGGATACGGTACCACCTGAGACGATAGGCTGTAGGTTCTCTCACTCCCTCACACGGCCCAAGCAGCCACCTACTGCACCCCAACGGCCTCAGGAGCAGCCACCGGGGCACTTCCTGCGAGGGGGCTATCACTGAGGAGGTGCGGATGATGTCGAGATCGTCGACTACCACTGACGCTGACCGGATCGACCCGATTCACCCGGGCGAGGTCCTCATGGAGGACTTCATCGAAGGGTTCGGGATCACCCAGAACAAGCTCGCCACGGCCATCGGCGTGCCCCCGCGCCGCATCAACGAGATCGTGCACGGCAAGCGCGGCATCACTGCGGACACCGCTGTGCGACTGGCGAAGTACTTCGGTACCTCTGCCGAGCTCTGGATGAACCTGCAGAGCCACTACGAGCTCAGGCTTGAGCGCCGGGCCCTGCGCGAGCAGCTCGACAGCATTGTGCCGCTGCAGCCGGTGGCGTAGACAACGCAGGCGGCATACGTGACCTCTGCTCACGTCCGGAGAAGTGAGCCGGTGCGGTTCGGGCGGCGGTGACAGGACCGCAGATACTCACCGGACACGCTTCGACGAGGCGAACGGGATGGAGGCGATCGATGTCACCGACCGGCGGGTCGCCGGTTTACTCGACGTCGAGGGGGCCGTTGATGTGGAGGGTCTCGGCGTCGAAGCGCCGGTTGACTCGCGAGGCGGTGGAGTCGTCGATGCGGCCGGCGAAGCGCAGGCTGTGTACGCGCTCGCGCAGGTGCCCGATGACGGCGAGCCGCAGGGCGCTTTCCTGATCGCCGTAGACGCGTGCCTCCTCCTCTGCGCCGACGCTGCTCACGGAGCTGTGACGACGTTGGTAGTCGGCGCGCACCGCCTCGATGGCTGCGTCGTCGTCGACACCCGCGCGTTCTGCGATGGCATCGAGCTGACTGATGGCGTCGGCGAGGACCTCGGCGAGGGCGTCGGTCTCCTGCGCCTCGACTGACTCGGCGGTCTGCGTGCCGGCCGAGGGCCTGGCGTTGGCCCAGCGAACCACGTAGGGCAGGGCGAGGCCCTGGATGAGGAGGGACAGGAGAGTCGCGCCGGCGACCACGAGGATGATGAGGTTGCGCTCGGCGTAGGTGGCGCCGTCGAAGGATGTCGGGATGGACAGTGCCATTGCCAGTGAGATCGCGCCGCGGAAGCCTGCGACCGTGGAGACGATGCGGCCGCGGATGTTGGTGCGGCGCAGGCGCTGTTCGGGGCGGCGGTCGAGGGCGCGGATGGAGTAGATGATGAGGTGCTGGCCTGCGAACCTTCCCGCGACCATGGCGATGTAGATGATGGGGATGAGGATGAGGCCGCGCACGAAGTCGGCGCGAGGGAGCTCGGCGACGATACCGGGGAGTGCCACTCCCACCATGACGAAGAGGATGGTGTTGAGGATGTGGGTGAGGATCGTCCAGAAGGGGATGCCGAGGACTCGCGAGCCCAGGGACATGTGCGGGGCGGCGAAGCGGGAGATGACGATGCCGCAGGTGACGACGGCGAGGACGCCCGAGCCGCCGATCTCCTCGGCGATGAAGAAGGTGAGGAACGGGGTGGCCAGGGCGGTGATTGTCGCCAGCATGGGGTCGTCGGTGATGGTGCGGACCCGGATGCCGATCTTCGTGACTGCCGCACCGACGAGGACTCCTGCACCGATTCCTCCCCCGAAGGACAGGAGGAGCTGATGGGTGATGAGGCCGAAGGTGACGCCGGAGGAGTCCTGCGCGGCTTGGAGGGCGATGGCGAAGATGACCAGAGCGGTGCCGTCGTTAAGTAGTGACTCGGCTTGGAGGATGGTGCGGCTGTTGGGGTTGATGCCGCGCCCCAGGCTGGAGACGGCGGTGGCGTCGGTGGGGCCGAGGCAGGCGCCGATGAGGAGAGCGGCTCCCACGCTCAGCCCCGTGAGGACACCGATGAGGGTGATGAGGGCGGCCGTGATGGCGACGAGGACCGTGGCGCTGAGGATGATGCCGCGCAGGCTTCGCCGCATACGGTTGAGGGAGACGGACAGCGACTCCCAGTACAGGAGGATCGGCAGGAAGATCGTGAGCACCACGGTGCTGGGCAGGGACATCTCCTCACCCACCGGGAGCAGCGCGACGCCCACGCCGGCGGCGATGAGAAGTACCGGGGCGATGAGGCGGAACCTGTTGGCGATCGCGTAGGCGACAACCGAGGCGCCGATGAGGGCGACGATCATCTCGATGGTCATGGGGCTGGCGGGTTCCCTTCCTGGGATGAGTGTGCGGACGGACTGCGGTCGGCCCGGGCGAGGGGCGCAGTCGGCGGGCTTGGGGCCAGGTGTGTGTCAGGCCCAGGCCAGGCTGGGCCGGGCGCAGCCTACAGACGCTTCCCTCAGTGCCCCTGGGGATAGTCGATTCGCGTGAGTGACCTCTGCTCACATTCGGCGAGGTAGGTGGGGTCGTAGAGAAAGGTGGTGGAGACCTGGCCGCGCGAGCGGGTGACGTGCGCTTGGCCGACCAGGCGGAGGGAGCCGTGGGCATCGGAGACGATCTCGATGGCGGTCATCGGGCGCGCTTTCTGGTGAGGCGGCCGGCGCGGAGGCGGCCAATGTCGCTGGCCAGGGGATCGGCTGCGTCGACAAGCTGGTCGAGGATGCCCAGGGCGCGCAGCACCTGGGTGACGCTGTTGAAGCTGACGTTGGGGTTGCCCGACTCGATCTTGCGCAGGGTGTCGCGGGTGATGCCCGCTCGCTCGGAGACCTGCTGCGCAGTTAGGCCGAGCACCATGCGCCACCCGCGCACGTGCACTCCGAACTCCGTCACCTGACGCTGGATCCTGTAACCCGACATGTCCCTCCGTTCACTATGACGACCATCGTAGCCCGAAGCGAGAGTTGTGGCGAAGTTGTTCGTCGTATAGTTCGGCGAACTTGGAGTGGACAACGGTTGCGGCAACTGAAGATCGTCCCCCAGACGCCTGGACTGCTCGCCGGTGGGTTGTTCAACCTCATGGTTCAAGGGCAGGGCGTAGTGGCCGCATCGTCCGACAGACCGCCATTGCCTCGGGACTGATCCCAGCGACCGGCCTTCACTGCCCCGCAGGCGGCTATCTGTTAGCCGACGAACCTGCAGCCGCAGATCAAGAGCACCTTCAAGATGGGGCCTCTCATGAACCGCAACTCGGGCGAGTCCTTCCAACTGGCCTTCCGTGGCCCGAGCTCCGTGGTAGCCCGGCCCAGCGAGGGACAGTCGGTGGTGGCGTCGTCCTGAGCGACGCAACGACGACGGAGCAGACGGCTCCGTTAGCCGCGCGATCGGCAATGAGAAGCCAACCTGAATCGTTCAGACCACAGAGGAGTCGGCGCTACCTGACTGAATCTCACGGATGAACTATTTCCGAGCCTTCACGGCATGTATAAGCGGTTCATTGAATCGCCCCGAGTCTGATGGAGACAGCGATCATACAGAAGGACCACTGCCATGAGACGGACGAAGTACACCGACGAGCTGCGTGAGCGGTCCGCAAGTATAAAAGTTAAGGCACTGACTAACCCAGCACGGACCGACGGGATGGTACGCAGGATCAGCAAGGACCTAGATACCCACCCCAAAGCTCGACGGTCCTGGGACAAGAAGGCCCAGGTCGACAGCGGCCCGAGGCCCAGAACCACCACTGACGAGGTTCGGCAGATCAAGGAGTTCGAGAACAAGGTCCGGCAGCACCGAAGAGCCAACACGGTCCTGAAGAGCACGTCAGCTTGTCTATAGCAGCGCAATCCCGACCGCCCATCTCGTTGAACTGCCAGTACATCGACTCCCACAAAAAGGAGTTCGAGACCTAGCTGATCTGCAAGGCTCTATATAGGGCCAGAACTAAGGTCGCCCCGACCCGAACACCTATTACGCGGGCCCGTCCAGCAACCAATCGCGGACGTCAGGGCTACAAGAGTGGCCCACCCCCCAAGCCTTGGGCGCATCCTGTGCGCCAACGCCAGCCCTCCCACTGACACTCTCGACACCCCACCACCCACCTACCCAACGGATCACCATAACCGCGTCATATCGGCGACAACAAGCACATCGGACCAGGTATGATCACCCAGAAAACCCACAAAATAACCCTAAGACTCACCGCCGGATCTACCAAAAGTCCACCAACCAACTCCGCCGCGCGATCTAGAACGAGTCATCACCAACATCAAAAACATGACACATCCTGCACACCAGTCACCCACGATCACTAGAAACCACCCGACAAGCATCGCGATCGCTCTCAGCCACACGTTCACCCGCACTCTGCGAATAAACATCAAAAATTACCACCTACATAAGTTATCTGTTAAACCCCCAAGTACTTCACCAAAATCACAGTCGTAGATACTTCCAAAATCACGTCGACCTCCAAGTCTCAAACAGCTATTCCTCCTCGTCCACAACACAAAGATTCATTTGAATCGAATCCACTTCCGAACTCGGAAGCAAGGTTCCCAGAAGATCTAAGTGCAAACTCATTTTCAAGGAAAAATCACCCGCGCACTCGAGAAGCCAAGTGGAATGCGAAAATGAATCCGAAGTCTCAGATAAATCACATACATCTGTTAAATCCGTAACTTCAGAGATGCTTAGACACCCAAACACCCTGCCCGAAATCTTCATGGAGTAGTCGGCATTAGTCCTACTTAATACCTTTACTTTCTCAGCAACACAACTAAAACTACTCAAATTTATGGACGAATTTCCCGACAAACTAGACTCCCGCTCAGATATCATCCCCCAAGCTTTATTTACCGCATCTTCGTCGAAATCTTCAGAAAGTTCGTAAATAGCCGACGCAAAGCACTTATCGATCGATACTTTACACACGTTCTCCACAAAATCAAACAGGAACAGCTCACTACCTCCAACCCAGATTTCAACTCTGCAAGAATCGGAGTACTTAATTGCAACGTTGTGGATATATATCTCCTTCCTTACTCTAGGGCGAATCTCGACCCCCCAGTAATGCAGACCTTCAGTAACATCTCGAATTATTGGCGCAAGAAGCTTCTGATTGTCTTTATTCCATAGATCAACTTCATATAGATACTGTAAGGCTTTCGAAATTCCTCGATTTGATCGAATGTCGCGGATACGGCCCTCTACTCGAGGCATTCTTTTCTCAACCTTCAACAGCGTAAAAGTAATGATCGGCCTATCCAAACGAGCTTCATCGCTCTTATCATTGTTGCACTTTACGCAAGCGGGAGCGAGGTTCTCGAGTCCGTCGAGATCAAATTCATCCGGGCGATTGTGGTATGCTTTTAGTGCCGATAGTTTATCCTCTGAAATTTTTCTTGGAATCACATGGTCAATCTGAATGTCTTGAAAGAATTTTAATTCTTCGCAAATCCAACATTTATTCTCCCAGACATCCCACAGGGCAAACCTAATGAGAAGATCGTAACCTTTTCCATATCTAATTTTTTTCTTCACTTACGACATTCTCTCTATCTGAAATTATGTGCGAATACTCCAGACTGATCACATATGCTTAAAGCGCAATTTTACGGGCGTCGCACACCTTTAATTCACACGTTAAACCTAAACTCGACCACGTCCCCATCTGCCATGACGTAGTCCTTTCCTTCCATGCGCACTCGGCCGTGAGCGCGGGCTTCGGCAACGCTGCCGTACTGGACCAGGTCGTCGTAGCTCACGATCTCGGCCTTGATAAAGCCTCGCTCGAAGTCCGTGTGAATAACACCTGCCGCCTGGGGCGCCGTCGCGCCCTTGCGGATCGTCCACGCGCGGGACTCCTTCTCCCCCGCCGTCAGATACGTCTGCAGCCCCAGGGTGTCGAACCCAACCCGGGCCAGCTTGTCCAGGCCGGACTCCTCCTGCCCGTTGTCGTGCAGCATCTCCGCCGCCTCCTCAGGCTCCAGCTCCACCAGCTCGGCCTCGAACTGGGCGTCCAGGAAGATCGCCTCCGCCGGCGCCACCAGCTCGCGCAGCTCGGCCTGGCGGGCCTCGTCGCTCATCCCGGCGTCGTCCATGTTGAACACATAGATGAACGGCTTGGTGGTCATGAGCTGGAAGGTCTTGAGCACCTCCGCATCAATCCCAGCCGCCTCGGCCCCAGCGGACAGCAGCGTCCCCTCCTCCAGTACCTTGAGGGCCGCCTGCGCCGTCTCCAGCACCACCGGCTCCGTCTTCTTGCCCCGCACCTCCTTCTCCAGGCGCGGGATCGCCTTCTCCAGGGTCTGCATGTCCGCCAGCACCAGCTCGGTGCTGATCGTCTCGATGTCCCCGGCCGGCTCCACCTTCCCATCCACGTGGACCACATCCGGGTCCTCGAAGGCGCGCGTCACCATGCAGATGGCGTCCGCCTCGCGGATGTTAGCCAGGAACTGGTTGCCCAGCCCCTCGCCCTCGCTGGCGCCGCGCACGATCCCGGCGATGTCCACGAAGGAGACCGTCGCCGGCACCACCCTCGCGGAGTGGAACAGCTCGGCGAGTTTGTCCAGGCGCGCATCCGGCAGGGGCACAACCCCCACGTTCGGCTCAATGGTCGCGAACGGGTAGTTGGCGGCCAAGACGGTCGCGCGGGTCAGAGCATTGAACAGGGTGGACTTGCCGACGTTGGGCAGTCCGACGATTCCGATGGTAAGTGCCACGCAGCAGAGTTTAGACGGCCCCTGTGACACTGTCCGCCCCGACGGCGCCCCCGGGCCGGGTCACGCCGTCGGCCGCCCCACTCACTTCCCGGGGAGCTCGCTCGTCCGGACCGATGCCCACAGATCACCCCACGAGGTGTAGAAGCCCCCACTGGCATTGGCCCCGATCCCCACCGTCACCGCAACCAGGCCCGCCGCCACCACGATCACCAGGGCGCGCCCCAGGATCGTGCCGCCCAGCCGCGCCGCCGACGGCCGGCCGCCGTCGCGCCGTCGGCCCCAGCGGGGCGACCAGAACAAGACGATGCCCAGCGCCCCCAGCGAGACGACCACGGCCAGGATCATCGTGCCCAGGCCGTTGATCTCGAAGGGCTTGGCACGCACCGAGGAGACCGACTTCGCCGCGCGCTGGTCCTTTGGACGTCTCCGACAGGGGCTTCACGCCATCGGTGGTGGCCTTGGCCCTCGTATCGCCCTGAGGCGCAGGAAGGCCGGCCGCCGTGAACACGGCCGGGTCCGAGCCCCACCACGTCAGCAGCGACGGGAAATGGCCGCTCCACAGGGTCCAGGAATGCCCGCCGGTACTCGGGGTATCAACCGTCACCGAGTCCGGTTTCCGCACCACCTCATCCATGCTCCAGGCGGTTCGGGCCGTGCCGTAGGGGTCGTCCTGGGCCCCCAGGACGTAGAAGCGCATGCCGTCGGGCTTGCGCTTTCCCAGCATGGTGGACAGCCCGTTCTGCGCCTGGAGGTCCCGGCCGCTGTGCGCCAGCGAGCCCTCACCGGGCAGGTCGTAGAGGACATGACGCCCACCGCGCCGAAGCGCTGCGGGACGTCGTAGGCGGTCCGTGCCGCGCAGTAGGCGCCCGCCGAGATCCCCATGATCATCCAGCCGGCCCGCTGCGTGGTGACGTTGGGGAAGGTCGCCTGGATCATGCGGGGAATCTCCTCCGCGGTCCAGGTCCCCACAGGCGGGCGGCCGTTGATGTTGACGCAGTCGGGCTGGCTGGCGCCGTCCGCGTTAAGCGAGGGGAAGACCAGGATCGACGGCGGGATACGGCCGGCGTCGATCGCCTCCTTAAGCCGCTGGGGTGAGGCGATGCCCGTCACCAGGGACTGCGGGTCGCCGACCCAGCCGTGCAGGCCCACCAGGACGTTGTAGGTGCGGCCGTCATCGGGCCGGTAGCCCGCCGGCAGGACGACGCGCACCGGCAGGGTGATGCCGCTGACCGGGCCGGTCCAGGTGGCCTCCTGCGAGCCGTCGCCGACGTCGTGGAAGGATGCCTTCAGGCCGAGGCCGGGGCGGTACCGAAAAGCGGAGGACTTCGGCGGGGACTCGATGCGCGAGTTGGCCTGGGCGCGAGGGGCAGCGGCCTTGGCGAGGTCGCCGACGGTGCGCACGTAGTGCATGGGCCGGTTGATGAGCAGGCCCCCAAGCACCACAACGAGCAGTACCGGCACACCCACCATGACGGTGCGCGCCGTATGGCGGCCGATGCCCCGCAGCACCGTGCGCAGCGCGGGGCGGGTGAGTCAGGTGGGCTCGTCTGCGCTGGAGGCGCCCGCGGTGGCCGGAACAGTTCGCGGCAGGAGGACTGCCGCGACGACGGTAGTCAGCAACGGCAGGGACCAGCACGACCGCGATCGTTCTCAGGCTGGTCAGCGGGATGCTGCGCAAGAGGCTCACGTCCGACAAGCATGGCACCACCTGCGCACATCCCCATCATCCGGGGGTGGCAGAAGGGCAGTGCTCTTGGTCTCCTCCCCGCTTGTGCGGGCGGGCTCGCGCAGGACGCAGGACTGTTGCCCCAGGTCCGCCCGGTCGGTTGGTACATGCCTTGGGAAAAACGTGCCCGACGACGCCGGAGCAGACCGAGCCGACGGACAGGGAGGCGGCGGGGCTTCGTGGGGACTGTCCGTGGGGCTTCAGGGCACCGAATAGATGTCACACCCCTGGGGCACCATCGGTTCATGAGCTCCTCAGCGGTCCTGCTTCCCATCCTGCTGCTCCTCGTCGGCCTGGTGATCGGGGTGGTCATCGGCTACCTCGGCACGCTCGCCCGGCGCACCACCGCGCACCAGTCGGCCGGCGAGCAGGTGGCCGAGCTGCGGGCGCAGGCCGCCCAGTGGCAAGCCCGGGCCGAGGAGCTGTCCTCACGCACCCAGGTGGCCGAGGAGCGCGCCGAGCGGGACGGCTCCGTGCTTCGGGCGCTCGCACCCGTGCGCAGCCAGCTGGAGCAGGTGGGGGCCCGGGTGGAGTCCTTGGAGAAGCAGCGGGCGGAGCAGCACGCGGCCCTGGCCGAGCAGCTGCGGGCCACCGCTCTGCGCGAACAGGACCTGGCCCGCTCCACGGCATCCTTGGAGGGGGCGCTGCGCTCACGCTCGGCGCGCGGCATGTGGGGTGAGGTCGAGTTGGCCCGGGTCCTGGAGGCTTCCGGGATGATGCGGCACGTGGACTTCTCCGAGCAGCGCACCATCGGGGCGCTGGTCCAGCGGCGCGGCAGGCCGGCGGGCCCGCCAGGCTCGGCGGGCACGGTGGGCGCGGTGGGCTCGGCCGCCGGTGAGGGGGGCTGCCGGACGCTCCCGGCCCGACGTCGTCGTCCACCTGCCCGGGGAGGGCTACCTGGCCGTTGACGCCAAGGCGCCCATGGACTCCTACCTGGCGGCCACCGCTGTCCAGGGCGCCGGCCCCGAGGATGAGGAGCGGCGCGGACAGCTCCTGGAGGCTCATGCCAGGGCGCTGCGCGGGCACGTCGACCAGCTCGCCGCGCGCCGCTACGACCGGGCCCTGGGGGACTCCCCGAGCTCGTGGTCCTCTTCGTCCCGGCGGGAGGCGGTGCTCTCGGCTGCCCTGGAGGCGGACCCCGCGCTCCTGGAGCACGCGCTGGGGCGCGGCGTCGCCCTGGCCTCACCCGTGTCGCTGCTGACCCTGCTGCGCACCTGCGCCACGGCCTGGGCCCGCACCGCCGTCAACGACGACGCCCGCGAGCTGCTGGAGCTCGGCCGCACCCTCTACGAGCGGCTAGGGACCGTCGCCGGTCACCTCGACGCCCTCGGTGGGGCATTGCGGCGCAGCGTCGCCGCCTACAACAAGGCGGTCGGCTCCATGGAGAACCGGCTCCTGGTGACCGCCCGCTCCCTGGAGACCCTCGGCGAGCAGGTGGACTCCCCACGCTCATCAGTGCCGACGCCGCCCAGGTGCGCACCTTCACCGCACCCGAGATCACCACCGACGAGCACCCCGCCCCCACAACGACGTAACGCACACCACATGCTCGGCCCGTGATGATTGACGCTTCCATGGCGTCTATCAGACAGCGTTGTCTCCCGTCTCATAACTGGCTGACACGCTGCCAGGACGTTCATACGTCCGGCTGGAGAAAGTCTCCACCTCATCAGACCTTCTCGGAGGAAGACATCATGCTGCTGTCATTCATCGGAATGATCATCGCCGGCGCCGTGCTCGGCGCCCTCGCCCGCCTCGTCATGCGCGGCGAGCAGAACATCTCGATTCTGTGGACCATCGTGCTGGGCGCCGTGGGCGCACTCGTCGGAGGCGCGGTCGCCAGCGTCTTCGGCGTCGCCCACACCAACGGGATCGACTGGATCCGCTGGGCCCTGTCCCTCGTCGCCGCCATCGTGGCGATCTCCGTCTACCTGGGCGTCACCGGCCGCAAGTAACCCTTCAGCGCCCTGAAGCGGGTTCCGCAGAGGCACTCACCGCCTCCCCGGAACCCGCTTCAACTTTTGTGACGCAAGCCATGGCGCGGGGTCGTGAGGATTCCCCTGCCCGCGGCGTCCTACCTACAGCGCGGCAATCAAGACGGGTAGCAACACCAGTCAGTCACGTCGGCCACTCACACGAGCTGGCCGGGCAGCCACCAAGGCGCCGTGACGAACCAGCTGCTGGGCCGCGCACCACATATCCCGTCACCATCCATTCACGGATCAACGAAAGAGGCTCCAATGAGCAACAACGCCATCCCCCAGACCGGTCAGCAGCGCGAGCGCAACGAGCAGGCCGAGGAGGACAAGACCCCCCGCGGCCCCCTCCAGACCTCGCACGGCGTGACCACCATCGAGGAGAACGTCGTCGCCAAGATCGCTGGCATGGCTGCTCGTGAGGTGCCCGGCGTCTACGACATGGGCAACGCCGTTCGCCGCGCCTTCAGCGCCGTGACCGACCGCATCCCCAACGCCCAGACCAACGTCGCCGGCGGGATCAGCGTCCAGAAGGGCGAGACCCAGGCCGCCGTCGAGGTCACCGTGGTCGTTGAGTACGGTGTCTCCATCGTCGAGGTCTCCAACGCCATCCGCCGCAACATCATCGAGCAGATCGAGGGCACCACCGGCCTGGAGGTCGTCGAGGTCAACATCAACGTCACCGACGTCCACCTGCCCGACGACGACTCCGGCAGCTCCGAGGCCGCCGACCTTAAGTGACCCATCCTGACGCCCTGATCTGAGGAGCTCTCAATGAAGACAACGTACCTGGCCCTCCTGGTGGGCCTGTTCCTTGGCACCATTCTCGCCTTCGGCTCTTTCGCCGACTTCGTCCTGGTGGCCCTGTGCGGCGCGGCCGGACTGGGGGTGGGCCTCTACCTGGAGGGCCGGGTCGATGTCCACAGCATCCTGGATCGGCGAAAGAAGTGACGATGGCGACCGCCACCCAGCCCGCCATCACACAGCCTGGCCCCACCCAGGACGAGGCCTCGTCCTGGGAGCAGCGCAACACCACCACCATTCCGGCCAAGGTCGTCGCCCAGATCGCCGCCCAGGCCGCCTATGAGACCGGCAACGTCGGCTCGAACGCCGGGGACTCCTGGGGAATTGGCGCCCGCCGCAACTTCGCCTCCCGACCCGAGGCCCAGTGCGAGCTTTTACGGGCAGGTCGCCGTCCTCCACCTGGACCTCGGCCTGGTCTTTCCCACGCCACTGTCCTCCACCGTCGACGATCTGCGCGCGCACGTGCGCGGCCGCGTCGAGCACCTCACCGGGCTGAGCGTCGGCAAGATCACCATCGAGATCTCCTGGCTCAATCCGAGCAGCCACGTCAGGAAGAGCCTGAAATGAGAACACCCGTCCCGAAACTCATTCGTCGCCCCTCTCGCAGCACCCCCAGTGTCCTCCTGGCACTGCTGCTGCTCACGGCCGGAGGCCTGGGGGCCTGGCTGACGGGGCACCGGATTGTCACCGGCACCTGGCCGGACCGCACCGTCACCACGCTCGACACCATTGGCTCCGCCGCCCTCGGCTCCGTCGCGGTGCTCGCCGCCGCCGGGATCGCCGCCGCCTGCGCCCTGGCCATGATCCTCGCGGCCCTGTGGCCGGGGCTGCCCGAGCGCGTCGCGCTCCTCCCCGACACCGTCCCAGGCCAGACCGCGGTGAGGCGCCGTGACCTGGCCAGCCTGGTGAGGACCCAGGTCGAGCAGATCGGCGGGGTCCACTCCGCCACCGTCACCACCCGTCGCTCCCGGGTCGACGTCGTCGTCCTCAGTGTCCTGGACGACCTCGAGCCGGTGCAGAAAGCCGCCCGCAAGACGACCGACGAGGCACTGGAGACACTCCAGCCCGCGGGCATCACGCGCAGCCGCGTGCGGATCAAGCGCACGAGCTGAAGGAGATACGATCATGCGTTCAGTTTCAGGTGTCCTCAACCGGACGGCCCTGGCCGGCTGCGGGCTTCTCATCGCGGCGGCGTCATCCTGGGTCCTGGCCTCCGGCCTTAGTGCCGGTCGGTCCTGGCCCGATGCCGCCCCCTACCTGGCCACGGCGCAGGACCGAGTCGGCAGCCTCATCGCAGCCCAGGCGCACTGGCTCCTGCCGGTGGCCGCGCTGGTCTCCGTGCTCGCCGTCATCGCCGGGTTGGTCCTACTCGCCATGCAGATCCCCCGCAAGGCGGCCGCCTCTCCCCTGAGGCTCAGCGACTCCGAGGGAGTCGTCATGGCCACCGTCGCCCCCGAGGTCCTGTCACAGGCCCTGTCCGAGCGGGCCGAGGACGTCCCCGGGGTGGAGCAGTGCGCCGTGTGGGTCACCGGTTCCCCCAGCAGCCTGTGGGTCCAGGCGGACGCCACCGTGTCCCAGGACTGCGAGGTCGCATGGGCCGTGGCGGAGCTCAGGGGCCGGCTCGAGGATGACGTGACCACGTCCCTGGGCACGCGCCCCCGGCAGGTCGACGTCCTGGTGGGGCTGGAGCGCTCCACGAGCAAGCGCAGCGTCTCACAGACCGTCACAGGTCAGCACTCGCCCGAGATCACCGGGAACGGCGATGGTGCGTGAGACGCAGGACGAGGCCGCAGCGGCGCCTGTCCCACGTCCAGACCACGCCGCACAACCGAGCGCCTCGCCCGCCACATCCCACGACAAGGACCGCTACCTGGTCCTGCGCGCCCAGGACGGGGACATCAACGCCTTCGAGCAGCTCGTCGAGCGTTATCAGGGCCGCCTGTTCCGCACCGCCTACATGATCGTGCGCAACCGTCACGACAGTGAGGACATCGTCCAGGACACCCTCATCCAGGCCTGGCGCAGTCTTCACCTCGTCAGGGAGCCCGCAGCCTTCCGGGGCTGGCTCATGCGGATCTGCACCAACAAAGCCACCAGCATGGCGCGCAAGCGTCAGCGCCGGGCTACCGACGCCTACGACGCCGAGGACCTGGAGACCGCGAGCGCCATGGCGGAGACGACGTCGAGCAGCACCACTGACCCGGCCGAGTCCAGTGAAGTCAACGCCCAGATCGAGGCGTTGGCCGACCTGTTGGCCTCCGTGCAGCCCGAGCTGCGCATCGTCTGGGTGCTCCGAGAGGTAGACGACATGTCCTACGAAGAGATCGCCCAGACCCTGAACCTGACCGAGTCCACCGTCCGAGGGAGGCTGGCACGCGCCCGTTCTCTCGTCATGCGCCAGATGAAGGGTGAGGCATGAGCACCGTCAACCAGCTCTCACACAGCGTCCGACGCGCGACGGCGTCGGCCACCAATTCCTTCGCCCGGTCTCATGCAGGCAGGACGACGCCGACACGCGAGAGTACCAGCGTCTGATCGCCTCCCTGCACGAGGAGTGGGATCGGCTGGAGTCTCAGGCGAACACCTCGGTCATGCCCAAGCGCCACATGATGGACGCCATCCTCGCCGAGACCCGTCACGGCGCCCAGGTGGAGATGCCCGCGACCGACCTGGGCCCCTACAGCATGTCCGAGTTCTCGCTGCGGGCGCTCATCCGACGCACCGTGGACGGCGTGCCCGGGGCCCGCGCCCTATGCTCCGCCTGCAAGCACGCGCCCTCAGGCAAGGGTCACCGCGGCCTGGGCGTTCCTGAACCATCTCCTGCCGGATCTCCGCCCACCTCAGCGTAGACAGCCTGCCGCAGCTCGGTCAGCAGGTGCGCGACGCCGTTCGAGCCGCCTGCCAGCGGGAACCGGGGTGTCCCCAACCGTCAACGTCCACATCGAGGATCTCCACGATGACGACTAGTCTCTCAGCGGCCGAGCTGGCCCACCTGGTCACTGCTGTCCCCGGCGTCCGAGCAATCGAGCCGGGGATCGGCAGCACGTTGAGGGCGCTTGGCAGCCACATGCGCCAGCAGGATCCTCAACAGGCCCGCTTCGGCGTGATCGTCGAGGAGGGCTCGAGCCGGGCCGTCATCGAGATCGGTATCGACGGCTCCCGGCCCGTCAGGACATCGTGCGCGACGTCCAGGAGACCATCCTCCGCTCGCTATCGCAGGCGAGCGAGTCCGGCGACGCCTCCGAGACCCGGGAGGGCTCCGACTCCTCCGACGTCGGAGACCAGAGCGCGCCTCAGGTCACGGTGCGGGTCCAGTCCCTGCTGTAGGCGCCCAGCCCACAGCAGCTCCAGCCTCGTGCAGGTTCCAGCATGAGACGACGTCGGGGCACCGGTCAGATGATCGGTGCCCCGACGTCGGTCATGGGGTACAGGACGTGAGCCCAGCAGACGCCGGGCTCAGCAGGACTCAGCTGCGCTCGCGAACGACGGCGCCGGAGACGTCGGCCTCCTCCAGGCGCACGACGCGCGACCCGGTCACCAGGCGGTGCCCCAGCCAGATGGCCCCGAAGACCGGTAGGCCGATGTAGGAGGAGAGCACCTCCACCAGCTGGCCCCTGAAGATCGCCTCGTAGTTCTGGCCCAGGATCACCAGGGCGCACAGGGTGAAGGCCAGGACCGGCCCCAGCGGGAACCAGGGCGCCTGGTAGGGCAGGTCGGCCGGGTCGTTGCCCTGGAGCACGTAGGCGCGCCGGAAGCGGAAGTGGCACACGGCGATCCCCAGCCACACGATGAAGCCGCACAGGGCGGAGACGTTGAGCAGCCACGTGTAGGCGGTGTCCTGTCCCACCACGGCGGTCAGGAAGCCGGCCGCCCCCACCAGCGCCGTCGCCCCCAGGGCCCGCACCGGGACCCCATGGCGGTTGACATAGGCGAACCAGGTCGGGGCCTGGCCCTGCAGGGCCATCGAGTGCAGCATGCGGGTCGAGGCGTACAGGCCCGAGTTCCCGGCGCTGAGCACGGCGGTGAGGATGACCGCGTTCATGATGGCGGCCGCGATCCCGATCCCCGCCCGTTCGAAGACCAGGGTGAAGGGCGAGTAGGAGATGTCGGAGGTATCCGAGCGCAGCAGGTTGGGGTCGGTGTACGGAACCAGGAAGCCGACCACCGTGATCGCCCCGATGTAGAAGATCATGATCCGCCAGAACACCGTGTGGATCGCCTTGGGCACGTCCCGGCGCGGGTTGCGGGCCTCGCCAGCAGCCACGCCCACCAGTTCGGTGCCCTGGAAGGAGAACCCGGCCACCATGAACACCGACACGATCGCCAGCATCCCGCCGTGGAAGGGCGCGTCTCCGGTGGTCCAGTTGCCGAAGCCCGCCGGCTTGCCGCCGACGATGCCGGCGATCATGGCCAGCCCCGCCACGAGGAAGACGATGACCGTGACCACCTTGATGGCCGACAGCCAGAACTCACCCTCCCCGAAGGCGCGGGCTGACAGGGCGTTGAGCGTTGTCAGCAGTGCTAGGAACAGTGCCGCCCAGATCCATGAGGGCACCCCCGGCAGCCAATAGCCCATGACGATTCCGGCGGCCACCAGCTCGGCCGCCACTGTGATCGCCCAGTTGAACCAGTAGTTCCAGCCCATGGCGAAGCCGAAGGAGGGGCTGACGAACCGGGTGGCGTAGGTCTGGAAGGAGCCGGCCACCGGCATGTGCGCCGTCATCTCGCCCAGGGGACTGCATGAGCAGCAGCACCATGAGGGCCGATCGCCGCGTAGGCGACCAGGGCGCCGCCCGGGCCGGCCGTGGAGACCGTGGCGCCTGAGGCGACGAACAGCCCCGTACCGATGGCGCCGCCGATGGCGATCATCTGCATGTGCCTGTTGGTCAGGCTCCGGTGCAGCCCGCCGTCCTCCTCCAGGGCCTCGTTGGAGACCTGGCCGGAGGCGCCGGAGACCACCGCGCCCACGGGGCCTGCGGAGGTTACGGGGTCCGAGCTGTCAGCGCTGCCGGCGCCGTCGGCAGCGGACCGCCCGCCCGACGCGGCAGAAGGAGGGCCACTGGGGGCCGACTCGTCATGGGAGTGTGTCACCCGACCGAGGGTAATCGCCAAGCATGCAACCCGGCGTTCACCTTCGGCCTGTCTCACGCACCCCGGCCTGTGCTGACGCTCACGGTCAGTCCCTCGGCCGGCCGTGTGGCTATGGGCGGCGCGCTCTCAGCAGGTGTGGTCGGCGGCCGGCTCGCGGCGCTTATGGGAGGAGTCGGCACCCTGAGCCGCCATGAGGTCGGCGCGCAGGTTCTTGGGCAGGAGAGGAGATCTTCTCCGTGGTGGTGCGCACCTCCTCGACGTCGTCGAACCCGAACTCGGCCAGGCGCTCGACCACCTCGCGCACCAGGGATCTCCGGCACCGAGGCGCCCGAGGTCAGGCCGACCGTCTCGACGCCGTCGAACCAGGACAGGGTCGATCTCGCTGGCGAAGTCCACCCGGTGGGCGGCGCCCGCACCGGCCTCGAGGGCCACCTCCTCGAGGCGCACCGAGTTCGAGGAGTTGCCGGGCCGACCACGATCATGAGGTCAACCCTCGGGGCGATCTTCTTGACCGCGGCCTGACGGTTCTGGGTGGCGTAGCAGATGTCCTCGCCGGGCGGGTCGATCATTTCAGGGAAGCGCTCGCGCAACCGCGCACCGTCTCCATGGTCTCGTCGACGCTCAGGGTGGTCTGGCTGATCCACACGACCTTGGAGGGGTCGCGCACCTCGACCTGGTCCACCTCGTGGGGGCCGTTGACGACCTGGATGTGGTCGGGGGCCTCACCCTGGGTGCCCTCGACCTCCTCGTGGCCGGTGTGGCCCACGAGGATGATCGTAGTCCTTGTCCGCGAAGCTCCCGCCTGCTTGTGCACCTTGGTCACCAGCGGGCGGGTCGCGTCAATCGTGTCCAGCCGGCGCTCGGCGGCCTCGGCGTGGACGGCCGGGGAGACGCCGTGGGCGGAGAAGACGACGCGGGCGCCCACCGGCACCTCGTCGGTCTCGGAGACGAAGATGGCGCCGCGCTTGGAGAGGGCCTCCACGACGTACTTGTTGTGGACGATCTCCTTGCGCACGTAGATCGGCGCCCCGTAGTGGGCCAGGGCCTGCTCGACGGCGTCGACGGCGCGGTCCACGCCGGCGCAGTAGCCGCGCGGGGCGGCCGCGGATCCGCTTGCCGCCCGCGGGGAGGGGGCTGCGGCGTCGGTGTGCTCACTGGCGAGCTCGATGGTCGTCACGGCCACCACTGTGCCACAGTGGGACCCAGGTCCCCAGTGGTGGACGTGGCACAGTGGTGCATGTGACAGGCCAGAGCCCTCCCAGCCCAGCCCGCAGCCCTCCCCGGTGCCGGCCGCGTGTCCGGTCCCGACGCGGGCGGCGGCCCCGGCAACTCCGGCAGCCCCGACGGCCCCGACGGCCCCGGGGCTGGCGCCGCGAGCGAACCTCACCACCGCGGAGAACCCGTGGCCGCTGCGGCTGCTATCGTCCAAGATCGACCAGTACGTGGCCCGCATGAGGCCAGGTGTGGGTGGAGGGGCAGGTCATTCAGCTCAACCGCCGCCCCGGCGCCGGCATGGCCTTCCTCACCCTGCGGGACACGGACGCCGATATCTCCATGTCGGTGTCCATCTACGCCCGGGTCCTCGACGCCGTTCTGGCGCGCACCGGCGCCGAGCTCGGCGAAGGAGCCCGCGTGGTGGTGCGCGCCAAGCCCACCTTCTGGGCCAAGCGGGGCTCGCTCCAGCTGCAGGCCGACGACATCCGGCCCGTCGGCGTCGGCGACCTGCTGGCCCGCATCGAGCAGCTGCGCCGCATCCTGGCCGCCGAGGGCCTGTTCGACGCCGAGCGCAAGCGGCCCCTGCCCTTCCTGCCGCGCAAGGTGGGCCTCGTGTGCGGGCGCCAGGCCAAGGCCAAGGACGACGTGCTCGTCAACGCCCGCCTGCGCTGGCCCGGCCTGCCCTTCGAGGTGCGGGAGGTCGCCGTCCAGGGGGCGCGCGCCGTCGGCGAGGTCACCCGGGCCGTCCAGGAGCTCGACTCCGACGCACTGATCGACGTCATCGTCGTGGCCCGCGGGGGCGGCGCCGTCGAGGACCTGCTGCCCTTCTCCGACGAGGGGCTCGTGCGCGCCGCGGCCGCCTGCCGCACGCCGCTGGTCTCGGCGATCGGCCACGAGACCGACTGCCCCCTACTGGACCTGGTGGCCGACTACCGGGCCTCCACCCCCACCGACGCCGCCCGCCGGATCGTCCCCGACCTCGCCCAGGAGACCGTGGGGCTGGACTCGGCCCGCGAGCGCCTGCGCAGCGTGCTCGCCTCGCGGCTGGACGCCGAGCAGGCGGCCCTGGACCAGCTGCGGGCCCGGCCGGTCATGCGCCGACCCCACCTCGATCGTGCGCGACCGGGTGATCGAGCTGGGGCAGGCCCGCGACAGGATGCGCCGGGCCGTGGAGCATCGGCTGTCGCTGGCGGCCGCGGACCTGCGCGCCGATCGCGCCCGGCTGATGGCCCTGTCGCCGCAGGGGGTCCTGGACCGCGGCTACACGATTCTGCGCACTCCCGGCGGCAAGGTCATCACCAGCGCCGAGGACGTCAAGAAGGGCGACCTCATCGAGGGGGTCCTGGCCCACGGGCGGCTCGTCGCCCAGGTCGTCGGCGCCACCAAGCCCCGGCCCGCCGATATCGACTGAGCGGCGGCTAAGTGCCGGCTGCACTTCGGGCACCGCGCCGACACAAGCGCTAGTCAATCGCGCCTGGATCGCGCGCATCGGGCGGACCCAGGCAGTGAAGCTCACTGAGGCCGGCCGCGGGGCACTGGCGCAGGCAGGTGTGGCAGACCTGCTGACGCGCCTCGATGAAACGGCCTCCAACGACGCAGCAGGGTAGCGGTCTGACGCGTCGGTCTGGGCACTCTCGCGCCGAGGACATCACCTGGGCCCGCCTTGTCCACTCCGCCCCCGGGCCGGTCCGTGCGAGAATCGGGGCGTGAGCTCCGAGATGAACCCCGGCCCATACTCCGACCAGTACCCAGACGAGTACTCACCCCAGAGCAGCCCATACTCGGCGTCCTCAGGATCGTCAGGGCCTTCAGCGTCGTCCGCCCCTGCCGCAGGCGGGGCGTCCGGCGCCAATGAAGACGTCGCCTCGCTCAGCTATGAGCGGGCCCGCGAGGAGCTGGTGGCCGTCGTGCAGCGTCTTGAGGCGGGCTCCGTCCCTCTGGAGGACTCCCTGGCGCTGTGGGAGCGCGGCGAGGCCCTGGCCCAGCGCTGCCAGACCTGGCTCGATGAGGCCCGCGCCCGCCTGGCCGCAGTCGCGCAGGAGGACCCTGAGGACTGACGCGACCTGGGGCTGGCCGGGCATGACCCGCCGGACCAGCGGCTCCAGGCCGGGCACGTGCCCGCACGCGCAACAAATCGACCGTCTTAGCAACGTGAGCATTGGCCCGGGGCCGCGGTCGAGCCCGCCTGCGCGGCGAACTGACTGAGTTGCCCGGGCCCCTCTGGCGGTGGCGCCCCCATCGAGGGCCGCTGGGAACCAGCGCAGGAGCCCGGAAGGAGCCGTGGATGTCCAAATCGGACACAAAGGCTTGGGTCGTTCTCATCCGGACGAAACACAACCGCATGATTCCAAGGTTTTCATTCATGCGGCCTGTGCGCTGAAAGCCCTTTGTGTCCGATTTGGACATTCTTGGGCGAGACGAGCCCTGTGGGCGGCGCCGGATCGGTAGTCTGTGGGCATTCGCCCCCGGCCGCGCACATCGACCAGCGCACCGGCCACTTCCGGGCAGTGTGGTACCGCCGCGCTCCTCATCCGCTCGAGTCCCCCTCTCCGTCTCTTGTCATCTCCCGGTCCACCACTCCGGTCAGCCCTCCGCCCCTCCCACGTCTCGTCTCATCTCACCGCCACCGGACCCCGGTCTCGCACAAAGGAGTCACCCATGACCGCACCCGGCCGCCCAGGATCCGCCCTCGTCATCGGCGAGGCCCTGGTTGATGTCGTCATCCACCCCGGGCAGGAGCCCGTGGACATCCCCGGCGGCTCGCCTGCCAACGTCGCCCTGGGGCTGGCACGCCTGGGCCGCGACGCCGAACTGCACTGCTGGATCGGCACCGACGAGCGTGGTCAGGCGGTGCGCTCCCACCTGGAGGCCTCCGGGGTTCGTCTGGCTCCGGGTGCCGACGGCGCGGCGCGCACCTCCACGGCGCAGGCCACTATCGGGGAGGACCGCGCCGCCACCTACGTCTTCGACCTGGACTGGAACCCGCCACGCCCTGCCCTGGACGAAAGGCAGGCGCCGCTGCTGGTGCACACCGGCTCGATCGCCGCGATCCTGGCGCCCGGCGCCACCACCGTGGAGCAGGTGCTGCGCGAGACCCGAGCCACCTCCACCATTGCCTATGACCCCAATGCTCGGCCTCAGCTCATGGGTGAGCCCGAGACGCCCGTGAGGTCGTCGAGCGCCTGGTGGGCCTGTCGGACCTGGTCAAGTGCTCCGATGAGGACATCGCCTGGCTCTACGGCGAAGGTGCGGACCTGGAGACGGTGCTGCGCTCCTGGCTGGAGAAGGGCGCGGCCGTTGTGGTCGTCACGCGCGGCAAGCAGGGCGCCCTGGCCCTGTCCGCCTCGGGGGTGCGCCTGGAGGTACCCGCCGACCCGAACGTCGTGGTGGCGGACACGGTAGGCGCCGGCGACTCCTTCATGGGCGGCCTGGAGGACGCGCTGTGGAGCGAGGACCTCGTGGGCGCGGACCGACGCGAGGCGCTGCGCGCGGTGGACGCCGCGACCCTGGAGCGGATCGTGCGCCACGCCGCGGCCATCGCCGACATCACGGTCTCGCGGGCCGGAGCCAACCCTCCCACTCGCGACGAACTGCCCTGAGGGCCCGGCGCGAGGAGTTCGTTGGGCAGTCGCGCGTTCGTCTCCTGAAGCCCCCGAACGCGCAGCCTCAGGCACGACTACGCGGGTGAGGGAGGCGCCGACGCTGGGCAGGGCGACCGCGCGGGCTCAGTGCAGGAGCGCGGCGGCCAGCAGGACCACGGGCACGAATCCGGCTGTCGTCAGCAGGACGGCGTCCCGGGCCAGGTCCTTGGCCGCCCCGTAGCGCGAGGCGTACATGAAGACGTTCTGCGCCGTGGGCAGTGCGGCGGTGACGACCGGGGCGAGCAGCTGGCCTCCGCTGAGTCCCGCCGCCAGTCCGACGACGACGGCCAGCCCCGGCATGACGGCGAGCTTCCAGCCCACCGCCAGCCACAGGTCGCTGCGCCGGCCCGCACCGTGGACAGGCGCGTCCGGCGCCGGAGTGCGCAGGGGCCGGGGCGCCCCGGCCAGGCTCATCCCCAGAGCCAGCATCATGAGCGGCACCGCGACGCGCCCGAGCATCTCCAGGCCCTGGGCCGGATAGCCGCCTCCCCACTCCTTGAGGTCCACCCCTCCCAGGTTCGCCGCGGTCCCGGCCACGACTCCCCACAGCAGCGGGTTGCGCAGCGGGACGGTCAGGGTCGCCAGGCGAGACGGGTTGCCGCGGCGGGTGACGGCGTCGAGCACAGTGAAGGTGGCCGGGGTGAGCACGAGGAGCTGGAGCAGGAGGATCGGGGCGATGGTGGCCGCGTCCCCCAGGACGAGGACGGCCACCGGGATCCCCAGGTTCGCGGCGTTGACGTAGCCGGAGGCGAGCGCGCCGATGGTGGCCTCGGCGGTGGGGCGGCGCAGCACGAGGCGGTGGAGGCACCAGGCCGAGACGATGGCCGCGAGCTCGGCGGCCACGGCCACGGCGGTGGAGCGGGAGAGGACCGCCGTCAGGTCGGCGCGGCTCAGCGTGGTCACGAGCAGCGCTGGGGTGGCGGCGAAGAAGCAGACGCGGGTGAGGACTCCGTCGGCGTCAGCGGGCACGGCGCGGGTGCGCACCAGCATCCAGCCGACGGCGATGACGGCGCCGAAGACGGCCAGTCCCGCCACCACATCGGCCATGGTCTCCCCCTCTCACGGGCCCCGCCGCGACGAGATCGTTGGTTAACCCGCGAGGTCGTACCCTTTACCCCTCGAACGCGCGACCTAAGGTACGACCTCGCGGGCAGGGCTGTGGCGGGCGCCCGACAACGACGGGGCCGGGCAGTACGACCTCGCGGGTGCTGGGCCTGGCGGGCGCCCCTCAGCCGACCGGCTCGAGATCCACCCAGGTGCCGACGTGGTCGGAGATGATGAAGGAGGTCGTGCCCCACTCCGCGGCGCGCAGCAGCGGGCTCCCGCCGGCCGCGGCGGCCTCATCGCTCAGCGGCAGGCCGTCGGGGCCGGTGGGCACAGGTCGGTCAGCACGTGGTCGATGCGGCGCTTGGGGCCGGCTGCCGGGAAGGTGAGCCCCTCCCCACGGTCCGTCCCAGCCCCAGGACGTCGACCTGCTCGGCGGAGAGGTTGTAGTCGCCCACGAGCAGGTGCGGCCCGGGCAGCCCTGGCGAGCGCCCCCCAGGCGGCGGCGAGCTGGCGTGCTGCCGTGGACTCGCGGGTCGCCAGGTGGGTGGAGGCGACCGACAGCTGGCGGATCGGCCCGCCGGCGCCTTCGGGCACCTCGAGGGTGGCGGCCACCATGATGCGCTGGGAGGCGGTGGACACGTGGTAGGAGCGCGGGTCCCAGGCCCGCTCGCCGCGCTTCTCCACGCTGGAGGCCCCGCGCCCCAGGCGCTTGATATGCCAGCCGGAGACCGGGAAGCGCGACAGGAGGGCGTTGCCGTAGCCGATCGGCCCGGCCCCGACGGCGGCGCGCAGCGGCCCCAGGACGTCATCGGTCGGCGAGCTCAGCGCGGTGCGCAGGGGCCGACGGCGCAACCCCACCACCGGCCCGGCGTAGCTGGCGGAGAAGCGGCAGGCCGGCATGCCCAGCTCCTCGGCCAGGAAGGCCGCCTGGTGGAGGCGCCCGGAGCGGGCCTGGCCCAGGTCCACCTCCTGGAGGGCGATGATGTCGGGGGCCAGCTCGGCGATCTGCTCGGCCGTGGCCCGCATGACGGTGCGGGCGGTGGCGGGGTCGGAGATGTCGGCGCCGGCCAGCGAGCCGGTGGAGGCGCTGCCGTCACCAGCTCCGGCGCCGGGCAGGCCATGCTGCAGGTTGAGGCTCAGGACCCGGATCATGCTTGCTCCTCCTCGAAGGTCAGGCTCACGGAGTTCATACAGTAGCGCTGGCCGGTGGGGGTCTGGGGGGCGTCGTCGAAGACGTGTCCCAGGTGGCTGTGGCAGGTGGCGCAGCGGACCTCGGTGCGCACCATGCCGTGGGAGGTGTCGGTGCTCAGGGTGACCGCCTCGGAGTCGGAGGGGTCGTAGAAGGAGGGCCAGCCGCAGTGGGAGTCGAACTTGGTGGTGGAGCGGAACAGTTCGGCGCCGCAGCCGCGGCAGCGGTAGACGCCCTCGCGATGCTCGTCGAGCAGGGCGCCGGTGAAAGGACGCTCGGTGCCGGCCTCGCGCAGCACGTGGTACTCCATGGGGCTCAGGGGCGGCGCGCCACTGGGCGTCGGTGCGCGCGGCGGCCTCCAGGTCGAGGGCCGGGCCATCGACGGCCGGGCCGGAGGGGCTCGGAGGTGGGCGCCACGGAGGGTCGCTGCTGACATTGGTACTCATGGGCTCATCGTTACCCGCCCGACGACGCCGGGCGAGATGCGTTCACGCAGCGAAAACTCACCCATCCGCCGGGGCGTCGGCCACGTAGCGGCCCGGCTCACCTGGGCCCCAGTCCCCGCGCCGGGCGCGGTGCAGCAGGGAGCGCCCCATGGCCCGCCCCAGGGTCACGGCCCGCCGGGCCCCCAGCCCGTGGGCCGCGCTCTCCCCTCGGCCTCCGTGGTCGCGGCGGCATCGCCTCCGTTGTCTGGAGCGGCCGTGGCGGCGCCGGCGGGGCCGGCCTTCTGCTTGGCGACGATCTGCTCGGCGGCGCGAGCCACCTCCTCGGGGCCGAGGTCCTGGGTGACCTCGACCTGCTCGACCTCCACTCGCGTGCGCGGCAGGGCGTAGGGGGCCTCCCGCTGGAGCCAGGTGACCAGCTCCTCACGCACGTAGGACTTGAGGGCGCCGACGTCGCCGGGGTCGTTCCCGGTCAGGACGATGCGCACGGTGACGTGGCCGCCGACGGCGTCGAAGACCTCGAGGGATGCCTGGCGCCCGTCCCAGACCGACGAGGCGGCCACAAGGCGGGCCAGCTCGGCACGCAGCGAGGCGATGGGCACGCGCCAGTCCAGGTCGAGAGTGAAGTAGCCGGTGGCCTGGGAGCCTCCGCGCGTCCAGTTGGCGAAGGGGTTCTCGGTGAAGTGGGTCGAGGGCAGGATGAGGCGCCGGTCGTCCCAGGTGCGCATGACCACGTAGGTCAGGGTGATCTCCTCGATGGTGCCCTGCTCGTTATCGACGACGACGACGTCATCCACGCGGATGGCGTCGGTGGTGGCCAGCTGGAGTCCGGCGAAGACGTTGCCGAGCATGGAGCGGGCGGCCATACCGGCGATGACGGAGGCCAGACCGGCCGAGGCGAGCAGCGAGCCCATGGCGAACTGGACGCTGGGGAAGGTCATGATGGCGCTGACGAGCCCAGCGATGACGATGATGACCTGGGCGACGCGCCGCAGGATCTGGCTCTGGGTGGTCACCCGGTTGGCGCGCCCCTGGTCCCCGCCGGCCTGCGCCCCCTTGACGACAGTGGACTCAATGGCCTTGGCGAAGGCGACGACGAGCCAGGTCACCGAGATGATGAGGGCGATGGTGACCCCGCGCTCGATGACGACCATCGTCGTGGAGTCGCTCTTGGTGTGCCGCAGCGCAGTCAGGGCGAGCTGGGAACCTAGGAAGGCCCCGGTCATGGCGCCGACGGCGACGATCGGCCGGCGTCCGAAGTCCACGATCTCGTGGTACAGGAGGCGCCGCCTGCCCATGAACGTCAGGATCGCCACCACCACGAAGGCGATGACCAGGCCGATGACGGCTCCCACTCCGGCCTGCCAGGCGATGGTGACCAGGTCGTTCGTCGTCTTGGTCACCGCTTTGACGGTCTCGTCCACATTGACCTCGGGCACGCCCGTGGGAGTGGGGGTGGTCGAGGCACTCGCGCTGGGATCTGCGCTGGGGGTCGCGGGAGGGGCGGTGGCTGCGACGAGCATGAGGCCACCTTAAGCAGCCCCGCTGTGCCTGGGCTGTGACGTATGGCCGCCAGCGGAAACACCCCCTCCAACGTCCGCTTGACGTACTACGTGTGCCGTAGTACGTTAGATGCACACAAGGACCTCAGGGCCCCGCCACCACGAACCAAGGAAGGAGGGTTCACATGATCAGCGCAGATGCTATTCGCGGCTACATCGACCTCATCGTCCTGTCCCTGCTCAAGCGTCAGCCGTCCTACGCCTACGACCTGGCCAAGACCATCACCGAGGTCTCCGACGGCGAGTACACCATCAAGCAGACCACGCTCTACACAGCCCTCAAGCGCCTGGAGTCCACCGGCCTGACGGCCTCCTACTCGGGAGTGTCCGACTCCGGCAAGTCCCGCACCTACTACCGCCTCACCTCCGAAGGCACCGCCCAGCTGACCGCCAAGGTCGCCGAGTGGGAGGACACCAAGACCCTCGTCGACCGCTTCGCGAAAGGAGCCCACTGATGGACACCATCGAGACCTTCCTCGACAACATGTTCGCCCCCTACCCCGCCACGCCTCGCCTGATCGAGGCCCGCTCCGAGCTGCGCGCCATGATGGAGGACGCCTACAACGACGCCATCGCCCAGGGCAAGACCCACAATGAGGCGGTCGGGCAGGTCATCACTGACTTCGGCAACCTTCACGAGCTGGCCCCGGTCCTCGGGATCGCTCAGGACATCCAGCCCGGCGGCGCCCCGCAGACGGCTCCCGCGGGCGCTCCGGTGGCCTCCGAGCCCAGCCGTCCCGCCGGCCCCGCACCCGTCAGCCAGCAGGCCTCCTGGGACGGTAATCAGGACGACGACCCCTTCACCAACCTCGTCGCCAGCATCTACTGGCCGGCCGCAGTGGTCATCTACCTGCTGTGGAGCTTCATCTTCGACGCCTGGGACATCTCCTGGATCCTCTGGCCGGTGGCCGCCGTCGCCTTCGCCATCTTCGCCACCGTGCGCCGCTACCAGCGCGATCGCCAGTGAGTCCCTCCACCCCGGCGCGGGGCTCACCCCGTCATGAGCGAAGGCCCGGAACCTTGTGGGTTCCGGGCCTTTTTCGCGGTGGCCCAGACCGCCCCCTGATCCGGGGCCTGGTCGGGGCCGAGGCGATCACTCCTCGGCGAGGGTGGACAGGTCGCCCTCGTCCTGACCCAGCGCCCGGGCCCGCAGCACCCGGCGCAGGATCTTGCCCGAGCGGGTCTTGGGCAGCGACTCGAGGAAGACAAAGGACTCCGGCTTGGCGATCGGCGACAGGGTCGCCGCCACGTGCTGGCGCAGCTCCGCCTCGAGCTCACGCGAGGGCTCGACCCCGGTGGCCAGGACGACGGCGACGTGGACGGAGTGCCCCTTGACCTCGTGGGGCAGGCCGACGGCGGCGGCCTCGGTCACCGCGGAGTGGGAGACGAGCGCCGACTCGACCTCGGCCGTGCCCAGGCGGTGGCCGGAGACCTTGATGACGTCGTCGGTGCGCCCGATGATCCAGAACCAGCCGTCAGCGTCGCGCTTGGCCGAGTCCCCGGTGAGATACAGGCCCGGGTACTTGCTCCAGTAGGTGTCCACGTAGCGCTGCGGTTCACGGAAGAGAGTGCGCATCATCGCGGGCCAGGGACGCTTGAGGACGAGGTTCCCCTCGACGCCGTCGGGGACCTCCCGGCCCTCCTCATCGACGACGGCCGCCTCCTGGCCGAACACCGGCCGGCCCGCCGCGCCGGGCTTCTGGGGCATGGAGGGCACCGTCGTGATCTGAAACATGCCGGTCTCGGTCTGCCACCAGGTGTCGATGATCGGGCAGCGGTCGGCACCCACGACGTGGTGGAACCAGCGCCACGCCTCGGGGTTGAGTGGCTCGCCGACGCTGCCCAGCAGCCGCAGGCTGGACAGGTCGTGGCGCCGCACCCAGGCCTCGCCGAAGCGCATGAGTGTGCGGATGGCCGTGGGGGCGGTGTAGAAGGCGTTGATGCCGTAGCGCTCGATGAGGTTCCACCAGCGGTCCGGGTAGGGGTAGGTCGGGTTTCCCTCGTACATGAAGACGGTGGCGCCGTTGAGCAGCGGACCGTAGACGAGGTAGCTGTGGCCGGTGATCCAGCCCGGGTCCGAGGTGCACCACCAGCGGTCGGCGTCGTGGACGTCGAAGCAGTCGTGGGAGGGTGGCATAGGTGCCCACCTGGTAGCCGCCGTGGGAGTGCAGGATCGCCTTGGGCTTGCCGGTGGACCCGGAGGTGTAGAGGATGAACAGGGGATCCTCGGCGTCGACCTGCACGGTCTCGCAGCGGCCCTGGGCGATCGGGAGCTTGCACAGCTCGTGGTACCAGTGGTCGCGGATGGGGTCCATGACCGCCTCGGTGCCGGTGTTGCTCACGACGATGACGTTCTGGACGGTGGGCGAGAAGCGCACCGCGTCGTCGACGATCTTCTTCATGGGGAAGACCTTGCCGTTGATCCACGAGCCGTCGGCGGTGATGACGACCTTGGACTCCGAGTCATCGATGCGCGCGCTCAGGGCGTCGGAGGAGTAGCCGGCGAAGACCACCGAGTGGATGGCCCCGAGCTTGGCGCAGGCGAGCATGGCGAAGAAGACCTCGGGGATGCGGGGCAGGTAGATCGTCACGACGTCACCCTTGTGCACGCCCATGGCCCTGAGGACGTTGGCCATCCTCTCGACCTCCCGACCAAGGTCGAAGTAGGAGAAGGTACGCACCTGCTCGACGTCCTCACCCACCCAGATGAGGGCGAGCTTGTTACGGTGGGAGTTGGTCAGGTGCCGGTCGACGGCGTTGGAGACGATATTCGTCCGAGCACCGACGAACCAACGGTAGAAGGGCGCCCCGGACTCGTCGAGCACCGTGTCCCAGCGCCTGGACCACTCCAGCTCGCCGGCGCGCTCGGCCCAGTAACCCTCCAGGTCCGCGGCGGCCCGCTCCTCCAGAGCGCGCCAGTCGCCGACCCAGGCGTTCGCGACGACCTCGGGGTCGGGATGGATGGTCTGCTCCGGCTCCTCCATCGGCTCACCCGGGGGCCGGGGCACGTTCCTTGAGATCATGGCGTCCTCCTTGCGCAGTATGGATATGGCGCCGTTACGCGGCGCGGGTCGTGTGGTGGCGTGCGGGCCGCGTGAGGTACGGAGCTCTCGGCGCCCACGAACGTGGCGGCGCACACCTGTGGGCTGCCATCATCCATCATGAGGGCCTGCTCGGTGACCGAAACGGCGAAGGGATCCGCAGACGACCCGCAGAAGAGGCCTGGCGCGCCCCGGTGTGCGCCCGCCCAGCAATGAGCGAAGGCCCGGAACCTTGTGGGTTCCGGGCCTTTCGCAGTGGCTCCGACCGGCGTCGATCCGGTGACCTTTCGATTTTCAGTCGAACGCTCTACCAACTGAGCTACAGAGCCTTGGGATGGAATCGGTCCGACCATTTCTGATCGGACCGACCGTTCCGCGACCTCGACGGGACTTGAACCCGCGACCTCCGCCGTGACAGGGCGGCGCGCTAACCAACTGCGCCACGAGGCCAGTGTGAATTCACTGTGTTATTCACTTGTGCGAATCCGTACCCCAACGGGATTCGAACCCGTGCTACCGCCGTGAAAGGGCGGGGTCCTAGGCCGCTAGACGATGGGGGCCAGGGGCCTTCGACGTCGTCGCGCCTCGAACCGGGATGAACACTAAGGGGACAGTCTTCCGCAGCGCAAATCCCAGGAGCGTGACCCTCCTCACCGCTCGGTTTTCGGCGGGATTCCGGCCCGCGAGGGCTCCCGGGGCGGAGCCGGGCGGTCTGGCAGGCTGAGATCGTGAGCCACGAGCACCACCAGGAGCCGGACCGCACCCGGGAACCGCGGCCGGCCAGGATGTCGCAGCAGGAGTTCGAGGACGTCGTCGGCGACGCCCTCGACCGGATCCCGGAGGACCTGGCCGAGGTGATGGATAACGTCGTCGTCCTCGTTCAGGACGAGCCCGATCCGGAGATGCTCACCGAGGAGGACTATGACGACGCCGGCCTGCCCACGCTCCTGGGGCTGTACGACGGCGTCCCCCTGACCGAGCGTGACGAGGGCTGGTCCATGGTGCTGCCCGACCGCATCCTCATCTTCCGCGGGCCCCTGGAGCGCTGGTGCTCCAGCCGCGAGGAGCTGGAGGAGGAGATCACCGTGACCGTCATCCACGAGGTCGCCCACCACTTCGGCATCCCCGACGAGCGCCTCCACGAGCTGGGCTGGGAGTAGCGCCGCGAACAGTGCGCGAGCAGACCGTCAGGGTCATGGCCTCGCACGCACCCAGGGACCTGCCTTAGTGTGGCCAGCATGAACGACCGTTATCGGCCTGACACTTCCGACGCCGGCGAGCCCCTCGCCCCCGGCGCCACCGGCCAGTCCTCGCCGCATCACGTGAGTCGGAGGCCAGTGCTCCTGGCGGCCTTCCTGGGCGCCGGCTCCCTGGCGGGATGCTCGCTGCTCCCCGGAACCTCATCGGCCAGTTCCTCCTCCCCCAGCGCGCGGCCGACGACTCCGAAGCCGGCTGCGTCGAGCGCCACCCCCTCGCCCACCGCGGCTGCGAGCGGGACGCCGTCGGCCACGGCGACGGCAACGGCCACCGACGGAGCGCTGGCGGGCTGGAGCCTGGAGGAGAAGGTCGGCCAGCTCATGATGGTCGGGGTGGACGCCCAGGCCCCCACGCAGGCCTCCGCCCAGGCCGTCGAGACCCACCACGTCGGCAACATCTTCATCGCCGGGCGCACCACGGCGGGCAGCCAGGCGACCCAGAAGGTCATCTCCTCCTTCACCTCCAAGATCGGCCCGGCCACGACCCACGCCACCCCGATGCTCGTGGCCACGGACCAGGAGGGCGGCGAGGTCCAGGTCCCTGTCCGGCTCGGGCCTCGACATCCCCTCAGCGCTGGACCAGTCGGCCCAGCCGCGCGACCAGCTGGTGGCCTCGGCACGCACCTGGGGCAAGGAGCTGGCCGACGCCGGGGTCAACATGAATCTGGCCCCGGTGGTTGACCTGGTCGACATCTCCCGGCCGACCTCCAACGAGCCCATCGGCCGCTGGGGGCGCGAGTACGGGCACGACGCCGCCACGGTCTCCTCCCAGGCCGGCGCCTTCGCCGAGGGGATGCGGGCCTCGAAGGTCATCCCCACCTACAAGCACTTCCCGGGACTGGGGCGGGTGAAGGACAACACGGATACCTCCGCGGGCGTCGTCGACTCCGCCACGAACCGCCTGCCCGACGCCGCCGTCGGCGTCTTCGCCAATGCCATCGCCGCCGGTGCGCAGGCCATCATGGTCTCCTCGGCGACGTACTCGCTCATCGACTCCTCGGCGCCTGCGGTCTTCTCCTCGAAGATCGTCACCGACATGCTGCGCAGGGAGATGGGCTTCTCCGGGGTGGTCATCACCGACGACGTCTCCGCCGCCGTCCAGGTGCAGGAGGTGGGTGCGGGCGATCGTGCGGTGCGGGCGATCCGGGCCGGCTGCGACCTCGTGCTGGCCTCGGCGGACCCGACGGTGGTCGCGGACATGGTCAAGGCCCTCATCGCCACCGCCCAGTCCGATCCGGCCTTCGCGGCGCGGGTGGACGAGTCGGCCACGCGGGTGCTGAACCTGAAGAAGAGCCTGCAGTCCTGAAGCGCACCGATAGGAGCATCGGCAAGCGCATCGGCCCGCCTGAGCCAGTGGCTCAGGCGGGCCTCACGTTCTCAGGCGAGCCGACTCGCGTCTCAGCGGGTCTTGGTGGTGCCCTGCGATGTTCCGTTGGACTCGATGCGCTTGGCCAGGCAGTGGTCGGAGTCGTAGCCCTGGGCGTCGCACCAGGCGTTGGCCTGGTCGGCGTCGTCGTAGAGCTCGCCGGACAGCGTCACCCACCAGCCGCCGACGTCGTAGACCGGCCACTGGCTGGTGTCGATGATGACGGCCTTCGGATTGGCCTGCCGAGTCTTGAGGAACTCCGCAAGAATCGAGCGGTTGGTCCAGGTCTGCCCCTCGGCCACCAGGCCGACCTGCTTGGAGGACAGCTGCGGGGTCCACTTGCCTCGCATGCTGTTCATGACGATGGGGTAGTCGTGCTTGACCTGCCACCCGATGGCGTCTCCGGCGGCCTGCTCGTCCTGCGCCTCCTGGTTGGCGTTGGAACTCGTTGAGGAGGCGACGGTCATCGGGGAGTTCGTCGAGCTCTTCGAGGTGACGCTCGATGAGGAGCCGCGGTCGAAGGAGGGCTTGACCGACAGGCCCTTGAGTTCGAGGTCCTTGGCAGTGCGGAAGTAGTGCTGCTCGCCGAAGCGCAGCGTCACGGTCCGCCCGCCGTTGGGGATGATGAGCGGTTCGCTGGAGAGGTCGAAGGTTCCCGAGGCGACAAGGGAGTCAACGTCAGCACCGCCGGTGGGGCTGGTCGAACTGTAGACGAGGACCTGGTTGGACGATCCGGCCAGGAAGTCTCCCTCGGCGCAGGAGGTCGCCATGGTGCCCTGGACCTTGAGCTCACCCTGACCGTCCTCGACGGAGGTGATCGTGAAGGTCGGCATGCTGGAGCAGGCCTTGACCGCGCCCGAGGGCAGGGCCGCCGCGGTGGACGTTGCCGCGGCGTCGACCTGGCCGTTCTGCTTGCCGTCCTCGCCCCCGTTGCTGTCGGCCTTGTCCTGGGAGGTGTCCCCACTCTTGTCCTTGTTGGCGAAGTAGGTGCCGGCCCACAGGCCGCCTCCGCCGACGATGACGAGCAGGAGGACCACGATGATCGCGACCAGGCGACCGCTGCTGGATTTCGACGGCTGCTTCTGCTGGGAGGCGGCATCTGGGCCACCATCTGGGGCCCGAACATGTCCAGCTCCACGGCCGGCTGAGCGGCGGAGAAGCCCGACGGCGCCCCGCTGGGGGTCTCGGCCCAGGCGGCGATGTCCTCGGCCGACGGCGGCGGGGGCACGGGGAAGGCCACCGACTCGGCCGAGCCCGCGGCGGGAGCAGCCGAGCCCGCTGTCCAGCCGGAGGTCACGGCCGCGGACTGACTGAAGCCGTGACGTCAGTCGTGTCGGCCGAGTCGACCTCCTGCCACTGCGATACGGGGGCGAGGACGGTAGGGGCGTTGTCGGAGAGCTCGCCAGCCGATTCACCGGCGGAGTCCTCGACAGGCTCGTCCGCCTTCTGCTCATCGCCGGAGTCGTCGGCATCCACGGCGTCGTCGGCTGCTTCCTGAGCGACCTCAGGGTCTACGTCGGACTCAGTGGCATCCGCTGGCTCCGTGGCCTGCGCGTTCCCGGTCGGTTCAGCGGTCTGCGCGCCGCGCTCATCAGCCGGCTCATCACCTGCGGCGTCCTCTGCCGCCGGCCCCTCAGTGGTCTCGTCCTCGAGCTCATCAGTTACAGGCTTCTCAGTCGCTTCGACAGCCTCATCGACCTCGGACGGCTCCGCACCCGGATCGGCACCCGACTCGCCCTCGGCCTCATCAGAGTCGACGTCGGCCGCAGCGTCCTCGACGTCATCCTCGAACTCATCATCAGGCTCGGCGGTCACCAACTCCTGAGCCTCGTCGGCGGCGTCCTCCGCGTCCTCCGCGGCCTCATCAGCTGACCCGTCGGCGACGGAGCCCGCCTCCTCGTCATCCGACTCGTCAGGTCCCGGCATCTCAGCCGGCTCAGCCACCTCGGCTCCATCGGCGGTCTCCTCCGCATCGGAGTCGACGGCGTCCTCAGCCGCAGGCTCCACGGACTCTGTATCGCCGTCCTCGGCCGGATCGGCCGAGCTCCGTCTGCGCCGGCTCCTCCTGCACGACATGGGGCTCGACAGCGGGCTCATCAACCGCAGACCCCGCAGCACCGGCAGCATCAGCCGCCGCGTCGTCGGTCAGGTAGCCGCGCGCCCGAAGGTTGGCCAGGACCTCGACGTTCCCGGTACTGGCCAGCCATCCGAGCAGGTCCGCATAGGCTGCGGGGTTCGTCGATAGTGGACCCCACAGGTCAGGCCGACTCTGCGCGATCGCAGCCTGCAGCGCCTGGTCAGTTGTCTGGGCAGCCACGTTCGCATCGGCCTGATGCGCCGCCATCATGAGCTGAACAGAGTCCATACAGAGTCCTTCCCCGGCGAAGCGTGGACGCGATGGTCCCACGACGGGCCTTTCAAGCAGTCGGCGACAAGCGTAGCCCCGAATCTACCAGGAAGAAAACGACCGCATTCCGGGCGACCCTCGCTTAGCCACCAACGGAGGGGCGACAACGTCAGCGCGAACGTCCATGGTTACCTCTTCCCTCAGACTGAGGGGGATGAGGATTCACCTTCGGACGATTCACTCTCGATGTGCGAGGCGCGCCTTCCCCTTGAGTCCTCACCTTCCTGGCGGAATCCCTTGACGGAGAGTTTCGAGTTGGCCTCACACCAAGACGACGCAAGGCGCCGGTGATATCTTCGGAAGTCAGCACTCCCCCTTCTCCTGTGGGCTCAACAGAAATACTGCCCTCCACGCCGGAAACTCGCACCATGACAGTCGGATGTGACTGCTCAGACCCACCTACTGCCCCTTTGAGGACCTCGTTGACCCGCTCGAGTCCAGAACTGCCGGGAGGCGTGACCCCAAGGTCTGGCGGAGTAGTTTCAGGCGCCACCCGCATTTCCGGCACTCCCTGGGAGAGAATTTCGGAGTGCCCCGAGCGATCAATGTGCTCGACGATTGTCGGGATCAGGGGGTTCCGATGAGCAACGAAAAGATTGACTTCCTCAAGACCCTGGCTCTGACAAGCAAGCCGGTGAGTTGAATACGCATTCTTCACGCATCGTGAGATCTCGCCGCCGTCCTGCCCTATCTCGAAGCAGGACAGCACCGCGTCCGGTGGAGTATACCGGGCACCAGCATTACCCTGGGAACGAGGAATCTCCCATCGCATTCTAGCGCCCTCGAGGCATAGTTCAGATGGGGTATCCACAGCCACAATGGAAACTTGCCGATATCCAGCTCCTTCAAGTTCGCGAACCAGCGTGGGGCCTTGACCGACTGTGGGGCTCTCCATCCATCTCAGCGTCCCTTCGACCTTGATGTCAACCTGCGTCTCAATCAGGTCTCTGCGCACCCCGTCTGCAAGAGCGGTGGACAGCGGATGAACCAAAGTGGACAGCTCACCCCGCTGCAACTGCCTCCCATCCTCGAGGACATCCGGGGCAGCGACAGCGATGAGGTGATCCCAGTGTTCTTTCGCTCCGGCCAGCAATGCCGGATCCACGTCGATTCCTTCGACTGGGAACCCCAGAAGGAGCTGTTTGATGTCATCGGCATCTACAGTGATGAAGTTGGATTCGTCGACCCCCAGCTCAGCACTTCGCTCCGACCCTAGCGCTTCATGGACAGACTCTACTCCACGGCTTTTTCCCGCACCCGGGGGGCCTGCCATCACGATAGCCCTGCCGCCACGCACCCCTTCAGCCTGCGCACGTTGCATGTAGGCGTCACTGATTGATTTTCCGAGGTAGTTCCACAGAGAGCCTTCTTCTTGAACCCGCGCCAATGTGTGGTCGCGGGCAAGCTGCTGAACAAGACTCTCAACCGACTCCCCGACCCTCGTCATCAGCGCCGACTCTGAGAGATCACCCTGCAATGATGTATTCAGACGGCCCTCAGAAGACATCGGCCCGCCTCGGTATCTCATCGGTGAGCGACTTTAGCTCACCGAACTCCTCACGGGAGATATATGAGTTATTTCGCAGCCATATCACATCATCCCAGTCACCGTAGTCGATGGCATCAACGACCAGACGACTGAACGTGTAAGGCCATGAGCGTAAGCACTCCATCATCTCTTGATCGCTGATTTGCCCTGCCGCGCGACGCCAACCCAGTTCCTTCGGAGTGACCGGACAGGCAGTCCCCTCCGTCTTCATGCGCTCACGGACGGCTTTCACGTTCCCAACATGGACGTCCTGAAGCGCAGCAATACGCTCATCATCCCAGCCGTCACGAATAAGACTCTCAGTTGCGCGCCTGCTATCAATTCTGGACAGATGCACAAGCGCGTCTTCTCGCAACTTTTCGGGAGTTGGCTCCGGCGGAGGAGTCCACCCTGCAGGAGGTCCCGGAACAGGGACCTCAACATCATTTATCTCCTACCCTCATTCCTCATGGATTTTCACTTCCTCGGGGACGATAGATTTATTGCACCCCTAGGCTATCCCCTTCACCTACACAACCACCATGGCAGTACTACCCATTCTCCGTTCTGAGAATGTCGGGAGATCGACGTTCCCCTCAGCTCCGGAGGGCGGGGTTATCGGCGTGGGTGGTGGGTGCGGGTGGGTGGTTGGGTGGGTTGGCGTTGCTGGTTGTGCTGGCGGAGCTTGTCGAGCTTGGAGGAGATGCCGGCTAGGGCGGCGTCTCGTTGGGGAGTCGCCGGTAGGGGCCATGCGGGCCTTGATCGGGTCCTGGGCCCCCGTGCGTGCGTCAGAGGCGGTGGCACCGGCCGAGCGCGACACCGACCGGGACGCGGAGCCGGGCGTTGTCCTGGGCGTGGTGTTGGTGCCGCGCCCACCAGCACCAGACACACCAGAACCCCGACCAGAGTCCCGGCCGGCCCCTGCCCGGGAGCAGGCCGACGCGACCCCTGCCGCTCACAACCCACCCCCAGAACCACCGGAACCAGCAGGACCACCCTGGCTGTCGGGGTCGCCGACAGTATCGGGGGTGCTTGCGCCACCGGAGGTGTCTGAGTTGGTGGGGGGTATGGCTCCTTGGTCGATGAGGAACTGGGTGGCGGCCCCGCCCCAGGCAGCCATGAGATCGACCCCCAGGTACCTGGGGGTGGACTGGGCCAGTCCCACCAGGTAGGGCACAGCCTTCTGCACACTCAACCGATCCGCACGGATCTGACCACCAAAGCTCAACGGCGGCACAAACCCGAACACCTCGTCAGCCCCAGGCACCCCCAGACGCTCAATCCCCTCCACAGCCAACGACCGACCCGTCACCTCATCGTCATACACATCCTCACGTTGACTGGTGAAGGTAATGCAACCTATACGCTCAGCCAGGACCGGATCCGCCATGTCCCCCGCAACCGAAGCGTTAGGGTCGATAGCCCCGTCAATGACATCAATGTCCACGGCCGGCCCGGAGATCTCACCCCACAAACGCATGCACCCCAGGGCAGTGCGTGTCAGGCAGTGCCAGCGCTGGGGCGGGAAGGGCAGGTCAATGCCCTCCAGCCAGGCGTCCACCACCGGAGCCCACTGAACAGGATCCGTGATCCAGGAGCGTCCCTGCCCAAAACCGTCAAACCCGAAACGTCTCCAGATATACAGAACCGACTCAGGAAACACACCCCCAAACCGCTCAAAGTACTCCTCCGGCACCACCCGACCCACACCCAAAGGAGGCATCGGATCCACCGACTCAAACATGTCCTCCCGGATACGCTCCTCAATCCACTCCGGACCCCACTCAAGATCCTCATCCCTCACAAAACCCATAACCCGCACAGTAACACCCACCCCCACACCCCACAAACAAACATCCCCTTTTCCACCCTTTTCGCATGACCGTCTGCCACGGGGACGCACATGGCATCTCTCAGGGACCTCCCCGACCCCGAGTCAGGGTCGCCCGACCACACGCTCAGGGAACCTTTCCTCCGCCAGGAGGATTCACCCGTCCCATACCACTGCCAGACTGAACCTATGAGTAGTTCCACCCCCGTCGCCGCATCCTCCGTCCTCACACCTCACCACCCGGTGGATGACCCCGTGGTCTCCGCACGCAACCTCACCAAGGTCTACGGCCGCGGATCGGGCGCCGTCACAGCGCTCGACTCCGTCAACGTCGACATCGCCCGCGCCCGCTTCACCGCCATCATGGGGCCGTCCGGCTCCGGCAAGTCCACGCTCATGCACTGCCTGGCCGGCCTGGACTCGATCACCTCCGGGGAGATCATGCTCGACGGCGACATGGTCTCCTCCATGAGTCAGCGTCGCCTCACCCGCCTGCGCCGCGAGCGCATCGGCTTCATCTTCCAGTCCTTCAACCTGGTCCCACCCTCACGGCGGCGGAGAACATCACCCTGCCCCTGGATATCGCCCGCAAGAAGGTCAACCCGCAGCGCTTCGACCAGGTGATCGACGCCGTCGGCCTCAGGGAGCGCCTGTCCCACCGGCCCGCCGAGCTCTCCGGCGGCCAGGTTCAGCGCGTGGCCTGCGCCCGGGCGCTCGTGGGCGAGCCGGCGGTCGTCTTCGCCGACGAGCCCACCGGCAACCTGGACTCCGTCTCCACCGACCAGGTCCTGGAGATCCTGCGCCGCAGCGTCGACGACCTGGGGCAGTCGGTGGTCATGGTGACCCACGAGCCGGAGGCGGCCGCCTGGGCCGACACCGTCATCTTCCTGCGCGACGGACACGTCGTCGCCCAGCTGGACGAGCCCGACCGCGACCGGGTCCTGGACGCCCTGCGCGAGCTGAGCGAGACCGAGCCCGCCCCCGCAGCCGCCGCCCCGTTCACCGGCTCGGCCGTCGAGGGGGGCCTGAGCCGTGAGACGAGTCGCCTGGCGCTCCGTGCGCGCCCACGCCAAACAGTTCTTCCTGACCACCTTCGCCGTCATGCTCGGGGTGGCGTTCCTGTCGGGCACGCTCGCCCTGCGTGCCTCCCTGTCGGAGACCTTCTCCAAGCTGGTCTCCTCCACCGCCACCTCGGACCTGTATGTCCAGGGCCCCAAGATCGCCGCCGACGGGGACGACAGCTCATCGAAGTCCGTACCCACCCAGCCCATCGACAGTTCCCTGACCGAGCAGATCAAGCAGATCGACGGCGTCGAGGCCGCCAACCCCGGCGCCCAGATGGCTGGGGTCCTCGTCGGCTCTAACGACGCCCCGGTGACCACCACCGGCGCCCCCACGCTCTTCATACCGCTGTACGACAACGAGAAGGGCCTGACCTGGGTCCAGGGCCAAAAGCCTCAAGGGGCCGGTGAGATCACCCTGGAGTCCGGGGCCCTGAAGAACTCGGGCCTCAAGGTCGGGGACAAGACGCACATCGTGGTGCAGGCTCGCCCACCGAGGTCACCGTGGTCGGCGAGTTCCACTACGAGTCCTCCATGGCCAGCGCGACGGTCGTGGGCGTGGATCCGAACTGGCTCATGCCCATCGCCGCCCCGGACGGGAAGGTGACGACCATCGCCGTCGACGTCGCCCAGGGCTCCTCGGTGAACACCGTCAAGTCCGAGATCACCAAGGTCATTCCCGACGGCGCCCGGGTCCAGCCCCGCGCCGAGGTCATCAAGGAGCAGAACCAGACCATTGAGAAGCAGCTGGGCTTCGTTCAGGTCTTCCTGCTGGTCTTCGTCGTCGTCGCGATGTTCGTGGGCTCCTTCATCATCATGAACTCCTTCGCGATGAGCGTGCGTCAGCGGGTCAAGGAGTTCGCCCTTCTGCGGGCGGTCGGGGCCTCGCCGGGCTCGGTGTTCGGCGTGGTGTTCCTGCAGGCGGTCGTCATCGGCGTCGTCGGCTCCGCCCTGGGCGTGGCCGCGGGCGCGGGGCTGCTGGCCGGGTTGTCCGCGCTGCTCGACGCCATGGGCATGCCGCTGCTGGAGGGCACGGGCCTGAGCGGGGCCATCATCGCGATCTCGCTGGCGGTGGGCCTGGCCGTCACCGTCGTCGGCGCTCTGCTGCCGGCTCGGGAGGCCGCCCTGACCCACCCGGTCGAGGCCATGCGCGGCGTGTCGGGCTCCCGGGAGAAGTCCCTGGTGCTACGCACGATCCTGGGCGGGCTGCTGCTGGCGGCCGGCGCGGCCGCGATCGCCGCCGCGTGGGTGAACGCGGACCTGACGCAGCGCGGCCTCATCATGGGGCTGGGCGCAGGCGGCACCGTCCTGGGGCTGCTCATCGTCTCCCCGACCCTGGCCCGCCCGGTGGTGGCGGTGCTGGGACTGCCCTTCCGGCTGCTGCGGCCCGCCGGACGCCTGGCGGTGCGCAACATCGTCCACAACCCGCGCCGCACGGCCAACACCTCCGGCGCCCTCATGGTGGGCATGGCCCTGGTGTGCGCCGGCGCCACGCTGGCCGCCTCCTTCCAGTCCTCGACCTCCGACGAGATCGACAAGTCCCTCAAGGCCGACCTCGTGGTCCAGCCGGCCACCATCGGCAGCCTGGGCACCCGGCTCTCGGCCGACAAGGCCAAGGAGATCGCCGCCATCGACGGGGTCAAGGAGACCTCCTCCTACTCCATCTACGCCGACTCCGTCACCAAGCCCGACGGCAGCCAGAACGCCACCGCCACCGTCATCGTCGTCGATCCCGCCACCTACCCCAAGGCCTACGACGTCTCCGCGAGCGCCGGGTCGATGAAGGATCTGGACGCCACCCACGTGGCCGCGAAGAAGGACGAGGGCCTCAAGCTCGGGGACAAGGTCTCCGTCACCGGCCCCACCGGGTCGGTTGAGGCCACGGTCAGCGCCGTCGTCGACCCGAAGGGAACCGGCGGGAACTACTACATCGCCCCCGAGCTGGCGGCCGCGGTGGGCTCCTGGAACTCCCCGGGCACCAGCACGGACCCGGCCCACGTCCTGGACTCGCCGCAGGGCATGCTCCTGACCCTCAAGGAGGGCACCGACCTCGACACGGTGCGGGGCAAGGCCCGCGACATCGTGGCCGACACCTACCAGTACGCGGTGCGCGACGCCAGCGAGATCTCCGACCAGGTCGGTCAGCAGATCAACCGGATGCTCGCCGTCCTCTACGGCCTGCTGGGACTGAGCATCGCCATCGCCATCCTGGGCATCGTCAACACCCTGGTGCTCTCGGTCTCGGAGCGCACCCGGGAGATCGGGCTCATGCGCGCCGTCGGCCTGGGCAAGGCCCAGCTGTCCGGGGAGATCATCACCGAGTCGGTCCTCACCTCCCTGTACGGCACTGTCCTGGGCGGGGCGACCGGGGTGGTCCTGGCCGCCGCCCTCAAGGAGGTCCTGGAGGATCAGGGGCTGACGAGCCTCAGCATCCCCTGGGGCCAGATGGTGGGCATGCTCGTGCTCTCCGTGGTGGTCGGCGTCATCGCGGCCCTGTGGCCGGCGCTGCGCGCCTCCCGGATTCCCGTCCTGGACGCCATCGCCACCGAGTAAGCGGCGTTCGCCGAGTAAGCCGAGCAAGCCCGGCGCCCCGGCCGACCCCCGAGAGGGGCGGGCCGGGGCGCCGACACGTCTGCGCCGCCCGCACGGAAGCCGCCCGAGCCGTCCCCGGCCCGTATTCCCGCGCCCGGTATCTTCCTTGTCACCGCCTCTGCCTCTGCCGCGCCGGCTTCCCCCTCCGATAGCCTCATGCGATCATGCCCGAATCGTCCTCCCGGTCGTTCCCGACCGTCCCGACCGCGCTGTCCGCCCTGACCGCACAGTCCATGACCCCCGACGCCCCACTGCCCCATCCCCCATCGCTGGGGGCGGGGCGCTTCTGCGCTGGCTGCTGCGCCGCGCCGCCGTCCCGGTCACCCTGGCGACCCTGGCGGCCTGCACCTCCAACATCATCCAGGCGATCGTGCCGGCCTTCCTGGGCCAGGCCCTGGACGCCGGCATCGAGAACGGCCTCAACGGCCGCGTTTGGGGCATTGGCGCGCTGCTGCTGGTGCTGTTCGTCGTGTACGCCATCGGGGACACGATGATGTCCTACTTCGGGGTGACGGCCTGGATGCGCACCGCCTTCGACGTCGACCGGCTCGTGGGCAGGCAGATCTCCGCCACCGGCAAGGACCTGTCCCGGCAGGTCTCCACCGGTGAGGTCGCCACCATCATCGCCTCCGACGCCGACTACCTGGGCAAGTTCATCGAGCACCTGCCGGCCCTGCTGGGGGCGGCGGCCAGCTTCCTCGTCGTGTCCGTCCTCATGCTGCGCACCTCGGTGAGCCTGGGGCTCATCGTCATCCTGGGCATGCCGCTGGTGGCGGCCATCGTCACCCTGGTCATCCGCCCCCTGCAGAAGCGCCAGGCCGTCCAGCGCGAGGCCCAGTCCGCGGTCACCACGGTCACCACGGACACGGTGGCGGGCCTGCGGATCCTGCGGGGCATCGGCGGGGAGGACGTCTTCGCCCGCCGCTACCGGGACGCCTCCCAGAGCTGCGGCGCCGCGGCGTCGAGGTGGCCTCCTCCCAGGCCACCCTCATGACCCTCCAGGTGCTGCTGCCCGGGCTCTTCGCCGCGATCGTCGTGTGGGTGGCGGCCCGCATGGCGGTGGCCGGCAGCCTCACCCCCGGCGGGCTCATCACCTTCTACGGCTACACCGCCTACCTGTCCTGGCCGCTGTGGGTGTTCACCAGCTCCGTGCAGGACTACACCCGGGCCGTCGTCGGCGCCCGGCGCCTGAGCCGCCTGCTGGAGGTGGCGCCGGCCGCCGGCAGCCTCGTGGAGCGACTCAACCTGGACCCGGCCGCCGCCCACCCCGTCAGCGGCGACCTGGTGGACACCGGCAGCGGCCTGCACCTCAAAGGAGGGCCGCATGACGGCCCTCGTGTGCCCCGACCCGCAGGTCTCCGCCGACCTGGCCACGCGCCTGGGGCGCTTCACCGACGCCGGCCCCACCGTGACCCTGGCGGGCCGGCCACTGACCACCATGCCCCTGGAGCAGGTGCGCGCCAGCGTCGTCGTCTCCGGCGCCACCGCCCAGCTCTTCACCGGGACCCTGCGTGAGGCCCTCGACGTGCGCAGCGGCCCCGACCCGCAGCAGGCGGGCCTGGAGGACCTCCTGCGCGCCGAGACCGAGCGCACCACCGGGGCCGACGTCGACCAGCAGGTCCGCCCCCAGGAGCGCGAAGCCCCCGGCGACGACCGGCTCATCGAGGCCATCGGGATCGCCGACGCCGGTGATGTCCTGACCTCCCTGAGCGAGGGCCTGGCCGGGATGATTACCGAGAAGGGCCGGTCCCTGTCCGGCGGGCAGCGTCAGCGCGTGGCCCTGGCCCGGGCGCTGCTGACCGAGGCGCCCACGCTCGTGCTCATCGAACCGACCTCCGCCCTGGACTCCCACACCGAGGCCCGGGTGGCCGCCCAGGTACACCGGGCCCGCGCCGGGCGCACGACCGTCGTCGTCACCGCCTCACCGCTGGTCCTGGAGGCCTGCGACGAGGTCATCCTCCTGGACTCCAGCGGGACCGAGCTGCTGCGCTCCACACACCGCGAGCTCATGGCGATGGCCCGCGACGGCCACGCGCAGGCGGCCGACTACCGTGCCGTCGTCTCACGGGCCATGGGTGAGGATGCGGAGGCGAGCTGCTGATGGCACTTCCCGTCGCGACCGGGCCCGTCGCCCTGCGCAAGACCTTCCGCATCATGGCCTCCTACCGGGGGCGCTTCGCCGTCGTCCTGGCCCTCCAGATCACGGCGGTCCTGTCCACGCTCGTGGCCCCGCAGCTGCTGGGGCGGCTGGTCGGGCGGGTCTCGGCCGGGCGGGCCGACGCCGGCTACGTGGACCGGATCGTGCTGACCATCATCGCGGTCACGCTCGTGGGGGCGCTCATCAACCGCTTCGCCCAGAAGCACGCCCGCACCCTGGGCGAGTCGGTTTTTCGCCGAGCTGCGCGAGCGCATGATGAACCGGGTGGTGCACCTGCCGCTGAGCGCGGTGGAGTCCGCCGGCACCGGCGACCTCGTGGGGCGCACCACCACCGACGTCTCCCGCATCGAGTTCCTGGTACGGATGGGGATCCCCCAGATCCTCGTGTGCGTGGTGACGATCGTCTTCACCCTCCTGGCCGCCGCCGTCGCCGACCCCCTCCTGGCGCTCGGGCTGCTCGTCATCGCCCCGCCCGTGTGGTCGATGATGCGCTGGTACCTGCCGATCTCCATCCCTGCCTACCGGGCCGAGTCGGCCGCCCAGGCCCGCCTCAACGGGGCGGTCTCCGAGACGGTCGAGCACGCCGAGACCGTGGACGCCCTGGGCATCGGGGCGCGCCGCGAGCGGGCCATCATGACCTCCATCAAGGAGGCCTGGTCCCTGGAGCGCTACACGGCGGCGCTGCGGGTTCGCCTGTTCATGGTGCTCGACGTCGCTTGGCGGGCGCCCGTCGTCGCCGTTCTCCTGTGGGGAGGGTTCCTGGCCGGCCGCGGCTACGCGACCCTGGAGGCGATCACCACGGTCGCCCTGTACTCCATGGAGCTGCGCAAGCCGGTGGGCCAGCTCATGTTCTGGGTCGACCAGGTCCAGATCGCCCAGGCCTCCCTGTCCCGCATCCTGGGGGTGGAGGAGGTCCCCGACGACCGCACCCCCACCGGCCAGGAGCCCCAGGGCACGCGGATCGTGCTCGACGACGTGCGCTTCTCCTACCGGGAGGGCGTCGAGGTGCTCCACGGGATCGACCTGGAGCTCGTGCCCGGGGAGCGGCTGGCCGTCGTCGGGCCCTCGGGGTCGGGCAAGTCCACGCTGGGGCGGATGCTGGCGGGCATCAACCCGCCCACCTCCGGGAGCGTCACCGTGGGCGGGGTGTCGCTGACGGACCTGACCGAGGACGAGCTGCGCCGCCATGTGGCCCTGGTGACCCAGGAGCACCACGTGTTCGTCGGCACCGTGGCGGACAACGTGCGCCTGGGGCGCCCGGGCGCCTCCGACGACACGATCCGCGAGGCGATCGAGGCCATCGGGGCCGATGCCTGGGTGGACGGGCTGCCCGAGGGGATGGACACGATGGTCGGATCGGGGCACCTCGAGCTGAGCCCCGCCCAGGCCCAGGAGGTGGCGCTGGCCCGGCTGGTGCTGCTGGACCCGCACACGCTCATCCTGGACGAGGCCACCTCGCTGCTGGACCCGCGCGCCGCCCGCACCCTGGAGCGGACCCTGTCCACGGCGCTGGCCGGACGCACCGTCATCGAGGTGGCCCACCGCCTCTACACGGCCGCCGACGCCGACCGGGTCGCCGTCGTCATGGACGGGCGGATCGTGGAGCTCGGCACCCACGACGAGCTCGTGGCCCTCGGCGGGGAGTACGCGCGCCTCTGGCAGGCCTGGAACCAGGAGTAGCCGGGCGGCGGTGCGGCTGGTGGGCCGGCCGTGCCGACGTCGGGCACCGGGCCGGTCCGCGCCGTCGGCACGGTTAGGGCCGCCGGTACGGTTCAGGCCACCCTGCCGATCAGGGCGACGATGGCGGCCCTTCACAGATCGCCGGTGGCGAAAGCCGGCCCTTATCACCCAAACCTACAAACCCGCTCGGGCCTGCGTTGTTCCACGAGGGCGCAGGCTGTGAGATTCTTAGGGCGGCGAGTCGTCCCACTGTCGCGATCCCGCCGCCTCGCAGTCAGCTGACTGCGTCCAACGCCGTGCCTCACACAAGAAGGTTCGTTCATGCCCAACAACCAGCCACCTCCCCCGCCGTCGCAGGCGACGCCGTCGGCCTCCACCACGCCTCCTCGCAGGGCTGCCGGCAGCGCGCAGCCCACGCTCGGGGAGCTCATCGCCCGCATCTCGGAGAACATCTCCGCGCTGGTGCGCGGCGAGATCGACCTGGCCAAGGCCAAGGGCCAGCGCATGGCCAAGGAGATGGGGCTGGGGGCCGGGCTGCTCGCCGCCGCCGGGGTGCTGGCCCTGTTCATCTTCGGGCTGCTGCTGGGGGCCCTGACGACCGGGCTGTCCCACGTCATGCCGCTGTGGGCCGCCTTCCTCGTGGTGGCGCTGATCCTCACCCTCATCGCCGTGACGATGGCCCTCATCGGCATCAAGCGCCTCAAGGCCGCCAAGGCCGACACGCCGACGCCGCAGGAGGGGCTGAAGGAGTCCGTCAACGCCGTCAAGGGGGCCGTGACCTCCGGCCTGCAGAGGGGAACGCCCAGTGAGCGCCAACGCCGCACCCACGCCCGTCCCCGCCGCGCCGCCCGCCGGGCGCGCCGTCGGCTGACGACGTCCTGTCCGACCTGGCGGCCCGGCGCCTGGCGCTGGCCGCCGACGTCGACGAGCTCGCCGCACGCCTGGCCCCGAACAACCTGGCCAAGGTCGCCAAGCTCAAGGCCCGTGAGAAGGTCCAGGAGCTGCGCAGCCAGGCCGTCAGCAAGGCCCAGGACACGGCCGGGCAGGTCAAGAACCGCCTGGTCTCCCTGGCCGGCGGCGGCACCGACCCCGAGGGCGGGGTCGATACCTACGACCCCAGCACGCTGACCCTCGGCCAGCGCGTCTCCCGTCTGTTCGACGACGCCCGCGACGGCGACCCCGCCTCCCTGGGGATCGTCACGGTTGCGGGACTCGCCCTGGCGGGCCTGAGCGTGACGGCGACCGTCGCCGCGGTCAAGGCCTTCCGCGCCCGGGCGGGTCGAGCATGACCAGCGGTCAGCAGGCCGGTGCCTCCGGCGCCGAGGGTGCCGGGGCCGCTGGGTCCGGGTCGCTGAGCCCCGAGCAGATCGAGGAACGGCTGCGTGCCCAGCGCGAGGCCCTGGCGGCGAGCGTTGACGAGTTCGCCTCGCGGGTCGACCCGCGTACGCAGGCGAGGGAGGCCGGGGAGCACCTGCGCGAGCAGGCGAGCGCCAAGGCCGAGCATCTGCGTGAGCAGGCCGTGGCCGGGGCCGACCGTTTGCGAGAGCAGGCGGAGGCCGGCGCCGGCCGACTGCGCGAGGGGGCCCGACGCTGGGCCGAGCAGGCGGAGGAGACCTGGGAGCGCGCCAAGCAGGGCGACTCCGAGGCATCCTCCAAACTCGCCAAGGCGGCCGCCGTCGCCGGAGGCGTGGTGACCGCCGGCATCGTCCTGACCCGCCTCGCCCGCCGCTGACACAGAACCACCCGTCGAGGACGCACCATCAGGCTCACGGGCTGCATCCCTAGGATCAGTCCGCAGTCCCTAGGGTGCGTCCTCGTGTCACACCGGCGCTCCGCCGTACTCCAGCGCCAGGAGCCAGTCGGCCCGCATCGGGAACTGCGATGTCCGCCGGGGACGTACTTCTCCTCCAGGTCACTGCGTTCAAACCCCAGTGACCTGGAGGAGAACGCAGTCCTCGATCACAAAGTACGTCCTCGGCACCGAGCGCAGCCCCACCCCAGACACCTCCCACCAGCCGAGGACGCACACCCTCGAACGGGCCGAGCAACAGGCCCGACACCGAGGACGCACCATCGGGCTCGCGGACTGCGCTCCTAGGGATCAGTCCTCAGCCCCAGGGTGCGTCCTCGCGGCCCGCCAGCCAGGACCACCACCTGCGCACCCGTGCGTCCGTCAGGCCCGCCACCCCCGCACATGTCAGGGTCCTCCACGTACGCCCCCGGCGAAGTGCCTGCCCCGACTCAACAGGCAGCCTCCCTTCCCGTTCCCAGGAGTCCCCGAGCCAGCAGCCCCGCACCCTCGAGAATCCCCGCCTCTCTGGAGGAACGTCGGGTCGATATTGGGCAGCATCCGCAGACTCACTGAGGGCCTACCGAAGACCCTCTGGGCAATCCCTATGGAACTCTTGGACCCCGTGTCCAACATGTGGGGTGTGCGTCACCACGACTCTCCCCCGGTGTCTGAATGGTGCTCGTGACCGTTGACGTTGTACGGTTGCCCCACGACATATTTGACCAGGAAGAGCGCGCCCACGTGCGCGCCGTGACACGTTGGAGGGGGTCGAGCCTATGGGGCGCGGCCGTCAGAAGGCCAAGGCAACCAAGGTTGCCCGTAAGCTCAAGTACTTCAGCCCGGAGACTGATTACAAGGCTCTGGAGCGGGAGCTCGTCTCAGCGTCCTCGGGATCTGAGCCTGACGACGAGATCGACTACGAGGAGCTGGCCGCCAAGTATGCCGTCGACGACGACTGGGACGAGGGCGGCAAGTAGCCCCACCCAGTGAGGGCCGGAGGAATGCACCTGCCGGCCCTTCCTCGCGCCTACGAACGCGCACGTCGAGGCTGTCGGGCGGCCATCCGTGTCACTCTCGGCGACTTTTCACTCCCGAACCGAACCACCTGTGTCGCATCGACCCAGGTCAGGACGGTGCTGCCCTGACCCGTTTCTCCAGAACCGGCCCGGCGAGGTGTGAATAGTCGCCATCCGTGACACCTCGCGACGCGAACGCCCCGCTGACACAGCGGGGCGTCCATAGTTCAGGCGATGTAGGTGCCGTGGATATCGACCGCTCCCCCGTCGACGCCCTTCGTGCCGGAGACGACCCGACCCTGGGCCTCATACTTCCCGGCGTCGTGCACCTCGCCCAGCACCCAGGCGGGGATGTCGGAGCCCTCGGCGACCCGCAGGACGGCGTCGACCACACCAGGCTCAACAACGGCGACCATCCCCACGCCCAGGTTGAGGGTGCCCTCGAGGTCCTCCCACGGCACCGAGCCGAGCTCGCGCACGGTGGAGAACACCGGCGGCACCGTCCAGGAGGAGCGGTCGACGTCGGCGATGAGCCCGTCCGGCAGAACCCGGGCGACGTTGGCGGCCAGCCCCACCGGTGATGTGGGACAGGGCGTGGATCGGCCCCGGGGCGGCCGGCGAGGACAGGGTTTCCAGCATGGCCAGGCACACGCGGGTGTACAGGCGTGTGGGCTCGAGCAGCTCCTGGCCCAGGGTGCGGCCGAACTCGGGGACCTCGCGCTCCAGGCCCCAGCCGGCGTGCTCGATGACGCGACGCACCAGGGAGTAGCCGTTGGAGTGCAGCCCGGAGGCGCCCAAAGCGACCAGGACGTCGCCGGCGCGCACCTTCTCAGCCCCGAGCATGCGGTCGGCCTCGACGACGCCCGTGGCGGCCCCGGCGACGTCGTACTCGTCGGGGGCCATGAGGCCGGGGTGCTCGGCGGTCTCCCCGCCCAGCAGCGGGGTGCCGATGGCGGCGCAGGCCTGGGCGATGCCGCGCACGATGTCGGCGATCCGCTCGGGGACGACGTGCCCGCAGGCGATGTAGTCGGTCATGAGCAGCGGGCGGGCCCCGACCACGACGATGTCGTCGACAACCATGCCCACCAGGTCCTGGCCGATGGTGTCGTGGATGTCGAGGGCCTGGGCGATGGCGACCTGGTGCCCACTCCGTCGGTGGAGGTGGCCAGCAGGGGGCGGCGGTAGTCGCGCAGGGTGGAGACGTCCACGAGCCCGGCGAAACCTCCGACGCCGCCGACGACGGCCGGGGTCATGGTGGAGGCCACGGCATCCTTCATGAGCGCGACGGCCCGGTCCCCGGCGGCGGTGTCCACGCCGGCGTCGGCGTAGGTGATGGCGGGGGCGGGCTGCTCAGGCTGCTGGGTCATGTGGGGGCTCCCTTGTGGACTCGGGTCGAAGGTGCGGTGGCGGGCGGAAAGGGGCGAGGGCGCAGCGGGCGGCCGGTGCGCATCGCCGACGGCGGACCGGGGAACTCCGGCGGACCGGGCCAGCCGGCCAGGGCCCGGCGGGTACCGGCTCCCGGGTTAGGTCGTCGATCCCAGGGGACTGCCGGAGGCCAGGTCCGGGCGGGTGATGCTGCCCGGCGGCACGGTGCGGCCGGCGTCGTCGGCCTGATCGCGGCGTCGACCGCGGTAGGCGGTGGGGACGCGGCGCACCGGGATGGCGGCACCCGTCAGGCTGCGCACGGGCGGCGGGATCGGGTAGTCGCCGGTGAAGCAGGCCAGGCACAGCTCGTCGGCCTTCTGCCCGCTGGCGGCCACCATGCCCTCGACGGACAGGAAGCCCAGGGAGTCGGCGCCGATGGACTGACCGATCTCCTCCACGCTCATGCCGGTGGCGATGAGCTCGGCGCGGGTGGCGAAGTCGATGCCGTAGAAGCAGGGCCACATGACCGGCGGGGAGGAGATGCGCACGTGAACCTCGGCGGCGCCGGCCTCGCGCAGCATCCGCACCAGGGCCCGCTGGGTGTTGCCGCGCACGATGGAGTCGTCGACGACGACGAGTCGCTTGCCCTCGATGACCTCGCGCAGGGGGTTGAGCTTGAGGCGGATGCCGAGCTGGCGCAGGGTCTGGGTGGGCTGGATGAAGGTGCGCCCCACGTAGGCGTTCTTCACCAGGCCCTGCCCGTAGGGGATGCCGGAGGCCTGGGCGTAGCCGATGGCGGCCGGGGTGCCCGACTCCGGCGTGGCGATGACGAGGTCGGCTTCCACCGGGTGCTCGCGGGCCAGGGCGGCGCCCATCTCGTTGCGTGAGGTGATGACGCTGCGCCCGGCGATGCGGGTGTCGGGGCGGGCCAGGTAGACGTACTCGAAGACGCAGCCGGCCCGGCGGGCGGTGGCGAAGCGGGTGGAGCGCACGCCGTCCTCGTCGATCTCGATGAGCTCGCCGGGCTCGATCTCACGCACGAAGGCGGCGCCGACGATGTCCAGGGCGGCGGTCTCGGAGGCCACGGCCCACCCGTTGCCCAGTCGCCCCAGCACCAGGGGGCGCACCCCGTGGGGGTCGCGGGCGGCGTAGAGGTGCGCTCGTCCATGAAGACCAGGGAGAAGGCGCCGCGCAGCATGGGCAGGACCCGGCGGGCGGCCTGGTGGACACTCAAGGGTGCCGGTGCGCTGTAGGCGGCGTCGAGCTCGGCGTCGTCGGTGATGCCGGAGGTGAGGATGTCGGCGGCCGAGTCCCAGCCCTCCAGGGCGCCGTGCTCGGAGACGAGGTTGAGCAGGGCGGCCAGGACGGCGGTGTCGGTGGAGGAGCCGCGGCCGAGCTCGCCGCTGAGGTCCTCCCCAGAGGTGGCGTGCACGGCGTCCATGAGCTCACGGGTGTTGGTGAGGTTGCCGTTGTGGGCCAGGGCGAGGGTGGAGCCGGCCGCCGGGCCGAGCATCGGCTGGGCGTTCTCCCAGGTGGTGGCGCCCTGGGTGGCGTAGCGGACGTGGCCGACGGCGATGTGGCCGGTGAGGTTGGACAGGGCCTGGTCGTCGAAGACCTGGGAGACCAGGCCGAGGTCCTTGTAGACGAGGATCTGGGAGCCGTTAGAGGTGGCGATGCCGGCGGACTCCTGGCCGCGGTGCTGGAGGGCGTACAGGCCGAAGTAGGTCAGGCGGGAGACCTCCTCGCCGGGGGCCCACACGCCGAAGACACCGCACTCCTCACGCGGCGAGGGCTCGAGCTCGTCGGAGTGGTCGTCGGGCAGGGCGCTCAGGCCCGGGACGCCGGTGGGCACCTCGGGCACTGCGGGAGCCGCAGGAGCCCCGGGGGCCTCAGGGGCCGCCGGGTCGGGCGGGCTCGGACGGCTGGTCCGCCCCAGGGGCTCGAAGGAGTCGGCCCGCGGTGTGGGGCGGGCGCCGTCGGGATGGTCGGAGGTGATCTGCGAGGGGTTCTCACCGGTGCGCACACGCACAGTCTGTCACGCCCGGGCGCCGTCTGACCATTGCGTCCGCCGGAGCCGGTCCTCGCGGGCGGCTCCGGAATCAGCTGGCGCCCATCAGGACTCCGACGACGATCATCGAGACCCCCAGCACTGATCGCCTGGTGAAGGGCTCACGTAGGAGCCACACGCCGGCGATGACACCGAAGACGACGTTAAGGCTCCGGGAGGTGGCGACGACGGACGGAGGTCCGAAGCGCATGGCGACAAGCACTAGCGCGTAGCTCGCCGGCACCAGCACCGCGATCGGGAGGGCTCGGGTCCAGCCGGCAGCCAAAGCAGCGGGCAGCTCGCGACGACGCCGGCCCAGCACGATGGTAAGCAGCACGCACTGAGCCAGACTGGACAGCGCCATGTAGGGCACGACCGCGACGTGCAGCTCCGCGACGGCAAAAGCGTCCCACAGGGTGTAGGCGGCGGTGCAGGACGCGACGGCGCCGCCCGCCCAGAGGCCTCGGGCCCGGGTCAGATTCCGCCAGGTGACCCTCGAGGCGAGGACGACGCCGACGAGGACCGCCATCAGCGCGAGCGTCTGGATGGCACTCGGGCCCCCGGTCCACGGCGCCACCACCGCCGTCACCAGAACCGGCGCCAGTCCGCGTGAGACCGGGTAGACCACTGACAGGTCCGCCGCCGAGTAGGCGCGTTGGAGAACCGCCGCGTAGGCCGTGTGCAGCGCCGTGCTGACGAGGGCCGCCCACCAGGCCGGGCCCCAGACCTCCCCATATCGCCCCCACTGTCAGTACCACGAGCCACAGCGGTGCGGTGATGACGCTGTAGACCCACACGAAGGCGACATCCGAGGTACCGGACCTCTTCAACAGCACGTTCCACAGGGCGTGCAGGGCGGACCCAGCCGAGACCAGGGCAAGGGAGTATCCGAAAGCCATCATGTAGACGTTGTCTACCATGTTGTAGACGCCGTCTACAAGAGGCAGGCTAGGGCCATGAGCCAGACAACGGAGGACCGTCTGATCCAAGCAGGGCGGCAGCTGCTCGAAGACGACGGCATCAGCGCGGTGACGGTGCGGGAGGTGGCTCGGCGCTGCGGCGTCTCCCACGGAGCACCGAGACGCCACTTCCCCACCCTCGCGCTGCTACTGGCCGCGATCGCCGAGGTGTGCCTCGGAGAGCTCCGCGAGCGCATCGCCGACGCCGGAGGAAGCCTCAAGGGGACCGCGAGGGCCTACGTCGCCTACGCCGTCGAGCACCCCCACGCCTTCGACCTCATCACCCGTCACGACGTGCTGGCCGGCAGCGGACGGGAGCTTCGAGCCACGTCCCTGCCGCTCCTTCAGCAGTGGCAGACCCGCTTCGCGGAGCAGCACCCGGACGCTCCCAACGCCGCCGCGACCGCCGCCTGGGCGGCCATCCACGGCGTTGCCTCGCTCGCCTCACGGGGCGTGCTGGACCTGGTCGGAACCGATGCCCAGGAGCTGCTGGATCAGATTCTCCCGCAGGACTGACGCATCGGGCGCCTCAGGGCTGGTGCGTCAGGAGCTGGAAGCGGATGCCGGAGGTGGGGTCGGCGGACAGGAGGCGGACCCGCACGCGCTCACCCACCGGGAGGCCGCCGTCTAAGGCCTTCTTGCCGGCGCGGATCTCGGTGACGACGGCGGGCTCGGCCAGGACGAGCTCGCCGCGGCCGTCGCGCTCGGAGGTGATGACGCCGTCGAAGACCTCGCCCTCGTGTCCGCGCAGGACCAGGGCCTCCAGGGCGGTCAGGGCCCCGCGGCCGATGGCGCGGGCGCGCTTGCCGGTCTGCTCCATGACGCCGGGCAGGTCGGGCAGCGCCTGGAGGACCCACTCGGGCACGGGCGCCTGGGCGCAGGCGGCGATGCAGACCTCCTCGCCGTAGCGGTCCACGAGTCGGCGCAGCGGCGCGGTGACATGGGCGTAGCGGGCGGCGATCGCGGAGTGGACGGCCTCCTCGGAGTCGGCGGCCTCGTCGTCGGCCGGGACCCCGACGCCAGCCCACCCCGAAGGCGAGGTAGCCCGATCCGCGGAAGAGGACATGGCCTGCTCCATGAAGGCCGCGTGGGCGGGGATGGCGTGGTCCAGGCCGCGCACGAGCTCGGGGTAGGGCTGGGCGGCCGGCCAGTCGATGCCCAGGGCCGCGGCGACGCGCCGCAGGCGGGCGTAGTCCTCGGGGCGCGCCGGCGGCAGGGTCCGCAGGATGCCGATGCCGCACTCGACCATGATCCGGGCGGCGCACATGCCGGTGAGCAGGGAGATCTGGGCGTTGTACTGCTCGGCGGGCACGGGCACGCGGTAGGCGAGCCGGTAGCCGGCCGGGCTGGCGCTCTCGGCGGGCTTGGCGGGCTCGGCGTCACCCGACGGCGACGGCTTCCCTGCTACCTCTGTTGCTTCTGCTGCCTCGGTCACCTCGACGACCTGCTCGGGCGTGGTCATGCTGATGCCGCCGCGGGCGGCCTCCCGCTCCAGACGCAGACGGCCGATCTCGGCCAGAAGCTCGGGCAGGTCGGCCGGCACCTCCTGGGGCAGGGCGTCCTCCCCGTCAATGGCGGCCTGGACCTGGGCGTAGCTAAGGCGCGCCCGCGAGCGCACGAGGGCCCGCTCGACGCGGGCGGAGACGACCTCGCCGCGCTCGTCGAGGTCGATGGTCCACAGGCAGGCCGGGCGCTCGGCGTCCTGAAGCAGGGAGGCGGCGCCGTGGGAGAGGACCTCGGGGTGCAGGGGCGTGGCGGCATCGGGGGCGTAGATGGTCTCGCCGCGGCTGCGCAGCTCGGTGTCCAGGGCGCCGCCGGGGGTGACGAAGGTGGCCAGGGAGGCGATGGCGTAGTGGACTCGGTAGGCGGCCGACGGCTCGGGGGCGTCCCCAACCTCCCCAGCAGCCGTGCCGGTCTGGTCAGCATGGTCCGCTTGTGCGGGCAGGCGCTCCAGGAGCACCGCCTGATCGAGGTCCATGGAGCCGGGCGGGTCGATGGTGACCAGCTCCAGGTCGCGGGCGTCGCGGGCGCCGTCGGCCAGGAGACGGGCGGGACCATCCTGGGCCCAGGCGCCGGCGGCGGCCTCCGCCTCGACGAGGGCCTCGGGCGGGAAGGCGGTGGGGACCTCGTAGTGCGCGCGCAACGCGTCCAAGGTCCGGGCGACCTCGGCGGGCGGGGCGGTGTAGGTGCTCAGGCGCGTGCGACTCATGGGATGAACCTACCGGCGCCGGCCCTCAGTGCAGTGCCCAACGGGCGGATGGGGCGGAATCGGCCCGATCTGTCACGAGCGGCGACTTTTAGGACCGAGTGCGCTCCGCAGACGACCAGTCAGAACGCGTTGACGCTGGTCAGGACCTTGCGCCCTGACGCCCACCCCGACAGCGCGCGTTGAAAAGTCGCCATTTGTGACACTTTCGTCCTCTGCGCGGTTGGCACAACAGTCCGCGACGCCTCAGGACATGGGGGTGCCACAACGAGTCCGCGGAGCAGCCCCGGCTCGCAAAGCGACAGTCAGAATCGGAGCGGCGGCGCTACGGCGGCACGGCGACGGCCATACCTGCGCCGGCCCTCGGGGCAGTGACCAACAGACGCGCGCACCCGCAGCGCGCCCCACACATCGACCAAAACTTCAGAATCGACGCGGCTCCGGGTCGATTTTGAAGTAAATGTTGATGTCTACCCGGGGAGCCGGACCAGAGGCAGGTAGGCGGACAGGTCGCAGCGCTCACCGGAGGCGTGCAGGGCGCCACCGGCCAGGGCGTCCTGCCAGGTGAGTCGGCCGGTGGCCAGGGCCAGCCAGGTGACGGCGTCGGTCTCGACGACGCTGGGCGGGGTGCCCCGGCGGTGGACAGTGCCGGCGACGACCTGGGTGACACCGAAGGGCGGGACCCGCACCTCGACCGAGCGCCCGGGCGCGCAGGCGGCAAGCTCCTCGAGGGTGTAGCGCACGGCGGTGGCGGTCACCCGACGTCGGGCGGCCCGGTCGGTGGGACTGGCGGAGCCGGGGCCGGCACCGCTCCCAGCTCCGGCCGGTTCGTCGTCGGACGTGCCCTGCTCCTGGGCCCACTGGCGCAGGGCCTGGGCGCCGGCGGCGGGGTCGATGCGTCGTCTTGCAGCCATGGCGCGAAGCCTATGCCGGAGCGCCCTGGAACTGGCAGGCGATCCCAGCCCGACGGCGCCGCACGGCAGCCACGGTCCGTCGGGCGGCGAGCCCCCGCACCCGCGGCGAAGACCTCCACGAGGTCATGCCGGTCGGCTCTGATCGGTCTCGACGACAGCGCCGCGCAGCCGTCCTGGAACATCGAGGACTGCGTTCTGCGCCCAGGACGTACTTCTCCCCCAAACGACTGCGCCCGGGCCGTCACCTTCTGTAGGAGAACGCAGTCCTCGATCGAAAGGTACGTCCTCGATCCGGGGCGGCACAGTCCACAGGGACGTTCCGCGCCGTCGGGGACATTTCCGCACGGCCGGGGGCATTCGACGCCATCGGGGACAGGATTCCCACCCCCGTGCGCGCGGGATGTCCCCGACGGGAGGGGTGTGTCCCTGGCCGCGTGAAGTGTCCCCGCCGAAGGACACCGAGCCTCACGGACCCGGCTCCCGAGGTCCTCACACACGTCGTGCGGGGCCCCGCACCTGGTGGGACCCCGCACGATGACGCGGCGATGAGGCTTGCCGGATCAGGCGGCAGCCGCGGCCTGCGCCTCAACACCCTTCTTGCCGTCGGCGTTGCGCCCCAGCCCCTTGAGGACGATGACCAGCGCGGTGCTCACCACCGTCCCGGCCAGGATCGCCAGGAGAAAGCCACCGAAGTTGTGATGGCGAAGGCGACGAACACGCCGCCGTGGGGCGCGCGCGAGCCGACGTGCATCGCCATGGTCATCGCGCCGGTCACCGCGCCGCCGGCCATCGTGGCCGGGATGACGCGCAGCGGGTCGGCGGCGGCGAAGGGGATGGCGCCCTCGGAGATGAAGGACAGTCCCAGCAGCCAGGCGCTGCGCCCGTTCTCGACCTCGGCCTTGGTGAACAGCCGCGAGCGCAGGAAGGTCGCAGCGGACATCGCCAGCGGCGGCACCATACCGGCGGCCATGACGGTGGCCATGATCTCGTAGGGAGCAGTGTTGCTGGCGCTGGCCGCGGACAGTCCCGCGGTGCCGAACAGGTAGGCGGCCTTGTTGACCGGCCCGCCCAGGTCGAAGCACATCATGAGCCCGAGGATGACGCCGAGCAGCACAGCCGACCCTCCCCCGGACATGGAGGTCAGCCCGTCCTGCAGCGAGGTCATGAGGGCGGCCAGCGGCAGCCCCGAGGACCAGGTACATGACGGCGCCGACCACCAGCGTCGTGCCCAGCGGGATGATGACCACGGGCATGAGCCCCCGCAGCCAGGCCGGCACACTGAGCCCGGCGAGCCAGGCCGCGAAGTAGCCCGCGAGGATGCCGCCGACCAGGCCGCCGATGAACCCGGCCCCGACCTCGACCGCGACGACCCCCATGACGAACCCGGGCGCGATCCCGGGCCTTCCGGCCAGCCCGAAGGAGATGTAGCCGGCCAGTGCCGGGACGAGGAAGCTCATGGCCGCCTGCCCCAGCAGGAACAGCGTCCACCCGATGTACAGCAACAGCCCGGACTGCGAGACGGTGATCGTCGCGGTGCCGACGACGTCGCCGGCCGAGTTCTTGATCTCGTGAACGAACTCGTTACCGGGCAGGTTCCATAGGGAGTAGTCGCTGATGGAGATCTTCTCGTAGAGGTTGGCCACGTCGTACCCGGCCAGGAGGAAGCCCAGCGCAATGAGCAGACCGCCGGCGGCCACGAAGGGGATCATGTAGGACACCCCGGTCATGACGGACCTCTGCAGGCGTCGGGCCCAGTGCTCGGAGCCCTCCTCACTATCCTCGGCGGACTCGCCGCCGGCCGGCACGCGGGCAGCGCTCGGGTCATCGACGGCGGCCAGCGCCTTGTCCACCAGGGAGCCGGCGTCGTTGACGGCGGCCTTGACGCCGACGTCGATGACGGGCTTGCCGGCGAAGCGCTCGCGGCCCTTGACCGGCAGGTCGTGGGCGAAGATGACAGCGCTGGCCCGCTTGATGAGCTCGGGGTCGAGGGCGTCGATCTTGCCCGAGCCCTGACCCTCGATGGCCACGGTGATGCCCCGGTCCTTGCCGGCCTGCTCCAGGGCCTCGGCGGCCATGAAGGTGTGGGCGATGCCGGTGGGGCACGAGGAGACCCCCACGATGACGGTCTCGCCCTCCGCCGGGGCCGACGACGCCGCAGCGGCCTTGGTCTGCGCGGCACCGGACCCTGGTGCCGAGTCCGCGGCGCTTCCGGCCTCACCGGCCGCGTTGGCCTCGCCCTCCTGCCCGCCGTCGAGCAGCTCGGGCTGGACCTGCTGCGTGACGATCCGGGTGATCTCCTCGGCGTCGGCGGCCTGGCGCAGGGCGTCGGTGAACTCGGTCTGCATGAGTCCGCGGGCGAGCTTGGCCAGGAGCTGGAGATGGAAGTCGTCGGCGCCGTCGGGGGCGGCGATCATGAAGATGAGGTCGGCGGCCTGCCCGTCGGCGGCCCCCGAAGTCGACCGGCTGCGCCAGGGCGGGCGAAGCCGAGGCTGGGGGCCAGGACGTGGGGGCTGCGGCAGTGCGGGATGGCGATGCCGCCGGGGATCCCGGTGGGGGCGGTGGACTCGCGCTTCTTGGCGTCGGCGGCCAGGCCGTCGGGGCTGGAGGCCCGGCCGGCGCCGGCCACGGTGGCGGCCAGGAACTCGATGACGTCTTCCTTGCCCGGGCCGGCGTCGGCGTCGAGCGCGACCAGCTCGGGGATGATGAGGGGCTTGTTCTCGGTCGCATGGTCTTCCTTGGTGTCCGAGGTGCCGTCGCCCGGTGGGCTGCGGCGGGTCTGCAGGTGGTCAAGGGTGGTGGGCGGCGGTCATGCGGTCGGTGGTGGTCATCTGGCGGATCAGGGGCGGGTGGTGAACAGTCGGTGGGCGGTCAGTGGCGGAGCCGGTCTCGGGCGGCGGCCGGTAGCCGCCAGCCAGTAGCCGCCGGCGTGTGCGGGCAGGCGCGGGCTCGTGGGTCCGCTCCCCGGCACCTGCAGACTCCCCGGCTCAGGAGAGCCAGGGTGACGACGGCCGCCTGCTCGGGCAGGTCGGCGGGCGTGGGCAGGGTGGTTCCGGGAAGGGAGGCGGCGGCCGAGCCGTAGGCCATGGCGGTGCGCAGGCGCTCGGCCTCGTCGCCGCCGTTGACGTCGGCCAGGATGTAGCCGGCCACCGAGGAGTCCCCGGCGCCGACGGTGGAGACCACCGGGACCTCGGGGGCGGTGGCGTGCCAGGCGCCGTCGGCGGTCACCAGGACGGCGCCGGCGGGGCCGAGGGTCACCATGACGGCACCGAGCCCCAGGCCCACCAGGAGGCGGGCGGCGTCGACGACGGGACCGTAGTCCCCTGGACGGCGCCTCCTCGAGCGCCATGGCGCGCTCGGCGGGCAGGCCGGCGAGCTGGCCGAGCTCCTCACCGTTGGGCTTGATGAGGTCGGGGGCAGATCCCGGCAGCTCTGCGGCCAGGGCCGCCAGGGGCTCGTCGGAGGTGTCGACGGCGATGCGCAGCCCCGGAGCGGCCTCCCGCAGCAGCCCCACGAGGCGGGCGTACCACCTGGCCGGCGCGCCCGGCGGCAGGGAGCCGGACAGGACCGCCCAGTGGTGGGTGTCGGCCCCGGCTGACACCCCCGTGAGGGTGAGGGTCTCCAGGAGGGCCTGCTCGACGGCGTCGATCTCCTCCTCGCTCAGGCCCGCCCCAGCTCGTTGAGCTTGGTGGTGGTGCCGTCGGGCTCGGTGACGGCGGTGTTGATGCGGGCGGGTCCGGCCACGGGCACGGATCGCACGGTGAGGCCGGGCAGCTCGAGGGCGCCCAGGGCGGTGAGGATGGGGTCGTTCTCGGCGGCGGGCAGGACGGCGGTGGCGGCGCGCCCGGCGTTGGACAGAGACGCGGGCGACGTTGACGCCCTGCCTCCCGGTTCCATGACGACGCCGGTCAGGCTGGACGGCGCCGCGCTGGAGGGGTCCGGGCAGGGGAGACGGTGCGGTCGAGGGACGGGTTGGGCGTGAGGGTCAGGATCATGCGACAAGGACCTCGGTTTCGGTGGCGGTGAGCTGGTCGATGAGTGCGGGCGGGAGCTCGACGTCGGTGACCAGGAGGTCGATGTCGTCGAGGGAGGCGAAGGAGACCAGGTGCTCCTGGCCGATCTTGGTGGAGTCGACCAGGGCCACCACCTGGCGGGCGCTGCGCACCATGGCGCGTTTGACGGTGGCTTCGTCGGGGTCAGGGCGTGGACGGTCCGTGGGCGGCGCTCAGGCCGTTGGCTCCCAGAACGGCGACGTCGACCCTCAGGGGTGGACAGGGGCCTCGACGGCTTCGGGGCCGACGGCGGCCTGGGTCAGTCCGCGCAGCTGGCCGCCGAGGATCCGCACCCGGGTGCGTCCGGCGCCGGCCAGCCAGGCGGCGGTCAGGACAGAGTTGGTGATGACGGTCAGGTCGGTGTCGCCCGGCAGGGAGGCGGGGCGAGCGAGCCAGTGGTGGTTCCGGCGTCGATGAGGGAGCGTGGTGCCGGGCTTCGGTGCGAGCCGCGCCAGGGCGGCTCGGGCGATGGCCTGCTTGGCGGTGGGGTTGACCTGCTCGCGCTGGGTCACGCCGGTCTCCGGCAGGGGCGGGGGCGGGATGGCGCCGCCGTGGACCTGCGCAGGGCGCCGTTGCGGTCCAGGGCAGTCAGGTCGCGGCGGATCGTCTCAGGGGTGACGTCGAAGTGCTCGGCGAGCTCGGTGACGAGAACCCGCCCTGCACCGCGCACCTGCTCCACGATCTGGCGGTGCCTGTCCTCGATGCGCATGTTCACCTCCTGGAAGGTCCGTGCCGTCAACCCAGTACGCCCGTTCGGGCATCCAATCGAATCTGAATGTCTGAACAGACGTGAGAATATGTCTGTTCAGACATTTACGTCTACCCCTTTGTGATCCACAAAACAATCCATAGGTTGTTTTGAGAACAGGCTCCGCCCGACGGACACCACCGCCCCATCGAGGACGTCCTTCGGCGCCCAGGGACTGCGTTCTCCCCCAAAAGACGACGGTGAGATCCCAGTAGCCTGGAGGAGAACGCAGTCCCCGAACGGGAAGTACGTCCTCGGCGCGAATCGCAGGCCCCACAGCCCCGGCCACCCGGGCCGCCCGAACAGTCCCCGGTGACACCCGTCGTCGACGCCCTGCAGACAGCACTCGTGCCCGCCTCCCCGAGTGGGGATGACGGGCACGAGTCTCGATCCGCGATGTCGCTACGGGTCAGCCTGGGGCGGCCTGCGTCAGGCCGCCCCAGCCGGCGTCAGGCGACCTGCTGTCTGCGGCGCAGGGATGAGGTAGCCGCCGACGACGAGCAGGGCGAGGGCGAGTACCCCGCGCCGAGTGAGGCGCCGGTGCGGGCCAGAGGACCATCACTGGCCGCCTGGTTCGGGCGCTCGGCCCGGCCGCCTGGGCGGGCGCTCCGGACGCGGCCGGAGCGGCGGTGGCTGCGGGCTGCGCGCCGCTACCCCGCAGACGGCTCGGTACCGCCGCCCGCGGAGGTCTCACCAGCACCAGGGCCACCCTGCGGGGTGGATGCCGCCTTGCCGCCGGCCCCGTCCGCCGCAGCGTCAGCGCCCGTCGCCGTGCTGTCGCCCGGGCCCGCTCCGGGGTCGGCCGCACCCTCATCCTCGATCTCGACCGAGAAGCGATTGAGAACCGCACCTGCGGCGTCGAGGGTCTCGACTAAGGCCCAGCGGCAGGTGGCGGCCTGGACCGTGCGGCAGGCACGCGTGGGGGCGTCGGTCGGGAAGGTGAGGTTGAAGTCGACCCGCCCGGTGGTCGGGCCGGTGGGGTTGACGGTGAGGTCGAGGTCCTTGGTCAGGATCTCCTTATCCCCCGCGCTGACGCGCACACGCCGGGCGCCGGCGGCCTGCTCGGTAGGGTTGGTGTAGGCCAGGGAGTCCAGGGTCACGGAGACCGTGTCGGTGCTGCGCGCGCCACCTGAGCTGACGTATACGGGCCCCACGGTCATCGCGGTCTGCCGCTTGGAGTAGTCGGCTGTGACGGGCTTGTCGCCGAAGGAGGCCAGGTAGGTGGAGGTGACGTCGCGGTCGAGGACGCCGGTGTTGGTCACGGGCTTGTCCTTCAGGACGGTGTAGCCGTCGCCGCCGGTCAGCAGGAAGGAGTTGGAGGCGACGACGACGCTGTCGCCGTCGGCCAGCGGCTTGCCGTCGACGAGGATCTCGCGGATCGCGGGGGCGGCTCCGGCCTCGCCCCCGTATGCGGGATCGGTGGTGGCCTCGGTGAGGACGTCGACGTTCCTGGACAGCCCCAGGGTGAGCACGGGGCGGCTGGAGCCGGGCTGCCACTGCTGGGACAGCAGCGCCTTGAGCTCGGCGCCGGTGAGGGTCGTGTAGGCCATCTCGTTGCCGAAGGGCTGGACCGTGTAGGCCTCCCCCGAGGTCAGGACCCCATCGCCCTCCGAGCCGGAGGCGGCGTAGAGCAGGTCGGCGCGCACGCCGCCGGGGTTCATGATGCCCACGTAGCGGGTGGAGCCGGTCGGCTGGATGTCGGTGGCGAGCCAGCTGCGGAAGGACTCGGCGATGAGGTTGGAGGCAGTGGACTCCGTGCCGCGGTTGGCGCCGGGGCCCGAGCCGTCCGAGCCGCGCAGGAAGTCCGAGCCGATCTTGGCCAGCGGCTTGCCGCCCTCGGCGGCGGAGTCCTTCTCCGCCTGGGACACGATTCCGGCGACGCCGTAGGCATCGGTGGTGCAGCTCGAGCCGCGCAGGTCCTTGTTGTCGGCGCTGACCACTGAGGTCTTCCGGCTGGCGGGGTCGTAGCTCAGGCGGATGCGGCCCAGCGCCCAGCCGTAGTGGTCGGCCTGGACGACGGCGATCTGGTTGCCCTCGGCGCCGGTAACGGTCTTGGCGAAGGGCACGTGGGTGTGCCCGGAGAAGACGGCGTCGACGTTCTTGGAGAAGCTCGTGGCCGTAGAAGCTGCGTCCTCATGGCTGAGCACGACGACGACGTCGGCCTCACCGTTGGCCAGGTCGCCGTCCTTGAGCTCGGCGGCACGGGCGTTTGCGGCGGCGACCGCCGGACTCAGGGTGAGAGTGGACAGGGCCGAGGGCGACACGAGGGTGGGAAGCTCATCGGTGACGACACCGACGAAGCCGACGCGCACACCGCCGACTTCCTTGATGAAGGTTCCCTTGCCGCCGCCCTCGGCGCTCAAGGGAGTCGAGCCGGAGACGTTGGCGGCCAGGATCGGGAAGTTCGAGGCGGGCAGGATGCGCGTCTCCAGGTCGGTCAGGCCCTGGTCGAGCTCGTGGTTGCCCAGGGCGGAGACATCCAGGGACATCGCGTTGAGCGCCTCCATAGTGGGGCGGTCCTGGAGGATGGAGGAGACGTAGGCCGATCCACCCACGGAGTCTCCGGCGGAGACGAACAGCGTGTTGGGGTTGGCGGCGCGGGCGGAGGAGACCTCGCAGGCCAGCGTGACAGCACCGGGGTCCTCGACGGATGTCTGCCCGGTACTGCTGTCCGTCTGAGTGGTCCGGGAGATGTGGCCGTGCAGGTCGGTGATGCCCAGCAGGTCGATGGTGGTGGCAGCCGGCGGCCGGAGGGCAGCCGGGGCGGCTGGCTCGTCAGCACCGGCGGGAGGGCTGAGCGGGAAGGGACTGAGGGCTGTCAGAGTCAGCGCGCACATGACGGCGCTGACCCTGACGGCCCGCGTGGGGCGCAGTCGCATGTCGTTCCTTATCAGGCGGAGGATGGTGACCCGGGAGAAGGTGAGGAGGAACATGCGCACCGTAGCGCGCCCCGGCGATACAGGGGCATTGTTCTTTCACGGCACTCACCGACGTTCATCAGACAGCGCTCGCGCCCACCTCCCCGGGTGTCCCGTCAGCGCCGTCGGGACCTGCCTCCACGGCGGGAGCGCAGCGAGGAACGAGCCCCGCGGATGGTTGCCAAGCGTCGATCCCACCCTCCCCAGCTGTCACAGCGACGGCGTCCGCCGCCTCGTTCTCAGAGGCGACGGACGCCGTCGCTGTGCGCGAGCCCGGATCAGCCAGGTATCAGACGATGCCGTGGGCGATCAGTGACGTCGGCGACGCGGGTGAAACCGGCGCGTTGGCGCGAGCACGTAGTCGCCGGGCGGCTGTACTCTCGGCCGCGGCGACGCAGGAGTCGTGGATGTCGGCCATGATGTCGGTCAGCTTGGCCTCGGCGGTGGCGAAGTCCCAGCGGGTGCGGCCGGCGTTCTGCTCCATCTCGAGGGCGGAGGTCGCCACGCCACCGGCGTTGGCGGCCTTACCGGGACCGAAGAGGATGCCGGCCTTCTGGAAGGCCTCCACGGCCTCCGGGGTGGAGGGCATGTTGGCGCCCTCGGAGACCACGCCGCAGCCGCCCCGCAGCAGGGGTGTTCGCGGCGTCGCCGTCGAGCTCGTTCTGGGTGGCGCAGGGCAGGGCGACGTCGCTGGGGACGTCCCACACGGAGCCGCCGGTCACGAGGCGGGCACCGGGGCGGCGCTCGACGTAGTCGGCCACGCGGCCGCGCTCGACCTCCTTGACCTGCTTGAGCAGCTCGAGGTCCACCCGGCCTCGTCAACCACGTAGCCGGAGGAGTCGGAGAAGGTGATGGGGGTGGCGCTGAGCTGCTGGGCCTCTGATGGCGTAGATCGCCACGTTCCTGGCACCGGAGACGAGGACCTTTCTGCCTCGAGGGACTCGCCCTGGTGGCGAGCATGGACTGGGCGAAGAGCACGGTGCCGTAGCCGGTGGCCTCGGTGCGCACGAGGGAGCCGCCCCAGGCCAGGCCCTTACCGGTGAGGACACCGGGCGTCGTAGGAGTTCCGCAGGCGCTTGTACCGGGCCGAACATGTAGCCGATCTCGCGGCCGCCCACGCCGATGTCGCCGGCGGGCACGTCGGTGGAGGCCGAGTGGCGGGCCAGCTCGGTCACGAAGGACTGGCAGAAGCGCATGACCTCGGCGTCGGAGCGGCCGTGCGGGTCGAAGTCGGAGCCGCCCTTGCCGCCGCCGATCCCTGGGCGGTCAGGGCGTTCTTGAAGATCCGCTCGAAGCCGAGGAACTTGATGATGCCGGCGCTGACTGAGGGTGGAAGCGCAGGCCGCGCCTTGTAGGGGCCCAGGGCCGAGTTGAACCTCGATGCGGAAGCCGCGGTTGACGTGGACCTGGCCGGCGTCGTCGACCCACGGAACCCGGAACATGATCTGGCGCTCGGGCTCGACGATGCGCTCCAGGAGGGCGCCGTCGGCGTAGTGGGGGTGCTTGGCGATGACGGGACCGAGGGACTCGAGCACCTCGTGGACGGCCTGATGGAACTCGACCTCTCCACGGTTGCGAGCCACAACCTGCTCATAGACCTTTTCGACAACGTCCCTGCATGGGGGACCTTCGCCCTAGCGGAATAAGCTCAGCACCTGGCTGGTCGCCGCGGCGCCGCGAGAAGACTTCCACCGAGACGTTCACTGAGACGAAACATCTCGCGATCCGGAGGGAAATTGCCGTTGCGGAGGCCACATTCCGGACGTCCACGCAACACAGATCACATTCCTGGAGGATCTGGAGGCATGAGTAGTGAACAGCTTTCGGACGGTTCCGTCGAGACGGCCCGCACACCCACGGCCATAGCGCGGCGGTGCTCAGCGCGCACTCGCGGCGCGGCGCGGCGGACCTCGGCCGCTCTACCTGCTTGCCCACCTGCGTGCGGAATGGATTCACTCGACGTCGGCTGCGGGCCGGCGTCCATCACCGCGATCTCGCTGAACGCGTCGCCCCGGCGGGTCGTCGCCCGATGCCGCGGCCGGCGCCCCTGGAGGCGGTTTCCGGGCGACGCTTCGCGAACAGGGGGCTGTCCGAGGCAGGTGGAGCTGACCTAGCGGGGACGTCATGGCTCTGCCCTTCGAGGACGCCTCCTTCGACGTCGTCCACGCCCACCAGGTCCTTCAGCACCTCGCGGACCCGGTGGGTGCCCTGGCCGAGATGCGCCGCGTCACCCGCCCTGGCGGATCGTGGCCGTGCGCGACGCCGTCTCACTCCGCCATGACCTGGTTCCCCTGAGCCCTGCGGGATGGAGCAGTGGCGCTCGGTCTACATGGCCACCGCCCGCCAGCGGAGGCGAGCCCAACGCCGGGGAGCCGGCTGCTGTCCTGGGCCCGGGCGGCGGGTTTCGCCGACGCGAGCGCCCTCGGCCTCCACCTGGTGCATGCCACGCCCGCCGACCGGGCCTGGCAGTCGCAGACCCTGGGCGCAGCGGTGTCTCGACCTCCTTCGGGCCGCAGGCCGTCGAGCTGGGACTGGCGGACAGGGCTGACCTGGAGACGATGGCCCAGGCGTGGCGGCAGTGGGGGAGACAGCGAGACGCCTGGTTCGTCGTCGTGCACGGTGAGGTCCTGGCGCGCGTCTGGATGCACGGTGCACGGATCGACCGGCACCGGGCGGGCGTCAGGTGCCCAGTGCCCAGATCGAGGCCGCGTCCGGCGCAGTGAGAAGCGAATCCGAGGCGAGCAGCGCCTGAGGGCACCGCGCGCTGGGAGGCACCGAGCAGCTCGGCGAGGCATGCTGCCGACGCTTCCGGCACCCCCGCCAGCCCCGGCCCTGCCCGCCCGGTCCAGCAGGAGCTGGGGGCACCACCGCCACCGGGCGGGCCGCCGGCGCGCGACAGCAGCCGTGGAGGTCGCGGTGCGCAGCGGCTCGGGCGCGGTCGCTGACCGGCCCGTGGACGTCGTCGTGCCTCGATGGCCCACAGGAGCCCGGCGCGGCATCCTCCAGGCCGATCCACGGCTGCCGTCACCGCGGCCCAGCCGGAGCCCCGCCCCGACCCGGTAGGCGGCGACCGAGGATCCTCCCAGCCCGCGCCCGAGAGCTGACCACCAGGCCCGTGCGGGACTGGACCGTGCCGACTCGCTCTCGCCGCCGGGGCCCGCAACGGACTCCCAACGCCAGCACAGCTCGGACGAGAATCCCTCACCCGCCGCTGGCCTCGGTGAGATCATCTCGCCCCGATCCCCGTAAAAGCCGGTGGCCGATCCACTCAGCAGGACCTCGGGTCTCGCCCAGCCGGGGCAGGGCCGCGGCGACCGCGATGAGGGCGGTGGTGGACAGGCGAGGGCCGCCAGCTCGCGACGGCGCGCCGGTGTCCAGGGGCGCGGCGCGATCGGTGCGCCGACAGGCAGACCACGGCCCTGGCGCCCTCCAGGGCGCCAGGGAGGCAGGGAGGCGCTCGGCTGGGTGCCCACCAGGCGTGCCTGCCGAGGTCATCGACCTCGATGCCACTCCGAGGTGCCTGGCCTGCTGCGCTGCGGTGGAGGATCCGGATCCTCCAGCCGCCGTCCCGGGCCAGGTCAGCCAGGCGGGATCCGATGAGGCCCGCTCCGGCCCACGACGAGCAGCGGGTCGCCGCGCCGGCTGGACCGCTCCGAGGGGATGGCGTGAGTACTCGCGTGCACCACCTATGCGCTCGGCCGCCCGGGGCTCCGGTCCCGGCCGCGCCCTACCGACGACGCGAGGGAGGCGGTTTCCGCCTCTTCTGCAGCCAGAGGTAAAGCACGTATCAGTTCTGATGCACACAAAGGCTTACCCGCTCCTTTTTAGGCCTATCCCAATGCCCGAACACTCCCACTCCCCGTGCCTCCGTCATGGACGTGATGGCTCGCGCTCCGTCACGGAGCTTCCGTCACCGGCGCCATGTCCTGGACCCTCGAGGTCCTGCGGACGGTGGCGGCCGTCGACTCGGGTCGGCGACCTGACGCGATTCAACGTCGCTGAGGGTGCCCGAGCTGGCCCAGCTCTCCGCCCCTGAGGAGCTGCTGGCGCCCGACGAGCGCGGCTGGGCCCTGGGGCGCCCTGTCCGCCGTGGAGCACGGGCGGCCTGTGAGCTGAGCGAGGTTCCCCACGCAGCGACTGGGGGGCTGCTGCAGGCGTCCTGGGTGAGCACCTCGTGCACATCGCCTCCTAGAAACCCCCGACGGCGCCGAGACGCCGCGTGACCGACGGGAGCCGGTCAGGCGAGGGCAGCGTCGTCGTCGCCGTGAGCCCGCGCGCGCTCCTGGACGAGTGGGCCGCCGACGACCTGAGCAGATCCGCTACCTGCGCACTGTGCTGGAGGGACGGACCCGCTGCGTGTCTCCTGGCACGCATGGCCGCCCTGCAGGAGGCGAAGGTGGATTCTGGTGCCGCGCGCCGGTCATCGTCTGCTGCACAACCCCGTTTCTCGGCCTGCGCGACGGTGTTCATCTACTCCTCGCTGCGGGCGCTCCCGGCCGTCTACGCCCCCGGGCTTCCGCGGCAACGCCTGGGTGCCGCGGGCCATCGACATCATCACTGCGGTGCCCTGCACTGGGGATCATCGCCATGGTGGCGCAAGCGGCGCCGCATCCGCTTCGCCGGCTTCCTCGTCACCCTCATCACCTTCGTGGCGCCCTACGTGTACTTCTTCCTGGCGGGCGACGAGCGGGCACGGCAACCAGTACCCCGGGCTGGGTCATCATGGTGGTCATCGGCCTGGTGCTGGCCACCTTCCTGCTGGAGGCGGCCGCTGGCTGCGTGACGTGGCGGTCGCCCGGGGGCTGCGCGCCCTCGGGGACGGTTAGGCGGCCTACCGCTGCTGCAGTCGATCACTCCCCGCGGATCGAGCGCAGCACCCCGGCGAGCAGGAACCACCCGCCCGAGACGATGAGGACGGCGACCGCGCTGAGCGGCCGGTGGGGTAGATCGCCACGCAGCCAGCAGGTGGCAGGAACCACACGGCCACCGCACCGATGTTGAGGCGCAGAGGCGCTTGACCCGGGCCGGGTGCGCGTAGTGCGGGGCACCAGGGTCAGCACCACGAAATGAGGGTGACGACGATGTTGAAGACCGCCGGGTCTGAAGCACGTAGAACATGAGGCCACGATGTTCCAGGCGGCCGGGAAGCCCACGAAGTAGTAGTCGGTGGACTTCCACTGCTTATTGGCGTAGCAGAACATCGACGAGCTCCAGGACGAGGGCCATGAGCAGTCCCGCCAGCGGCCTGGGGCCCATCGGCAGAGCCACGTACGAAGACCGCCGGATGAAGGTCCAGGTGAGTAGTCGACGACGATGTCGACGATGCCGCCGTCGAACCAGGGATGATCTCGAGACCCGGCGCGCCGGGCAGGGTGCCGTCAACGCCGTCGACGACGAGGGCGACGAGCAGCTCAGACCCACATCCACGTGAACTCCCGGCGGGGGTGGATGGTGGCGAGCATGGCCAGGCTGGCCCACCAGTCCCGACATGGTCAAGATGTGCACTGCCCAGGCGGGCGACACGGGCCGTGCCGTACTCGCCCTGTCGACACAGACGTCCCTCCGATGGATAAACACTGACGGCGGGAAGTCTATGCGGTCTCACAGCCCCGGCACCATCCGCCGGCGCCGCTCTTGAGCGATCCCCGTCTCCCCTCGGACCGCTCGAGAGCGAGTGCGCCCCCGTACCTGCCGGTCGGGGCGAACTGAGCTGCCGGGCGCCGGGGAGGCGCGCGGGAGATGACTGCACATGCTCACGTTGCGGAAGTCGAAGGGGGAGATCCCGCGGGGTTTCCGGTGGGCGATGAGGCGCGCACCGCAGGGCCGATCGTGGGCCCACAGCCTCGCTGCTGATGACGACGCCGCCGCCCTCCAGCTCACTGAGGTCGAGGCGGTGTGGCCATCACATAGTCGTCGGCCTGCTCCACGGGGTAGAGGTCAGATCCGACGCGGGGCTCGACAGGCCCGCCAGCTGCTCATCGAGGCCGGCCAGGTCGTTGCCGGCGATGCCGTAGCGGCTCGCCAGCTCGTTGACGTCACGGCGCGCGATGGCGGCGACGAACTCCTGGACCTCGGTGTAGATCCGCTGACGCAGGTCCGCACTCCCCAGGGTGCCGGGGTCGGCTCGGTCGGCTCAGCGGGCTCAGTCGGCTCCTGCTCGCGCCCGGTCGGTCCTCGGCGGGCGCCTCGGCATCCGTGGGGCTGCTGAGGCCCGGCTCCTCAGGCTCACGCGACCCTCTCCGTTGTCCTGCCTGCGGGTGCTCGACGGGGCCTGCTCGGCCAGGCCCTGCTCGGCCTCGCCCTCCGGCACCGCCTGGTCCTCGGGCTCACCGGCGTTGAGGCGCTCGGCGCGGAGACGGCCTCAGCACCGGAGGACACCGGCGCCTCAGGTGCCGGCGCATCGGCGGAGTCGGTGGCGGGGGCGGCATCAGCGGCGTCGAAGACGTCCACCGGGCCAGCGGCGCGCGCCGTCTCAGCGGGTGTCCGCGACGGGCGGGCCGTCGCCTCGGCGGGGCAGCGGCCTCGGAGGCATCCTCGAGAGGTCGAGGGTGACCTCGTCACCCTCGTGAGCGACGGCGTCGGCCGGGGCCAAGGGGAGCCTCGAGCTGATCAGGGGGCAACGGTCTCACCGGTGGGCGCCGCCACGGGCTCACCACCGGCATGCTCGACGGCGGGGATCGCCACCGGTTCATAAGCGGACTCGGCAGTCCCGGAGGAGTGGGCCGCGTCGGTCGGCGAAGCCAGCCCAGCTCGGAGGACTGGGCCGCCCTGATGCCGCCCTCAGCGGCCTGCCCGGGGCGTCAGCCGGGGGTATGAGCAGTGGCGGCGGCGTGCCGAGCCCGGCGCGAGCTATCAGCCGCCTCCGCCTCGGGAGCCGGGACGGTGAGCGTGGCGGCGCCGGGCCTCGGCGCCGACCTCCTGGCTGGCCTCTGGGGTGCTCAGCACGGGCTGCGCCTCGGTCTGCTCCCTGCCGGTCGCCCTCAGGAGCGGCCAGGCCGGCGGCATCTCAACCATCGCGGGCGGCGCCACGGGCCGGTGCACTCACCTCACCGTCCACAAGGCCCCTGCTCCACGGGGAAGGGCTGGACGAGGAGGGTCTCCCTGTCGGCGCGGCGACCGGTTCGGTCTCGGCCGGCGCGACCGGCTGCCCGGGCGCATCGGGGGCCTGAGCGGCCTCGGTCGGCGTGTGGGCGGTCACCGCCGCGTGCCGGGCCCAGTGAGCAGTGGCTGCGTCCTCCTCCTCGGGAGCGGGGACCGGCTCGGGGGTCCGGAGCTCTCGGTCTCGGCCAGGGCGGGCTCCTCGACCTGCGGGGCCTGGAGCATCGGCGGGGCCTCGATGAGGGGCTCGCTGGGCAGGGGCCGACGACCTCGGGGCCTGGCGGGAGCGTCCTCAGGGACTGGGAAGCGGCGGGCTGCTCGGCCTCAGGAGCGGACTCGGCCGCCGGCTGTGCGGGCACGGCGAAGACGGAGGGGGCGTCGATAGAGTCGACAGAATCTCCGAGCACGTCGGCCTCCGATGCTTCCCTCCCCTCAGAGGGCTCGGTGGCCTCGGGAACCTGGGCCTCGGGAACCTGGGGCTCCTCAACCGGCTCGGGCGCCGTCGGGTCCTCGTCAGTGGTCTCGGCCGGGGACGGCTCCGAGACGACCGTGGGCAGCGGGTCGGAGTTGAGGTACTGGCGCCGTTCCACGCCCACGCGGGTGAGCTGGCTGGCGAGGATCTCGGGCGGCTGAGGTAGTCCCAGACCTCCGCGGGGCCCGAGCGCAGACTCAGGGGGGGGGGCGTCGAGGATGGCGACCCCGCCGTCGGGCAGGAAGCATAGGAACAGCCCGGTCATCTCGCCGGTGGTGGCGTCCCACAGGCGCACGGTGCCGTCCTCGGAGCCGGTGAGGATCCGGTGCCGTCGGGGCTCCACTGCGCGTCGGTGACGCCGAAGCGGTGACCGGCCAGGGACAGGACGATCTTGCCGGAGACCTCGTCCCACACGCGCACGACGCCGTCGTCGAAGCCGGCCAGCACCTTGGCGCCGTCAGGGGCTCCAGGCGTAGGAGCGGACCATGGCGGCGTCGTCACGCAGGTCACGAGCTCGCCGGAGGTGATGACGTCCCAGACGTGGGCGGCGCCATCGGCACCGCCGGTGACGACGCGCGGGCCCCTGAGTCCACACGACGTCGCGCACCCAGTTGCCGGTGGTAGGTGTGGGATGACCTCGCCGGTGGCGGCATCCCAGATGCGGGCCGTCCCGTCCTGGGGAGCCGGTCAGGGCGCGCTGGCCGTTGGGGCTCCAGGCGACCGAGGTGATCATGCTCGCTGTGCCTCGAGGGTCAGGAGGAGTCTCGCCGCGGGCGGCGTCCCAGATCGCGGCGCGGTCGTCTCCAGGCCGGTGAGGATGCGCTCGCCGTCCGGGCTCCAGGCGATGTCGTTGACGTCGTCCTCCCCGGCGGTCAGGGCCTGGACGACGTCGCCGGTGGAGGCGTCCAGGATGAGGACGCGGGGCGAGAGGTAGGGAGGAGGTGGCCAGGCGGGTACCGTCTGGGCTCCAGACGACCTCGCTCAGCTCTCGGGCGCCGTTGTCCACGGTGAGGCGCGGCTCGCCAGTGGTGGCGTCCCAGACACGGTTGCCGCCGATCTTGGCGCCGATGCTGAGCTTGGTGCCGTCGGGGCTCCAGGAGACCGTCTCCACGGAGTTGCCGGGCCCCCAGGACGAGCTGGGTCTGGCCGGTGGCGGCGTCCCAGACGCGCACGGTGTCATCGTGGGAGCCGGTGGCCACTGGGTCCCGTCCGCTCCATGCCAGGGCGCAGGCCCACTGGTGGTGGCCGCGCAGGCCGAGCAGTTCGCCGGTGGCGGCGTCCCAGATGTGGGCGGTGTGCCGGAGATGTCGTCGGTGATGCATGCGGCTGCCGTCGGGGCTCCAGGAGACGACGCTGACCCAGCGCCGCTCACGGCCGTGAAGGCTGAGGACCTCCTCGCCGGTGGCGGCGTCCCAGACCCGGGGCTCGCCGAGTCGAAGGCGGTGATGATGCGGCGCGAGTCCGGGCTCCATGACAGGCCCGTCATCGGCTCGATCGGGCCGACGTGGGTCGGCCTGCCGTCAGGGCCCAGCGGTGGCGCCGCGCCCCACGAAGGCCATCGGGCCCACGCGCAGCAGCTCGGTGCCGGTGGTGACGTCCCAGACGCGGGCGGTGCTGTCGTCGGAGGCGGTGGCCACCGGGTCCCGTCCGGCCCACGACACTGCGGTGAGGTGCTCGGTGTGCCCTGACAGAGTACGCACCACCTGACCGCTGGAGGCGTCCCAGATGCGGGCCGAGGCGTCGTCGAAGCTGGTGAGGATGCGGGTGGAGTCGGGGCTCCAGGCCACCGCCCCGCCCACGCCGGGAGCCGCCGACCCCAGGGTCAGCAGGTCGGCGCCAGTGGTCGCGTCCCAGACGCGCACGCTGTGGTCCTCCGCCGCAGTGAGTAGCCGCGTACCATCGAGCTCCAGGCCACCGCACTGATGGACAGGCTGGGGCCGGCCAGCGCGAACAGCTCGGTACCGCGGCTTGCGTCCCAGACCCGGGCCGTGCCGTCGTGCGATCCGGACAGGAGCCGCTGCCGTCCGGGCTCCAGGCCACACCCCACAGCGCGTCGAAGTGGCCCGGCATACAGTGACACCACGAGGGTCGATCGTCGCCGAGGTCTCTGAAGGCACAGTCATGGTTGAAGTCTAGAGATCTCTGCGAGGTCATCTGCGGCATCTTGAGCCGATTGCGAGCAGTTACCCGAGTGATATCTGGCAAATCCGGGGCTGAGAGGGCGCACGCCGGGTGCACGACACGCTGAGGCGCCCCTTCCGCACCACCGCGCCCCGTTCGGGTGGGTGCGGGAGGGCGTTGGGCCATCGGCCGAGACCGGATCGCCCACCATGTCGATATCTTCCTGAGATGCCCAGAGAATTGTTGGATGCGGTCGCCGGGGCGGCCTGATGTCGATTCAGGCGCCGTGCGAGCCCGCCACCACCACCTCCCATGCCGCAGACCTCCTCTCCCCGCCATCGCCGGGCCAGCCACCAGCGCTGACGGGGACATTCCACGCGGCCGGGTGCGGTCACCCGGGCAGGGGTCATCCTGCGCGCCCTGGGGACAGGATTCCCGTCCCCGACGGCGTCGAACGTCCCCCGCCACACAAGAATGTCCCCGGCCGTAGAGAAATGTCCCTCGACGGCAGGCTCACCCAGCGGAGGTGAGGCGCAGCCCACAGGCATGCACAGTCTGCAGTCAGAGGCACGTATTCGGCGCTCAGTCGCCGGCGCCGTGGAAGACGGCCTCGAGGTTGTTGCCGTCGGGTCGAGGACGAAGGCCCGTAGTAGCCGGGGTGGTAGTGCGGGCGCTCGCCGGGACCTCCGTTGTCGGTGCCGCCCGCCGCCAGGGCCGCCTCATGGAAGGCGTCCACCTGCGCCGTCGAGGACGCCGCCAGCGCGATATGGCAGGGCGTCGGGTTCTCCGCCGGGGCCAGCCACAGGTCCGCATGGACCGGGGAGTCCTCCGACGCGCCGGGCGTCGGCCCACCCAGCCCGGTGACGGGCCCGAACTCCATGACGACGCGGTAGCCCAGCGGCGCGAGCGACGCCTCATAGAAGGCCTTCGAGGCCGCCGGATCACTGACACTCACAGAGGCATGATCGATCATGCCTCCAGGCTACCCACTGGTTGATACGCGGCAGCCGCTTTGACAGGCTCCAGCCATGACATCCTCCGCGGCCCTCTCCTCCGAGAACTCCCCAACCTCCTCACCCTCCGACGAGTCAGCCACCCCCAGACCCTCCTCTCCACGCACACGATCGACCACCGTATGGGCCTCGATCCCATTGATCGCCTGGGGAGCTCAGGTGCTAGGCATCATGATGTCCTTCGGCTCCAACGAGCCTGCTCAGGACTACGAAGGCGGGCTGACAAGTTCCGTCGATCTCAACGTCCCGCCGGCAATCAGTGACATAACGCTGTTCCTGGCCCTGGTCGGCGTTCTCATAGCGATATACCTCGCCGCGACCAACCGCGCAGCGGGCGCGGCCGCCCTCAACATGGTTCTGGCAGGCATCTCCATATCAGTCTCACTGGCCTACCTCGCCATGACGAGGGAGCCCTACCAATCCATTGGGCACGACGGCACTACGTGGTGAACGTCCCTGCCCACCGTCGTGCCTCGCTCGGCAGTGACACTGATCGTCACCCGTCGACACCCTGAGATGGCGCGGTAGGGCAGTCAGGAGGCACGCCGTCGGGGCACCGGGGCGGACCGACGGGGACATTCCACACGGCCGGGTGCGCGTCACTCCGGCCGGGGCCATCCTGCGCGTCCGGGGACAGGATTCCCGTCCCCGACGGCGTCGAACGTCCCCCGCCACACAAGAATGTCCCCGTCCGTGCAGGAATGTCCCGTCGGCGAACGGGTCTCGAGAACAGCTCCGGCAGGACACCCTGACGTCGGCCCCGAGCTCGGCTAGGTCCAGGACGAGGGGGCGCCCGCGCCGCCGTCGGAGAGCAGGTCACCGCCGGCCACGACGAGCAGGTCACCGCCGGTGGTCCCCAGGCGTGCCACGGCGACGTCCTCGGCCTCGGCGGCCGCGGTGACGGCGGCACGAGCTCTCGCGCACGGCGACGATCGCACGGGCCCCGGACCCGGAGAACAGGGCGGTGAAAGTCGTCCACGCCTCCTCCTGGATGGCGGTCAGGTCCACGCTGGCCGACGCCGCAGCGCAGGCAGGAGTCCACGAGGGTCTGGATGAGGCCGCCGGTCGAGCAGTCGTGGGCGCGCGCACCAGCGGCTCGCCGCCGGACCCTCCGCCTCGCTCAGGGCCAGCAGCACCCGCCCGAGCGCCATCTCCGCGTCGAGGTCGACGCGCGGGGCAGCTCGCCGAGGTGGTCGTGGACCACACGGGACCAGGCCGAGCCGTCGAGCTCGTCGGCGGTGGCGCCCAGGGCCATGATGGCCAGGCCTCCTCGTGCCAGCCTGAGGGGTTGGCACGGCGCACGTCATCCATGACGCCCAGGACGCCGACGACGGGCGTGGGGTTGATCGAGGAGTCGATCTGCCCTTGACCTTGCCGTGGGAGTTGTAGAGCGAGACGTTGCCGCCGGTGACCGGCACGCCCATGACGGCGCAGGCGTCGGCCAGGCCGGTGATGGCCTCGACGAGCCGCCACATGGCGTCGGGGTCCTCCGGCGAGCCAGAGTTGAGGCAGTCGGTGACGGCCAGCCGGGCGCCCACGGTGCATACGTTGCGGTAGGACCTCGGCCAGGGCCTGGGAGGCGCTGGTGGCGGGTCGAGCTTGGTGAAGCGGCCGTTGGCGTCGGTGGAGATGGCCACGCCGCGGCCAGTGGCCTCATCGACGCGGATGACGCCGGCGTCGTCGGGCTGGCACAGGGCGGTGTCGCCGCGCACGAAGCGGTCGTACTGGCTGGTCACCCAGGCGGTGGAGGCCTGCTGGGACTGGTGACGACGGCGCGCACCTGCTCGGCCAGCTCGGTGGCCGACTCGGGGCGGGCCAGGCGCTCGGTGGTGTCGGCGCTGAGCGCGTCCCTGCCAGGCGGGGCGGGCGTAGGGGCGCTCATAGGTGGGGCCTCGTGGGCCACGGTGCGCGGAGTCGACGTCGACGATCCGTCCCCGAAGTGGTCGATGGTGAGGCGGCCTGAGCCGTTGACCTCCTGATGACGGCGGCCTCGACGTCCCACTTGTCGATGACGGCCATGAACTCCTCGAGCTTGTCGGGCGCGACGACGGCCATCATGCGCTCCTGGGACCGCTCACGAGATCTCCCCGGCGGTCAGGGTGGGGTCGCGCAGGAGCACCTTCTCCAGGTCCACGTGCATGCCGCCGTCGCCGTTGGAGGCCAGCTCGGAGGTGGCGCAGGAGATGCCGGCGGCGCCCAGGTCCTGGATGCCGAGCACGAGCCCGGCGCCGAACAGGTCCAGGCAGCACCTCGATGAGGACCTTCTCCATGAAGGGGTCGCCCACCTGGACGCTGGGGCGCTTGGCGGGCATGCCATCCTCGAAGGACTCTGAGGCCAGGATGGAGGCCCCGCCGATGCCGTCCCCTGCCGGTGCAGGCCCCGAAGAGCACCACCTTGTTGCCGGCGCCGGTGGCGTTGGGCCAGGTGGATGTCCTCGTGGCGCAGCACGCCGACGCACAGGGCGTTGACCAGTGGGTTCTCCTGATAAGAGGAGTCGAACTCGGTCTCGCCGCCGATGTTGGGCAGGCCCAGGAGTTGCCGTAGGTGCCCACGCCGGCCACGACGCCGTGGACGACGCGCGCGGTGTCGGGTGGTCGACGGCGCCGAAGCGCAGCTGGTCCATGACGGCCACGGGCCGCGCCCCCATGGAGATGATGTCGCGCACGATGCCGCCCACGCCGGTGGCGGCCCCCTGTAGGGGCTCGACATAGCTGGGGGTGGTTGTGGGACTCGACCTTGTAGGTCACGGCCCAGCCGTCACCGATGTCGACGACGCCGGCGTTCTCCCCATGCCGACCAGGGAGGTGCTCGCGCATCTCGGGGTGGTCTTAGCGCCGAACTGGCGCAGGTGGATCTTGGAGGACTTGTAGGAGCAGTGCTCGGACCATGACCGAGTACATGGCCAGCTCAGCGTTGGTGGGCGGCGCCCCAGCAGCTCGCGGATGGACTCTGTACTCGTCGGCCTTGAGGCCCAGCTCCTTCCAGGGCATCTCCCGCTCGGGTGTTGCGGCGGCGTCGGCGACGGTGTCGGGGTGGGCGGCGGGGATCATGGGCTCGGACGCCATGGGGCTCCTGGTTGACGAGGAGGCGGCGACCAAGCCTACCCACGCCCCCACGACACCTCACACCACGACCCACGCGGGACCGCCCCCGCACCCCCCGAGCACTTCATGCGAGCCCGATCGGCGCTCTGCGGAATCCAGCCAGAAGAATGCCGAAACGGCAACAAGACGCCACGCCCACGTTCAAAGTGCTGCGCCTCACAGGATTTCGGGGGAAGATCGTGTGAGAGACATCGACGTCGCCCCGCTGCCCTGTCGCACCTGGAGAGCCACCTGGACGAGGTGGCTATCAAACGGCTGCACACCAGCCTGACGGGGGCCGAGGCCCTGCTGGAGGGGCGCACCGTGGACGGTCACGCCGTCGGCAGCCGCCGGCTCAGGGGCCTGCGGAGACGGTCGCCCCCTCGTGGGCTACTCCCGGGCGCCGGACTCAACGTGCGCTGGCTGACCCTGGACGCCCCCGAGGAGTTCACTCGGATCGCGGCCCGCCTGCACGCCGGCATCCACGGGGACCACGGCGACGGCGGCAAGCTCGGGGACAAGCAGCGCGACATCTACGAGCACGTCCTGGCCTCCAACGCGGAGAACATCATCGAGGAGGTCCGCCCCGACGACGTCGTCATCCTTCACGATCCGCCCACGGCGGGCCCGGCAAGGCTCCAGGCGGCGGGTGCCACGGTCATCTGGCGCTGCCGCCGGGGCCGAGGGCGCGGGCGAGGCGGCCGACTACGCCTGGGCCTTCCTGGACCGCTACCTGGAGGACGTGGACCCTCGTCATCGTCTCCCGCCCCGAGTACCGGCCGCCCTATATCGAGGCCGAGCGCTGCGCGGTCCTGGCTCCTCCATCGACGCCGACTCCCCAAGAACCGGGTCCTGGATCTGGACGAGGCCTGGTCGGTGGCGCGCCCTGTCCGGGATCTCGCCGGCGAGCCGCCTTTCGAGGCGGTGCCCTTCATGCGTCACGACGGGCGCGCCGACGCCTTCCGTGGCCTGGGCCGACGACCCGGTCCTGGCCGGTGGTCCGGTGCTCTGGGTGCCCGGTCGTCACCCAGGTCAACTGCTGGGACCGCCTCAAGGGCGGCCTGAGCTGGTGGAGGCCTTCGCCGAGAACATCGCCGTGCTGCCCGAGGACGCCCACCCGCTGCTGGTCGGCCTGACCCCGGACGGTCCCGAGTCGCAGGCCACCCTCACCCAGATCGTGAGGCGCTGCTCGGTGCCGCCGAATCGGTCGCCCCACGGATCCACGTGGCCGCAGTGAGCATGGAGGACCGAGGTCAACGCCACCGTCGTCAACGCCGTCCAGCGAGTCAGCTCGGTCGTCACCCAGCGCTCCCTCATCGAGGCCTTCGACCGACCGTGGCCGAGGCGATGTGGAAGAAGCGCCCGGTGGTCGCCTCCGCGGTGGGCGGCATCCGCGATCAGATCGACGACGGCGTCGACGGCGTCCTGGTCGATCCGACCGACGGCCTCGCCTGGGCCGAGGCCGTGCGCGACCTGCTGCTCTTCCCCGAGCGGGCCCAGGAGATGGGGCTGGTCGCCCACGAGTCCGTGCGCCGGGAGTTCCTGTCCAACTGGCACCTGCAGGACCTCCCTGCAGATCCGGCCGACCTGGTGGGCTGACGAGCCGAGGACAAAGACCCTCAACAGGGCATTGCAGTCCATGGCGCTGACATTAACTCCGCACCGACTCCGACCACCGTGGAAGAACCGCAGAATTCCAAAGATCTTCGCTGGTCGCATTGACGGCGACCTCGTTAATGTCAGCGCTGTGGACACCCGGCCGCGAGCCTGAGCGACGCGGGGCGCGGGCGAGACAGTCAGACGCCCTCACCCCGGCACTGGCAGCGGCTTCCCCTGCCTGAACCCTTCCAGCTCCCGCACAGAGCCCGAAGGTCATGCTTCGACGCCACCTCCAACATACAAGCAACCCAGCGAGTACAAAACATTCATTTGTGTTAGTGTGGGGACGTCAACCGAGGAGGAGCGCGTGGGAGTACCAGAGGCGATCGACGTCGATATGACACTGCGGGCGTTGGCTGACGGGAACCGTCGGGCGATCCTGCGCGTCATCCGTTCAGAACCGCAGCCCGTCGGCGCCGTCGCACAGGCAGTTGGACTGTCACAGCAGACTGCCTCGCACCATCTCCGGACTCTTCAGAAGGCGGGGCTGGCGACCGTCACCACCGATCACACGCGCCGCCTGTACGCACTCAACACTGGACGGGCTCGCGGCGGTGCGCTCCCACCTGACGACTTCTGGCCCGAGAGGCTGGCGGTCCTCAAGTCCGCTGTCGAGCAGCGAGAGGGAGAAACAGCATGGCTGAGTTTCAGGACCCATCGAGATCGAGGCACCCCCGCAGGCGGTCTTCGAGCACCTCACCACCAACAAGGGCATGACGGCGTGGATGGGGCAGTACGCCGATCTCGATCCGACGCCGGGCGGCCGGTCTCGCGGTCGACATTGCTGGCTACCCCGTGCGGGGTGAGTACCGTGGTTGAGCCCTTCCAGCGTGTGGTGGTCTCGTGGGGATTCGCCGGCAGCGACGAGCTGCCCGCCGGCGCTTCCAAGGTCGAGTTCATCCCGACGCCGATCACTGGCGGCACACGTGCGGACCTGCGCCACTCGACCTGCCGGAGTCCGAGGTCCGCGGGCACGCGTACGGCTGGGCTCCACTTCATGCCCCCGCCCAAAGGTCGCCGGTGCGGGAGGACGCCGGCCCGGACCACTGGCAGCCCTTGACCGACTGACCGCCAACGGGAGACGAAGCGATGGCATCCATGCCACCCGAGCAGCACCACCTCGTTCAGCGAGTCCGCGCGCTGGTCGATGACGAACCGATGTGCGCGAGGTCTCCATGTTCGGAGGGCGCGCGATCATGGTCAACGACAAGATGATCGTCAGCGCCGGGAAGACCGGGGACCTCCTGGTGCGCGTCGCCGCGGACCGCCACGAAACGCTCCTGGGCGAAACCGGGCGCCGAGCAGGCCCTACATGGGCGCCGGGCGAGATGGGAGCCGGATGGATCACCGTCGCACCCGAGGGCCATCGCCGACGACGACCGCCTCGCCTTTCTGGGTTGACGTCGCGATGCACCACAACCGTGCCGTCACTGGCGGGCAATCGGGAAGCGACGAATCATGAGCACCTTCCAGGGACTACCGACAGCCTTTTCGAGTTCTTCGCCGACCCGGCGCAGGACAACTCGAAGGACTTCTGGAACGCCAACAAGCAGCGTTAGCAGCGGGACGTAAAAGCCCCTATGAGTGCGTTGTTGACGAGCTCTCGGAGAGTTCGGTCCTTTGCGCATGTTCCGCCCCAACCGCGACCTGCGTTTCGCCCGCGACAAGGCCCCCTTACAAACTCTGGACAGGCGCTACCAGCACCCCCTCAGGCCACTGGCGGAATCGGCTACTACCTCAGTGTGTCGACCACCGGTATCACCACCGGCTACGGAGCCATGCGGATGACCGCCGACCAACTTCGCCGCTTCAGGGCGCCATCGATGCCGACATCAGCGGAATCCGCTTCGAGGAGCCTCACCCAAGAGCTCGTTGCACAGGGGCTGCCCGTCTCACCCGGCGCCGACCAGCCATTGAAAAACGCACCGCGAGGCTGGTCGACCGACCACCCCCTGCATCAACTTCCTCAGATGGAAAGGGGCCGCAGTCGTTCAGGACTGGCCCACCGACACTTGGATGCACACTCCCCAGGTGCACGAGAGGATCTGAGACATCTGGGCCGCCGTCGACCCTCTCAGGGCATGGCTCGACGAGCACGTCACACAGCGACACCATGAACCACCTCATTGAGGAGCAGCACATGAGCACTGACAGCAAGACCACATCCGACCATGCCTTACGTGTCGCCACCGCCCATCACGAGGCATGGACCAGCGGCGACCTCGACAAGGCGATGAGCTTTCATGACCGACGACGTCGTCGTGCATGCACCAGGGAAAGAGATCAACGGCAGGAGGAGTACTCGGGCGTACCTCGGCGGGTTCATGGAGGTCATGGAAGGGTGCACGCCGCGCGCCGCCTTTCGGTGACGACAGCACTGCTGTGCTCTACTACTCCACACCCCTCAACCCGCTCCCGCCCCAGTTGGAGAGTGCTCGTTGAGTCAGGGTTGATCAAGGAGAGCCATGTCGTTTTCGATCGACTCGTCTTACGCCCCACCCACTGAGTCCCAGTAAACGTCTCATACACAGCAGGCGATTCGCACTCAGCGAGCGGGGCTCACGCTTGCCGCACGCGCCTGCCCTCGGAGCCGCCGACAGCCGCGCACTGGAGGGCCGGTGCAGGGGACTTCATCACATCGCGGGCCGAGTTATCCACAGGCCGTGTCCACAGGCTTGTGCATGGCTGTGGGGGTTTGTGGATGTCGCCATTCCACCTGCTGCACAACACCCGCTCGGTGTCAGCACCCCCGGCAGACACCCTCAAAGACACCCTCGCGCAGGGCCCGCTCCACCTGACGAGACATCTCACACACCGAGTTTTGGCTGAAAATCCGGGATAATCATCCAAGCAGTCGCACCCACCATCTCGGTCATCCCAAGGCGGAGCCCCTGACGGTTGGGACAGCACATTCTCATCGTCATGCAACTTGAGTAGTCACTCCTGGGTCGCCCTGAGTGAGCGACCGCCCTGTCTTCCACAGTTCTGCACAGGCTCGAGGCTGAACTGTGGATAACGTGACGATGACTCGGCACCCACCTCTGACGGCTGTCAGGTGGGTGCCGGATGCGGCGTCCTCAGACGGCCAGCAGCGAGTCGATGGCGGAGCGGAAGACTCCCAGGCCGTCGGTCCCGGTGCGCGGACCGGCCTGCGAGTCGGGACCGAAACCGGGCTCCACGGCGTGCTCGGGTGGGGCATGAGTCCGACGACGTTGCCGCGTTCATTGCGTACGCCGGCGATGTCGCGGGCCGAGCCGTTGGGGTTGCCCACGTAGCGGAAGACGACGAGGCCCTCCTCGAGGCGGTCGAGCTCCTCGGGCGAGGCGATGAAGGTTTGCCCTCGCCGTTCTTTATGGGAACGACGATCTCCTCCCCGTCCGCGTACCGGCTGGTCCAGGCGGTCTGCGTGGTTCCCACGCGCAGGCGCTGCTCGACGCAGAAGAAGCGCTGGTTCGCGTTGCGCAGGAGGGCGCCGGGCAGGAGGTGGGCCTCGGCGAGGATCTGAAGCTGCTGCAGATGCCGAGCACCGGCATGCCGCGCTCGGCGGCGGCCACGACCTCCTCCATGACGGGGGCGAAGCGGGCGATGGCGCCGCAGCGCAGGTAGTCGCCGTAGGAGAAGCCTCCGGGCACGACGACGGCATCGACCCCGCGCAGGTCGGCGTCCCTTGTGCCAGCAGGCTCACTGCCTCGGCCCCGGCCAGGCGCACGGCGCGGGCGGCGTCGACGTCGTCGAGCGTCCCGGGGAAGGTGATGACGCCGATACGGGCGGCGGGGAGCTGCTGAGCGACTCACTCACGGCTCAGGCCTCCTCGTCGGCGGCGACGGAGACGACGTCCTCGATGATCGGGTTGGACAGGAGGGTGTCGGCGGCCTCACGGGCGGCGGCCAGGTGCTCTCAGTGACTGGACCGTCCACGGTCAGCTCGAAGCGACGGCCCTGCCGCACCCCGGTGAACTGCTCGAAGCCGAGGCGGGAAGGCTTCGACAACCGCCTTGCCCTGGGGGTCAAGAATCTCGGGCTTGGGCATGACCTCGACGACGATGCGTCCCATGGGTGCTCCTCGGATCAGGCGGGATGAGTGCAGCCCAAGACTACCCGCAAGCAGCCCGGGACACTGCCTGCGGCCTCGACGTGGCTCAGACCCGCCGAGCCACTCGCCGGCCAGCCGATCGCCACGACCCCGCCCAGGGTGAGGGCGGCAGTGCGATGAGCCAGGCGGAGCCCAGGACGAGGGCGACGACGGCGCAGACCACGGCGCTGGCGAGCATGAACCCGCCCACGGCCCTCGGCGACACCGGCGGGGGCGTGGAGGGACTGGTCGACGGTGGAGGTGCCCGCTGACCGGCGTAGGGCCGAGTCCACGGTGGGGGCTGTCTCGTCGCCGCAGCTCAGAGGCGCCTGAAGGAGCGGTCCGCGAGCGCGGCCACCAGCCGGGCGGTCGTGACCTTGACGGAACCAGTGGTCAGCCGGCGGCGGCGTCGAGCACACCGGGCTCTAAACGCTCAGCTTCACGGCGTACGGGGTGCCTCCGGCCCAGGCCAGGTAGCCGGCGGCGGCCACCAGTCCGGCGCCGCCGAGGACCGCGACGAGCCACGGCGGATCCACGGGTGTCCGGCCTCGGCGTTGCGGGCCAGGTTCATGGCCGAGGCGGTGGCCAGGACCAGGCCCAGCAGGGCGAAGGCCAGCCCGGCCAGGCGCTGGCGGCGCACGGCCGCCGGCCACGGGGAGCGGGTCCGGGCAGCGGCGCTCTGGCGCTTCCGCGCCCCACGCCCCAGTCGGTGCCTGAGGAGGAGCGGCGGGGTCCGCGTCCCTAGGGCTGCGCCCACCCCCAGTCAGTGCCTCCCTGGGCTTGGATCTCCTCGCGTCCAGGGCGTGGGTGGCCGCCTCCCAGGCGCTGGACTCGGCCAGGATGCCGGCGTCCTCCCTCGGCCTCGGGCTGGGCCACCGCCTGTGGGGCGCGGCGGGCGGTAGGGGCGTTGGTGGCGACACTGGGGCGCGTCTGGTAGCGCGGCCGCGGGCGGAGGGGCTGCTGAGGCACTGGGGGGCCGAGGCTGCCGGGTGCTGCTGGTGCAGGTGCGGCCGGTGCGCGGTCGCCGACGGCGCAGCCGCCACAGAGGCCGCAGATGCAGCGGATGCCGTGGAAGCTGTGGAGGTTCCGCTGGGCACGGCCTCGGGCCCTGCCCTGGGAGATGGTGAAGACGCGGGTGGTGGTGGCTCCCGTCTGGGGCGGCGCTGCTCGGCCCGTCAACGGCGGTGGGGCGCACGACTGGCCGTGGTGAGCGACCGTCGGCAGCTGGCCGCGCCCGCCGCTGAGGGGGCGGGGGAGCTGGGGGCGCTGGCGGCACTGCCGGCGCTGGCAGGGAGCGGGTCCGGTGCGGCAGTCGGGGCGGTCTCGCCATGGTCCACAGGGTGTTGGAGGCCCGCCGACGGTGTACGGGGTGGCCGGGAGGCGGGCGAGCCGGCGGACAGGGCGGAGCCGGCCCAGCCGGCGGGCCTCGTCGGGCACGTCGGCCAAGTCGATGGCGATGGCGGCGTCGACGGCGTCAGCGGTTCCTGAGGCGATGGCCTGGGCCGCGGCTGAACGCAGGTCGTCCTCCGTCATGACTGCCGCGCCGCCTGTGTCCCTGGCGTCGGTGGAGCCGTCGGTCGAGCCGGCGGCGGAGGCCGCGGAGACTCTCGAGGCGGACGAAGAGGCCGAGGCGGCCGGAGCCGGTGGGGGCCGGATTGTTGCCGGAGCGGACGACCTCAAGCAGCCCGCTGCCGCCGGACCGGGCGGAGGCGCTCTTCGGACGTGGGGTCCGCTGGGCATGATGCCCCAGTTGACGGGCCCTGCTCGTTGTCGGGACGTCGGTCGCGGGGGTCATGAGATCACCTGTCCCAGGATGGAGGCGAGCCCCAGGGCCACAAGCACGAAGCCGGTGGCGCTGAGCAGGAGCTGGCCGACACGGGATGAGGGTCTCGCCGGTGGAGGTCCCGGCCAGGCGTCTCGTCGGCCGCGCGCCCGAACGACGTCGCAGCCAGTGCGGTGGTGAGGGGCCGGAGACCACGTCGAGGGTGGTCAGCCTGCGCCGACCTGTCGACCTCGAGGCACGAGCACCTTGGTTCCCGGCACGGTGAGCGTTGCCAGATCAGTGCTGGGCAGGGCTGCGCTGTCGGTTCCCGAGCCCCTGCTGGGAGGATTGGGAGCCCTTGGCCCTTTGCCGCTGGGCGCCCTTGGCACTCCCCCCCTTCTTGGAGGACTCGCCGCCCTGCCGGGCCCGGGCCGCGCGGACCCGGTTGCGCTCCAGACGCAGGCGGGGGGCGTTGACCACCAGGGACCGGGCGGAGAGCCTCAAGGAGGCGAGCATGCCCAGCCCCACGAGGACCAGGGCAATACCACCCAGGACGCGGAGGTCTCGGTGGCCCTGAGGGCGGAGGGTGATGGCGTCGACAGCGCCAGCACGATCGTCACGATGATGAGGCCGACCAGCACGTGAAGCCCGGCCCCGGTTTGAAGGCGCGGGTGGCGCTCCCGGTATCGGGAAGGTCCGACGTGATGAGGTCGTGGCCGCGACAGCTCCAGGGGTGGCCGGTCAGCCGCTCGTAGGCCTCGAGGTAGCGGGCGCGGGTCCGTTCGACGACGTCGTCAGGCAGGGCAGGGGGCTCCTGGCCGCCGTCCCGGTCCCAGCCGGAGGCCGGAGAGGTGAGCCAGTCACGCACGTACTGCTTGTCGAAGGAGGGGGTGACCCGGCCGGGCTCCCAGGCGTCGGCGGGCCAGAAGCGGGAGGAGTCAGGGTGAGGGACCTCGTCACCCAGGATCAGCTCGCCGTCGGCGTCGGTGCCGAGCTCGAACTCTGGTGTCGGCCGGATGATGCCGCGGTCCCGGAGCGATCTCGGCGGCCCGGGAGAGGGCCAGCGTGGTCTCGCGCAGGGGCGGTGGCGGCGCTGTCCCCCACCATCTGGACGACGCGCTCGAAGGTGACGTTCTCATCGTGCTCGCCGAGCTCGGCCTTGGCGGCGGGGGTGAAGATCGGCTCGGGAAGGCGGGAGGCCTCAGTCAGGCCCTCGGGCAGGGCGACGCCGCACACGGAGCGGCTCTGCCGGTACTCGACCAGGCCGGAGCCGGTGAGGCAGCCGCGGGTCACGCACTCGACCGGGTACATCTCCAGCCGCCGGCAGATCATGGCGCGTCCGGCGACCTGGGCGGGAACGTCGAGAGACGAGGTGGTTCGGGACGACGTCGGCGAGCTGCTCGAACCACCAGGCGCTCAGGGCCGTGAGGACCTTGCCCTTGTCCGGGATCGGGGTCGCCAGGATGTGGTCGTAGGCGCTGATGCGGTCCGAGGCGACCACGAGGAGCACGTCCTGCCCACCCCACGGGCCATCGGAGGGGGGCGTAGACGTCCCGGACCTTGCCGCTGGAGCGGTGCTCCCACCCGGGGACGGTGGGAGGCAGGGAGCCGGCTGCTGAGGCACTGGGACCGACTGAGGCGGAACTCGCGGACTGAGTCATGCCCCCATCCTGCCATCGGCGGGCACCCTGTGTCCGGTTCCAGGCCGCGGCGGCGACCGCAGGGGTCACCCTTGGAGGATCGCACGATAGACCCGCCATTGCACGCATTTGTCCGGGTCGGGTCGTCAGGGGGAGTCGGGGAGCGACCGGAGTAAATCCCACCGACGGGATGGGAACGGCTCTCATGTCACACCTCGTCCGACCGGCTGGGCAACGGGCTGACGTGGGTCAACACCGGTGCCGAAATCCACCCTCCCATCCGGCGAGAGGTCGCAGTAGTCCCTCAGGAAAGAGAGGAGCGGTGTGCGTTTGGTCTCGGAAGAAGTGCGTGGGTCACCCGCCCGTCCCTCGCGTCCGGGACAGAGGGCGGCCTTCTGGGGTTCAGCGCACGGCGAGCCGCGCGCCGTGGTCGCGACGGCGAGGAGGCTCTCCTCAGCTACTCAGTCCCCGTCGGCGCTGGCAGCGCTGCTGACGCTGCTAACGCTGCCTTCACTGGCCGCCCGCGATGTCGGTGCGGTACTGAGCGCCCTCAAGGTCGATGCGCTCGACGGCCTCGTAGGCGGTTCCCGCGCCGCCTCGAGGGCTGCCCCAGGGCGACGACGGACAGGACCCGCCCGCCGACGGCGACCAGCTCCCCGCGCTCGGTGGTGCCGGTGCCGGCGTGCAGCACGTGGACGTCGTCGAGCTCCTCGGTGGCCTCGATCCCGGTGATGGTGCCGCCGGTGGTGACGGTCCCGGGGTAGCCGGGGGCGGCGATGACGATCGTCGACGGCGCCTGCTCGGACCAGGTGGGCTCGGGGGCCTCGGCGAGGCGGCTGGTGGCGGCGGCGTGGAGGAGCTCGGGCAGGGAGGGAGGTCAGGCGGGCCAGGACGGCCTGGGTCTCGGGGTCGCCGAAACGGACGTTGAACCCGACGACGCGCAGGCCGCGGCTGGTCAGAGCCAGGCCGCAGTAGAGCAGGCCGATGAAGCTGGTGCCGCGGCGAGCCATCTCATCGACGACGGGTTGGGCGACCTCGCGCACCACCTGCTCGGTGAGGTCCGCCGGGGCCCAGGACAGGGGCGAGTAGGCCCAGTGCCGCCGGTGTTAGCCGGCGTCGTCGTTGAGGAGGCGCTTGAAGTCCTGGGCGGGGGCCAGGGGCGGACGGTGGCGCCGTCGCACACGCAGAACACGGAGGCTCGGGGCCGTCGAGGTAGTCCTCGACGACGACACGACTGCCGCCGCGAGTCAGGCGAGGCGCGTCCGTGGGCCAGGGCGACGGGCGCTCGTCGGTCACGACGACGCCTTGCCGGCGGCCAGGCCGTCCTCCTTGACGACATAGGGGGCCCTGAAGCGGTCCAGGGCGGCGGTCAGCTCGGCCTCGGTGGTACACGGCGGCCTCGGCGGTGGGACGCCCGCGGCGGTCACGCGATCTCCTTGGCGAAGGCCTTCGAGCCCTCCAGGCGGGCAGCCTCCGCGCCGGGGCCGAAGTAGGATCCCGGCCCGCGCACAGCGTCGGCGACACCGGCAACCAGGGGCGCCTCGGGGCCGACGACGACGAGGTCGGCCTTCATCTGCGTGGGCCAGGGCCACGACTTCCTCGGGGACGCTGGGGTCGATGTTGAGGTTCGTGGCAATGGCCGCCGTGCCGGGGTTTCCGGGGGCGACGACGAGCTCAGCGGTCTGCGGATCACGGGTGAGGGCACGGGCCAGGCGTGCTCGCGCGCCGGAGCCGAGGAGCAGGATCTT